>ERZ761607.2060-NODE-2060-length-22918-cov-423.507632_pt1 | contig 22918 bp, 19 predicted proteins | sample MGYA00511164_ERZ761607 | MGnify/ENA primary metagenome ERZ761607 (study PRJEB28899, sample SAMN02445080) | bioreactor sludge metagenome | biome: EBPR sludge | place: Australia: Brisbane, Thorneside Wastewater Treatment Plant | collected 2011-06-22 ... | reverse complement strand
AGGCTGAGGTTCTGCTCATGGGCGAGGTCGATCAGCTTCGACAGCACCGGATCATTGAGCGACGACCACCACTCGCGATACGGCGCGCGGCGGGAATCGATCGTCTCGCTGCCGGCCTCCATCCAGTCGTCGGCAAGCTGTACCGACGGCCGCTTGAAGTCGGGACCGATCATGCATGCGGACGACAGCAGGGCGAATGCACAGGCAATCCACACGCGCCGCGCCGGCCGGCACTCGGCGTGCGAACGGGTGCGCTGAGGCCCGGCACCCGGTGAGGTCAGGAAACTCAGAGCGCCCGTCATGCTGCAACCAAGGACAAGGATAGGGAATCGAGCGACACCATCGGGAGTGTATGAGCTCCCGTGAAGCAGCGTCAATCCCGGAACGTGTTCGACGCCGATTTGGCGCTTCTCGACGGCCGCGTGCCGGCAGCGCTCGAATCCGGGTGGCGCTGGTACAGCTGCACTACCACTAGGAAAAACGCATGAGCAGGATGCACGCCCCGGCACACCCCGGCGAGACGCTGCGCGACGATGTCCTACCCGCCTTGGGCTTGAGCGTTACCGCCGCTGCCGCACAACTTGGCGTGACCCGCGCCGCCCTCTCGCGCGTGCTGAACGGTCGCGCCGCGATCTCCCCGCAAATGGCCCTGCGGCTCGAAGGCTGGCTTGGCGTGGAGAACGGTGGACGTGCTGACGCATAGATGGCGCAACAAGCCACCTTCGATCTGTGGAAGGCGCGGCAGGCAGGCTCTCCCACAGTTCAACGGGCACCACTACTCGGCGGCGCCGCCTGACCACGTTCCGCCGCGCCTGGATCGGCCAATCGAAAACCGGTCACCTTCACCCGGCTGACGTGGCATTCCTATTCGAGGAAGCGCGAGAGGGAGCGCCAGCATTTCTGCCCGGCGAGGCCGCGACTCTGGCCGGCATCGTCGACGCGAGACGCAAGGCGGTGGAGACGCAGGCGCTTGAACAGCGCATCAGTGCGCTTGAGGAAAAGAAGTGAGCGGACCACTCGAACGCCGGCTGAGCAAGCCGCTTGAACGTCGAAAGCTCACGCTGGAGGCGTCCCGCCCGGACGCGAACCAGGTCGCCATCATCATCCGCCGCATCATCGGCACCGATCGCGATGAGGTTGTTCGTGCAGTCAGTGGTGACCAGATCGTCGACCGCCGCTCCGACGAGGCCGAAGACGACTTCATCGAACGGGCGGAGGCCGAAGCACTGGCTCGCACCGATCGCCGTCCGTGCCACGTGCTTCTGCTGCCCGAGCAGGTACTGCAGTGAGCGCCCTGCAACGTCGCCTCGCAAGACTGGAAGACGTGCTGCTCCCGAAGCCCCGTCCATCGGTCTGGATCAACTCCGGTTCGACGTCGCGATGCCTGTGGTCGACATCGACGATGATCTGCCGGCCGACGCGCATCCGCGTTGCGCGAATCCGGGTACACAAGGGGTACACAGGAAAGAAGGACAGAAAATCCACCCCGCGGACAACCCTAACCAATTGATTCTATGGTGCCCCCACTCGGAATCGAACCAAGACCTGATGATTACAAATCAACTGCACGACCTTCATGCTACGGGGGCACGGCACTTCGCGGCAGATTATACCCGAGCAGCGAGCGGTCGCACCATCTCCACGTTGCGCCCTGATCCTGGGGAACGGGTTCGCGGCCAATCCGGCGCTTACCAGAACTTCCACCACCATTTCTTCTTCTTCATCGTCAGTACAGTATCCTTGCTCCAGTGCGCGTGCGCGGCCAGACCGACCTTGTGGAAATGCACACCGAAACGCTTGTCGCTGTCGTTGATGTGCTGGATCAGCCAGTTCCGCAGGAAGTGAAGCAACTCGAAACTGATCGCGACGTTTTCCGTATTCAGCTTGTGCTGCAACGTCGCGACCTGATGCATCAGGTCCTGGTGCTGCTGCTTGTGGATCTCGAGACCGGGATAGTGCGTCAGCCGCATCAGGCTCTCTTCGAGCAAAAAGTGTGTCCGGGTGTATTCGGCCAGACGGTCGAGGATTTCCCGCGAGGTCGCCTTGCCGTGATGCTCGCGAATCGCCCGGTGCAGTTCGTTGAGGAGATCGACAAGCACCTTGTGCTGCTCGTCGATCTCCTGGATGTTGACACTGAACTCGTCGGACCACTGGAGCAAACCTGTCGCACTCACGAGCTGACCTCAAGAAGTGGTTGTCTTGGACACACAAGCGTACGCGGACGAAGACCCGATGTGTTGACATGGATCAACGACTGCCGCCGCGACCATCGTGCGGGATCAGCGATCCGGATTCCGATGCCGATCGCGGGCAGCCGCTTGCCGTAGCGACTACCCGGTTGTACCGGGCGGATCCCAAGCTTTCCCGGTATCCCCCACGCTGCTAGAATGCCCCGACTGCTTCTCGGTGGAAAACCATGGCAAAGCTCTCTAACCCTTCGGAGATTGCGCGCGAGGCTCTGCGTTTGTTGGCAGTTCGCCGGCTGTCTCCGTCGCCCGACAACTATCGGGCGCTATACAACGAGATTGCCGGCACCGACCCGGGTGAAGCTCTGCCACACCGCGAGTTCAGGGCTCTGCTTGCATCCCTGCCACAGGAGACGCTGGCGCAACAGCGAATGGCACGGCGACTGGAACAGGCGTTTGCCGCGAGCAACTGGCAGCAGCTTGGCGCCGGGCTTTCCGACCTCGTGCGGCAGGTCGGCAAGGAGCAGGAACTGCCCTGGAACGAGCTGCTCGGCGACTTTCTGCGCGAATGGGAGAACAAGCAGGCCGGGCTCACCGTCGCCCGCAAGCGTGAAGCCCTCGAACGTGTTCTGGCCAGCGGTTCGAGCGGCGCCGAGGTGCTGTTCGCACGGCTGCAGGGCCTCGTCAAGTCCTGGTCTGCCGGCTCCCCGGCTGGCGAGGACATGCCGCTGCTGACAGCCGAGCCAGTCGAGACCGCGACGAGCCAGCCGCAACGTACGGCCGAAGGCGCCGCCGAAACGGCCGACGGCGAGGGCGATTCGCCGGCGCAGCTGCGCAATCTCTTCGCCTACCTGCTGGAAGCACTCACCGGCTCGCAACTCGCCAACGAGCCTGAGCTGGCCGCCGACGCCCGTGCGCTGGTGCACAAGGTGCGCACCGCCAGCTCGCGCGGCGGCCTGGAAGATCTGCTGGCCGGCATCAAGCGCTTCGCCTTTCGCCTCGAGCTTCTGGCCGAAGACCGCGCCGAACTGCGTGCCGGCCTCCTCAAGCTGCTGCAGCTGCTGCTCGAGAACGTCGGCGAGCTGGTCGTCGAGGACCGCTGGCTACGCGGACAGATCGACATCGTTCGCGACATCGTCGCCGAGCCGTTGAACGTTCGCGCGATCGAGGACGCCGAAAGCCGGCTGAAGGAAGTCATCTTCAAGCAGAGCCAGCTGAAGCACAGCCTCAACGAGGCGCGGGAAAGCCTCAAGCAGATGCTGGCCGGATTTGTCGATCACCTGGCCGAGTTTGCCGATTCGACCTCCGACTATCACGACAAGATCGAGGTGTGCGCGGCGAAGATCAGCCAGGCCGAGGACATCACACAGCTCGAACAGGTGCTCGCCGAAGTGATCCGTGAAACGACGATCATCCAGCTCAACGCGCAACGCTCGCGCGACGAGCTGCGCGCCGCCCGGCAGCGTGTGGGCGAGACCGAACGACGGATCGCCGAACTGCAGCAGGACCTCGAGCGGGCGAGCACGCTGGTTCGCCATGATCAGCTCACCGGCGCACTCAACCGGCGCGGTCTGGAAGAAGCTTTCGAGAAAGAGCTGGGACGGGCACAACGGCGGCAGTCAACGCTCTGTGTGGCGCTGCTCGACATCGACAACTTCAAGAAGCTCAACGATTCGCTGGGTCATGATGCCGGCGATGCAGCGCTGATTCACCTGGCAACCGTGATTCGCGAAACGATGCGGCCGCAGGACACCGTCGCCCGTTTTGGTGGCGAGGAGTTCATCATCGTGTTGCCGGAGACGCCGGTCGAAGACGCCCAGACGGCCATCGTCCGGCTGCAGCGCGAGCTGACCCGGCGCATCTTCCTGCACAACAACAACCGCCAGCTGATCACTTTCAGCGCCGGCGTCACCGATTTCCGGCCAGGCGACACCCAGGCATCGGTAACCAAGCGGGCCGACGAAGCCATGTACGCTGCCAAGCAAGCGGGAAAGAATCGCGTCCTGATCGGCTGACCCGCAGCTGCCGACGGCGTGTTCGAACCGCCGCCAGCCAGCCTCAGGCGGGGTTTGTCGCGACGACCGGCCTGCGCGCCAGCGCCTTCAGGACTTCACCGGCGGCGAGGAACCCGAAGGAGGCGGTGACGCACACCGCCGAGCCGAAGCCCGCACAACCAAGGCCGCTCAGCGGCTGTGCGCAGCCGCTGGTGCGCGGTGGCCGGCGCAGCGCTTCGCTGGAGAACACCGCCGGGATGCCGAACTTCTTCTTCGCTGCACGCGGAAAACCGTAATCCCTGCGCAGCAGCGAGCGCACTCTGGCGAGCAGCGGGTCCTCGATCGTGCAGGCGAGGTCGGCAATCTGGATGCGCGTCGCATCGATCTGCCCACCGGCGCCACCCGCCGTGATCAGCGGCAACCCGCGGCGCTTCGCCCAGGCGATCATCGCCGCCTTGGTACGGACCTGATCGATGGCGTCGATGACGTGGTCCACTCCTCCGCCGAGGGTCGCTTCAAGGTTTTCCGGGGTCACGAAGTCCTCGATCTCGTGCACCGTACATTGCGGGTTGATGGCGCGGATGCGCCCGGCCATCGCACTGACCTTGGCTTTTCCGAACTCGCCGTCGAGCGCGTGCACCTGCCGGTTGACATTCGATTCGGCGATCATGTCGAGGTCGATCAGGGTGATCCGGCCAACACCCGAGCGCGCGAGCGCTTCGGCCGCCCAGGAACCGACACCACCGATACCGACAACAGCGACATGGGCGCTGGAGAATGACGGCAGCGCGTCAGCGCCATAGACGCGGGCAACGCCCCCGAAGCGGCGGGCCGGATCGCAGCTCTCCTGGCTCATCCGACTTTGAGGATGCGGCGCACCACCTGGTTGAAGGGGGCAATCCACTCCGGCGCAAACTGCCTGTCGCAAGCGTTTACTTCAGCGATTGCGAGCAGGACCGAGCGCTTCCTGCCGCGGTGCTCATGCTTCAGCATCACCGATTCGAAGGCGTCGACGATGCCGAGCAACTTCGCGCCCGGGCAGATGCCGGAGGCCGGCAACCCCTGCGGGTAGCCCTTGCCATCGGGCATCTCATGGTGTTGGGCGACCATCTCGGCGGCCTCCGACCAGCCCGCCATGCGTGACAGCAGACCTGCCGCGTAAACCGGATGGACATGCAGCGCCGCTCTTTCCTCCGCCGTCATCTTGCCGGGGGTGAGCCAGAGCCGCTCGGCAAGAAACATCATGCCGATGTCGTGCGCATAGACCGCCGCTTCGAGCTGTGTCGGATCGATGCCGTTGCCGGCCGCCAGATTGGCTTCCAGGGCCAGCCGGACGATGCGCTCGGTCCGCCCCTTGAACGACGGCGCGCGGCTTTCCAGCTGGATCGCAAGCGAACGAAAGAACGAGAGATCGTCGCTCGCGCGCAGCGCCGAACCCGGGTCCGGAGCGAGCGCATCGCCGCCCCTGGTGGAGCCGCTCCCGGCCAGCGGACGGAAGCCGGTAACCGTCTCGATGACCACAGACATCCGCTCGTCGAGCTTGCTTGCCGCCAGTGGCACCAGTTCTCCGATTCCGTCCACGATCGCCGGGATCTGCAGGCCAGCCAGCGCCTGGCCCGAGGCAAGGCGGCCCATCGCGAGATCCAGCCGATCGACCAGCAGCAGCACCAGCTCAGCCATCGCGTCGGTGAATCGAGCCTCGCCGCGACGCACGCGAGCGAGCAGGCTCTCGATCGGGTGAACCATGGCCACCGCCAGCTCGACCTGGCAGAGCGCAGCGTCACCCTTGACGTTGTGCAGGGAGCGGAACAGGCTGTCGAGCGCTTCGCGGTCGCCTTTGGCAACCCGCAGGCGGGCGACATCACGTTCAATGGCGGGCGCGTAGTCACGCAGCGCCTCGATCAGGTCCTGCGGGCCATCGCGGTCGACACGGCTCCAATCTGCAGTCTTCTGTCGGTCCATGCAAGAGGCCTTCGGCAAGCGTTGGCGCAAAGTGTAACCGAAAGCGTCCGGCGCCCGCACACTCCCGGTCCGTCGCGCAGCCGGCCGGCAGGTCGCCGGCGCCACACAACCGGAGCGAGTTCCACAGGCGATATGCCACTGGCCGTTTCTGGCCCTGCTGGGCTAAACTTGGCGCTTTTCTGTAAACGAGGAATCAGAATGCCCATTGTCACCACCTCCAGCGGCCTGCAGATCGAAGACATCATCGTCGGCAGCGGTCCGACGGCGACTTCCGGCCAGCACGTCATCGTCCATTACACCGGCTGGCTGGCCGATGGCAAGAAATTCGATTCGAGCGTCGACCGCAACGAGCCGTTCCGCTTCCCACTCGACGGGCGTCACGTCATCGCCGGCTGGGAAGAGGGCGTTCCGGGAATGAACGTCGGGGGCATCCGCAAGCTGACCATTCCGGCCGAACTCGCCTATGGTGCGCGCGGCGCGGGCAAGCTGATCCCGCCACACGCCAGACTGGTGTTCGAGATCGAGTTGCTCGACATCGCCTGAGCACAATGGCTGCGCGGCCGGGCAGATCGCCGCTGGGGTACTCGGGGACGCCACCCGGGAAGGCACCCGCGACACGGCGGGCAAAGACGATGGCTGACTCGCCGCTGCCGGCAGCCGATGCCGCTACGCGGCCGCAGCGCAGTCCGGCGTCGGCTGACGCCCCGGTGCGGCGGCAGACCGGCAGTACAGCACCGCCATCGCGAGCGCCGCAGCAGCGATCGCCAGTGGTCTCCGGGAAGCCCACCCTGCCAGCCGACGCTGACGTTCCAGCAGCGACAGTCCGCATCTCCAAGCTGATGGCCGAGCGCGGCCTGTGCTCGCGGCGCGACGCTGACGATTACATTGCGCGCGGCTGGGTGTTCGTCGACGGCAAGCGGGTCAGCGAACTCGGAACCCGTGCGTCACCGACCGCAGTGATTACCCTCGACCGGCGGGCGCTGGCCAACCAGGACGCGCGCCTGACAATCCTGCTGCACAAGCCCGTAGGCTATGTTTCGGGACAACCGGAGCCGGGCTTTACGCCAGCGGTCGTCCTGATCCAGCCGGAACGGCAGTTCCGCACCGCGGATACACCAGTCTTTCATCCCGCCTGCCTCCGGGGACTGGCGCCAGCAGGCCGGCTGGACATCGATTCGACCGGCCTGCTCGTGCTGACACAGGACGGGCGGGTGGCAAGACAACTGGTTGGTGAGGATTCGACGATCGACAAGGAGTACCTGGTTCGCGTCGAAGGGCAGCTCGACAGTCGCGGTCTGGCGCTCCTCAACAATGGGCTGAGCCTTGACGATCGCCGGCTGAAACCGGCCCGGGTGGAATGGCTGAACGCCGATCAGCTCCGCTTCATCCTGCGCGAGGGCAGAAAGCGGCAGATCCGGCGGATGTGCGAACTCGTCGGGCTGCGCGTACTCGGCCTCAAGCGCGTGCGCATCGGCGCCGTCCGACTCGGCGATCTGCCACTCGGCCAGTGGCGCTTCCTGCGCCCTGACGAGTCCTTCTGAGGGTCGACGGAGCTGCCGCCAAGGCGCTCAGAGGATGACCGGCTCCGGCGTCAGCTCGACAGCGAAGCGCTGCCGCACGGCATCCTGGACGGCGCGGGCCAGCGCCATCACCTCGGTTCCCAGCGCACTGCCACGGTTGACCAGAACCAGTGCCTGCCTCTCGTACATGCCGACTCTGCCGAGATTGCGCCCCTTCCATCCGCTCTGTTCGATCAGCCAGCCGGCGGCAATCTTGAGGCGACCATCCGGCTGCGCGTAACAGGGGAGATCGGGACAGCTGCGCCGCAGGCGCTCGCCGACCTCGGCCGAGACCACCGGATTCTGGAAGAAACTGCCGGCGTTCGGCAGCATCGCGGGGTCCGGCAGCTTGCGGCGGCGGACGGCGATGACGGCATCGGCGACCTGCCTTGCGTCGGGTCGGGAGAGCTGCCGGCGGTCGAGTTCGGCAGCCAGATCGGCGTAAGCGGTCAGCGCCTGCCATTCCTTCGGCAGCCGGAAGGTGACGCTGGTGACCACCCGCCGGGCGTCGAGGTGCCAGCCCTGCTGCTTGAAGACGCTGTCACGGTAGGCGAAGCGACAGGCGGCGTGAGCGAGCTGCAGCGAAGTGCCACGGTCCATGTCGAACGCCTCGAGCGACAGGAAGCGATCAGCAATCTCGAGCCCGTAGGCGCCGATGTTCTGGATCGGTGCGGCGCCGACGGTACCCGGGATGAGCGCCAGATTCTCGAGACCCGGCCAGCCATTGGCGAGTGTCCAGAGAACCAGTCGATGCCAGTTCTCGCCAGCGCCGGCGCGCACATACCAAGCTTCTGCATCCTCGCCGACCAGTTCGCGGCCGGCGATCGCCATGTGCAGCAACAGGCCGTCAAAGTCGCCGCTGAGCACGACGTTGCTGCCGCCGCCGAGAACGAAGCGCCGCGGTGGCAGGGATCCCGCGAGTTGCCTCAGCTGGCGGGACGAGCTGATCTCGGCAAGATACGCGGCGCGCCCGGGAAGGGCCAGCGTCGTCCGCCCTGCCAGATCGGCGTCGGCAGTGACGAAGTCCGGCAGGGGTTGCGCGCGCATCGCCGGCACTCCGGTCCGGGGTCGGATCAGAGCAGCGGCGCCAGCCAGCGCCTCGACTCTTCGAGGCTGAAGCCCGATCGCTTCGCCCAGTCCTCGAGCTGGTCGTTGCCAATCCTGCTGACGGCGAAGTAACGTGCCTGCGGGTGCGCCAGGTAGAAGCCGGAGACGGCTGCTGCGGGCGTCATGGCGAAGCTCTCGGTGAGGGCCATGCCGGCGTTGTGCGGCGCATCGAGCAGATCGAAGAGGGCACGCTTGGCGGTGTGGTCGGGGCAAGCCGGATAACCGGGAGCGGGGCGGATGCCGCGATACTCCTCGCGAATCAGCGCCGTCTGGTCGAGTGTCTCGGCAGCCGCGTAGCCCCAGTAGTCACGCCGAACCTGTCGATGCAGCCACTCGGCACAGGCTTCGGCGAGACGGTCGGCAAGGGCCTTGAGCATGATCGAATGGTAATCGTCGTGCGCCGCAGCGAACTCGGCGAGTTTTTCCTCGATGCCGAAACCGGCGCCGACGGCGAAGGCGCCGATCCAGTCCGGCGTGCCGCGGCCAGCGACAAAGTCGCTCAGACAATAGTGTGGCTTGCCAGGCGGCCGCTCTTGTTGCTGGCGCAGGTTGTGCCAGGCCATCAGCCGTTCCTGACGTGATTCGTCGGCATAGATCTCGATGTCGTCACCGACGGCGTTCGCCGGAAAGAGCCCGAAGACGGCGTTGGCGTGCAACCAGTTCCCGGCGATCAACTGCTCGAGCATCTTCTGCGCGTCGCCGAAGACTGCGCGCGCGGTGCTGCCGACGACCGCATCGTCGAGGATCTTCGGGTAGCTGCCGGCGAGATCCCAGGTCTGGAAGAAAGGACCCCAGTCGATGAACGGTACCAGGCTCGCCAGGTCCACCTGCGGCAGGACGTGCAGTCCCGGTCTGTTCGGCGGACTGGGTCGGTAGTCCGGGTCAGCATTCCAGACGAAGCGATTGGCGCGTGCCTCGGCCAGCGGCAGGAGGACGCTGCCCTTCTTGTTCGCGTGCTGGGTGCGCAACCGCGCGTAGTCGGCCGCGACCTCGTCGACGAACGCGGCTGAACTGTCGATCGACAGCAGTCGCGTCACGACGCCCACCGCGCGCGAAGCGTCGGGAACATAGACCACCGGGCCGGAGTAATTTGGTGCGATCTTGATCGCCGTGTGCGCGCGGCTGGTCGTCGCGCCGCCGATCAGCAGCGGTACCGCTGCGCCACCGTCGGCAGCGGCGGCGAATCCAAGCCGCTCCATCTCGGCTGCGACATGGCTCATTTCCTCGAGCGAGGGGGTGATCAGGCCGGACAGGCCGACCGCCTGCGCTGCATGCTCGCGTGCCGCCTGCAGGATGCGGTCGCAGGGCACCATGACGCCGAGATCGATGACCTCATAGCCATTGCAGCTCAGCACGACGCCAACGATGTTCTTGCCGATATCGTGCACGTCGCCCTTGACCGTGGCAACGACGATCCGGCCCTTGTTGCCGACACCGGTGCGCAGCTTCTCCGCCTCGATGTAGGGAATCAGGTGTGCCACTGCCTGCTTCATGACGCGCGCCGACTTGACCACCTGCGGCAGGAACATCTTGCCGGCGCCGAAGAGATCGCCGACGACATTCATGCCGTTCATCAGCGGCCCTTCGATGACCGCCAGCGGTGGCTTGCCGGCAGCCGCCAGTGCCGCCCGGCACTCCTCGGCGTCGGCAACGACGAAGTCGGTGATTCCCCTGACCAGCGCGTGCGTCAGGCGCTCTTCGACGGGTTGCTCGCGCCAGGCGAGGTCCGGGCCACTGTCCCTCGCCTTGCCCTCCTTGACCGTCTGCGCGAAATCGACCAGCGCCTCGCCGGCGTCGGGGCGACGGTTGAGGACCACATCCTCGACCTTTTCCCGCAGCTCCGGATCGAGATCGTCGTACACCCCGAGCATGCCGGCATTGACGATGCCCATCGACAGGCCGGCCCGGATGGCGTGGTAGAGGAAGACGGTGTGGATTGCCTCGCGCACCGCGTCGTTGCCACGAAACGAGAAGGAGACGTTCGATACCCCGCCCGAGATCTGCGCTGCCGGCAGATTGGCGCGAATCCAGGCGCAGGCATCGATGAAGGCGACGGCGTAGCCGTTGTGCTCTTCGATGCCGGTGGCGATGGCAAAGATGTTCGGATCGAAGATGATGTCCTCGGCCGGGAAGCCTGCCTCTTCGGTGAGCAAGCGGTAGGCGCGGCTGCAGATTCCCGTCTTGCGCGCGAAGCTGTCGGCCTGACCGGACTCGTCGAACGCCATCACCACCACCGCCGCTCCGTAGCGGCGCGCCAGCCTCGCCTGCCGCAGGAACTCGGCCTCGCCCTCCTTCATCGAGATCGAGTTGACGATTCCCTTGCCCTGAATGCACTTGAGCCCGGCCTCGATCACTTCCCATTTCGACGAGTCGAGCATGATCGGCACGCGCGAGATATCCGGCTCGCTGGCGATCAGCTTGAGGAAACGCTCCATCGCCGCGCGCGAATCCAGCATCGCCTCATCCATGTTGATGTCGATGACCTGGGCACCGTTCTCCACCTGCTGCCGGGCGACAGCCAGCGCATCGTCGAAGCGCCCCTCGAGGATCATCCGCGCGAAGGCTCGCGAGCCGGTGACGTTGGTTCGTTCGCCAACATTGACGAACAGCGAATCCTGGCCAACATTGAACGGCTCGAGTCCCGACAGGCGCAGCCTTCTTTCGCTGACCGGAACGCGCCGTGGCCGGACTCCGGCAACGCCCCGGGCGATCGCCGCGATGTGCGCGGGCGAGGTGCCGCAGCAGCCGCCGACGATGTTCACGAAACCCTTCCGCGCCCAGTCGGCAATCTCCGCCGCCAACTGTTCCGGCGTTTCGTCATAGCCGCCAAAAGCGTTCGGCAGCCCGGCATTCGGGTGCGCCGAGACGAAACAGTCGCAGATCCGGGACAGCTCTTCGACGTACTGCCGCAGTTCGCCGGCACCAAGCGCGCAGTTGAGACCGAAGCTGAGCGGCCGCACGTGGTTGAGCGAGTTCCAGAAGGCCTCGGCCGTCTGCCCCGAAAGCGTCCTGCCGGAAGCGTCGGTGATCGTCCCCGAGATCATCACCGGCCAGCGCCGTCCTGCCCGCTCGAAATAGCTCTCGATGGCAAACAGCGCCGCCTTGGCGTTGAGCGTGTCGAAGACCGTCTCGACCAGCAGCAGGTCGACGCCCCCCTGGCAAAGCCCGTCGATGGCCTCGTCGTAGTTGGCGACCAGTTCGTCGAAACTGGTATTGCGATAGCCGGGGTCGTTGACGTCCGGCGAGATCGACGCCGTACGCGACGTCGGTCCGAGGACCCCGGCGACGAAACGGGGCCTCGCCGGATCGGTGGCGGTGAACTCGTCGCAGGCTGCCCGTGCGAGCCGTGCGCCGGCCACGTTCAACTCGTGGACGATGCTTTCGAGATGGTAGTCGGCCTGCGAGACCCGGGTCGAGTTGAAGGTGTTGGTTTCGATGATGTCCGCGCCAGCCGCCAGATACTCGGCGTGGATTGACCGGATCAGGTCCGGGCGCGTCAGCAGCAGAAGGTCGTTGTTGCCCTTCAGATCATGCGCGTGTGCGGCGAAACGGTTGCCGCGGTAGTCGGCCTCACGCAGGTTGTGGCGCTGGATCATCGTTCCCATCGCCCCGTCGAGAACCATGATCTGGTGTTCGAGGCGTGCTCTCAGTTCGGCGGTGCGGTCGGGCTGCATGCTGGTTTCCTGATTTTCCCTCTGGCGAGGAGTGGCCTGGGACAAAACAAAAAAACCCGTCGGCGCAAGGCGCGACGGGTTGTGCTGTGAGCCTCGCTTTAGCTGGATTTCTAACGCGCCCGCAATCTGTTGATGTCAAATCGGCGCCACCTCATCGCAGGCCGAGGCAGGGCTACGAATCTACTCGCCACGGCAGCTGTTGTCAAGCCGGCGTTGATGCGTGCGCAGCCCGCAGCACCCACTGCGCGCTCCGAGACGGGGCGCGCTGGCGTAGCGCGCGTCACGGGTTTCGACCGGAATCACGAGGTTGGCCGGCGCCGGCCCGCCGCGGTAAACGCGGCCGGCAAGATCGAAGCTCGAGACGTGACATGGACACAGATACTCCGGTTGACGGCCGGCGATGCTGCGCAATTGTGGCGTACACCCCTGATGCGTACTCTGCCCGATGGCGACGAAGACATCGGGCCGCAGCGATCGATGGCGATTGCGGCAGTTGTCCGGTTGCAACGAGTTCTCGGATCGGGCATCGAGCAGGAGGCTCTCGTCGTTCGCCAGCACCGCCACCTCGGCTGCGGTACGCCGCAGGATCGACAGCGTTCGTCCATCTCAGTCGAGCACGCGCAGCCTGCCCGACGACAGGTCGGAGAAATCGGCGAGGACGGGGTGGCCAGCCGGTGGCCCCGGCCGTTCCGCCAGATACCTGCCAACGCCGAGCCCGGCGACGCCGAGCACGCAAGCACCCGCGACGATGTGCAGGCGACCGCGCTGCGGTGGGCGCGCCGACTCCTGACTCATGGCGGTGACGACGGCGACGAACGAACGCCTGGCCGCGTGCCGCCAGGCACCAGCCATGGCAGCAGGGCTGTCACGGCCTCGTCGGCGCCCGTCGGCCGGGGCGGCTGCCGCTGCGGTCGCTGCCACAGGGCGGCAAGTGCCGCCTGCAGATGGCCGGCACGCAGGTCTGCGTCGCTGATCCCGGCGCAGCAGGCATGCGCGTGCAGCCACTCGATCAGACAATCCTGCTCCGGCCACTCCTGCCGTCGTACATAGAGCAGCGGCGTCGCATTGCAGGCCGCTTCGGCGAAGGTGCCGTACCCGGGTTTGGCGATCACCGCATCGACCGAACGCAGGAGGTCGATCATCGGCAACCCGAGCGGCTCGAAGTCAGTCGTGTTGGCCTGCCGCAGCCGCCAGGCCTGCGGCACCAGCCAGCGGATTCCCGCCAGCGGTGGCCAGTCGGCGACCGGCAAGCGGGTGTCGATGCCGCCAAAGGCGATCAGCACCAGCCGCTCGTCGGCAGGACAGTCGAGCTGCTGGCGCAGCGCCTGTCGGCGATCGACGCCGAGCGCCGCCACCGGGCCGATGCAGCGCCGCCGCCGCAGGTCCGCCATCGGCATCCCCGGCGTCAGCCGCAGGAAGAACTCGGCGCCGTTGTAGGCGGCCAGCATCTGCTGGTGGATCTGCGGTGCCCAGTCGGCAGCCGCAAAGAAATGGGCAAACAGCTCTGCCCAGTTGAGCGAGCACAGCGCCACCGACGGGATGCCGGCTCGGGCGGCACCTGCCAGTGGCAAGTAGGCGACATCGCTGAGCACCAACGTCGGCTGCAGAGCGACGAGGAAGCTCGCTTCCTCGTCGACGGTTCGCGCCCAATCGGCGTGCTGCCGGCGATAGGCCAGTGCCGTTGCCGGCAGGTCGACGCGCATGGCGTCGAGCATCACATAGCCGAAGTCGCTGCGCGCTTCGAGATGGCTGAAGGCGCAATTCAGGCGCTCATCCAGTTTCGCCCTCGGCAGCCCGCTGCGGATCGTCAGCCGCAGCATCGGCACGCGCGCCGCCAGCATGTTGATCACCGGCGCCGCCTGCGCCAGGTGCCCAAAGCCATGCGCCGAGATGTCGACGAAAAGGTGCGGCGCCTGCATGTTCTTCGGCCGTCTCAGAGGAAGCGCGCCAGCAGCGCGCCGGGCAGCTCTGCGGGCCAGGGAATCCACACCTGGTGGCCATTCCCCGGGGCAACCCGTATCTCGCGCCCGGTCAGGTCGTGCATGTACTGCAGTGTCAGCTCGCGGTTGCCGGAGGGATGAATGAGCTCCAGACGATCGCCCACCGAGAAGCGGTTGCGGACCTCGATCAGGCCACGCTGTCGTGCTGCATCCCAGGTCAACAGATCGCCAACGTAGAGACTGCGCCCGGACTCCGAATGGCCACGCAGGTAGTTCTGCATGTCGTGCTCGTGATGCCGTTGCAGGAAGCCATCGGTATAGCCGCGATTGGCAAGACCTGCGAGCTCGCCGAGCAAGGCCGGGTCGAACGGCCGGCCGGCAGCGGCATCATCGATGGCACGACGATAGACCTGCGTGCTGCGCGCAACATAGTAGGCTGACTTGGTGCGCCCCTCGATCTTCAGCGAGTCGACGCCGATCTCGAGCAGGCGTCCGACGTGCTCGACGGCCCGCAGATCCTTCGAGTTCATGATGTAGGTGCCGTGTTCGTCCTCGTCGATCGGCATCAGTTCACCGGGACGCTGTCCTTCCTCGAGCAGCCAGTCCCCGGCATGGCGCCGGCCGACCGGTTCGGGCTGTGCCCGCAGATCACCCGTCGCATCCTGCTCGGCGGCGTGCAGGCGGTAGTCCCAACGGCACGAGTTGGTGCAGCTGCCCTGGTTCGGGTCGCGATGGTTGAAATACCCGGAAAGCAGGCAGCGTCCCGAATAGGCGATACAGAGAGCGCCGTGGATGAAGACCTCGAGTTCGATCTCCGGGCACTGTTGTCTGATCTCTTCGATTTCCTGCAGGGAAAGCTCGCGCGAGAGAATGATGCGCGCGATGCCGAGCTTCTGCCAGAAACGCACGGCCGCGAAGTTCAGCGTGTTGGCCTGTACCGACAGGTGAACCGGCATCTCGGGCCAGCGTTCGCGAACCAGGTCGATCAGCCCGGGGTCGGCCATGATCAGCGCGTCCGGTCGGGCGGCGATGACCGGCTCCATGTCCGCCAGGTAGGTGCGAAGCTTGGCGTTGTGCGGCAGGATGTTGCTGACGACGTACAGCTTCCGCTGCGCCGCATGCGCCTCGGCGACACCCTGGGCGAGCGCCTGCAGATCGCCGAAGTCGTTGTTGCGCACCCGCAGGCTGTAGCGCGGCTGCCCGGCGTACACGGCATCGGCGCCGTAGGCCAGCGCCGTGCGCAGCATCGCCAGCGAACCAGCCGGAGCGAGCAATTCGGGAGATCGGAATCTTGCGCGGGGAAGAGACATTCGGCGAGGCTGTCGGAGAGGGTAGAATGCGGCCAGCCGAAATCTTACTCTCGTTACCGCAGTTCTCACCCCTTTGCGCGGATCAACCGTCATGTCAGAAGAGATCCTGATCAACTTCACCCCACAGGAAACGCGTGTCGCCGTCACGCACCAGGGCGTGGTGCAGGAACTGCACATCGAACGCAGCGCCAGTCGTGGCTTCGTCGGCAATGTCTACGTCGGACGCATCGTGCGCATCCTCCCCGGAATGCAGTCGGCGTTCATCGACATCGGGCTGGGACGGACCGCCTTCCTCCACGTTGCCGACATCCGCGAGCCGCGGCCCAGCGACGAGCCGCTGCGACCGATCGAGCGCCTGCTCTGCGAAGGCCAGAGCATCCTCGTGCAGGTGATCAAGGACCCGATGGGCAGCAAGGGCGCGCGCCTGTCAACGCAGGTGTCGCTTGCCGGCCGCATGCTGGTCTACCTGCCGCAGGACAAGCACATCGGAATTTCGCAACGAATCGAACGTGAGGCCGATCGCGAGGCCTTGCGCGAGAAGCTCGGCCGCCTGGTGCCCGGCGACGAACCCGGCGGCTTCATCGTCCGGACGATGGCCGAAAGCGCGACCGAAGCCGAACTGGCGAAAGACATCGAATACCTGCGCAAGCTGTGGCGCGACATCCGAGCGCAGTCGACGACGGCGGCACCGCCCGCCTTGCTCTATCAGGAACTGTCGTTGTCACAACGCGTGTTGCGCGATTTCGTCAACCCCGAAACGGCGCGCATCGTCATCGACTCCCGTGAGAACTTCCAGCGCCTGACCGCTTTTGCCGCCGAGTACACGCCGACGGTCGCGCCCCTGCTCGAGCACTACGTTGGCGAACGACCGCTGTTCGATCTGCATGGGGTCGAGGACGAGATCCAGAAGGCGCTGGCCCGCCGCGTCGACCTGAAGTCCGGCGGCTACCTGATCATCGACCAGACCGAGGCGATGACGACCATCGACGTCAACACCGGCGGCTTCGTCGGCGTCCGCAATTTCGACGACACCATCTTCAAGACCAACCTCGAGGCAGCGCAGACGATCGCCCGCCAGTTGCGCCTGCGCAACCTCGGCGGCATCATCATCATCGACTTCATCGACATGGAGAACGACGAGCACCGGGCGGCGGTTCTCAGCGAGTTCAACAAGGCGCTGGCGCGTGACCACACCCGGCTGACGGTCAACGGCTTCACTGCGCTTGGCCTGGTTGAAATGACCCGCAAGCGAACACGTGAGTCGCTGGCACACGTACTTTGCGAGGAATGCCCGACCTGCGGCGGTCGCGGTGAGGTCAAGACGGCACGCACGGTATGCTACGAGATCCTGCGCGAACTCCTGCGCGAGGCGCGCCAGTTCAATGCCCGCGAGTACCGGGTTCTCGGCAGCCAGGCGGTGATCGACAGCTTCCTCGACGAGGAGTCGCAGGGCCTGGCAATGCTTTCCGACTTCATCGGCAAGCCGATTTCGCTGCAGGCCGAACCCAGTTACTCGCAGGAGCAATACGACATCGTCCTCATGTGAGCCGCCCCTGCGCGTCGGCAGCAGGACGTTTGCGGTGCTGCAGCGGCGCCTCGGCGAGTCCCGGCGGCGGCAGGCAGGGGTATCATGGCAACGGGCAACGGTAGTCGATGAAAGGAGAGCCGATGCGTGCGAGTCTGCAAACCCGTGGGACGTCGGTAGCGGCCGGCCTGTGCGTCTTGGCCCTGGCCGGTTGTGCGACGACGCAGATGAAAAGTGAGTGGCGAGACCCGAATGTCGTCGGCGCTGTGCTGCAGGGGCAGCAGGTGCTGGTGATTTGCCAGAGTCGCGATCATTCGCTGCGTCGCATCTGCGAGGATCAGTGGACGATGCGGCTGCAGCGGGCGGGAGTGGCTGGCATGCAGAGCTACGCCATTCCACAGTTCCCGCCCGACGGCGCTGCCGATGGTGATGCGATCAGGTCAGCCGCCGAGCGCGTCGGCGCGTTTGCCGTCGCCAGCGTGCAACTGGCGCCAGACGACCTGGCGATGGTCAATCCGGCACCGCAGGTCGGCATCGGTTTTGCTGGCGGCAGCGGTGGCTACCGCACGGGCGGTTTCAGCGCCGGCGGTGTCGGCATCTCGTTTCCCGTCGGCTGGCCGGCCGCGGCGCAGGGGATGGTCTGCAGCGCCTCGATGGTGGAAGCTGCCAGCGGTGCCGTCCTCTGGTCGGGCAGCGCGACGGCGCCGCCCTCCGGTGCGCAGGCCGGCCAGATCGCGGAGCTGACGCAACTGATGATCGACGCACTGCGGCGGGCAGGACTGTTCTAGCCCTGCCCCTTGCCGACACCCGCTTCCCTGAGGAAGTGGTCGCGCTGCTCGGGGCTGTCGATCTGGCTGGCCAACGCCCGGCACAAGGAGTCGACGTCGGTCGCCCTGACGGCTTCGCGGCGCAGCAGGATCCTCGCCAGCGGTCCGAGATGGCGCGCCAGAATCCTGCCAACGCGTTCACAGTCGGCTTCGGCAAGTCCGCCGGTGGCCGCGACAGCGGCGAGCGGCGCTGTCGCGGCCGCCACCGGCGATGCGGTGCCGCTACGCCACGCGCTGGCGGGTGGCTGGCTCGCCGATGACTGCTGCAGGCTGTGCGTCGCAGCGGCGAGAAAGGCCGATCTCGCTGCCGTGTCGGGAATCATCTCGGCCAGCAACCGGTGCAGTTCGTCGCGCCCGCCGACGCGCGGCAGCGTCCGGCGCACCAGGATGCGGGCCATCGGTCCGATATACCTCGTCAACAGCTTCTCGGCGTCGTCGATGACCGCCGACGTCAGCGCGACGGCTCCCGCCGCGGCAGCGTTCGCGGTGATCGGATGCGATGCCTGGGCGGTCGCAGAGCCGACGTAAAGGTAGAGGTCGTGCACCCGGTCCTGCGGGTCGCGCCGCTCGCCGAGCGCCTTGAAGCTGGCGACTGCGCTGCGCCGAAGCTGGGCAATGAGATCGACGTAGGCGGCGCTGACCAGTACCTCGCCGGGTTCGGCGAGGCGCATGACGCGGAAGGCAGTGGCGACGCCGTCGCCAAGCAGGCGCGAGCGACCACCGGGGTCCGGCTGCACACGCACGGGTCCGAGGTTGATGCCGATGTGCAGGCCAAGTCCCCGCTCGCTCGCCGCAGCGCCGAGAAGGCTGGCGGTGCGCAGCGCATCCTCGGGGTCGCCGACGTAACAGACGGCGCAGCCCTCGCGGGTGTTGGCGGCGAGGCGGCTCTTCGCCGGCACGCCGGTAACGGCCTGACCGACCAGCGTTGCCAGGAGCTGGCGACGCTCCTTGTGCGCCGCCTCGGCCGTTCCATCGGCCGTCGCCGACGCGGCGACCACGTCGCTGAAAAGGACCGCGCCGATGAAGCTGCAGCCTTCGCTGAATGAACTGCCGGGCGCCGGCAACACCGCCAGTGCTGCCGGCGAGTCGCCCGCCTCGGCAGCAGAGTCTCCTGCCGGCGGCAGACAGGCGCGGCGGAAATCCGCCACCCGCCGGGGACGCAGGTTCTCGTCAGGGGTCAGCGCCCAGTCGATGGCCCGCAGCATCGCCTTGCCGTACAGGTCGGTGCGGCCAATCGCTGCCGCAGCGGGCATCGGGTCCTCGCGCAGCCGCGCCAGGCTCTCGGTCGGCAAGTGGCCGGTGACCAGCCAGTACAGGACCCCGGCGAGCGAGTAGAGGTCGCTCCACGGTCCCTGCCTGCCATCCGGCTGATACTGCTCGGCAGGCGCGAAGCCTGGTGTCACGACAGCGGTCAGCAGCTGCTCCTGTCCCGGGGCGCCTAGACGGCGCGCCGAGCCGAAGTCGAGCAGCACCGGCGAACCGTCGGCGCGCATGTAGATGTTGCGCGGCTTGATGTCGCGGTGCAGGAAACCGGCGTTGTGGATCGTTTCGAGCCCGTCGAGCAACGGCCGCACGATGCGCTGCAGCGTGGCGCCGTCGATCGGTTCCCTGCCGTGCAGCCAGCGGTCCAGTGGTTCGCCGCTCTCATATTCCATGACCATGTAGGCGGTAGCGTTGGCGGCGTAGTAGCGCAGCACGCGGACGATCCCCGGATGGTGGAAGCTGGCGAGTGCCCGACACTCGTGCAGGAAGCGGTCGAGACCCCAGGCGAACGCGCTGGCGCCCGCGGTCGAGTGCGGCCGCACGGAGAGGTCGGAACTGCGCCCGGCGGTGTCGCGCGGCAGGTATTCCTTGATCGCCACCGGGCAATCGAGATGGGTATCGTGCGCCAGATAGGTGATGCCGAAGCCACCACTGCCAAGGACGCGGTCGATCCGGTACTCGTGCATTGAGTAGCCGGCCGGCAGCGCCAGCAGGTCGCTGTCGGTGCTCGCCGGATGGCGATCTGCCTGGCCGGCCGCTTCGTTTTCCGAGCCGCCCATTTGGCGCTCAGCCATCGATCATCTGCATCGCCTTCTCGAGACTGCGGCGCATGCGGTTGAACGAACTGGCGAGTGCAGCGACCTCGTCGCCACCCCGCTCGGCAAACTCCGGCTGCTCGAAGTCGCCGGTGCTGACCTTGTCGGCCATCGCCGCAAGACGCGTCACCGGCCGGATGATCAGCCACGAGAGGAGCAGGTTGAGGACAATGAAGACGACCGCGAAGACCGCTGCGAGAGAGACCATGAAGGTGTGGAAAGCCTGCGTGGCGTTCTCCAGCGGCACCGACATCGGCACGGAAACAACCTGCGCCCCGACCACCTCATCGAGCTTCCAGCCAAATCCGTTCGCCGGGCCGTAAATCCTGATCATCGACGGCGGTGCGGCGTCCGGCGTACTGTGGCACTGGAGGCACGCCGGCGACTCGATGCGGATCGGGTGCGCGACGTAGAGCAGGCGACCGGTGGGCGTGTCGCGCTCACCACTGATCTCCCTTTGCTCGGCCCGGTTCCGGAAGCTGTGGATGAGGTCCGCTTCCCAGTCGGCGGGCCGGTCGCGCAGGTTCGTCGGATTGAGCGTCGCCTCCTTGTAGGCGTAGTTCGCGTATTTCCTGCGCAGATGGTTGAGCGTCTCGGTGGCGGCAAACGCTGGTACCGTCTGCGGCAGGAATAGCTTGTCCATCTGGCCGGCGAGATGCGGCCGTACCTGGTCGACGGTGTACGCGCGGACGGCCAGCGCCGCTTCCATCAGCAGCCGCGCCTCGCCAAGCACCTGCTCGCGCGCGTGGCGGTCGAGCAGAGTCCGCGAAACGTAGCCGGTGACGGCAAAGCCGGCAAGGAAGACGGCGAGCAACACGAGATTGAATTTCAGTCGCAGACCCATGGAGAAACCTCCCAGTCAGGAGTGAAACGGCGGTGGCGGCAGCATGCCCGCCGGACGACGGCACGTCCGCGCTTCCCTTGCCGTGCATCGCTGGCATGCTGCCGGCGGTGTTGCGAGTATCCTGACCTTGCTGCCGCGAGTCAATCGGCTGCCTCGTCCGGACAACTCAGGAGCACGCAATGACGGCGAGCCGCGAGACCCTGCAGGACGAGATGGCGCTGCCGACCGAATGTGCCGCGCGAAGCGGCCGAAAGTCCGCCCCCGAGCAGGCGCGCCGTGCGTACAATTCGCGCTGCTGGCAAGCGGAACGGTCGCCAGCGAGCACCAGCGGCGGCAGCGGCAGACAGGGAGATGAGGATGACGACGCGAGTGAAGGCTGGATTCAACTGGCAGGACCCGCTGCTCCTCGAAACGCAACTCGACGAAGACGAGCGCCAGGTGCGCGATGCGGCGCAGGACTATTGCCAGGGCCGGCTGCTGCCGCGCGTCCTTGAAGCGTTCCGCCACGAGCGAACCGACGCGACGATCTACCGCGAGATGGGAGCAATTGGCCTGCTCGGTCCGACGATTCCGCCCGAGTACGGCGGCGCCGGCCTCGGGCACGTCAGTTACGGGCTGATCGCACGCGAGGTCGAACGGGTGGATTCGGGCTATCGCTCGATGATGAGCGTGCAATCGTCGCTGGTGATGCTGCCGATTCTCCGCTTTGGCACCGAGGAGCAGCGACGCCGTTACCTGCCGCGACTGGCAAGCGGCGAACTGATCGGCTGCTTCGGTCTGACCGAGCCCAACCACGGTTCCGATCCCGGCGCCATGGAGACGCGGGCGCGCGCCGTCGCCGGCGGCTTCCGGCTCTCCGGCAGCAAAATGTGGATCACCAACTCACCGATCGCCGACGTCTTCATCGTCTGGGCCAAGGACGATGCGGCGGCGATTCGCGGCTTCGTCCTCGACAAGGGAATGCACGGGCTTTCGGCACCGGCGATCCACGGCAAGTTCGGCCTGCGTACCTCGATCACCGGCGAGATCGTCATGGACGAGGTCTTCGTTCCGGAGGAGAACGCCTTTCCGGAGATCCGCGGATTGAAGGGGCCGTTCACCTGTCTCGATTCGGCGCGCTACGGGATTGCCTGGGGTGCCCTCGGCGCTGCCGAATCATGCTGGCAGACAGCGCGCCGGTATACGCTCGACCGGCGGCAGTTCGGACGGCCACTGGCGGCCAATCAACTGGTCCAGAAGAAGCTCGCCGACATGCAGACCGAGATCGCTCTCGGCCTGCAGGGGTGCCTGCGTCTCGGGCGGATGAAGGACGAGGGAACGGCAACACCCGAGATCACCTCGATCATGAAGCGCAACTCCTGTGGCAAGGCTCTCGACATCGCCCGCACGGCGCGCGACATGCTTGGCGCCAACGGGATCTCCGACGAGTTCGGAGTCGTCCGCCACATGCTCAACCTGGAGGTGGTCAACACCTACGAGGGAACGCACGACGTGCATGCGCTGATTCTCGGCCGGGCGCAGACCGGCATAGCCGCCTTCTGAGCGGCATGGCATGCCGGCAACGGCTGTTCGCGAAGCCATCCCACTGGCCGCTGTGACTTCGCGTCCGCTCGCCGCCCGGCCTGCGGCCGTCAGCCTTGCCTGCCAGGCGGCTGCCAAGCGGCTGCCGCGCAGCCCGCGGCGGCGACAGCGGCAGAAGCTACTTCTTCTCTGTGGGAGCAGGTTCGTCCGGTGTCGCTCCCGGTTTGGGAGCATCACCGAGGACGGTCTTCAGCGGGCAGATGGAGACGGCCGGGCATCTCTTGCAGCCGGCAACGATGGCGATCGGGCACACGGTCATGGCAGTTCTCGGTGGTTGGAAAGATGCAACAATACAGTCCTTGGCGACGAAAGTGCAGGTGCGTGCACCTAA
>ERZ761607.2059-NODE-2059-length-22939-cov-4.444066_pt1 | contig 22939 bp, 22 predicted proteins | sample MGYA00511164_ERZ761607 | MGnify/ENA primary metagenome ERZ761607 (study PRJEB28899, sample SAMN02445080) | bioreactor sludge metagenome | biome: EBPR sludge | place: Australia: Brisbane, Thorneside Wastewater Treatment Plant | collected 2011-06-22 ... | reverse complement strand
GGACCTATCCGTACCTGGTCATTCGCCACGGCAACAACGTGATAGGCCTGCGCAGGAGTCCTGAAAAGTGAATCAGACACCGCACGAGAACGAGGGTCGGGATTCTGTCCAGACCCAGCAAGCCAATCCCTACCAGGCCGCGCGACCGTCCATCGCCGATCCGGATCTGGACGCCGGCGCGCCGTATCTGAAGTCCGCCGATGTCCAGCGGCTCAACCGCAAGGCGCTGCTGTTCCTCGGCGGCATCGTCCTGCTGCTGTTACTGGCCGCATTCTGGATCTTCAACGGCGCCATGTCCGGATCGAAGGATGACACCCGACAGCAAGCCAAGGGAGAGCAGGTCGTCATTCCCGCCGCTCCCAGGGACCTGCCTGACCTGCCGCCCGAACGCCCCGCGATGGCTGCCGAGCCGGACCTGCCGCCGCTGCCGGTGATCGACGACGCACCCGCGTCGCCAACAGCGATGAGAAGCCTGCCAAGCGTGGAGGCGCCGTCGCGGCGGGAGCTCTCCCTGCAGGAGCGCAGGATGCTCGATGTGCCGGGCACTTTCGGCTCGGGACTCGGCGGTGACGGCAATGGTGGCGTCCCGGGCATGCTGCCGCCGGACGAGTATGCGAAATTGATGATGCAGGCCGGAAATCCGCCTCCTGCCTCTCCCACGCAGACGCCGGTCGACGGCGTGGCCAGCGCCAAGCCGCTTTACAACCCCAACACCCTGCTGCTGCGTGGGACCTACATCCGCTGTGTACTCGAAGCCAGGGTAATCACTGACGTCCCGGGCTTCACCTCCTGCGTGGTCACCGAGCCGGTCTATTCGGTCAACGGTCGTCGCCTGCTGCTGCCCAGGGGTTCCAAGGTCTCGGGTACCTATGGCGCGGACGCGGTCATCGGCGAGCGCGCCGCCATCGTGTGGGATCGCATCACTACGCCCAATGGCCTGGATGTGAACATGCGCAGTCCAGGCGTCGACATGCTGGGTGCTGCCGGTAACGACGGTCACTACACCGCGCATTGGGGCCAGAGGATATCCTCGGCGCTGCTCATCAGCATGCTGAGCGATGCGTTCAAGTACGCAGGCGCCAAGCATGGCCCGCAGGAAACCTCCATCGCCAACGGGGCCGTCGTCCAGAGCCCCTATGAGAGCAATACGGCCAGGACGATGGAGCGCCTTGCCAACGCGGTGATGGAGAGGAACATGACCCGGCAGCCCACGGTGATCATCAACCAGGGCACGGTGGTGAACGTGTACGTGGCGCGCGACGTGGACTTCTCGGCAGTGCTGCGCTGACGGACCATGCCATGGATACGCAGAACGAGCCTCTTGCCAGAGTGTCCAACGAGTTTCTGGAGTACCAGTACCAGGTGCTGGGGATCTGCGACCACATGCATTCGTCGGAGGTCACCGAGATCTGCATCAACAAGCCCGGTGAGCTGTACCTGGAAACGGCGCGTTTCGGCTGGCAGCGCACGGACGTGCCGACGCTTACCTTCGAGCGCGCGCGGCAGTTCTGCACGGCCGTCGTCAACGAGAGCAACACCGGGCAGCGCATCACCGACGTCGATCCGATGGTGTCATTGACGTTTCCCACCGGCCAGCGCGCCCAGTTCGTCGTTCCTCCGGCATGCGATGCGGGCAAGGTCTCGATCACCATCCGACTGCCGGCCAAGTTCAGCAAGACGCTGGAGCAGTACGAGCAGGATGGCTTCTTCGACGAGATCCTGGAGCAGGCGCAGACGGTCAGCGACCACGACAGGGAATTGCTGGAGTTGCGGCGTGACCGGAATTACGCCGAATTCTTCCGGAAGGCCGTGCAGTACCACAAGAATATCGTGGTCGCCGGTGCAACCGGCAGCGGCAAGACCACGTTCATGAAGTCGCTGGTCAATCACATCCCCGACGGGGAGCGCCTGGTGACCATCGAGGACGCCCGGGAACTCTTCATCCGCCAGCCCAATGTCGTGCATCTGCTGTACTCCAAGGGCGGGCAGAGCGCGAGCAACGTCACCGCCAAGAGCTGCATGGAGGCCTGTCTGCGCATGAAGCCGGACAGGATCATCCTGGCCGAGTTGCGCGGCGACGAATCGTTCTACTTCATCCGCAACTGCGCGTCTGGGCATCCGGGGTCGATCACGAGCTGCCACGCGGGCAGCACGGCGCAGACCTGGGACCAGCTCGCGCTGATGGTCAAGGCCTCGGCGGAAGGTGCCGGCCTGGAGTTCGACGTGATCAAGCGCCTGCTCAGGATGACCATCGACATCGTAGTCCACATCAAGGTGCATGCGGGCCGGCGTCACATCACCGGTATCGATTTCGACCCGCAGCGGGCGATGGCATCGTGAGGGAGGAGGCCATGACAGCAATCCTGGTGCCCGGCTTCCACCCGGCATCGCTACGGGGCCGCCGCTGCGAAGAGTCCAGCGCACCGGTCGTGAACACCTGCGCGCCCCATCGATGCGCCGTCATACCCGGCATCGGATTCGGGAGGTAACGGTCATGTTGCCTGGCATGGAGTTGATGGGCTGCACCGATCTGGCCGTTCCGCCGGCGATCATGCAGCACGTCGTTCGCGTCGAGTCTTCGTTCAATCCCTATGCGATCGGGGTTGTCGGCGGACGGCTGGTGAGGCAGCCACGCAGCCTGCCCGAGGCGTTGTCCACAGCACGCATGCTGGAAAGCAAGGGCTACAACTTCTCGCTCGGCCTCGCGCAGGTCAATCGCCACAATCTTGTCCGCCAGGGTCTGGATACCTACGAAAAAGCGTTCGATGTCTGTCCCAACCTGAGGGCGGGCGCACGCATCCTCGCCGAATGCCGAGGACGCGCCAGTGGAGACTGGGGCAAGGCCTTCAGTTGCTATTACTCGGGAAACTTCGTGACCGGTTTCCAGCATGGTTATGTGCAGAAGGTCTTCGCATCCTGGAACCGGAATGCCGGCGACGATGCGGCTCCGGCGATTCCGCTGGTGGAGCGACACACCACGCCCAGGGCTCCTGCGCGAAACATGCCCAGCGTGCCCGCGCTGGTAACGCGGCGAATCGAGGAGGCGGCCGCCGCCGCGGTGGTCGAGGCGCGATCACCAGCGCCAGCAACGTCCCCACCCATCCCGGCGCCGATGCCGGTAGCTGCGATGCAGCAGGCCGCGCCACCGCAGGTGGATCCAGGCATGGCTCCCGTTGTCGTCCAGCCCATGAGGGCGCCGGCATCCGGCTCGCCCCAAGGTGGTGAATCGCATGCGTTGGCCGGACAGGATCGCTCGGCCAAGGAGCAAGGGAGGGATGCAGCCTTCGTTTTCTAGCGGTACCGGCCAGGGACGGCCCAACAGCGCCACAGGCGTCAACTTCATTTCCATGAACACTCGGGGTAAATCATGAACAACACCGCATACACGTTCCAGTTCAAGCAGGCCGCTCAGGGTATGGCCATGGCGATCGCTTTCGTGGCCTTCCTCGCATTGCCCGAACTGGCCTTTGCACAGGACGGCACGGGCGCAAGGGGGCGGGTCGAGACCTTCTTCACCAACATCAACGCCCTGCTGAACGTGGCGTCCATCGCCGTGGTGACCATCGCAGTGATCTTCGCCGGCTACCAGATCGCCTTCAACCACAAGCGCATCAGCGACGTCGCGCCGGTCCTGATCGGCGGCTTCCTGATCGGCGCCGCGGCGCAGATCGCGAAAATGTTGCTGCCGGACGACGTCACCTCCACTGCGATGGTCGTCGGCCAGATGCTGCTGCAGCATGCATAAGAACGTGCTGTTCCGGGGCTGCACGCGCCCGGCCATGTTCATGGGGGTGCCCTACGTGCCCTTCGCGATCGGGGCCGGCGCGTGTCTGCTGCTGACGTTCTATATCAACATGTTCTTCCTGGCTTTGTTGCCGGTAGTGATCTTCGTCATGCGGCAGATGGCGCGCCGCGACGAGATGATCTTCCGGTTGCTCGGCCTGCGCTGGCAGTTCCGGACCCGGGTCCGGAATCTGCGACACCATGGTGGCATGTGGGTCTTCACGCCCAATGGCTACCGCGGGAAGCTCGAAGAGAAAACCACGGACTGACAGCCCATGCTGGCGCCAGACATTTCCATCGCCGAGTACATTCCGTTTTCCTCCCACGTCTCGCCTTCGGTGGTGAAGACGACAGGGGGAGATTTCCTGCTGACCTGGCGACTGGACGGCTTGCCGTTCGTCGGCCGCGAGGAGTGGGAGCTGGAGCACCGGCACAATACGTTCAATCGGATGCTGCAGACCCTGCGGGCGCCGGATTTCGTCAATGTGGCGTTCTGGGTCCACGATCTGCGCCGGCGGGGGAGGGTGGAGACGAGCGGGCGGTTCAAGCAAGCCTTCAACCAGAAGTTGTCGGACAGCTATTTCGCCTCGCTCTCGTCGCAGAAGATCATGCAGAACGAGCTGTATCTGACCATGATCTATCGTCCGATCGTGGCGGGGAAAAGGTTCGTCGAGAAGTCCGCGAACATCGCCAGGTTGCAGGCCGAGCAGGACCAGGCGGTGGCCAAGCTGATGGAACTGGCCGGCAACGTCGAAGCGGTACTCAAGGACTACGCGCCCACTCGCCTCGGCATGTACGAGGCGGACAATGGCGTGGTGTTCTCGGGAACTCTGGAGTTCTTCGGCTTTCTCCTCAATCGTATCTCGGAGCCCGTGCCCGTGCTGGGGGCGCCGGTGTGCGACTACCTGCCGGTCAGCCGGCACATGTTCTCCGCCAAGACGGGTGACTTCGTCGTCAATGCACCAGGCGGGAAGAATCATTTCGGCGCCATCCTGAACATCAAGGAGTACACCGACAGCACATGGCCCGGCATCCTGAACGGGCTCAAGTACCTGGATTTCGAGTACGTGGTCACGCACTCCTTCAGCCCCATGGGCCGCCAGGATGCGCTGAAAGTACTTGATCGCACCAAGGGCATGATGATTTCGTCGGGCGACAAGGCGGTCAGCCAGATCGCCGAACTTGACCACGCGATGGACCAGGTGGCATCCGGCAACTTCGTGCTGGGCGAATATCACTTCATCGTGGCCTTGTACGCGGAGGACCAGCAGAAGCTCTCGCAGAACATCGCCACCGCCCGTGCGGAGCTGTCCAATGCCGGTTTCGTGTCGGCGAAGGAGGACCTGGCCGTGTGCTCGTCCTTCTACTCCCAGTTCCCGGGGAACTGGAAGTACCGCACGCGCCTGGCCAATGTCAGCTCGCTGAACTTCCTGGGGCTTTCGCCGCTGCACAACTTCGCTACCGGCAAGCGGGACAACAATCCTTGGGGCGAGTGTCTGACCACGCTGCAGACCACCAATGGGCAGCCCTACTATTTCAACTTCCATGCCACCCATCCCGCGGAGAATTCCGTGGGTGAGAAGGCGATAGCCAATACCATGGTGATCGGCAAGTCCGGCACGGGAAAAACTGCGCTGATCAACTTCCTGCTCAGCCAGGTGCAGAAGTACGACCCGGTACCGACCATCTTCTTTTTCGATAAGGACCGCGGTGCGGAGATTTTCGTGCGTGCCTGCGGCGGCAACTACCTGGCACTGGAGAACGGCCAGCCGACTGGGTTCAATCCCTTCCAGTGCAAGCGCACCGACGCCAACGTCCAGTTCCTCGGCAATCTGGTCAAGGTGTTGGCGGGCAAGGCCCACTACACGGCGCGTGAAGACGAGGACATCTTCCGCGCGGTGGAGAGCATGCTCGACATGCCGATGCACCTGCGCACGATGACGAACTTCCAGAAGAGCCTGCCCAACATGGGCGACGACGGGCTGTACGCCCGCCTGCGCAAATGGACGGCGGGCAATGCGCTGGGCTGGGTGTTCGACAATCCGGTGGATACCATCGACCTGAGCCGGGCCAGCATCATCGGCTTCGACTACACCGACGTCATCGACAATGTCGAGATCCGGGTTCCCGTCATCAACTACCTGTTGCACAGGCTCGAAGACCTGATCGACGGCAGGCCGCTGATCTACGTCATGGACGAATTCTGGAAGATCCTCGACGGCGGCGGCGGGCTCAAGGAGTTCGCCAAGAACAAGCAGAAGACCATCCGCAAGCAGAACGGCCTGGGTATCTTCGCCACGCAGAGCCCGGAAGATGCACTGGCCAGCGATATCTCCGCCGCGCTGATCGAGCAGACCGCTACGCTGATCCTGCTCCCCAATCCCAATGCGGCTCGCGAGGATTACATCGAGGGCTTGAAGCTGACCGAAGCGGAGTTCCAGGTCATCAAAAGCCTGGACGAGCGTTCGCGCTGCTTCTTGGTCAAGCAGGGCCACGCCTCGACGGTATGCCAACTCAACCTGCGCGGGCTGGACGATGCGCTGGCGGTCATCTCCGCCAGCACCGACAACATCGAGGTCATGCACGGCATCGTCGATGAAGAGGCCGGGCGCCTTGGCATCGGCAAGGCAGACTTGGCGCCGGAGCAGTGGTTGCCCAGGTTCCAGCAAGAACGCAAAGGATCGGGAAAACGACCGGGAGCGACACCGGAAGCAGCCCCCTGCCAAGCATTGGCGGCATCCACATCGAGGGCTTGATTCCATGCGTGCCCGAGAACGTAAATCACGATCAAAGAGCGAGCGATCGCCCTCACCCAGCAACAGGCAAGGATTTCAATCATGTACAGCCGATCCAACATAATCCGCAACAAATCGCGCAAGCTGTTGCTGCCGGTGCTTGTCGCCTGTCTGGTGAGCGCTGTCGGTACCACGCAGGCTGGGGGCATTCCCGTGGTCGACGTTCCCCATACCATCACGAACAAGCTGGCGTGGATCATGCAGTACCAGCAGAAGTACGAGGAACTGAGAAAGCAGATCCAGCAGTACGAAACCCAGATCAGGGAACTCGAGCAGAAGTACGTCAGAGGCGATGCCTTCAAAGGCGGAGCCGGATATCGTGAAACGCTGTCCGAGCGTGGGTTGAACGATTTTGCCGTTGAGCGTTGCGGCAATGGCACGGGCCTGCCCGCCGCGCCCAAGCGCATCGCGGAGATATCGCTGCGGCAGTACAGGAACTGCGTCGCCATCGTCCAGACCGAGAACACGCGTTACAACGTGATGGTGAGGGTCCTGAAGAGTCTCGCTGAGCGCGATCAGCAAATGGACAAGATCAAGCGCGAGGCAGAGAGCGTGCCCGAAGACCAGCCAGGTGCCCTGGAGCGGGTGAACAACAACATTGCCCAGTTCGAGGCACGCCTTGCCGCGGACATCCAGAACTCCAAGACGCTGCTGGACGCTTATGACGCTAGTTTGCAGGCCCTGCACTCCGAGCAGGTATGGCTTGGGCAGGCCGCGTTCAGTAATCAGGCCGGGGGAAAGGGCGGCATCGGCGGGCTGCTGGACACCGCCGTGCAGTACGGGACTCTGAAAATGGCACTCGAAATCGCCCGCAAGCGTGATCGTTGAGCCGTAAAGCAATCGCAGCACAAAGGCACTAAGCCAGATATTCGGACAGGGGCAGGCGTCGTATGGACGGCGGAATCTTGACAGTCATAAGCGCATCGTTCGACGGCCTGCACATGCAGGCGACCCTGCCGAACATGGTCTTCTTCAACGAGATCAGTTCGTTTCTCGACGACGAACTGATCCACGAGTACCTGCCTAACCTCGGTGCCCGTGTGATGCGGGTGGTCGGAGGGCTGGGCGTGATCCTGTTGACCCTGTGGATCATGGTCCAGGGCTACCGCGTGGTGACCGGCCAATCGCGCGAGTCGATGATGGCGCTGGTGGTCAGTTCGTTGAGGGCCACGTTCATCATCGGCATTGCGCTGGGCGTGGCGGTCTCGTGGGGACCCATCTACCAGACGCTGACCGACGGGCTGACACGAACGATCAATGAGACCATGACCGGCGACGAGGACGCCGAAGGCACCTACGGCAACATCGACCGGACGCTGGCGATCATGCAGGTCGCTCTGTCGGCCATCGATGCCGTGGACGTCAGGGACGACGTTGTGACCCAGTCCCAGAAGGAGCGAGCGCTGTGGTTCACGGGCATGGGCCTGGGTGGTCCGGCCATCATGGCGGCGGTGGCACTGTTGCTGAACAAGGTGGCGATAGGACTGATCGTGGCGCTGGGGCCGGTATTCATCCTCTGTCTGCTGTTCGAGCAGACAAAGCCGCTGTTCCAGAAGTGGCTGTTCTACGGCATAGGCACTTTGTTCTCGATGGCGCTGTTGAGCGTAATGGTGACACTGGCGCTGGACATGGTGATCGCCGTGGGCATGGCGTTCTGGGTGAGCAGTTCGATCATCGGATCGGGCAGTGAGAGCGTCACCGGCATGGCGATGCAGCAGGGCGGGATGGGGCTGATCCTGACCGCACTGATCGTGAGCGCCCCGCCGATGGCGGCGATGCTGTTCCAGGGTACGCTGGGACAGGTGCAGGCGTTTAATTTGTACAGCGCGACGGGTGCAGGTGCAACGCCGCCGGGGTCGAATCTTCCTCCTCAGGCTGGTAGGCATGCCGAAGGTGGATATCCATCTTCGGCAACAGCACCGTCATCAAGTAGTGGGATGTCAACGCCAACGCATGGTCATCGGACGGTTGCTTGAGGGGGTAGTGTGAGCATCAAGAAGTTATTCGTAATGTGCTTGCTGGGCAGTCCGTACATGAGTGCTCATGCACAATGCCCTCCTGGTACTCCTCCTGGAAGTCCCATGTGTCTTCCGCCTGGCGCACCAGGCAATCCGTACACAAACCAAGTCCCAACTCCACCCGTGTCGGAGCCGACATTAATCTGGAAGCCAACTTGGGGTGCTTTTGCCGAAGGAAGCACTAAGGATTCCTCGGGCGTCATTGGGACGTCATCGGGGTTGTTTTCGCGCGGCGCTGCTCAGCGCGCAGCGATCTCTAAATGTAAATCTTTGGGGGGGCGAGATTGTAAGCTGGTTTTCCAGTATCAGAATACATGTGCCGTGATCGCCGAGCCGATAGATTTGCTTCCGATGATGGTGGCTTTCTTTCAGGATGGCCCGCTTGAAGATGCGACAGTGCTTGCACTTTCGGGCTGCGAGAAGCAGAACGGTGGAAATTCTTGCAAGGTCATCTACAAAAATTGCACGGAGCCGGTCTTGGTCCGCCGATGACTTATATTCTTGGTGAAGAAATTATCAGGCCAAGAAGGTGACGTTTGAATGGTGCGCCAAGTAGGGAAGGTGCGATTGTGGGATCCAACTCGCATGCAAAAACAATGCGCTGTGGTCGCTTGGTCATCGATTGTAGGTGGGTGGGCGGTGGTGCTCAGCGTAGCTTCGATTGAAGACGTATCGAAGCATGCTCTCTTCTAAATGTAAGAAATATGGGATAAGGATTGAGAAATCATTCATATAGGTTGAGCTATCTGTACACTGATTTACGAAATAGGGATGATGGAAAAGCCACTCTGTCAATCGGTTGAGGGCCACTTCATCATCGGCATTGCGCTGGGCGTGGCGGTCTCGTGGGGACCCATCTACCAGACGCTGACCGACGGGCTGACACGAACGATCAATGAGACCATGACCGGCGACGAGGACGCCGAAGGCACCTACGGCAACATCGACCGGACGCTGGCGATCATGCAGGTCGCTCTGTCGGCCATCGATGCCGTGGACGTCAGGGACGACGTTGTGACCCAGTCCCAGAAGGAGCGAGCGCTGTGGTTCACGGGCATGGGCCTGGGTGGTCCGGCCATCATGGCGGCGGTGGCACTGTTGCTGAACAAGGTGGCGATAGGACTGATCGTGGCGCTGGGGCCGGTATTCATCCTCTGTCTGCTGTTCGAGCAGACAAAGCCGCTGTTCCAGAAGTGGCTGTTCTACGGCATAGGCACTTTGTTCTCGATGGCGCTGTTGAGCGTAATGGTGACACTGGCGCTGGACATGGTGATCGCCGTGGGCATGGCGTTCTGGGTGAGCAGTTCGATCATCGGATCGGGCAGTGAGAGCGTCACCGGCATGGCGATGCAGCAGGGCGGGATGGGGCTGATCCTGACCGTACTGATCGTGAGCGCCCCGCCGATGACGGCGATGCTGTTCCAGGGGACGTTGGGACAGTTCAGCGGCTATAACGCGATGTTCAATCAGGCACCACCACCTGGGACCAATATGCCGCCCCAGAGCGGTGGGTATGCAGGTGGAGGTTATACGCCGCCGTCTGCGACAAGCAATGCGACACCTGTAACGCCGGGTCATGGACGTGGGATGGTGTCGAGTTCTTCATGAGGAGATTCATCGTGAATTTCTGGAAAATATCAATACTATGCATCTTGTCTCCACTGTGTGTGGCTGCTCAGGCTGAGCAAGGCTGTGCCCAAGGATTCTATCCGGGTGGAACCCAGCCGAATGGGCCGATATGCATTCCAATACCAGGCTACGGCACTACAAACAATACGACATCATCTTCCCCTGTAGCCCCTTCATCCCGCTGGATGTTGACGTGGGGAGCTATAGCAAAGGACAGTGGGGCTGGCATCATGGGCTATGCCAGTGGTCATTCGTCTAAGCGTGCTGCACGTCGCGCGGCAATTTCCGAATGCAATTCCGCAGGAGGGAGAGCCTGCGAGGTTAAGCTGATATACGAGAACCAGTGCGCGGTTATTGCTGAACCGGCTGACGAGCGTATTGAGTTTGTTACTTCAATATTTCAGGGGGGGCCTACGATAGAAGAGGCATCGCGTCTTGCGAGAGAAGAATGCACTAAGAAAAATGGTGGACAGGCGTGCAAGATCTATTACTCCGACTGCACCACGCCATTACTAATCAGCCGTTAAAGTTCGACGCTTGTGCATGGAGGCATAGTTCGCATGAATCTTGATCTAAGATGGATGACGTTTGTCCTGTTAGGGTTGTTTGCAGCAGACTTGTGCTCCTTACCGCGCTGATCGTGAGCGCCCCGCCGATGGCGGCGATGTTGTTCCGGGGGACGTTGGGGCAAATGGCTGCATTCAATCTGTACAGCGCGACAGGTGCGGGCGCAGTATCGCCGGGCTCAAATCTGCCGCCTCAACCCAGCGGCAGCTATGCGCACACACCTCCGGCGTCGACAATGAGTGGAAGTGTTCACGCGAATCGTCCTTCGCAGCAGCAAGTACTAACTCCACGGGGTGATGTGTCATGAGAGCAGGGAAGTTATCCCTACTACTCCTATTAGTAGTTTTGCCCATTCGACTATTGGCGCAGGCGTGTCCCTCTGGTACCCCGCCGGGAAGTCCCATGTGTTTGCCGCCCGGTGCACCCGGAAACCCATACACCAACCAAGTGCCATCTCCACCCCCACCAAAGCCAGTATCGGCCTGGAGGCTTACATGGGGAGCGATTGCGTTTTCTACTACAGGCGAGATTGGTGCAAAAACGGAGCAACCATCACGTAGACGGGCTCAGAAGGCGGCGCTTGAACGATGTGCAAGTTGGGGTGGACGCGATTGTGAAATCCAGATCGCATATCAGAATCAGTGCGCAGTAGTCGCCTGGCCATCGATTGTCGGGGGGGGGGCGGTGGCACTCAGCGCCGCTTCGATTGAGGAGGCATCGCAGCATGCTCTCTCCAGGTGCAAGGAACATGGGGGAGGAGAGTGCAAGATCGTTTATACGGGCTGTGCTATCCCTACATTGATTACGAAATGATAGCGATGATGAGTGCCCCTATAAATTGGTTGACGCCTGAAGTGGTAAATGCCATCGGCTGGATCGGTGGAATTTGTCAAAATTCCAAAGAACATATGCAATGACGAAGAGCCGATGGGTGGTGGCTCTGTCAGTCCTCTTGTTTCTTTCCTCAACTGCGTGCAGTGATTCTGTGGGCGAAAAACAAATGCCGGAATATAAGGAAAACAAGAACCCCGAGAGGGCTTTCCGCCTGACGATGCGGATCGACAACGCGCCCGGGCCACTCAAAGTCATGGTCAGCGCCAGCCAGTACGACGTGGTGAACCGCGAGTGCTTGCCTCCGCCCAAGAACAATCCGGGCGGACATCTTTCACCGGTGCCGACCAACGATATCCCGTTCGAGCTGGCCCGGATCTCGGACAACGAGTACACGGGCGTCGTCTATGCCGATGGGATGATCGATGAGGACTACCACGGCCGTGGTGTGTGCCGATGGTCATTGATTCAGGCCCAGGTGCAGCTAAAGGCGACGGGTGCCGAAAACGAGACAAGGTTTATTGCAAGCCTTAGTCGAAATCATGACGAGTTTGGGTCTGGAAGGCCTAAAATCCTGCATTACGTGAGGAAAAGCTATCCGGTTCATCCAGAGTCCAAGATCAATGATTTCCCGGACTTCGGTCAATCAGATCGTTCACGAATGGCGATTGGGCTGACGGATGATGACCTGTTTACGATTACGCTGGCGGCAATGGAGGTGGTGCCATGAGCATGACCTCGCAGGATTCTGCCGGGTTGACTGAGCATAGCTATGACCGTAAGCAGAATATGCGGCAGTTGGTGGGGAAGGAGGTCACGCTGGAGGGGGGCAGTACACAGTTCTCAAGTACGTCGACAATCCGCACACCGGCTATCAAGGCACGATTTATCAACGGGTAGACAGTGGCGAGATCATCGTGGCTCACCGCGGTACCGAGTTCGAACGGGAGCGTTGGCAAGACCTGATCAAGACCGATGGCGCTATGGTGATCGGTCGAACCAACCTTCAGGCCAAAGATGCAATTACGTTGACGGCTCTGGCAAGAGAATTTGCAAACGACCCACGTAGCATCGAGCGCTATGGTCATGCACCCGAAGTCACCGTCACCGGCCACTCGCTGGGTGGCACCTTGGCGCAGATCACGGCGCATTACTACGACTTGCGTGGCGAGACGTTCAATGCCTATGGCGCGGTGAGCCTGAACCGAAGGGTCTCGGAAGGCGGCAACCGTGTCCTGAACCACGTGATGGCGGCCGATACCGTCAGTTCCGCGAGCCCGCACTACGGCCAGGTCCGAGTGTATGCGCAGGAACGCGAGATCGGGATGCTGCGGGGTACCGGCTATGCCAACAATGATTTGCGGTTGCTGGACCCGCGTGCGCCGCTGCTGGCCGGGGTCTGTGGATTCGGTTCCCACGACATGCATCTTTTCCTGAATGTCGATGGCGACGGACGACCGGATCGCTCGGTACTGGCCGATGCCCGCACCCGGGATCTGGCACGAGAATACGCGCCGATGATCGGGAAGTATCGGAAGGACGTGGAAAAGCTGCGCGATGGCGTGACGGTCATCGCGCGCGGGCCCGGGGGCCTGCTGCTGGACGGTATCGACCGACTGCGTGGCCCGCTACCGGCGGGCGAACCGGCGGCGCGCGAGGAGCGGGAGCGATTGCAGCGCGAATCGCGGGATGCCAGAACGGCTGCGACGCTGTCCTATTATCGTGTAGACAACTGGCGACAGACGGTCCAGGAAAGGGACGAGCCGCAGCGAATCCCTCCGCTACTCGAACGACCGTCGCCCCGAATGGAGGTGGAGCGCATCCTGGCTGCTACACAGGCCAACGATCCTTCCGCGCTACGTGCAGGCCTCTCCCTTCGGGCAATCGTGGCGGGATCGGATGGAGAGCCATCGGGAGAAGCTGGCCGAACAGGTGCGGATGACGGAGCCCTTGCAGCATGCCGAGCAAAGACAGCAGCCGGTGCTAGGTGCGGCCCGATGATGGCGGGCGGTTTGTCGATGCCTGTTCCTGGCTGGGCCAAGCCGGGGGTTGCGAATAAAGGCGAGAGATCGACGAAGACGGCGCTGGCGACGACGGAGGTTGGACGATGAACAGGATCATGGCGCTGCTGTGGGCAGCGGCGGTCTCGCTGGCGTTGGGGGCATGCGGCGAGCGACCTCGCACCGATGGTGTGGAAGCCCGACCCGATTCGGGCACTGAAGAGAAGGAACAGGACATGTCCGCACTGAAACCGCCGTCCGCCGACAGCGTGTTGTATTTCATCTACCAGCGAGACGGCGACGGTGCGACTACCTACCAGGTCGATGGCGGCGCCACCGTCAGCTACTGGTACGGGCACGAGTTCGACTTCAAGGGCAAGCGCTATTTCACCGGCTTCGCCAGCAAGAGTGAAGGTAACGAAGGCCCCGATGGCGATGCCGGCATGATGCAGGAGCCGGGTCATGTGGCCATTTCGCAGGCGACCTTCACGCGCGTGGAGAACGACGGCAAGCAGACATGGTCGAAGCCGGATACCGATGGCTATGTCGGGGAGTTCGGCAAGAACGCCCAGCCGGAGGATATCGATACTTCGCGCAAGGTGCAGTCCCATGAAACGCAGGATGGCCGCTATCTGCTCGCCATCCCGACGCGCGACTTCACCAATGGCGTCGCCACGGAAATGTTCGCCCTGTTCCTGTTCGACCCCGACAATGCGGATCCGTTGGATTTGCGTGCGTGGGGCTACCTGGGAAGCATTGCCGCCGGCAGCGAGAACAGCGCGGCGTGCGACGGCGGTGCGGTGATGACCTGCGCATCGAGCACCGGCGTCCTGTCCTTCGGACCCGAGGCGGATGCCGGATTGCCGAGGCTCAAGGTGGCGCTGACCGGAGAGGCGGTCTCCGGCCCCGGGCAGGTGCGTCCATTGAGCGCCCAGGATGCGGAGACCTACCGCTTCGACGCGAATGCAGGGCGCTATACGCCCTGACCCTTTCGAGTTGACCGCCCTGCACAAGACTCATGGATCGAGTCCGGTTGACGTCCTGCGACCCGCGGTCGCGTACATCAGCAAGAGAAGCCAACGATGGCCAGTGACTATACCCGCGAACAGATCCTCGACATCGTCGAACGCCAGGCGCAGGCGAGTGGCATTCCGCGCGAGGATTTCCTGCGGTTCGCCTACATCGAGACGGGCGGGCGCTTCAATCCGGACGCGAGCAACCCCAGCGGCGCCAAGGGCTTGTTCCAGTTCATGCCCGGCACCGCCGCGCAGTACGGCATCGCCGGACGCGAATTCGATCCCGTGGAGAACACGCGCGCCGCGGCCGACCTGTATCGGGACAACCTCGCCGACATCACGCGCCGGCATGCTCGCAGCGGGCATGCCTTCCTCTCCGGGCAGGAGGCGCCGAGCGGGCTCGACCTCTACGTGGCGCACCAGCAAGGCGCGGCGGGGTACGCCTCGATCCAGAACGCCATCGCCAATGGCGAGTTCACGCGCACCGACACCCGCCGCAACATCCTCAACAACATCAGTCCCCGCGACGTGGAGGCCCTGACCGGCCACGCACCGGCCGACTTGCGCGGACTCGGCGACCGCGAACTGGCCGACGCACTCTCCCGGTACTGGGTGGGCAAGTACGCGGCGATCGAGATTCCCGAGCGCGGCATTCATGCCGCGCAGGCGGGGCCCGCCCGCGAGCGTGCGGCGCCGCTCGCCGACGGCGTGCTGGAGCGCGGCGAACGGGGCGACGACGTGCGTGCGTTGCAGGCCTCGCTGAACCAGCTCGGTTTCCGCGACGGGCAAGGCGCCGAACTGGAGACGCGGTCGGGCGTCTACGGGCCGAAGACCGCAGAGGCCGTCAGGGCCTTCCAGACCGCCAACAGTCTCGAAGCAACGGGCGCCGCCGACCCGCGCACGCGCGATGCGATCGTGCAGCAGCTCGCGCTGCCGGAGCAGGAACGCAACCGGCCAAGGCAACCTGCCGAGGCGCGCGGGACGGAAGGCGGCCTGGTCTGGCCGACGCCGGGCAACCGCCAGATCAACCAGGCCGACAAGCCGCGCGAGGGTCATGGCGAATTCGGCACGCCGCGGAGCGGCGGGCGCCGTCATGGCGGCATCGACATCCAGGGCGAGGTGGGCGACCCGATGGTGGCGGTCGCGGGCGGCACGGTGGTGGTGCGGCCGAACAACGGCGCCGCCGGAAACACCGTGCATGTCCGGCACGACGACGGCACGTTGACCAAGTACTTCCACCTCGACCAGTTCAGCGTCCGCGACGGCCAGCGCGTGGAGGCCGGCCAGCAGGTCGGTACGATGGGCCGCACCGGCAACACGCCGTCGCAGGGCGACCCCCACCTGCACTTCGAGATGTGGCGCGAAGGCCGCCAGGTCGATCCGATGCCCCATCTGCGGGGTGCGGCGCACGACGCGCGTCAGGACTCGGGAACGCCCGCGCGCGCGACGGTGGACGTGCTGCGCAAGCGCGACACCGGGCCGGCCGTGCGCGAATTGCAGCAGCAGCTCAACCATCTGGGCTATCGCGGGGCCGACGGCCGGCTGCTGGAAACCGCGAGTGGCGTCTTCGGCCCGCAGACCGACCATGCGCTGCGGGCGTTCCAGGCCGACCGGGGTATCGAGGTGGACGGCGCCTACGGCCGGCAGTCGCGCGAAGCAATGGCCGCGGCCGTGCGCGCTGCCGGCGACCGCGCACGTGACGCCTGTACGTCGCCGCAGCAGGAGCGTGGCGAAGGTGCGCAGCGGAGTTTCGTGGACCGCCTGTTCTCAGCGATGCACGAGGGCGACGACCGGGCGATGCGGCAGGCTCTCGACGACTACCTCAAGACGCCGGGTGGCCAGGGCTGGCAGCGGCAGGAACCCGCGGCGGAGCAGGCCGGGCAGCGGGATGCGTCACAGCAGCGGGACCTGTCCGGCCCCGCGCGCTGACCAGGACGCTACCGCTCATCCGGACCACGGGCAGGAGGCCGGGCGTACTCGCGCCCGGCCTCCTGCATGAGCGTCATCGCGCGGCGTTATGGTGCCCCTCGGCGGGGCACTCGGCACAGCCGATGGATGTTCAGAAGAACCACGCCCGCCCGATCTGGTACAGGCTGATGCACAGCACCAGCAGGCCCACGATCTTCAGCACGATGCGCTCGGAGACGTGCCGTACGAACCATGCGGCCAGGGGCGCGGCGATGGCGCCGCCGACCAGCAGGCCCAGCACGATCTCCAGGTGCTGCAGGCCGATGGTCATGAAGAAGGTCAGCGAGACCACCAGAGTGACGACGAATTCGGCCGCGTTGACGGTGCCGATGGTGGTGCGCGCCTTGCCGCCGCGCGCCAGCAGGGTGGACGTGGCCAGCGGCCCCCAACCGCCGCCGCCGGTGGCGTCCAGCAGGCCGGCGAAGAAGCCCAGCAGGGGTACGCGCTTGACCTCCTGCCGCGGCACCAGGCGGCCGACTGAGCGCAGCAGGATCAGCACCGCTAGCGCCAGCAGGTAGAGGTAGACGAAGGGGCGAATGGCCTCGCCCGGCAGCCGCGTCAGCACGTAGGCGCCGATCGCACCGCCGACGGCGCCGGCGAGGGTCAGCCGCCAGAACAGTCGCTTGTCGATGTTGCGGAACCAGGCATGCGAGGCGCCGGAGACGCCGGTGGTGACCACTTCGGCGGCGTGCACGCTGGCGCTGACCGCCGCCGGCGGCAGGCCCATGCCCTGCAGGATGGACGAGCAGATCAGGCCGAAGGCCATGCCCAGTGCGCCGTCTACCAACTGGGCGCCCAGGCCGATCAGGATGAACCAGTAGAAATCGCTGCCCAGCTCCATCCCCACCGCCCCTGCCGGCGGAAGGCCGGTCCGTCAGGAGTGAGCATACAGGAGGGTGCCGCGGGTCACGTTTCGCCGAGTGCCCGGGTGAAGCGCAGCGAACTCTCGCCGAAACCGCAGGCCCGGTAGAAGGCGTGCGCCTCGGTGCGATGCAGGGCGGTGGTCAGTTCCAGCCGGGCGCACCCGGCCTGGCGCGCGCGCTGCACGGCCTCGTCCAGCAACTGCCGGCCGATCCCGCCGCCGCGGGCCTCCGCGTCGACCACCAGTGCAGTGATGCGGCAGGTCAGGGCGCCCAGCGGCAGGTAGTACAGGAAGTGCAGGCCGAGCAGCCCGCAGGCGCGGCCGTCGCGGCGCGCCAGCAGCAGCACCTGCTGGCGGTCTTCGTGGAGGACGTGGATGCGCTGCGCGGCCTCGGCCGTGTCGCAGGGATAGCCCAACTGGTCCAGCAGGCGGGCGACGTCGTCGGCATCGCCCGGCAGGGCAGGGCGCACGTCGAGTGGCAGCGCCAGGGCGGACGGGGCAGCGGGCCGCAGGGGAGGAGTCCCGGCGCGGCCCATGCGGCTTCAGCGGGTGCCGTACAGGACGACGGTCTTGCCGCGTGCGTGCAGCGCGCCGTCGGCCTGGAGTTTCTTCAGCACGCGGCCGGCCATCTCGCGCGAGCAACCCACCAGGCGCGCCAGTTCCTGGCGGGAAACGCGTAGCTGGGTGCCCTGCGGGTGGCTCATCGCTTCCGGCTCGCGGGCCAGGTCGTGCAGAGTGCGGACGATGCGGTCGGTGACGTCGAGGAAGGCCAGCCGGCTGGCTTTCCTGCTGGTGTCCAGCAGCCTGCGCGAGAGCTGGGCACCGATGGAGTACAGCAGCTTGGGGGCATCGCTGGAGAGCGTGCCCAGGAACAACTGGTGCAGGCGCTCGTAGCTGATCTCGGCCAGCTCGCACTGGGTGCGGGTGCGCAGGATCACTTCACGTTTGTCGGATTCGATGAACAGGCCCATCTCGCCGACGAACTCGCCGGCGCCGAAGTAGCCCAGCACCAGTTCGCGGTCGTCGTCTTCCTCGGTGATGATGCTGACCGAGCCGCTGACCACGTAGTAGAGGGTGCCGGCGGGATCCCCGGGGCGGAACACGTCCGCGCGGGCGGGATAGCGCCGCCGATGGCTGTGCGCCAGGAAGCGCTCCAGGGTGGCGCTGTCCGGCGTCAACGGGGTGGCGGCGGGCCGGGCGGCGTTCGAAAGGGAGATGCCTAGGCTCATGACGGTGGCTGCTGTTATTCAGGAAGCTTATTCCGAATACGCACCCGGGGGCAAACGCAGGACATGCAAGGCCCGGGCCAAGCCCTCCCCGGACGGCCCGGAGCGCGCCCGGGCGCGCATTTCGCTGTCACCGCTTATGGCGCATAATTCGCCCCCCATCCGCCTCCCCCAGAGGGAACACCGCCGTGGTAAAACCCCTGCCTCGCCTGCGGCTGCAAGGCTTCAACAACCTCACCAAGGCGCTGAGCTTCAACATCTATGATGTGTGCTACGCCTCGTCCGAGGACGAGCGCCGGCGCTACATCGAGTACATCGACGAGGAATACAACGCCGACCGCCTGACCCAGATCCTCACGGACGTGGCGGAGATCATAGGTGCCAACATCCTCAACGTGGCGCGGCAGGACTACGACCCGCAGGGCGCGTCGGTGACCATCCTCATCTCCGAGGAGCCGGTGATCGACAAGAAGGACGCGGGCAAGGAGATCATCTCCGACGCGGTGGTGGCGCACATGGACAAGTCGCACATCACCGTGCACACCTACCCGGAGACCCACCCGGACAACGGCATCGCCACCTTCCGCGCCGACATCGACGTGGCGACCTGCGGCGTGATCTCGCCGCTGAAGGCGCTGAACTACCTGATCGAGAGCCTGGAGTCCGACATCGTCATCATGGACTACCGGGTGCGCGGCTTCACCCGCGACGTGAAGGGCAAGAAGCACTACATCGACCACAAGATCAACTCGATCCAGGACTTCCTGGCCAAGAACATCAAGTCGCGCTACGAGATGCTCGACGTGAACGTCTACCAGGAGAACATCTTCCACACGAAGATGCACCTGAAGGACTTCGACCTGGACAACTACCTGTTCGAGGAGAAGGCCAAGAACCTGTCGTTCAAGGAGCGCATGAAGATCGAGGCGCGCCTGAAGCGGGAGATCGAGGAGCTGTACCACGGGCGCAACCTGTCGGAATGACGGGTTGGCGGCGGCCGCGGGTTACGCCCGGTTGGGGTGGCCTGCGCTAGTCTGCCCGCACGAATACGGCGGGACGACCCGCCCGCGGCGCGAGCCGCGCACCAGGACCGACGGCGGTCCGGAACGCGAGTTCCGGGCCGTTTTGCTTGATGGCCCGGGCATCAACCGAGGAGGTGGCATATGGCATGGGTCTATCTGGCGATGGCGGGCGTGCTGGAAGTGGTGTGGGCGGTGGGGCTGAAGTATTCGGAAGGCTTCAGCCGCCTGGTGCCCAGCGTGGTCACGGTGGTGGCGACCGTGGCCAGCTTCTGGTTGCTGGCGGTGTCGTTGAAGTACATCCCGCTGGGGACGGGCTATGCCGTCTGGGTGGGCATCGGCGCGGTCGGCACGGCGCTGGTCGGCATGTGGCTGTTCCAGGAGCCGGCCACCGTGGCGCGGTTGGTCTGCGTCGGCCTGATCGTGTCCGGCATCGTCGGCCTGAAGCTGACCTCGCCGTCGTAGGGTGCGCTTCGGCGCACCGTGTCGATCCTTTGGGCGAAGCAACGGCTTGGCGAAGCGGCTTATGGGGGTGGGGCATGGCAGAGGTGCGCCGGGGCGCACCCTGAGCCACGTCCCGGTTCCTCGGCCATGCGCAGTGGATTGCCGGAACGGCTTCGTCGTGCACCGTCGCGGACGCGGCATGGCGAAATGGGCCGGCCAGGGCGTGCCTCGCATCGGGCGATGGTGCGCCGGGGCGGGCCCTACAGCCGGTAGGCCACGGCCTTCATCAGCTTCGAGGCGGCGGCCATCAGGCCCGGGATGGGCGGTGGCAGGACGCGGGCGCCGGCCTGTTCGGCGTGCTCGGCGTGGCGGGCCTCGTCGGCCTTCATCACCGTGAGGATCTCGCGGCTGCGCAGGTCGGCGGGGGGCAGGGTTTCCAAGTGCTCGTCGAGGTGGGCCTCGACCTGGCGTTCGGTCTCGACCACGAAGCCCAGGCTCCAGCCGTCCCCGCGCAGGCCGGCCAGAGCGCCCAGCGCGTAGCTGCCGGCGTACCACAGCGGGTTGAACAGGCTGGGGCGGCTGTCCAGTTCGCGCAGGCGGTCGGCGCACCAGGCCAAGTGGTCGGTCTCCTCCTGGGCCGCTTCCAGCAGGTGCTGGCGGGTGGCGTCGTCACGGGCGACCGCGGCCTGCCCGAAGTACAGGCCCTGGGCGCAGACTTCGCCCACGTGGTTGATCCGCATCAGGCCGGCCGCATGCCGCTGTTCGTCGTCGTCCAACGCCACCTCGGGGGTGTCGCCGGCCGGGTTGGGGCGCTGCGCCGGGGGATTGCCGAAGACGGTGTCCAGGCCGCGCTGGGCCTCCACCAGCCAGCGGTCCAGGGGGGAGAAGATCCGCATCGTGTCCATGCCGGCCATTGTGCCGGCTGGCGCGGCCGGCGTCTGCCCGGCCGGGTGCCGCAGGAGCGGCCGGCTTGCAAGCGGTCGCGGAGCGGGCTAAAATCCCGCCTCTCCGCTGCACCCTTCACAACGCGTGGCAAAGTTCCTGCCGGGAAACCGCGGAATCCGCCCGACCAGACACACGAGATCCGCATGACCACCTTCACCGCCAAGTCCGAGACCGTCCAGCGCGACTGGTACGTCGTCGACGCCACCGGCAAGACGCTCGGCCGCCTCTCCACCGAGCTGGCCCGCCGCCTCCGCGGCAAGCACAAGCCCGTTTATACCCCGCACGTCGACACCGGCGATTACCTGGTGGTGATCAACGCCGAGAAGATCCACGTGACCGGCAACAAGCTGGCGGACAAGAAGTACCACCGCTTCACCGGCTACATCGGCAACCTGAAGACCGAGACCCTGGCGCAGGCGTTGGAGCGCCACCCGGAGCGCGTCATCGAAACCGCCGTCAAGGGCATGCTGCCGAAGGGCCCGCTGGGCCGCGACATGTACCGCAAGCTCAAGGTCTACGCCGGCCCGAACCATCCGCACGCCGCCCAGCAGCCGCAGGTCCTGGACATCTAATCATGGCTATCACTCAGAACTACGGCACCGGCCGTCGCAAGTCCTCCACCGCCCGCGTGTTCCTGCGCAAGGGTTCCGGCAACATCACGGTCAACGGTCGTCCGCTGGACGAGTTCTTCGGCCGCGAGACCGGCCGCATGATCGTGCGCCAGCCGCTGGAGCTGACCAAGCACACCGAAAGCTTCGACCTCACCGTCACCGCCGCCGGCGGCGGCATCACCGGCCAGGCCGGCGCCATCCGCCTGGGCATCGCCCGTGCGCTGGTGGAGTACGACGAGACTCTGAAGTCCGACCTGCGCAAGGCCGGCTTCATGACCCGCGACGCCCGTGAGGTCGAGCGCAAGAAGGTCGGTCTGCACAAGGCCCGCCGTGCAACCCAGTTCTCGAAGCGCTAACATAGGCTCCGCTGCTTACACAGCCCCGTCGCCAAGCGGTAAGGCACCTGACTCTGACTCAGGCATTCGGTGGTTCGAATCCATCCGGGGCTGCCAATCCGACGTCCACTGGACATCCGCGAAAGCCCGCCCCTGGCGGGTTTTCGCGTTTGAGGGCCCTGCCGATGGTTGCCTTGTTCCAACCTCCGTTCTGCTCTCCGGACCGGCTGCTGCCGCACATGCGCGCGCGCGGCTACGCCGTGCTGGCGCCCGCCGCGATGGCTGAGGCAGCGGGCGTCGAGCTCGCTGCGCTGGACGGGCTGGTCGATAGCTGGGATCGCCTGGAGCCGGACGGCTACCTCAAGGACGGCGGCCGCTACCGGCGCCGGCGGCATTCCTGCTTCGTCGTCGGCGTGGAAGAGGTGCAGCAGGCGCCGCACCGCGCGCACTGGCAGTCGCTGGACTACAACGCCCTGCACGGCGGCATGCAGCGCTGGTTCGAGCCGGTCGAGCCGGCAGTGGCCGCGGCGCCCGCGTGGCGCCATCTGCTGCTGGGCCTGGGCCGTTGCTGCTCGGCGCTCAAGGGCGAGCGCCCCTGGTACGTGGAAGCGCACCAGTTCCGCATCGACACCACCGACGGCATCGGCCGCCCGACCCCGGAAGGCGCGCACCGCGACGGCGTCGATTTCGTCGCGGTGCTGCTGGTCGGGCGGTACGGCATCAAGGGCGGCGAGACGCGCGTGTTCGCCGCCGACGGGCCCGACGGCCAGCGGTTCACCCTGGAGGCGCCGTGGTCGCTGCTGTTCCTGGACGACGAGCGGGTGATCCACGAATCCACCCCGATCCAGCCGCTGGACGGCACCGGCCACCGCGATACGCTGGTGCTGACG
>ERZ761607.2058-NODE-2058-length-22948-cov-5.123575_pt1 | contig 22948 bp, 16 predicted proteins | sample MGYA00511164_ERZ761607 | MGnify/ENA primary metagenome ERZ761607 (study PRJEB28899, sample SAMN02445080) | bioreactor sludge metagenome | biome: EBPR sludge | place: Australia: Brisbane, Thorneside Wastewater Treatment Plant | collected 2011-06-22 ... | reverse complement strand
GCCTATTCGTGCGCAGGCTCAAGAAGGCCCGCATCGGCGGGACGGCCGGCGCGACGAACAGCGAAGCCGAATGCAAGAACGTAACGCGTTCGACCTCCGCGGCGACGCTCTACGAACGATCCGTCTATTGCGCCGTCGACAAGGATCCCAACTTCTCGGGCTGGGGCCGAGTCGCGGCGGGTCGCACTTTCGCGATTTCCACCGCGGCGGCGACCCCCGGTTGGCTCCTGTCGAGCTCCGAAACCGTGGCGCCTTGTCATACGATCGAGCTCCTCCCTTCGTCCATCGCGACGGAGCCCGCGCTGACGCTCGTCACGGACGGCAATAGCGTGACGAACTTAACGTCTTACTCGGCGCGGCCGCTCGCGACGCTACCGGCTTCGGTGGGGAGCGGATTGCTTTCCGATACGTCTACCTCGGATCCCAAGATCGACCTCAGTCGGGTCAAACAATGCGTCGTCGTTTCGAAGGCCAACGACGCGCACTCCGAGCTGAATCACCTTTCGGTTCTCCGTTGTAACAATGACTCGCTCGAGAACGTCCCGATCTCGGGCCTCGCCGAGACCTACCCCTCGGGCGACGACCCCGGCAACCCGCCGCCGGTCGGGGCTTGCGTCTACCTCCAAAACATCCGCACCTCCGCCAACGCGCCCGTGCGAAACGGCTGGTACTACATCACGGCCGCCCTCTCCGCGCGCTTCTTCTATAACCTGAGCGCTTCGGGCAACCCGGTCGGGGCTAGCGCTTGGACGGGCGCGTTGACCTACCGGAAGAGCCTCACGGACGCCACGACGCCGCTCAACCTCGCGGCGGTCCGCCACTGCAACGCGGGCGTCCGCATCTCGGAGTAAGTTCTTTCGGCTTCGATCCGGAGCCTAGAGCGCTCCCCAATCGGGACCGATCGCGGCGTCCGCGCGCATCGGGACGCCGAACGCCGCCACGCCCAAAGGCGCGAGCAAGTCGGGGTCTTCGAGCGTCGCGACGAGCGCCTGCTTGAGGGTCTCGGCCTGGTCGGTCGGGATCTCCAGCAGAAGTTCGTCATGCACTTGCAGCAGAAGCCGGGCGTCGGGAAAGCGCGGCAGCACCCGCCGGTCGACCGCGATCATCGCGGCCTTCATGAGGTCGGCGGCCGTGCCCTGGATCGGCGAATTGATCGCGGTTCGTTCGGCGAATTGGCGGAGGGCCGGATTCTTGGAGTGGATATCGGGCATGGGGCGGCGACGGCCCGTGAGCGTGGTCACGGCGCCCTTCTCGCGGGCTTCCTCGACGACCCGGTCCATGTAGGCGCGGATCCGGGGGTACGTCGCGAAGTAGGCGTCGATGAACTTCTGCGCGGCGCCGCGCGGGATCCCGAGCGTTTTGGCCAAGCCGAAGGCCGACTGCCCGTAGATGATTCCGAAGTTGATCGTCTTCGCCATGCGGCGGTCGGCGTCGGTCACGAGCCCTTCCGCGACGTCGAGCACGAGCGCGGCCGTGCGACGGTGGATGTCGGCGTTCTCGCGGAAGGCGCGCAGGAGCTCGGGGTCTTCGCTCATCGCGGCGAGGATCCGCAGCTCGACCTGCGAGTAGTCGATGCCCACGAGCGAATAGCCCGGGGCCGCGCGGAAGGCGTCGCGTAGCTTGCGTCCGCGTTCCGTGCGGATCGGAATGTTCTGGAGGTTCGGGTTCGACGAGCTCAGCCGCCCCGTGACCGCGACGACCTGCGAGTAGTCGGTGTGCAGCCGGCCCGTGCGCGCGTCGACGAGGGTCGGCAGCACGTCGACGTAAGTCGACAGGAGCTTGGAAAGCTCGCGGATCTCGAGCAGCGTGCGCGGAAACGCGTGCACGGCGGCGAGTTCCTCGAGCACCGAGACGTCCGTCGAAGGCCCCGTCTTCGTCTTCTTGATGACGGGAAGCTTGAGCTTCTCGAAGAGCATGACGCCGATCTGCTTGGGGGATCCGAAATTGAAAGCCTCGGGAACCTCGACCCCGGAATCGCGCAGGCTTTCGAGGGCCTTGGCTTCGAGGCCTTCGAGCTCCCGGTGCAAGTCCTCGCTCGTGCGACGTAGCGGCTCGGCGTCGAGCCGGATGCCCGTCGCTTCCATGCGGCGCAGGATCGGCACCAAGGGGCGGTCCAGGAGGGCGTAAATCGCGTCGAGCTTGGCTTCGGCGAGGGCCGCGGCGAGCTTTTCGTGGAGGGCCCACGTCACGACGGCGTCTTCGGCCGCGTAGCGCGTCGCGAGGTCGACGGGCACCTGGCCGAAATGTTCGCGCTCGCCGAGGGCCGCTTCGAAGGCGAGGGGCTCGTAGTCGAGCCAGCGCTTGGCGAGGGCGTCCATGCCGTGCGCTTGGGTCGGATCGAGCACGAAGGATTCGACCATCGTGTCTTCGATGCGGATCGCGCCCGGAAGCTCGAAGCCGGCCGTCGCGAGCACGTGGAGATCGAACTTGGCGTTCTGGAAGACGACGGGGCGCTCCGGCCGTTGGGCGAGCGCCTCGCCCAGCGTTCGGAGGACTGGCGCCAAGGGAAGGTTCGCCGCGCCGTCGTGGCGCAGGGGCACGTAGTAGCCGGTCTCGGCGTCGAAGGCGAGGCTCAGGCCGACGAGGCCGTCCTCGGCCCGGGCGTCCAGACTCCGGGTTTCCGTGTCGAGCGCGACGTAAGGGGCGTGGACCTTCTCGGCGAAGAGCGCGGCGAGCGCCTCGACGCTTTCGATCGTGACGAAGCGGAAGCGGTCGCTCGCGGCGGGTGTCGGGTCAACGCTCGCGACTCCCGCGCCGTCCGTGGCGATCGTCTCGGCTTGGAGGGCGGGGATCATGCGCTCGATGTTGCGGCCGAAGCCGAGGCCCCGCGCCCACTCGCGAAAGGCGTCCGCGTCGACGGGAGCCCGGCGAAGATCTTCGAGCCCCGCGTCGACCGGCGCGTCCCCGCGCAAGCCGACGAGCTTCAGCGAAAGTTCCGCGTTCGCGGCGTCGCGCACGAGCGCTTCGAGCTTCTTGCCCTTGAGCGGATCGCCCTTCTCGGCCGGCTTGAAGTCGGGATTCTCTTCGTAGCGGCGCTTGGCCTCCCGCAGGACGTTCTCGAGATTGCCGAATCGCACGATGAGCTCGGCGGCGCCCTTGGGGCCGATGCCGCTTACGCCCGGGATGTTGTCGACGGGATCGCCGCAGATCGCTTGCACCTGGTCGATGAGCCCCGGCTCGACGCCGAACTTCTCGATGGCTTCCTCGCGGTTCGACCATTTTTTCTTGAGCGTATCGAGGCACCAGACCCGCGGACCCACGAGTTGAAGGAGGTCTTTGTCGGCCGTGACGATGACGAATTCCTGCTCCGGAAAGCGGCGGACGAGCGTGGCGAGCACGTCGTCGGCCTCGAAGCCCGCGGCGTCGAGTTGCGGGAAGCCGAGGCGACGGGCGCCTTCCTTCGCATTCTCGAGCTGCAGCCCGAGATCGGGCGGCGGTTCCGAGCGGTTCGCTTTGTAAGCGGGGAAAATCTCGTCGCGGAAACCTTTGCCCCGGCGATCCCACACGAGGGCGCAACGCTCGACGCCGTGCAGGTCGAGCAGGGCCTGGATCATCTGCAAGAATCCGTAGGTCGCGTTCGTCGGCGTGCCGTCCGGCGCGCTCAGGGGGGCGACCGCGTAGTAAGCGCGGAAGATGTAGGAAGACGCATCGACGAGATAGATGGCTCGTTGGCGGAACTCAGGGGACGGGGTCGAACTCACGGCAAAACTCCACGCGGCTTTTCGACCGGGAGTCGGCCGAAGCTCCTACTCTCCAACCCATTTCCGAACGCTGTCAAACGGGACCGCGAGCGGGGCCGAAGGCGCGCACAGCGCGACGCCCCGCGCGAGGGGGCGGAAGGCCGTCGAAGGGTCGGCGTCGAAGAAACTTTCGTCCGTGTCGAAGGGGCTCAGCTCGACGCGTTCGACGCGCAGGGCGGGGCAAAGTTTCCAGAGAAAGCGATCCGGCCGATCCTCGGTCAGCTCGCGCACCGGTCGGGTCCGGCTCAGGCGCAAAACCTCCACCTGGAGCCAGCGTCGATCGCTCCGCGTCGAGTGCGGGCGCAGCGAGACGCGCGCGAGTGGGCCGCGCAGCATCCGGACGATGCGGGCATCCGGCGCGAGCGAATCGAGGATCCAAATCGAAAAAGCCGGCAGGCCGGCGACCGAACGGGCCGACACCTCGCCCGCGTAAAGTTCCCAGTGCGAAGAGTCGCCCAGCGCTTCGGCCCATTCGGGCCCGTCTTCGCCTTCCTCCGCGCCGGGGGTCCGCGCGCGACTCGTCCAGACGACCAAATCCGTCTGGCAAAAGCCGAAGGGCGCGTTCTGCGTGAGCTGCGGGCCCGCCCCGCGCTGGGCCCGGCGAAGCCCCATGACGACCTGGTTTTCCTTGGCGAGGGTGACGCCGCGCTCGAGCGCGAGGCGCTCCGTTTCCGCGAGATAGTCCTCGCGGGGGACGATCCACGGCGGATCCGTGGAATCCGAAGCGAGGCTCTTGGGTTTGCGGCCGAACCAGGCCGGGTCCGGAATCCAGACGTCTTTGCCGAGGCGCTTCCAGGGATCCGGCGTCGCGTCGTTCCACAGGCCGAGCGCGAGGATACGGTGGCGAATGGCGGGAGGCAGCTCGCTCAGGACGGGCCAACGGCCCTTGCCTTCGAGAAAAACCGAGACGGGGCAACGGCGGTCGCCATCGAAGAACAATGTCCCTTCGTCGATTCGCTGGGCCGACGCGGTCGGCGCCTCGGCGGCCACCGTCACGAACGAGGCGGGGCTTTCCCGCAAAGAGGGGTCGTGGGGCGTTTGCAGCCAAGTCCACTCGATGGGCCGCGCCCGGGGCGCCGGCGCGCTCGCGAAGGCCTCGCGCAGGATCTTCGCCGCCGCGACGGTGCGGCCGACGAGCGTCACGCGACGAGGGGCCAGAGCTTGCCGAACTTCGACCATGCTCCGAATTTAGCCCGCTTTTGGCGCGAAGGCCGCTAGCGCCCGCTTTCAAAATTGCGCTCGGAGCGGCTCCCTGTTATGCCGAGTGTCAATTCGCGGCGCGCTTCCTCTCGGACAATTCTTCGCGTTCTGTGTCGTGAACCATGAATAGCCGCCATGATTTTCGACGACAAGAAATCCCGTGCCCCTTACTCACCGAAGGCCATGATCGTCCCCTCGGATTATCGCGCTTGGCTGAAATCGATCTTCGACCAAAGGGCTCGGGAGAACCCCCGTTACTCTTTGCGGGCGTTCGCGCGCGACGCCGGCATCACGCCTTCCCGTTTGAGCCAGATCTTGCGCGGCCGCCAGGGGTTGTCGCCGGCGAAGGCCGACGTCATCGCGAAGGGCCTCGGACTCGGGAAAGCGGAAACGGAGCATTTCCGTCTTTTGGTCACGGCCAAGGACTCTCGCTCGCGCTTGGCGCGCCGCCGGGCCGAAGAAGCGCTGGCGAACGCCGGATCCCCGCCGGATTCCTTCACGACGCTGAAGGACGAACAATTCCAGCTCATCGCCGATTGGCATCACCTCGCGATCCTCGAGGTCCTCACGCTCGCCTCGCCTCCCGGCGATACCGCCGGAATCGCGCGTAAGCTCGGGCTCGACGAAGCGCGAACGCAGGAAGCGCTCGATCGACTGAGCCGCTTGGGCTTCGTCAAGCTCAAGTCCGGGCGCTGGGTCGCCGTGCCGGCCCGTCTCCGGACGCCTTCGAACACGCCTTCCGAGGCCATCCGACGCTTCCACGGCCAGATCCTCGACAAGGCGAAGGCGGCCATCGAAGGGCAGAGCCTCGAAGAACGCGAGTTCTCGACGCTCATCTTTCGCGTGGACTCCCGCCAGATGGAGACGCTCAAATCCGAGCTCGGCGCCCTCCGGCGCCGTTTCCGCGACGAAGCGATCGCGTCGTCCGCCAACGCCAAGCACCGCCCCGATCAGGTTTACGCCTTTTCGTTTCAGCTTTTCCGGCTCAGCGCCAAAGGAAATCCCCTATGACTTCGTTAAGATCGCTCCCGATCCTGATCGCTTTTCTCGCGCTTTCGCCGCGACCCGCCCGGGCCGAACACGAAGTCCTGAACGGCGGGCAGATCCTGAGAATCTCCGATTCGGAGGAATATTACCTCGCCGACCTGAGGTTCCGACCGATCGATTCCCATCGCGTCACCTTCGACGCCGACCTCGTCGCCAAGCTCCGCTCGCTGCGCGACTTGCTGGAGAAGTCGCTCGCGTTGCGTCTGGTCTCTCGCCACGGGGTCGATCTTTTCGAGGACGAAATCTTCGGCGAGCTCGTGGACTACCGTTTCGTGTCCGAGTTTCCGAAGGGTTGCGCTTTCACCGAAAGCGCCCGCTTCTCGGCGGACCCGCGCGTCCGCGACCTTTCGAACGTCGGATGCACCCAGGGCAGTATTACCTACTTGCAGCCCTCCGCTTTCCGCCGCCTCGACTTGGACCAGAAGGCGCTCCTCATCATCCACGAACGGCTCCACGCCTACGCTCCCCTCGAAGCGATCGAAGTGAAGGCGGAGTTCACGCTCGCGCTCGCCTACTTTGATCTCGTTTTCTTTCCGGGCTTCTACGAGGTTCCCCGCCGGGCCCTCGCCCGCGGCAACGTGCCGGACGAGCGCTATTGCCGACTGAACTTCATCGAGGATCACCCTTTTCGCGTCCTGAACGAGATGTCCCGGCGGGTGCGACAGCTGAACGGGACGCGGGTCGCCCGCTCGCGCGGCACCGACCTGCGCGTGACGCGGAGCGGAGCTCTCCTCATCACGACGGGCGTGGCCGCCGGGTCGGAACCCGAATGGACGTTCAAGGGGGATGCGCAGCCGCTGTGTCTCGGCGCTCGCATCGTCGTGGATCAATCCGGGGCTCCGGCCTCGGAACGCTGGACGCACACGATCGAAAGCGATGACTTGCGACTGGTCGCGACCCAGATCTTCGCCCGCTCGCCTTTGCGCATCAAGGGTCGCGACGCCTTGGTCGGCGCCTGGGACTTCCACTTCGCGTCGACGCAAGCCGCCGCGCTCGAGTTCGAGCACCTCGATTTTTGGCGCGAGCATTCCTTGCGCCTCGCGGAGGGGGTCGAGTCCGTGAAATTCGTCGGCGTCGACGCCGAGCACGTCCCGGTCGAACGGCGTCTCGTGACGGCATCCTCCTTCGGGGGCGCTTCGGAGCTGCGGGCGTCCGAAGGGACCTCGGCGCTCGTCTTTCCGTTTTTCTAGGGTCGGCTTCGCGCGGCGTAGATGTCCCAGCGGGTGCTGCGGCCGAGTTTGGCTTGCGGCGCCCTTCCCTCCACGACGAGCGTCTCGGCGTGGAGCGGACGCTTCAGCAGAACTTTTTTGGTGGCGAAGCTCATCGCGCGCGCGACGAGATCGTTCTCTTCGCCGACGGGCGCGTTCCCCACGACTCCCTTCACGACGCGCAGCTCTTTCGTGCCGAGCGCGGCTTTCTTCCGATCGGGGTACATCGGGTCGAGGTAGATGATCTCGGGGCGTCGGGCGACGTCGAGACTCGCGTCGAAGTGCGAGCGGACGTCGCCGAAGCGGAGCTCCCATTTCAGGGGCGGCGCGGCGGCATCCGCGCGGTAGGCGGCGAGCGCACGGTCCACCAAAAAAAAGAGGAGCGGGTTACGCTCGAAGCTGACGACCTCGCAACCCCAGCTGGCCATGAGGAAGGAATCTTCGCCGAGCCCCAGGGTGCCGTCCCAAACGCGCGGCGCTTGTTTGGCGAGCGCCGGGCCTTGGCCTTGGAGCAGGTCACGCAGGGGTTCGTGCATGACGGGACTACGCTCGCGGCGAACGGCCAGCGGGCCCTTTCGAAAGTCGATGCGCAGCGGTTTCCACCCGCTCCCGTCCAGGACCTCGAGCTCCCAGCCGCCGTCCGTTTTGCGGAGGCGGAAACCTTCCTCGGGTTCGGCCGTTTCGGCGCGGAACTCGAACGAAGCTTCCCAAACCGCGCGGGGCAAGCGCGCCTCGAGTTCGGCGCGGAGGTCGGCGTCGGCGTAAAGCAATGGCAGCTCGCTCACTCGTCTCAGGCTAAGGCTTCGCGCCCGGGCTGGCAACGCGAAGCTCCTCTGTTTTCGGACGTTTGCAAGTGGCATGATTCTTCCAGGGTTTTGTCCTAGGATGACTTCTTCGATGCCGAACCTGAACGCTTCCGCGACCGTCTCCCGCCCGCTTCGGGGCCTCCTTAAGGAGCGCTTCGGTTTCGAGGCTTTCCGTCCTTACCAGGAAGAGGTTTGCGAAGCCGTCTACGGCGGTCAAAGCGCCCTGCTCGTCATGCCGACGGGCGCCGGCAAGTCCCTTTGCTACCAGGTGCCGGGTCTCGCGCGGGGCGGCACGACGCTCGTCGTGAGTCCGCTCGTCGCGCTCATGGAAGACCAGGTGCAGAAACTGAAGGCCCTCGGCTTCCGCGCCGAGCGCATCCACTCCGGGCGGGAACGCGCGGAATCGCGGGCCGTTTGCGAGGCTTACTTGGCGGGCGCGCTCGACTACCTTTTTATCGCGCCCGAACGTCTGGCCGTGCCGGGCTTCCCCGAGATGCTCGCCAAACGCCGTCTCGCGCTCATCGCCATCGACGAAGCCCATTGCATCTCGCAGTGGGGCCACGACTTTCGTCCGGAATATCGCATGCTCGGCGCGCGCCTTCCCACCTTGCGCCAGGGCGAAGCGGAGTCGCCTTGTCCGATCTTGGCGCTCACCGCGACGGCGACGCCCACCGTGCAGCGGGACATTCTGAGCCAGCTTCAACTCGACGCCGGCAAGTGCTTCATCCACGGCTTTCGGCGCACGAACATCGGCGTCTCCGTGCTGGAGCTCGCGACGGCGGAGCGTCTGGATCGCGTCCGGAACCTGCTCGCTTCGAAGGAGCGCCGACCGGCAATCGTCTACGCGTCGACCCGCAAGAACGCGGAGCTCATCGCGGAAGGACTCAAGGGCGATTACCGCGTGGGCTTCTACCACGGCGGCATGGGCAAGGAAGAACGCGAGCGCACGCAGCTGGCCTTCCTCGAAGACCGGACGGAAGTCATGGTCGCGACGCTCGCCTTCGGAATGGGGATCGACAAACCCGACGTGCGCACGGTCGTCCACGCGGCCTTGCCCTCCAGCCTCGAAAGCTACTACCAAGAAATCGGCCGCGCGGGTCGCGACGGGCTCGATTCGAAAGCTTACCTCATGTGGTCCTTCGCGGATCGCAAGATGCAGGAGTTCCTCCACGAGAAGAACTATCCGGCCCTCGAAGAGCTCGACAAGGTTTTCGCGGTCGTCGCCCAAGGCGATCGTTCGCGGGAGGGTCTCGCCGAGGAACTCAAGCTCGACGGCGATCTCGTCGACGCGGCCATCCAGAAACTCTGGATCCACGGCGGTCTGAAGGTCGAGCCGGACGATACCCTGCGCGCGACCAAGGTGGATTGGCGTCCGAGTTACGCGCGTCAATCGCGCCACCGTCTCGATCAGATCCAGCGCATGGTGTCTTTCGCCGAAGGCACGCGTTGCCGCATGCTCGCGCTGATCCAGCACTTCGGCGACGAACAGGATTCCGGGCGCGGCTGCGGCCACTGCGACATCTGCGCGCCGGACGAGAGCGCCTTCCGCGCCCCCGACGAAGCCGAGATGGCGATGTTGAAGGGACTCGTGTTGGCTTTGCGCGCGCGCGAAGGGCAGTCCCTCGGCCGGATCCACCGCGAGGCCGCGGGCAAACTCGATCGCTCCCGCTTCGAGACTTGCATCCAAGCGCTTTCGAAGTCCGGACTCGTGCGCGTCCTCGATCGCAGCTTCGAGAAAGACGGCGAGACGATCCGCTACCGTTCGGTCGAGGTCGACGACTTTGATGACGACGACGCGCGCTGGGGAAGCTTGCGGGTCCCCGCCGAAGCCCCCAAGGCTCCGCGGGCCACGACGAAGCGCAAAGCGGCCGCGGCCCGTTCCGCGCCCAACGCGACGAGCTTCGGCGACGAGATCGACGAGGCGACGAAGGGACGCATCGAACGCCTCAAGGCCTGGCGCCTCGAGGAAGCCCGCCGGCGCAAAGCACCCGCCTTTACGATCCTTTCCGACAAGACCCTGATGGCGGTCGCCGCTTCGGGCGCTTCGAGCGCCGAGCAGCTGCAAGCCGTGCACGGGATGGGACCGAAGCTCGTCGAGAAACACGGCGAATCGATTCTGCGCCTTCTTGCGTCGCGCTGAGCCGGACATATCGAGCCCAAGGGTTGCGGGAGACCCTTACCTGCACTAGACGAATTTGAGAATCGTTATCAAAGGAGTCTTTCCCATGAACAAAATTCTTTCGACCTCGTTGGCCGCGATCGTCGGCCTCGTCGCCGCTTCCGCTTCGGCGCAAGGCGCGTTGAACGCCCGCGCCGAATACTCGCAGCTCGCTTGCCTTTCGGCTTCCGAGTTGGCCTCCCTCAAAACCCGCTACGACGGCCTCAAGCTCGACCTGCCGGGATCCCTTTGCGAAGCTGCGAGCCCCCTCGCGAAGCTGGGCAAGGTTCTCAAGGCCCTCGACTCGATCGCGCTCGGCCCCACGGCCACGCTCGTCGGTCAGAACGCGGCCGTCCACAAGGCGCTCAAGTCGCCGCGCGACTATCTCCTGAGCCAGCTCCGCACCTTCAAGATCTCCGAAGGCCAGCTCGTCGAAGCGCACAAGGTTCGCGGCTTCCGCGACGCCACGCTCTCGCCGACCTTCTTCCGCTTGTCCCCGATCGAGGCGGCCGTCGAGCTCCTCGCGCTCGTCGCGGATTCCTCGCGCGAAACCTATTCCGTCTGCTGGCAAGGACGCTACGTCAACGCGAAAGCCTGCGAGCACGTCTTCAAGACGGGCCCGCAAGCGGGTTTCGGATCGGCGCGCTTGCTGCTCTTCCTGAACCTCGCGCGCCAAGGTGGTCCGCAGCACGCCGAATACCGCCGCCTCGTGACGAAGGCCGCCACGCTCGTGAGCTACATCGAGTCGGCCGACGGCTTCCCCGTCGAGAATCTCTACGTTCTCGGCTCGAACGGCCTCGTTTACCTCGTCGACCCCTTCTTCGGCACGCTCGAACGCGTCGCCCTGCCCTACGAGGGGATCGGTCGCATCGTGAAGATGAAGCATAACCGCAAGAGCGGCGGCCTCTACCTCTTCACGCAGGCGGGCCAGCTTTGGGAACTCGATGCGCTCCGTCCCGCCGGCGAAAAGCCCGGCGTCCGTCGGGTCGACATCCCCTTCGCCGTGAAGGACTACGAGCCGCTCACGACTTTCGAGTTCGTGCCCGAGATCTTCAACAACGTCTTTTTCCCGATCGACGTTGTCGTCGATACGGAGAACCGTCCGTGGATCGTGAATGATCGAGTCCTGGGCGACAAGGTCGACTTCGATTCGAAGCCGCCCCTTCCCTTCGACCTCAAGGTCCTCGCGGGCTGCTGGGTCGGCGCGCAGTGTTTGCTCGACGCCAACGGCGATCAGTGGAGCTACACCTACCAGATGGGCGGCTTGCGCAAGTACGATACGACGCGCCACCCGGAGGGCCTGAAGTGGCGCTTCATGACGGGCGGCCGCGACTACCGCGAAATCTACGCGCTCGACACGCAAGGCGCGCTCTACATGCGCGAAGGTTACGACACGGATAACTTCAAGCTCGTCTGGCAGTTCCAGACGGGATCGCCGACGGCCTTCAAGTTCGTCGAAGGCCTGAACTTCCGCGCGGTCCTCGACGGCGAGAACCGTCTCTTCGTCCACCGCGGCAGCACGGCCTTCCGCGTCGCCCGCGACGCGACGACGACCTACGCGCTCGAAGCGGGCGAAGGCGTTCGCATCGTGGACTTCGATTACACGCGCCACGTTCGCTTCTCGAAGGCCCTCGATCCGTGGATCGGCGACGACTCGGCCTTCCGCGCGAAGTGCGGCCTCGAACGCACGATGACGAACCCCTGGACGGAGCGCCGCGTGGGCCTTTCGGCCCAGGGCGAGCTCGTCTTCGAAGGCGCCGCGGACCAAGCGCCTTGCCAAGCGTTGCCGGGCAAACGCTTCGAAGCCGGATCGGAACTCTGGGTTCGCGCCGACATGTCGGTGAAGGTGCCGAGCGAAGCCGCCCTTTGGGTGGTCAAGCCGAACGGCGCGGGCGAAGAGTTCGTCGTGCCGTTCTTCCGTAACTAGCTCGACTTCGGATCCCGATCGCGAATCCCCGGGCTCCCGCGCGGAGCCCGGGATTTTTTTTGCCTTTTTTCCGAAAGTTCCCGTACAATGGGAAGGTCCTTTCGGGGACACCGCATGGAAAATCTCGGCGCATAATCCCACTCCCGATTTTACTTCTCGACGGCGAAGCCTCGTGCGCGGCGAACTTGCGCGCGTGGATCGCGGGAAGGCGCCTTATGACTTCACGATCTCCGTTGCGGGCCCAAGCCCTTTCTTTTTCCTTCGTTTCGGCGGAACCCCTCTTCGAAGGGCTCGATCTGCAGTTGCCTTGCGCCGGGTCCGTCGCGCTCGTCGGTCCGAACGGCGGCGGCAAGAGCACTTTGCTGCGGCTACTCGCCGGGCGATTAGAGCCGGAGCAAGGTTGCGTGTCGGGCGCGAGGCCCGTGCTCGTCGAGCAGATTTCGCCGCGCGAAGCGCGGAGCGGCGGCGAGACCCGCCTCGCCCGTCTGCGCGAAGCCTTCCGTGACGAGGAAGCGACGCTGCTCCTGGACGAACCGACGAACGACCTGGATGAAGGGGCGCGCGCCGAGTTTTGGCGTCTCTTCCACGGCCACCGCGGAACGCGGCTCGTCGTGTCGCACGATCCGCAACTGCTCGACCGCGTCGACGCGATCTGGGAGCTGAAGCACGGGCGCCTCCAACGACATCCGCCGGGCTTCGACGCTTACGTGGCCCGGGTCGGCGCGGAAGAAGAGGAATTGCGCGGCGAGCTCGAGCGTCTTCGTCGGGAACGCCGGGCGTCCGAAGCGCTCGCGCGCGACGTCGACGAACGGCAGCGCAAACGCATGGAGCGCGGGCGCAAGGCGAGCGAGAAGGCCGGACTCCCGCGCATCCTGCGCGGCGCCCTCAAGCGTCGCGCCGAGACGACGCTCGCGCGCCTGAACGCGACCCACGACGCGCAGATCGAAGGACGGCGTGAGCGAGAGCGAAAGCTCCGGACGCGGCTTCGCGGCCTTTCGGACTTCGTCTGGGAAGCCTCGCGCGTCGCGACGCCGAACGCGAAGAGCCTCCTGCGGCTCCAAGCCGCGGGCCTACGGATTCGGCCGGACATCGTTCTGAGCGCCGAGCTCCGTGGCCCCCGCCGAATCTGGCTTCGCGGCGGCAACGGCAGCGGCAAGAGCACCTTGTTGCGGGCCCTGAGCGGAGACGAGGCGGCCGCGGGCCGACTCCGCGGCGAATTCCGGGCGACGGCGCGGACCTTTCTCTTCGACCAGTCGCTGGCGGATTACCGCGACTCGGTTCCGCTCTGGCGGGCCTTCGCCGACCGCACTCGTCTCGGCATCGCGGAGGCGCGCGCGGTATTGGGACGCTTGGGCTTCGAGCAAGGGGAACAAGCGCGACCGCTCGGGGGCCTGAGCGGCGGCGAGCGCGTTCGCGTCGAGCTCGCCGCGGCCATGACGTCGTCCCCGGAACTGCTGTTGCTCGACGAGCCGACGAATCACCTGGACGTCGAAAGCCGGCGCATCCTGGGCAAGTTCCTGGCGGACTACCCGGGCGCCTTCGTCTTGGTCACGCACGACGCGCGCTTCGCCGAGACCTTACGGATCGACGAGCGGTGGGAACTCAGGGTTTCAGGGCGTTGACGAGCCGCGCTTCGGCGACGTCGAGGTCGGTGGCTTCGACCCGGATGGGGTCGCCCACGACGATCCGGAGCGACGAGAACGGAAGCGGCACCTTCTTGCGGTCCCAGCTCGCGAGGCGCGGGCAAGGGCGCAGCTCGAATCGGAGCGGGACGACGGGGCGCTGCGCCTTGGCCGCGACGTGTAGGATGCCTCGCTTCAGCTCGCGGGGCGGGCCGGCGGGCCCGTCGGGGGAAAGCGTCGTGGTCGCGCCCGCGACGAGCTCGCGCGCGAGCTCATCCGCGGCGCGGCGTCCTTCGTCGCCCGAGGAGCCAAGCAGGAGGCGGTCAAGCCCGAGCTTCCGCAGCAGGACGTGGATCTGGATCATGCTCGCCGCGGGGTGGTTGATCATGACGTGACGGCCCGGCAGGCGCCCGAAGGCCACGAAGAAGGGCATCCAGTCCTCGTGCCAAAGCGCGAAGATGACGGGCGAATCGGGCAAGCGTCCTTCGAAGCTCAATCGCGCGGTCCGTCGACAGAGCGCGAAATAAAGAAAGAGCATCGAGCCGAGAATTTCCCCCGCTAGGCGATAGGGTCCTCGCCAAGGCCGGGGGATGTTGTCGACTCGGTAAGCCACGCTCAGTCGTTCGGGCTCGCCGCCCGTTCGCCCGCCGCGGCGCGGGCTTCTTCCGCGGCGCGGTCCTGCGCGTTTTGGATGATGAGCTTGATCTGTTCCTCGAAAGCTCCGGGCTTCAGGAGGGGATCGGTCGGATTTCGACGCTCGACCAGATCCTGGACCTGCTCGTTGATGGGTTGCAGGCGTTGAGCGACGATGTCACCGAAGTCTCCCTCGAGGGAGTCCGGTCCGTAGCCGCGGGCCTGCGGGACGAAGCGCAGCACGTTCTGGCGCGAGTTGATGTTCTCGTCGAGACGGTTCCATTCCGCCATGAGCTTGTCTTGCAACAATCCAAGCGCTTCCTCGGTCGCCTCTTCCCCGAGGCCCTCCATCTTGGCTTTGAGCTCGTCGTAGTCCTTGCGGAACTTCGGTACGAGCAGCTCCGCTTCGTAGACCATGTCGAGCGTCTCGCGGAGCAAGGCTTCGAGCGTGTAGTCTTTCGCCCTTCCGCTCAGGTCTTTGGCCATGAACTTGGCGCCCAGGATCGAGGAATAACGGCTTTGCAGGTAACCCTTCTCGGCCTTCGGCGCGAGCATCCGGTCGCGGAACTTCTTGGCCGTGGTGACGCCGGCGCGTTTTTCCTCTTCGCTGAGCGAGGGACCGAGGATGAGCAGGCCGCGGAACGCTTCGGAGAGCGGATCCTCCTTGGCGGCGATGCGGATGATCTTCGCGTCACGCGCCTTCTGCGCCGCGCGGCGCGCGCCTTCGAGCTCGCGCAAGCGGAAAATCTCTTTGATCTCGGCCTCGAGGCGAGGGTCTTCTTCCTGCTTCGCGAGCTCTTCGAGCGTCATGCGCCCTTCGCGCAGCTCGCGGAAAGGAAACTTCATGGTGAGGTAGGCACGGCAGTTCTCCCGGAAGGCCTGGTCGTCGACGGACTCGATGCAGAGGATCTTGGCTTTCCGCTCCGCGAAGACGACGTCGATGACCTGCGTGGGATCGATCTTCGATCGCTCGTCGTCCGAGAAGAGCGCCCAGCTCCCGCCGGCGATCGTCGCCACGATCGGAACGGCCCAGGTGAAAACGCGCATGACCTGCCAGGACCGCAAGGATCGGTAGTCGCGGTAAAGCTGCACGAGACCGAGTTCCTTGGCCTGGGTGTCGCCGAGCTCGTCGAGGAGGGCGAGGAACTGCTTGAGGTTCTCGAAGCGACGCTGCACCCGCTCCGAGACGAGACGATCCTTCAGACGCCCGCGCGCGGTCTTGAAGAAGTTCTCGAACTCCTGGCCGAACTGCGAGCGGTAGTACTTGCTCCAGGTCCAGGCCGGCGGCAGGAAGTCGGACTTGAAGTTCTCCCGCGTGCCGCCACGGGGATCGGGCAGCGTCTCGCGCAGGGATCGGTAGTCGCTCAGCATATGCGCGATTTCGGGCGGCAGCCGGAAGTCGCCGCCGAAGCGCGAGCGTGCGAGCGCGGCCTCCGCCGACAGGATATTGAAGAAGCTCTCGAGGCGTTTGGCGAGGACCGCTTGCGTCAAGGCGCGTTCGTTGGATTCCTTCCAGAGCTTGCGGATCTCGCCCTCGAGAACGGACTTGAGCCCCGGCACGCGGGTCTCGCTCGCGTAGATCTTCTCGATCCTCGGCGCGGAACCGAAGGCCGGGATTTCGTGGGGGATGACCCGACCGCGAAAATCCTTCTCGAGGGAGTTCAGCACGTCGATCTCGTAGAGTTTTTGCGCGACCTGATCGGCGAGGGCCTTTTGGTCGGCCTGGTAGGCTTTGAACTTGGCGAAGACTTGGGCGACTTCGCTCTGCATCACGCTTCCGCTTTGCTTGTCGCTTTCTTCGATGACCTTGCGGGCCTGCGTGAGCAGGGCCTTTTCCTTGTCGTTCAACAGGGCTTCGCGCTCGCCCCAGGTCGCCACGCGCGCGAAGGCGAAGGCATCCGCGTTCGTTTCGACGACCGCGACCGGCTCAACGTAGCCGTTCATGCGCTGGAGGATACGACGGGCGTCCCGGACCCGACGGCCGGTCCACTCCCGGTAGAAGGCCGGGTTCTCGTGCGAGAGCATGCGCGTGGTGAGTTTTTCGCGCGCGGCGTTCGCGCGGCCGCGGGCCACGTCGTCGGCGTCGCCCAAGAGGCGGCGGAGCGTCTCCCCGCATTCGCCCGGGTCGGCGAGAGCGGAAGTCGTAGGAATTAAAGCGGAGATGAGCACGGTCAAGCCGACGAGGGATCGCATAGATCGCGTATCGGCCGTTCCGGGCTTCTTCTTTACGCGGAAAGCTCAAGTCGGATCGCCCCTCGCGCCGATGAAGGACTCCATGAAGAAGTCATTGTTTTCGTTCGGCACCCTTCTTTGCTCCATCGCCTTCTCGGGAAGCGCGCTCGCGGCCCCGGTTTCGGGCGACTGGCACGACATCCGTTTCCAGGCGGCCATGAAGGGGCTGCGCGTGCTCGACGCGCACCGCACGGCCAAGGAGGCGCTGGAATACCTGAAGGCGAACCTTTACGACTCGCGCCAGGCCGCCTTCCAGCTCCAGGGCGTCGTGCGGCTCTACGAAAAATTCGGCGACGACAAGAAGCAAAAAGACGCGCTCGACAAGATCCGCCAGGACGTCAAGCGTTTCGAGGACGCCCTCGGGCTCGTCGACAAATGGCAGGCCGTCGCGGACGCGGCCACGGAGCGGGGACGCAGCGCGCTCCCGGCGCAGCGCGAGGTTCGCGCCGCCGAAGCCGAGCTCGAAAAAATGCTTCGCGCCGAGGGTTGGCTTGGCGGCAAGCGCGTCGGCGAGATCGAGCGCTTCGTGCGCACGATGAAGCGCCCCGATCCGTCGGAGGACTTCAAGATGGTCCTGAAGCGTCTCACCAAGACTTTGGGGGCCGCCGTCGAGGGCGACTACAACATGAAGGTCCTGGGCGACGCCGACAAGGCGAACGAGAGCGATCCGGACGTGCTCGGCTTGCACGAGCTTCGTCGTAAGATCCGCTGGTTCTTGATCGAGGCGCGGGTCAGCGCGGGCTCGGTCGTCTTCAAACCCGGCAGCTCATGCCCCGTCGCTTCCGAAGCTCCTCTCCTGAACGTGGAAGCGCTCACGAAGTCGGCCCTTTTGAACTACCAAGTCGCGAGCCCGCGCATGCGGAGCTGCGAGGTTTCCAAGTGCCTCGTCCTCTCGCTAGCGAAGACGGTCGAAGCCTTGGGCAAGATCAAAGACGAAGTCGAGCTCGAGAACTTGATGTCGGGCCGTCACGACGACAACGTCCCGGCGAAATTCTCGGCGTCGGCCGACAAGGTCTACGCCGACTTCAAGCGCGCGAACGCGGGCGGAATCCTCCTCAAGCAACTCGAAAGCTGCGAGAAATAACGTGAGAGCCTTTCGACGCCTTTCCATCGCCGGCCTCGTCTTCACGCAGGTCGGAGTCGTGGCCGCTCCGAAGCCCGTCCGGGCCCCGGCCCAGGCCGCCGTCACGAGCCAGGACAAGTCGATTCCCGACTTCGAGGATCGCCTCAAGGCCGCCTACGGCCTCGACGCGAATCAGCGCGACTCGATCGATCCCCAGGCGCTGCTCAAAGCGCTCGACGCCGAACGCGCCAAGCATGAGGGCAAGGATCACCGCACGCAACGCGAGCTGCTGACGCAGGCTTCGGAGATCGTGAAAGCCGCGGTCGCCTCGGAATCCACGGCCAAGCGTAGTTCCGGCGTCCTCGTCGGACTCCGCATCCTCTACGGAGTCTGGGCCATCGATCTCGAGGATGGCACCGGCCTCGCCCCCGAGGCGCGCGAGGAGAGCGGCGAAAGCCGCGTGGATCGGCTCCGCAAGCGAACCCATCAACTTCGTAACTCGCTGCTCCGGGCGAAGCGCCTCTTCTTGAGCGAGCGCGTCTCGAGCCTTCCCTTCGTCGATAAGGTGGACGCCCTCCTCGATGCGACGCAGGCCAAGGCGGAGGCGCAGAACCTCGTCGACGAAAGCGGAACCCGCCACCTCTCGCCGGAGGATTTTGTCGGCAAGAGCCACGAATGGGTCTCCGATCAAGACATCGGCGAAGGGCACCCCGTCTGGCACACCGAAAGGTACCGCCAGGAACATCCGGACGGATTCAAAGATTGGGAAGACTTCGTCGGCCGTCGATTGACCGAAGAGCTGCGCGGGAAGAATGTCCTCGGCGCGACCGAGAGCTACGCCCCTTCGGAAGCCCGCCGCGTCCTTGTCCTGGACGCCATCAAAAATTCGGCGACTTCACCGAAGGTACGCGCCAAAGACGTCTACGGCCAAAGCTGGAGCCTCAAGTGGGGCGACGAGATCCAGACCGAACCCGTCGTGAACCGTCTCTGGATGAAACTCGGCGGCAAGACGACGGACCTCGTTTACGTGAGCGGCCGCGGGGCCGAAGAACTCGTGCTCGTGCTGCCGAAGGCCGGCGGTACGGGTTGCGAAACGCCTTCCACGCTGGACGCCTTCGAGAAGTGCCTCATGGAGTCGAAGTTCACCTTCAACGTGAAGCCCTACCTCGATTCGAGCGGCACGCTGACGACCCAGAACGTCGCCACGATCCTCGCCAAGGTCCCGGCGGCCCAGCGGGCGGCTTACGTCGGTCGCGTCTACGTGACTTTCAAGGAAGCCTCGCAGGAACTGCGTCCCTCGAAGAATCTCGTCTTGCGCGGGGGCGCGGCCTCCTACAGCGCCCTCGGCGCGAACGAGGATCGCGTCGCCCGTGGACTCGCGCTCTTCAACTACTGGATCGCGAACATCGACGCGAAGGACGAGAACAACGTCGGGTCGCTCATCGCCAACGCGTCCGGCGGCCGTGACTACGTGGAAACGCAGCACGACATGGGCGCTAGCCTGGGCGGCGTCGTTTCGGTCGGTCAGGTGAACGAGCTCAGCACGGGCGAGGACTTCGTGTCGCTCGCGCCCGGCGGGGGCCCTTCCAAGTTTCTGAGCCGCTTCAAGAACCAGAAGCAGCTCTACTTCAAGGACCCCATGCTCTACCATCCGACGTCCTGGGAGAACGCGACCTACGCGGACGGCCTTTGGATGGCCCGCAAGATCCTGTCGCTCTCGCGCGCGGACATCGAAGAGATCGTGTCGGTCAGCCGCTGGCCGCTCTTCATGCAACGCGCGCTCGCGTACAAGCTCATCGCGCGCCGTAACGAGATCGCGCGCTACTTCGATCCGAGCGGATCGAAGCTCGAGGGACCGGAGCTGCCGATCGTCGCGGATCTCTCGACGCCCGAAGCGCGCGCCCGCGTGCTCGCGCGCGAGGGCTTCGCGTCCGGGGAAGACGCGCGGGCCTTCGAGGCCTACGTGAAAGCCCAGAAGCTCCCGACGCCGAAGTCGGAGACCCTCGTCGACGCCAACGGCCAGGTCGCCTTCTGCCCAAGCTCGCTCGTGGTGGGCTTTCTGCAGCGACGCGCCCACCCCACGGGCCTCGCGCCGCGCATCAGCCGTTTGCACGACGGCGAGCCGGGTGACGAGCGCGGTTGCGAGTACGGCGCGCCGCCCCCGCCTTCCGAGATGAAGCGCATCATCGACGGCTTCCTCGGGAAGTAGGGACTCGCCTCGGATCAGCCCCCGAAGCTCGTCGCGCTCTCGTGGGCGCGGCGAGATGGCGGTCGCCCAACTCAAAAAGGGACGCGCGGAGAGACGGCTCTATCTATTGTGGCGTGAGGCTGGTACACTAGGTACTCTAGCCCCAAGCCTTAAACCGGGGCGCTCATAAGTTTATCCGTCTGATCGGAAGCGAATTCCCACTTCGTTTGTCTATCCCGAATACCTTATCAGGATCTCCATAAGGTCCCGCTTCCCGCGGAACCAAGGGAGAGCAGCTCATCGGGATTCTCATGACCGGCAAACTCCTTTTCAAGAGCTTTCACCTCGAAGCGACCTCGTCACAGCTCCTCAAGTTATTTTCCGACTTCGGAGAAGTCACGCGACTGCAGATCGCACGCGATCCCGTCTTGCTCCGCTTCGTCGGCCGCGGCCTGCTCGAGATGAGCGACTCGCGCGACGCCGCCGCCTGCATCGAAAAACTCAACGGGAGTCGTTTCATGGGAAGCGACATCTCGGTCGTCTGGGCGCCCGCGGGCGTCGCGTCCGTTTAACGACCCCAACCTCGGACCTCATTCTTCTTGGCGCCGCAATCTCGCGACGCCGGAAGATCGTTACCTAAGGAGAACAGAAACATGGAAAACAAACTCTTCGTCGGAAACCTTGCCTTCTCGGTTACCGAGGACGCGCTGCGAGACGCCTTCAACGCCGTCGGCCCGATCAGTTCGGTCAAAATCGTGAAGGATCGCGACACGGGCCGCGCGCGCGGCTTTGGTTTCGTCGAAATGGAATCGGCGGCGCTCGCGAACCAAGCGATCTCGGCCCTGAACGGAACCGACATCGAGGGCCGTCAGGTCGCCGTGAGTTTGGCGAAGCCCCAAACCTCGAACGGCGGCCGATCCTCGTCCCGAGGCTGGTAAAAGAATTTCGCGCGGAGAGAAGGGTCCGAGGCGGTGTCGAGTTCCGTCTTCGTGGGGAGGGCGTGCTCCTAAACTTCGGACTCGCTCGCTTCGTGAAATGGCGCACCCAGCAGGAATCGAACCTACAACCCCCAGATTCGAAGTCTGGTGCTCTATCCAGTTGAGCTATGGGTGCGCGCGGATCTAGTTTTCGGGCCTTCGCGCGCTCCAATCAAGTCCCCCCGGAAATTTCGCCCCGCTGCCGGAGCGAAGGGCGGCAAAACGCCCGTTGAAGTTTTTGGCCGTCGGGATAGCGTAGCGACATGAAGAAACTTCGCTTCGTCCTTCTCACCGGATTTGCGGCCGCGACTTCCGCGCAGGCGGAAGAAGCCTTGGGCGTGAACGGGCGCATCAGCGGGGTGAAGACCTCGACCGAGGCGACCTACGTCAAACGCTGCGTGGACCGCGTGGGGCCCGGCGCCGTCATCGCCTGCCAAGGCGTGAAGAGTTCTTTTGAGGTGAACGACATCGCGGACTGCGTGGCGAAGGTCGGCGCGAATGCGGCCATCGCTTGCCGCGGCCTGGGTCCGAATTCCGCGAACGTGGGCTACATCGTGAATTGCGTGCGTGGCGTTGGCGTGGAGCACGCCGCGATCTGCATGGGCGTGGACAGCTACGTCGCGGGCCAGGCCGTCGTCGACTGCTTCCGCTCCGTGGGGGCCGCTTCGTCGGAAGCCTGCGGCGAGATGCCGCCGGCCTCGGCGCGCTGATCGACCTGCGCGTACTTGAGAAAGTGGATCGCGGAGTAGCGCGGGTCCATGCGCTTCTTGTCGTAGCGGGTGATCATGAGCGGGCTCGTCCAACCCGCCATCTGCTGCACGCCACGGTGCGTGGCGCCCGCGTCGAGCGCCTGCGTGATGGCCGTCGCGCGCAGCATGTGCGGGTGCACGCGCTGCGGAAGGCCCGCCAAGCGCGCCGATCGGCGCACGACGCGCGCGATGTCGGAGGGCGCGAGCGCGACGTCGAAGCTCGGCGCTTTCGTCGAGATGAGCAAAGGTTGGGCCGCGTGGCGTTTGAGCCAATCCATCCAAGCCCCCGGGTTCTGCTCGAGTCCGGCGAGGCGGGGCGCCTCTTCGTTGATGCGATTCCACCACCGACTCCAAGTGAGCAAGAGCTTGGGCGGCAGCGGTAGGCGGCGTTCCCGGTCGCCCTTCCCTTTGACCTTCAACAGCCAACGCCCGTCGCTCCATTCCAGGTCTCCGGCCCGAATGGCCGAGGCTTCGGAACGACGTAGCCCGAGCATGAGCAACGTCTCGATGACGACGCGGTTTTGCTGCCGCGACAGTCGCGATTCGTCCCGCCGCTCCAGCCGGCCCAAAAAAGCATGGATTTCTTCTTCCGACAGGAAGGAAGTCTTGGAGTCCTGCGTCTGCGGGAAAGCACGCACGAGCTCGGCCGGATTCGCGTCGATCCAGCCCCGCGCCTTGGCCCACTTGAAGAAGCTCTTGAGGACCGCGATTTTGCGCGTGACCGTGCCCTTCGCGAGCTTCCGCTGCTCCGTCAGGGAATCGCGGTAACGCGCGATATGCACGGGGGATAACTCGGCATTCCAGAACTCCCAAATGCCCTGGGTTTTGCTCCACGCGAAGAAGTCTTGGAGGTCCTTTTTGTAGGCCCTTTTCGTGTGCGCCGAAAGCTGAACGGCCGAAAATTCCTCGAAGGCCGGAATCGGGCTGATGCGCGGCAGCGCCGAGACCGGCAAAACGGGCGCCGCGACTTGGGGCAAATAATCCGCTTCCGGAGGGGGTAAAGAAACGCGCTTTTTTCGCGGTTTTTGGGGCTTCTTCGGGTGGGATTCGGCACCGTTTTCGATCGCCGTTTTCTTGCGCTTCCCACGGATCCAGGCCCCGACTTTGCGAACCGCTAGTCGGATTCCAACGCCGATTCCGCGACCAAAAACGGATTTTAAAGCGCCCATCAATCTTATGGTAGGACAAAACGAGTTATCTGCAAGATGTCAGTAACTTATAATCAGCGATAATTTAACTTATCGCGCTATAAAGACGAAAAAACGCGACATCGCACCCCTCTTAGAAAGCTCGTCCTCTTGGTTTTTTATCCGCTGCGGCGGGTTACGCGAACTCAGTCCTCGTTGTCTTGCAGCCGCTTATTTTCTTCGCGGATAAGCCGAAGCAAAAGCGAGGATT
>ERZ761607.2057-NODE-2057-length-22962-cov-5.765792_pt1 | contig 22962 bp, 19 predicted proteins | sample MGYA00511164_ERZ761607 | MGnify/ENA primary metagenome ERZ761607 (study PRJEB28899, sample SAMN02445080) | bioreactor sludge metagenome | biome: EBPR sludge | place: Australia: Brisbane, Thorneside Wastewater Treatment Plant | collected 2011-06-22 ... | reverse complement strand
GCCCCTCGCCCTCGTCGACCAGGTCCTGCGCCCCGGTCATCGCCGAGTTGACGACGTAAGTGTCGTCGCCCGTCCCGCCGAAGAAGTAGTCCGGCGCCGAGGCGTCATGCCCGCCGCCGATCAGCGTGTCGGCCCCCTCGCCGCCGAAGAGGAGGTCGCTGCCCGAGCCGCCGTCCAACCAGTCGTCGCCATTGCCGGCGTCGATGACGTCATTGCCCGCACCGCCGTCGAAGGACTCGTCGAACGTCCAGCCCTGCGCGATTGACCAGGCGTCGTTGCGCCCCGAAAGGACGTCATTGAACGCCGATCCGATCAGGCCTTCGATGTCCACAAGGGTGTCTATCCCCGCCCCGCCGGTGTCCTGGGCGCCCCAGTAGCCGACGTTCACGTCCCACATGGCGTAGGTATTGACCGTGACGCCCGCCGCGGCGTCGCTGAAGTCGACGACATCGAAGCCCACTCCTCCCTCGAAGCGGTCGTCGCCAGAACCGTCCCGAAGGATGTCATCACCCAGCAGGCCCCACAGGAAATCATTGCCGGCCCCGCCGTCGAGCACATCGTCGAAGGTGGTTCCGGCTGGAAGGCCTGTGGGAAGCCGCGTGTCATCACCCCACAGCGCGTCGTTGCCGGACCCGCCGGTCAGGCGATCAGACCCGAAGTCGGCGTGAAGCTCGTCGTCGCCATCGCCCCCGTCCAGTTCGTCGTCATAGAAGGAGCTGTTCAGGAAGTCGTCGCCGGCGCCGCCGACCAGCACGGCGATCCCGCCAACGCCATACAGCTGGTCGTCGCCTTCGCCGCCGTCGATGTAGTCGTCACCATTGCTGCCGAAGATGATGTCGTCGCCGCCCTCGCCGTAGATCTCCGCCGAGCCCTCCGAGGTGTTTCGCCAGGTGTAGATGTACGGCTCCTCGGTGAAGGCGCGGATGTGATCGTTGCCGTCGCCGCCGTAGATGAGATTGTGGCCGTAGCCGCCGGTGATCTGATCGGCGCCGCCCCCGCCGTGAATGACATCGTCGCCGTCGCGTCCGTGAAGGCGGTTTGCATCGTCGTTGCCGACAATCGTGTCGTTCCCCGCACTGCCATACACACCCTCGATACTGATCAGGGTGTCAGACCCTTCGCCGTAGGCCTGGGCGCCGACAATGCGCAGGTCGATTGTCGCGGCGACGCTCATTCGAACGAAGTCGATCCCGTCGCCGCCGTCGAGGCGATCATCGCCCGCGCCGCCAATCAGCAGGTCCGATCCGCCGCCGCCGGTCAGCTGGTCGGCGCCCGCGTTTCCGGACAGCTCGTCGTCCAGCGACCCGCCCGTCAGGCTGTCATCGCCCTGCCCGCCCAGAAGCGTGACCGCCTCCATGTTTCGCGCGACGGCGGCGGACACGCCCCCGACGTAGACCGTGCCCTCGATGTCGCTATGGGTGTAGGTGACGGCCTCGGTGCTGGCCGTGAAGTCGGCGCGGAAGCGATCGGCGCCCGCCCCGCCATCCGCCATTCCGCCGCCCGTATGGACATCAAGGATGTCGTCGGCCGTCCCACCACTCAGGTCATCATAGCCGGCGCCGCCGATCACTTCGACGCGCTCGACGTTGCGGATCGTGACCAAGGTCTGGCCATCGATCCGCGCCTGGGCCTCGGTGTCGTTGTGGGCATAGACGACGGCGCCGGTTCGGTCGGACAGGTCGAAACGGCCGAAGTCCGTGCCGCCACCGCCATCGAGCAGACCATTTCCGCGCCCCATGTCGTACCAGCCGTCGTGTCCGCCGCCGGTGACGGTATCGTCGCCGTCGCCGGCGTAGATCTCGTCCGCGCGGACACCGTCACCGCCGGTAATGACGTCGTTTCCGGCGAACACCAGCAGCGGATTCGCCAGAATCTGGCTCAGGCTCAGTCCCAGGTCCGCAAGTCCGGAGATCGATGCGCGCCAATCCGGAATGGGGGCGATCGGACCATCGCCCGACGTGCCGAGGTCGATGCGCGAGACGACGCCGGCCGGAAACAGGGAGCCGCTCGCGTAGGTGAAACCGCTGTCGGAATAGAAGGTGAGTGCGAACGGCGTGCCACTCGGCGCGCGCGCATAGAAGACATAGACGACAAACCTGTTCGCGGTCGCCTCGACCACCCACCATTCGTTCTGCGGATTGGCGGTGAAGTTGATCCCCATGTAGGGCACTTCCCCGAACGGATCGGCTGTATCCAGGTTCGAATTCGGCGCGACAACAATCGCCATGCAAGCCCCCGACAACTTTGGGGCGAACTTGCCATTCCTCTTCGGACCTGTCGACAGTGGCGCCGCGGCCGTGACAGTCACCCCCGTCCGGGGCATTGTCCGGCGCGATGATCGTCCTTGCCCATCGCGGCCACTGGCTGCGTCCCGAAGAGCGCAACACACGCGCCGCGCTGGCGCGGGCGGTGGAGGGCGGACATGGGCTGGAGACCGACATCCGCGACCACGACGGCGCGCTGGTCGTCGCGCACGACCCGCCGACCGGCGACGGGCTGATGACGCTGGACGACCTGCTCGACCTGTACGTCTCAGCCGGCGCGCCCGGCGCCCTGGCGCTGAATATCAAGGCCGACGGGCTGCAGGCCGGGGTGGTCGAGGCGGTGCGTCGGCGCGGGATCGGCAACGCCTTCGTCTTCGACATGTCCCTTCCCGACACGCTGGGCTACCTGAGACAGGGTGCGCGGGTGTTCACGCGCCAGTCGGAGCACGAGCCGGAGCCGCTGCTGTACGAGCCGGCCGCGGGCGTCTGGATCGACGCCTTCGAGCGCGACTGGATCACGCCGGAGGTCGTCGAGGGGCATCTGGCGGCCGGAAAGCAGGCCGCGCTCGTGTCTCCGGAACTGCACGGCCGGCCCCATGCGGCGGCCTGGGCGGCGTGGCGGTCCCTGGCCGGGCGGGCGGGCGTGATGATCTGCACCGATTTTCCCGACGAAGCCCGGACGTTTTTCCAGTAAAGCGCGGGACACGCGACGTCGCGCGAGGCTGGTGGGCATGATCAAGGCAATCCTGTTCGACATGGACGGCGTCCTCATCGAGGCCCGCGACTGGCACTACGACGCGCTCAACGACGCGCTGCGGCTGTTCGGCTGTGAGATCAGCCGCGACCAGCACCTGGCCGAGTACGACGGTCTGCCGACGCGCACCAAGCTGGAGCGGTTGAGCAAGGTCGGCAAGCTGCCGCGGGCGCTGCATGACCTCGTCAACGCCTGCAAGCAGCGCCGCACGCTCGAGCTCATCCAGGAACGTTGCCGCCCGGTGTTCCAGCACCAGTACGCCCTGCGCCGGCTGCGCGAGGACGGCTATCGCCTGGCCGTCTGCTCCAACTCGGTCCGGCGGACGGTGACGATGATGACCGAGCAGGCGGGCCTGGCGCCCTATCTTGAGCTGCAGCTGTCGAACGACGACGTGGCCGCGCCCAAGCCGGATCCGGAGATCTACCTGACCGCGATGTCGAGGCTCGGCCTGGGGCCGCGCGACTGCCTCATTGTCGAGGACAATGACCATGGCCTGCGGGCCGCGCGCGCCAGCGGGGCCCATGTGCTGGCGGTGTCCTCTCCATCCGACGTGACCTACGAGCGGATCGCCGATGTCGTGAAGGGATTGGTCTAGTGCGCTACCTCATTCCCATCGCGGCGCCCGAAACCCTGTTCCCGGCGGCGGACTTTCACTTCCCCAAGCCGCTGATCGAGATCGACGGCGAACCGATGATCGCGCGCGTCATCGCCAACCTGCGCGCGGGCGATCCGGAGGCGAGCTTCATCTTCGTCGTCCGCGCCGAGGACTGCCGGAAGTTCGGCCTCGACCGCACGCTGCGGCTCTGCGCGGGCGCTGACTGTGTCGTCGTCCAGCTGGAAGAGCCGACCCGCGGCGCGGCCTGCTCGGCGCTGATGGCCATCGAGCACATCCAGGACGAAGCGCCCCTCGTGATCGCCAATGGGGATCAGATTCTCGACTGCGACCTGCCCGCCATCTTCGCCGGCTTCCGCGCCCGCGATCTGGACGCGGGCGTCGTCACCTTCGAGTCGGTTCATCCCCGCTGGTCCTACGTCCGCGTCGACCCCACCGGCCTGGTCGCCGAAGCGGCCGAGAAGCAGGTCATCTCCCGCGACGCCGTGGCCGGCCTGTACTATTTCCGGCGCGGTCGCGACTTCGTCGCCTGCGCCACGCAGATGATCCTGAGCGACCGCGCGGTGGACGGGCGCTTCTTCATTGCGCCGACCCTGAACGAGGCCATTCTGGCGGGACTCTCGGTCGGCGCCGCGCCGATCCGGGCGAGCGACTATCATAGCCTCTACTCGCCCCAGCGGGTCGAGCTGTACGAGCGCGCGCTGCAGGCCCGCCCGAAGGCCCCCGACATCGCGCCGACCGGCGTGCAGGTGGTCATTCCGATGGCCGGCCTGGGCGAGCGCTTCGCCAGGGCCGGCTACGCCCTGCCCAAGCCCTACATCGATGTCGCCGGCCGGCCGATGATCGAGCGGGTGATGGACAACCTGGCCATGCCGGGCGGTCGCTTCATCGTCATCGCCCGGCGGGAGACGCTCGACCACCCGGCCGCCGCGCCGCTGGCCCGCCGCGGCGCCGCGACGGTGGCCATCGAGCGCGCCACCGAAGGCGCCGCCTGCACGGTCCTGCTGGCGCGCGGCCGCCTCGCCCCCGACGCGCCCCTGCTGATCGCCAACTGCGACCAGATCGTCGACATGGACTGCGGCCGCTTCGTCCAGGATTGCCACGAGCGCGGTCTCGACGGGTCGATTCTCGTTTTCCGGGACGCCGACCGTGATCCCAAATGGTCCTTCGCCGAGGTCGACGGCGCCGGGCGCGTGATCCGGGTCGCCGAGAAGCAGCCGATCTCCGACCTGGCGACGGTCGGCCTCTACTATTTCCGTCGCGCCGGCGACTTCCTTGACGCGGCGATCGACATGATCGCGCGAAACGAGCGGGTCAACGGCGAGTTCTATGTCTGTCCGGTCTACAACCACGCCATCGCCAACGGGCTGAAGATCGGCGTCCACGAAATTCCCGCCGAGGCCATGCACGGCCTGGGCACGCCCGAGGATCTGGAACGGTACCTGGCCGGCGTCGGCGCATGACCCGGCGGCCCGTCTGTGTCGTGCCGCTCGCGGGGCCGGACCTGATCCACCCGACCCTCGGCCCGCGCCCGCTGGTCCCGGTCGACGGACGCCCCCTGATCGACGTCGCGCTGGGCGGCCGCCGGTGGGCCGGGGCGCTGACGCCCCGCGACCATGTATTCGTGGTTCGCCAGGTTCCCGGCGTCGAGGCCGTGATCTCGCATCTTGAGACGTCGTTCCCCGGTTGCGGAATCGTTCGCCTGCCCTGGATCACCGACGGCGCGCTGCTGTCGGCGCTGGCCGGGGTGGCGGTCCTGCCGGCGTCGGCCGGCCCGCTGATCATCGACCTGGCGGACATCCTCTTCACCGGCGGTCCGTCGGCCGAGGCGCTGACGGCCTGGCCCGACGACCTCGGCGCCCTGGTTCCGTGGTTCGCGTCCGACGACCCCGGCTACAGCTATCTAAGGTGCGACGACGACCTGGTCCTCGAAGCGGCCGAGAAGCGGCGGATCTCCGATCGGGCGTCCGCCGGCGTCTACATGTTCAGGGATGTGGAGACCTTCGTCGCCGCCGCCGGCCATTCGCTGGCCAACCGGCGATCGCTCGCGCACGCCGGGGCGCTGTTCGTCTGTCCGGCGATCAATGGCGTCATCGCCGCCGGCTCGCCCGTGCGCGCGGTGTGTGTCGAAAATGTCGTCTCGCTAAGCGCGAACTTCCGTTCGATGCTATCGACTTGAGTTGGCGGCCCGCGGCGCCTAGTTTGCGCCGCCGAGTGCGGGGAGAGTTGGGCGTGGATGCCGCCGAGCCATTGCGAGGAACGGCCCGGCGCTTGCGCGGCCACGGGCGAATCATTGTCGCCCTGCTGCTGCGCGAGCTGGCGACGCGGTATGGCCGCGCGAATCTGGGCTTCCTCTGGACGGTGGCCGAGCCGCTGCTGTTCTGCGTCGGCGTGATCGGCCTCTGGGCGGTCGTTAAACCGCCCTTCGAACACGGCCTGAAGATCGTGCCGTTCGTCGTCACCGGCTATATGCCGATCATCATGGTCCGCCACATGATCAACCAGTCGCTGGGCTGCGTCCGATCGAACGGGGGCTTGCTGTATCACCGGCAGATCACGCTGACCCACCTGTTCGCGGCGCGGCTGTCGCTGGAGTTCGCCGGCGTCTCGGCCGCCTTCGCGGTGGTGGTTCTGGTGCTGGTGCTGCTGGGCCAGACCGCGCCGCCGGCCGATCTGCTGCTTCTCTACGGCGGCTGGTCCCTGCTGGCCTGGCTCTCGGCCGCCCTGGCCCTGGTGCTGGGCGCCATCTCGGAACTGGCCGAGGCCGTCGAGAGGGTGGTCGGCCTCTTCACCTATCTTCTGGTGCCCTTGTCAGGCACCTTCTACATGGTCGCCTGGCTGCCCGAGCCGTTTCGCAAGGCGGTCCTGTACCTGCCGTTCATCCATCCGGTGGAGATGATCCGCGGCGGGTTCTTCGGATCGGCGGCCCGTACCTACTACGATCCGGCGTACGCGGCCGCATGGGCCGCCGGCCTGACCGTCCTGGGCCTGTTGCTGCTCCTGCTCGTTCGACGGAGAGTCGAGATTGACTAGCGCCGCCCGCTGCCGATTTGCCGCTTCCGAGACCATGACGGCCCCGACGGGCCCCCGCGCGCTGGACGACCAATGACCCCGAGATCTGAACGAGACAAAGCCGCGGAACCGACGGGCTGGACCACGACGCCGACGCTGCTCGACGCGGTGCGCGCGCGGATCGCCGCCGCGCCGCTGTTCATGGCGATGGTCGTCCTGCCGGTGACGCTGGCGGCCATCTACAATCTGCTGATCGCGTCCCCGATCTATGTCTCCGAGGCCAAGTTCATCGTCAGGGCCCCGAACGAGCCGCAGCCCGGCGCCCTGAGCACCGTTCTGCAGGGCGCCGGCATTGCGGCCGGCACGACCGACGCCTACGCCGTCCACGACTACATGACGTCACGGGACGCCGTCGCCGACCTCGACCGCCGCCGGCCCCTGCGAACCATCTTCGGACGTCAAGGTTCGGACTTCCTGCAGCGCTTTCCCCGGCCGTTCGAACGGGACAGCAACGAGCACCTCTACAGGGCCTACAAGCGGTTCGTGACCGTGGGCTACGACTCGACGACCGGCGTCAGCACCCTGCGGGTCGAGGCCTTCGACGCCGCCGACGCGCGCGCGGTCGCGACCGCGCTGCTGGACGGCGGCGAACGGGTCATCAACCAGCTCAACGACCAGGCGGAACGCGACACGCTGGATCGCGCCAGCCGCGAAGTCGTGCAAGCCCGCCTGCGCGTGGCCGAGATTCAGAAGCAGCTGACCGGTTTCAGAAGCCGCGAGCGTGTCATCGACCCGATGCGCAGCTCCTCGGCCAATCTGGATCTCGTGACGCGGCTGAGCGGCGAGCTGGCCACCCTGCGCGCTGAACGGGCCGGCCTGGCCGCGGCCGCGCCGCAGAGCCCGCAACTGCCGCTTCTCGACGACCGCATCAGGGCCTATGAGCGCGAGATCGAGCGCGAACGGGTCAAGGCCGCGGGCGAGAGCAACTCCCTGGCGCCCAAGATCAGCCAGTACGAGCGCCTTGTCCTCGAACGTGACTTCGCCGGAGAAACCCTGACGGCCTCCATGAAGGCCTTGGAGACCGCCCGCATCGACGCGGCCCGCAAGCGACTCTATCTTCAACGGGTCGTCCAGCCGAACCTGGCGGACACGCCGATGGAGCCCCGCCGCTGGCGCTCGCTTCTGATCGTCGCCCTCACGGCGCTGGTCGCCTATGGCGCCCTGATGCTGATCCGCACCGGCCTGCGCGAATACCGGCAATAGTCTCGCGAAGCGATATAGCCACATGCTCGCCGTCGATGGTCTCAGCAAGGTCTACCGGACGCCAACCGGTGAGCACCGTCTCTTCGAGGGGCTGAGCTTCACCCTGCCGCGCGACGGGCGGTTGGCGGTGCTCGGCCGAAACGGCCAGGGCAAGTCGACGCTGATCAAGATCCTGGGCGGCGTGACGCCGCCGACCTCAGGCCGCGTCACCTGGAGCATGCGCCCGTCCTGGCCGCTGGGATTCGCCGGAGGATTCCAGGGCAGCCTCACCGGACTGGACAACATCCGCTTCATCAGCCGGATCTATGACGAACCCGTCGACATCGTCGCCGAACGCACCGAGGCCTTCGCGCAGCTCGGCGCCGACCTGGCCAAGCCGGTCAAGCACTATTCCTCGGGCATGCGGGCGCGGCTGGCCTTCGGCCTCTCCCTGGCCATCGAGTTCGACTGCTACCTGATCGACGAAGTGGTCGCGGTCGGCGACAGCAGCTTCCGGGAAGCCAGCCAGCGCGAGCTGTTCGACCGCCGCCGCGACCGGGCCTTCATCATCGCGTCCCACGACACCGAACTGATCCGGTCCACCTGCCGACAGGCACTGATCGTGGAGGGGGGACGGGTCAAGCTGTTCGACGACATCGAAACCGCCATCGAGATCTACAGCGCGCTGGGGCTGCGGGGCGATCCGGGCGCGGAGCCGCTGGCGCCGCTGGACAGCGGGAGGGGCGGCCCGTGGTGACTTCTCCCAAGACGCCGAAGAGGCGCAAGGCCCCGGCGCCGGCCCTAGCTCCCACCGCGGCCGCCGCCGCCGAGGAGATCTGGTGGGACCGGTCGGCGTTCGCCACGGGGGTCGACATGTCCATCCCCTGTCCAGAGGTTCTGGACGTGACCGGACGACATCGGGTGCTGGTGTTCGGCCCCATGAAGGTCCTGCCCGCCGGGCGCTGGCGCCTGGCCGCGCGCTTCGCCCTGTCGCCGGACGCCGCGGGCCATGATTACATTCTGCAGTTCATCCATGGCGGAGCCCTGGCGGAGCGGCGCTTCCGGCCAACGGCGTCCGGCGAGTTCGAGGTTGCGCTCGTCAACGAGTTCGATCATGACGCGGCGGCGGCGATCCGGTTGTGGAATGCCCGCGCGCTCTTCCATGGCGAGCTTCGCTTCCATGGGGCGCTGGTGACGCGTGAGTCGGCGCCCCCGCCGACGAAGCAAGAGTGAACGGCCGCCGATGATGGCGGCGAGGAGTGTCTGTGAGTAACTGGCCCGAACGACCGTACTTCTACCTCGGCGAGGATCGGGCCCTGACCCGGTTGGTCGGCGGGCAACCCTTCTACGTCTACACACGAGACAGGAGCATCACGCCCTGGATCATCCTCGGGGGCACCTGGGAGGATTTCGTCGACGGCGTGCTGACCGCCCTCGCCGCGCCCGGCGCCGTGTTCCTCGATGTGGGCGCGAACCAGGGCTACTACACGGTCAAGATCGGCGGGCTGGTCGGCCCCACCGGCAGGGTCTTCGCCTTCGAGCCCAATGCCAAGATGTATCGGTTCCTGACCGACAACATCGAACTCAACGCGCTCCAGCCTCGTGTTTCGGCCTACCAGGTCGCCGCCGGCGCGGCGGCCGGAACGGCCCAGCTCGAGGTCGACGACGACTATCCCGGCGGCGCCCGGGTCCTGTTGGCGTCGTTGAATGAAACCGCGCCGAAGCTGGTCGAGGTCGAGGTCGTGAAGATCGACGACGCCGTGCCCGCCGACCTCGTCGCCGACCTCGTCAAGATCGACGTGGAGGGCTTCGAACCGCTGGTCTGCGAAGGCATGCAGAACCTGCTGCAGCGGTCGCCCAATGCGGCCATTGTCTGCGAGATCAGTGTCGCCTTCTGGCGACGCTTCGGCGATCCGGCGGATCTCCTGCGCCGCTGCGCCGGCGGACGTCGCATCTTCCGCATTCAGCCCGACGGCATGCTGGACGAGCTGAGCGCCGACCTCGACTCCGTCCTCGATCCGAACTTCATCAGCTATGTCCTGCTGCTGCCGAACACGCCGGAACGGCTGGCCGCCATCCGCCACCTGCTGAAGCGCTGACCGTGACCGGGTCTGACATCGTAACGCCCCCGATCGTGCCGGTCGTTCTCTGCGGCGGATCGGGAGCGAGGCTGTGGCCGCTGTCGACGGACGCGCGGCCCAAGCCGTTCCTGCCCTTGCTGGACGGACGCTCGACCTTCCAGGAGACCCTCGCCCGCGCCGGCGCGATCGAGGGGGTGGACACCGTGCTGATCGTCGCGAACCAGTCGAACCGCGATCTGATCAAGGCGGAGACCGACGGCAGCGCCTTCGCCGTACAGCTGCTGCTGGAGCCGGTCGGTCGGGATTCCGCCGCCGCGATCGCCGCGGCGGCCGCGTGGCTTGCGCGTCATCGGCCCGGAGTGGTGGCGGCGTTCATGTCCGCCGACCATCACGTGCCGGACCGGGACGCCTTCGCGGCCGCCATCGCGGGCGCCGCACGCGCCGCGCTGGACCATGGCGTCGTGGCGCTCGGCCTCAGGCCCGACGGGCCGTCGACGGCGTTCGGCTACATCAGGCCGCTTCCGGACGGCGGCGCGGTCGCTCGCATCGGGGCGTTCGTCGAGAAGCCCGACCGGGACACGGCCGAGCGGTACATCGCCGCCGGATATCTGTGGAACAGCGGCAACTTCGTCGCGCGGCCGGAAGCGCTGCTCGCGGAGCTGACGATCCAGGCGCCGGAAATCGCCGCCGCCGCCAGCTCCGCCGTGGCCGCCGCGGTCGCCGAGCCGGGCGCGACCCTGCTCGGCCCCGAATTTTCACAGTCGCCGTCGATTTCGATCGATCGGGCGCTCATGGAGCGCACGACCGAGGCGGCCGTCCTGCCCGTCGGCTTCGCCTGGTCCGACATCGGGTCCTGGCGCGCCGTCCTGAGCGCCTCGCCGCGCGACGACGCCATGAACAGCCTCAATGGCGACGTCGTGATGGAAGGCTGCACAGGCTGCATCGTGCGCATGCCGCCGGGGATCCGGGTGGCGATGGTCGGCCTGAAGGACATCGCCATCATCGCGAACGAAACCGGCGATCTCCTTGTCTGTGATCTGGCGGCCGGCGAGGACGTGAGAAACGTCGTCCGACGCCTCCAGACGGCCTCGAGGTCGACCGGGAAACCCTGAGCGACATCGTCGAAGTCCACCGCAACCCTGCGTCCCAACGCGCGCTACACAGCCGCGAAGCGAGTGATGTTTCCCGTTGGGACGGGGTCCTATAGTCACCCAAGCGGGCGCGACGTCGCCCGCGGAGAGTTCGAGGCGCCCCTTGTCACGCCGCATCTGTATCGATGGCTTCAACCTCGGAAAGCCGAAGGGCTCCGGAATCGCGACCTACGGGCGCAATCTCAATGTCGCGCTGCGCGCCATCGGGTGCCAGACACACATCCTGCACGGCCCCCAGAGCAGCGTCGGTCGCAACAACCTGCTCAACCAGATCGCGATCAACGATGCGCCCGAGGCGGCCTACAAGGTCAATCTGATCGATCAGTACCTGACGCCTTACGTGACGCCGTTCGGACGCACCGCCCGACGCGTGGAGCCGACCGACGACGTCCTGCCGAGCCAGGCGTCCAAGCGGGTCAAGGTCGACGGCGTTTGGGCGGCGAGAGACGTCTTCCACGCCTCGAACAGGCGCTACGCGCGCACCAAGAGGTTCACCGCCGTCCACATGCCCGGGGGGCGGACGCAGCGACCGCAGGCGATGCACTGGACCGCGCCCCTGCCGATGCGCGTACCCGGCATGCCGAACGTCTACACGATCCACGACCTCGTGCCGCTGCGCCTCCCGTTCACGACGCTCGACAACAAGCGGCGCTTCTATTTCCTCTGCAAGCGGCTCTGCCAGAAGGCCGATCACATCGTCACCGTCTCGGAATCGGCGCGTCAGGACATCATCCGGGCGTTCCGCATCGACGAGCGACGCATCACCAACACCTATCAGTCGGTCGACTTCCCCCCCGCCCTCCTCGAACGGAGCGACGCCTCCGTCGCGGCCGAGATCGAAGGCATCTTCAACCTGGGCTGGAAGCGCTACTTCCTGTTCTACGGGGCGGTGGAGCCGAAGAAGAACCTCGGGCGCGTCATCGAGGCCTATCTCGCGTCCGGCGTCACCGACCCGCTCGTCATCATTGGTGCGGACGGCTGGCTGACGGAGTACGAGACCAAGATGATGTACGGCGACATCGTCACCGCGCAGACGGTCCGAAACAACGTCATCCGGCGTGAAGATCGCATCCGGCGATACGACTATCTGCCGCTCCCGGCCCTGGTCAGCCTGATCCGCGGCGCCAAGGCCACGCTGTTTCCGTCGCTGTACGAAGGGTTCGGCCTTCCGGTGCTGGAATCCATGCTGCTCGGAACGCCGGTTCTGACCTCCAACGCCGGTTCGCTGCCGGAGGTCGCCGGGGACGCCGCCCTGACGGTCGATCCCTATGACTCGATGGCCATACTCCGCGGCATCCAGACCCTCGATCAGGACGAGGGCCTGCGCGACGAGCTGGTGACGCGGGGCCGGACGCAGGCCGCCAAGTTCACCGTCCAGGCCCATGGCGCGCGCCTGAGCGACGTCTACGGCCCACTGCTCTGACCATGGCGCGGTTGCTGTTCGATGCGACCCGGCTAGCCTGGCGCGCTCGCCGGAACGCGCCGACCGGCATCGATCGCGTCCTTCTGGCTTACGCGGACTGGCTCGACGAGCAGACCGAGCATGTGGTGATCCCCGTCGCCGTCGCCGGCGGCCGGCTCGTCCGCGTGTCCCCGGCGCGCTACCGACGCCTGCTGGCTCAGGCCAGGATGGTTCGGCGGGCGGATGCGGGGCCGCTCGACCAGGCCTGGGCCGATCTTCTCGAGTCCCTCGGCGGCGGCGCAGGGACCGCGGTCCGCAGGCCGGTGCCCGCCACGCCGAGGAGCGACTGGCTCCCGATCGGGGCGGATCTGGTCAGGCGCACGAGCCTGCGTTTGACCCCGCCGGTCGAGGGCGACCTCTATCTGAACGTCGCGCACTCCGGGCTCGAACACGCGGGGCTGCTGGCCGGACTGGCGCGCCGCCGGGTTGCGCCGATCATCCTGGTGCACGACCTCATTCCGATCACCCACCCGGAGTTCTGCGCGCCGGGCGCGGAGGCGCGTCACCGACAACGGATCGACAATGTGCTCGCCAGCGCACGCGGCGTGATCACCAACTCCCAGGGGACTGCGGACGCGCTCGCCGTCTATGCTGGCCGCCGCGGCGTCGCGGCGCCGCCGACGGTCGCGGCGCCGCTCGGTATCGAACCGACCTTCCGGCCAGGCATCGAACCGGCGGCCGCCGGTCGCTACTTCCTCGCGGTGGGAACCCTGGAGGCGCGGAAGAATCTGACCTTCCTGCTGATGCTGTGGCGGCGGCTGGCCGAAGCGCTGGGGCCGGCGGCGCCGCATCTGATCCTGGTCGGCCGACGGGGCTGGGAGAACGAGGCCCTGCTTGATCAGCTGGAGCGGGCGCCGGGACTGGGCCGCCTGGTGCACGAGATCGCCGACGTCGACGACGACCGGCTCGCCGCGCTGATGGCGGGCGCGACGGCCATGCTGGCGCCGTCGCTGGCCGAAGGCTTCGATCTGCCCGCCCTCGAGGCCCTGGCCGTGGGTGCGCCGCTGATCGCCTCCGACATCGACGTCCACCGCGAACTGGCGCGCGGGGCGACGCTCGTCGACCCGCTCGACGGACCGGGCTGGATGGCCGCGATCCTGCGCGCGCTCGAAGGCCCGGGCAGAGCGACACCCTTCCAGCCGCCGCGGTGGAGCGGGCATTTCGCGCGGGTGTCGGCGGCACTTCGCGAGTGGGCTCATGACGCGTCGCGGGGATAGCGTCGCCCCCTCCCCGACCACGGTGCTGGCCGTCGGCCGCCTCGCGGACAATCCATACCTGCCCGCGTTCTTCCCCGACGCGACGATCCTGCGACGGCTGGGGTGGCGGGGTCGACCGGACGCGGTCTGCGTTCTCGCCGGCGACCCGGCGACCGGCGCGGCGCGCCAAGTCGCCGCCAGCCGGGGCGCGCGCCTGATGGTCGTGGAAGAAGGCCCCATCCGGTCGGCCGGCGCCCCGACGAGCGGCGCCCCGTCGGTCAGCCTGATGGTTGATCCGGGCCGGCGTCTGGAGGCCCTGCTCGCGGATCTGTCCTGGGCCACGCCGGATCTGAAGGCGCGCGCCGCGACGCTGATGCGGATCATGGAGCAGGCCGCGCTCTCACGCTGCAACGCCGGGCGTGACCCGACACCCGAGCTCGAAGGGGCCGGCGAGCGCGCCCTGGTCCTGGTTCTCGACCGCTCCGGCGAGGAGGAGGCGTTCGGCGCCCCGCCGCCGCCTCCGGGCGCCTACGGCGAACTTGTTCGCCTGGCCCGGAGCGAACATCCGGACGCCTGTCTGATCCTTCTGCGTCCCCTTCCGTCCGGCTCGCTGACGGCGGACGAGATCGCCCTGGTCGATCGGGTCGTCGAGGGCGACGTCGACGCCGCCCCCCTGATCGACCGGGCGACGGTCGTCTACGCCGCGGGCGGATACCTGGCGCTGGAGGCCCTGCTCCGAGGCCGACCTGTCGTCTGCGCCGGGGAACCGGCCTTCGGCAGCCTCGGACTGACCCGGGACCTGGCGCTCCGGCCGGACCGACCGACCATCGACCGGCAAACGCTGTTCGCCGCCCTCTACCTGCAGCTGCCGACCTACGCGGACCCTCACGGCGGCGCGCCTTGCTCGGCCGAGGCGGCGATCGAGCGGGTCGCGGCCTTCCGTCGGCACGCCCGGCGTGTGGCGGGCGACTGGATCGGCCTCAACATCGCGCCGGCCAAGGACCGTGTCCTCGCCGACTTCCTGGAGGGCCCCTGTTCGACCTTCCGCGCGCGCTCTGCGTCATGGTCGTCTTCGCCGACCACCTCGCGACTGGCCGTCTGGTCCTCGGCGGCCAACCGGCGGACGCGCGCCGCCGAGGCCGCGCGCCCGGGGAGCATCGTGCGGATCGAAGACGGCTTCCTCCGGTCCGTGGGGCTCGGCGCGGCCTTTCATGAGGCCGGATCGATCGTCCTCGACCGGCGAGGCATGCACTATGATCACCGCGGCCGTTCGGAGCTGGATGACCTGATCGATCAGGCCCGCGGCGACACCGCGCTGCTGGAGCGGGCGCGTGGCCTCGCGGCGCGGATCGTGGAACTGGGCCTGACCAAATACAATCTGGACCAGGGCGCGGGGCCGCCCCTCTCGACGCCGGCCGGCCGGCGAGTCGTGCTGGTGCCCGGCCAGGTGGCCGACGATGCCTCGGTGCTCACCGGCGGCGGCGGCATGACCGCCTCCGACCTGCTGCGGCGGGTCCGCGCGGCGGAGCCGGACGCCCACATTGTCTTTCGTCCTCACCCCGACGTGCTGGCCGGCCTGCGACCGGGCGAGCGCATCACGGCGGGCGACAGCGAAGCGGATCAGATCGCCGACGGCGGCGACATCATCGACTGGATCGACCGGGCGGACGCCGTGCATGTGCTGACGTCGCTCGCCGGCTTCGAGGCTCTCCTCCGGAACAAGCCGGTGACCGCCCACGGCTGGCCCTTCTACGCCGGGCGGGGCCTCACCGCCGACCGGGGCCTCGGTCCGGCGCCGCGACGCGAGGCCGCCTCGCTCGAGGCGCTCGTGGCCGGAGCCTTGATCCTGTACCCGCTCTACGTCCATCCGGTGAGCCGGCTGCCCTGCTCGCCCGAGCTGTTCGTTTCCAGCCTCGCCGAGCAACGCGGTGCGCGCGGAGACGCCGCCTCGGGCGGACGGTACGCCCGGGTGCTTCGCCAGATGCTGGGCCGGCGGCCGGCCCGGACCTACTGATCAGACCGGGGCCATCAGGCGCCGAGCCGCTTCCCGGGCGACCAGCCTGACGCCGTCCCTGGTCGAGAACGCGCCATTGATCTGGCACGCCGCCATCACGGCGGCGCGGAAGGACCGGAAGAGCGCGCGATCAGGCGCCGTCGGCGAACGCCAAAAGCTGTCGAGGCCGCCTTGATGGGTCAGCCCCGGCATATCGTACAGCGCGCGCCCCAGCGCGATCGTCGGAAGACCGGCCTCCAGCGAGGACAGGCCGCCCGTGGAATTGACCGACAGCACCGCGCGGGCGGCGGCGATCATCGTCGGAAAATGGCCATCGTCGGCGAAGAACACGCGGGCGGCGACGCCGGCCTTCGCGGCCGCCGATCGGACGTGTCGCTCGTGCGGCTCCAGGCCGTGATCGAGCGGATGGGTCTTGAACAGCAGCCTGCTGCCCGCCGGAGCCTCCCGGGCGAAGCTCTCGACGACGGTCGTGATGAACTCCTCCGTTCCGCTGAAGGGCGAATGGCAGGTCAACTGGCTGTCGCCCGGGCGTTGCAGCAGCGCCATGAACACCGGCGATCCATCGAAGATCGCCTCGATCCGCTTCAGCTTCGCCGGCCGATTGACCCGCTGCGCCAGGTAGCGGCGGACATGCCCCCAGGCCTGGGCGGCGGCGGAATAGAGGTAGGGGCTGCGGTAGTTGGGCAGCAGCGGATGCGCCGCGTACCGCCACAGATGGTAGGCCGATATCTGACGGATCGCGGGCGGGGTGATGCGGCCGACGGGTCTGATGGCGCACTCCGGCCCGACTACGACGCCGCGGTAGTAGTCCGGATCGCGCGGCAGCCTGGACCGCGCGTTGACGCCATCGCGCTCGAGCGTGACCCAGTGCGGCCGGAAGTAGCCTTCCTCGAACACGTGCACCGCGAGGCCGCGCCGCCGCGCGACGCCGATCGCCTCGGCCGCGTAGGCCTGGCTGTCGCCGTGCAGGATCAGGTCGGTGACGCCATCCGCGACCAGCCGGTGCTCGAGCCATCCGCTCCAGCCGTCACGGGGTCCGCGATAGAACAGGCTCTCGGCCAGACCCCAGTCGGCCAGGTCGCCGCCGTTCAGGATGACGCGCCGGCAGCGCGCCCCTTGCTCTCGCAGATGCGCGGCCAGAACGCGCGACAGTCTGCCGAAGGGCGCGGTGACAATGAGGAAGTGACGCTAGCCGGTCGCTCGCCGCGCGAGGAGAATCCGCTCTAGGCTCCCGAAGCTTGAACATCAGCGCCAACCGCCCCCCGGGGTCCGCCAGAATACAACACGCACTACTGGATCACCCTCACCACGCTCACGTCGTAGGCCACGCGGGAAATCGACGAGACGAGCTCGAAGAACTTGCGAAGCTCGGCGGTCTCGGACCGCGGCGCGTAGATCAGATCCTCGGCCTGGACCTGGAAACTCCCGGCGACGAAGAAGCCCGCCGGATCCCTGAGGTTCAGGCGATAGACGATCGGCGTCGCGGCCTGCCCGTCGGGGACGGAAAGGCCTAGCGCCCTGGCCACCTCGGGCCGTTCGAGGCGGAACAGGAACACCGAACTCGCCTGGGCGGCGTTGGTGTCGAGACCGCCCATCCGGCTGATCGCGCCGGCCAGGGTGAGGGTCTCGTCCTCGATCGGAATTTGCGCGGCCCGCGTAAAGGCGCCGAAAGTGCTGAACTTTCGCGGCCGGTAGGTCACGCGTACCTGATCGCGCGGAGCGAGGCGCACATTCTCCGAGGAAACCGCCAGCAGCGAGGCCAGCGTTGTGGACGCTGACTGGCCGTCGCGGACGACGGTCACGACGACATCCGCCGCCGGTCGGGGAGAACCGCCGGCCGCCGCCAGCAGGTCCAGCAGGCGGTCGCCGCCCGTCGACAGCGGATAGCGCCCGACGTTCCGCACCTCGCCGATCACCGTCACCGTGTTGGTCAGGTTCGTCGCGACGGAGACGAGAACCTGCGGATTGACCAGCCGCCCGCGCAGCGCGGCCCGCACGGCCGCGCCGGCCTCGGCCGGCGTGAGGCCCGCGACGGAAACGGGGGACGCGAAGGGAACGGCGATGGTTCCGTTTCGGTCGACGGTCAAGTTGAAGACCCTGGCTTCCGCGTTCGCGCTGTCGGGCTGGAGCACGGAGACGAGAAGAACGTCGCCAACGCCGATCAGGTCGATCGGCGCGGTGCTGGCGACCGGCGCCAGCGACTGCATCGGTCGGGCCGCGTTCGCGGCCAGCACCTGGCTGACGCGGTAATCCAGATCGACGACCTGGTAGCCGCCCTCCACGCCCGCGGTCTCGGCCACGCGCCGCGCGGAGGGTCCATCATGGGGAAGGGACTCGCAGCCGCTCACCAGGACAAGGAGAAGAACGAGGGCGAACTGGCGCAACGGATCTGGTCCCAAGAGCGACTTCACCACACGCATGGCGATGGTCACGAAACAACACAAGGCGCCTTTTGGCATAGGCCGCTTCAAAGGAGAAGGTCGCTCCCGCCCAGCGGGCGTTTCGCTCGCCTGATTGCGCCGTCGCCTGCGGCCCTCGGCATGACCACGCCCGCGCGCTATCCCCTTGCAAGCGGTCGGACCGTGGGACAAACGTGACGGCTCTGCTGAGGATCTGTTGCCGAGATGATGGAGATTGGCGGCTTTTGCCGCGATGCGCCGAGCGACCAGACCGCGCTCGACATCTTCAAGGACCTGTGGCTCCACCAGGTGCCGATCGAGGGCGCGGTTTCGGGCGCCGCCGCCGGCTACCTGGATCTCGATCCCACCGTGTGGTTGGCCGAGCAGACCTTCGGCTCGCTACGCGGCCTGCGGTGCCTGGAACTCGGTCCCTTCGAGGGCGAGATCTCATGGAGCCTGCATTGCGCGGGCGCCGATGTCGTGTCGATCGAGGCTCGGCGTCGCAACTTCCTCAAATGCCTGATCGTCAAGAATCTTCTCGGCATGTCCAATGTGCGCTTCATGCTCGGCGACTTCATGCGGCACCTGGAGGAGCCGGGCCCGGAGTATGATTTCTGCATGGCGAGGGGGGTGCTGTACCACATGCCCGATCCCCTGCGGCTGATCGAGCTGATCGCCGGCCGTTGCCGCCGCGTGTTGATCGGCACGAACTACGTCTCGCCCAGGATCTTCAACGTCGACGACATCCCCGACAATTCTGGCCTGCCCAAGGTGGCCTGGACCTTTCCGGACAAGGACGGGGCGCTCTTTGAATACAAGGGCCTGACTGTCAGACAGTACCGGCAGGTCTATCCGTTCGACCCGGAGGAGCACTGGAACCAGGGCGCCGGGGGCCCTGCCCTTCACGCGCACATGTTGACCGCGGCCGACATCCTGCGTGCGGTCGAACATTTCGGCATGCGTGTCGTCGGCCAGGTTCTCGACTACCCTGACGGGGATCGTGGACCGGCCATCTATTTCTGCGCCGAACGCGCCTAGACGGACGGCTCAGGCGCCGCCCAATACCCTTCATCCCCGGCGAGCTCGCCGGACCAGCCCCGCCGGAACGCCATGAGCAAGCTTCAGCAGTACGCCCAGAACCAGCACGAGCAGTACGAGAACACGTGCCAGGACCTGGACAGCGCCCGGAGCCAGGTGGCCCCGGACTACGACCAGGTGCGCGCGGTCGCGCCGGCCTTCGCCCACCTGATCCTGCAGACCTGGTTCCTGCGGCAGGGCCTAGCCTATGTTCCCGGCCAGACGGACACCTCGGAACTGTCCGTCCTCGACTTCGGTTGCGGCGTGGGTCGGGTGATGGAGGCCTTCAAGGATCTGGGCGTCGGCCGCGTCGACGGCGCCGACATCAGCGAGGCGATGCTGCGTCACGCGGCCGCCTCTCCGACGCTGGCCGGGTCGAACTTCTTCCTCACCAGCGGCTTCGACACGGGCGACTCCCCGGCCGAGGCCTATGACATCGTCTATTCGTTCCTGTGCTTCCACCACATCCCGATGCGCCTCACGCGGCTGAAGATCCTGGAGGCGATGGCGAGGAACCTGAAGCCGGGCGGCCTGTGCTTCGTCGAGCTGAAGATCTACCCGGGCGCCACGGCCGCCAAGATCCCGCCGAACCATGCGCACTGGAGCGAGAACATGGTGGCCCGACACACCAACAGCGCTTCCGACGTCTGGGTGACGCCCGACGCCCTCGGCATGGTCTACGAGGACTTTCGGAACTTTTACAACGACGTCGGCATGCTCGAGCTGGACACCGGCGTCGATCTGCACACCTACGTGCCCGAGAACATCTACCAGCTGGGCTTCAACGAGCTGTACGTGTTCGGCTCCAAGCAGGGCCACGGCAAGTGGCGGCTGCTCAACGGCGACTTCGCCTGACGCCGGCGACGAAGGACGACCGTCATGCGCCAGCTTGTCCTGATCGATGAGGCGATCGCCGTCGATGCGGCCGTCCTCGCCGAACATGTCGCCCGGGCCACCCTGGGCGAGACGCCGGTCGTGGTTCTCGATGCCGACGGCGCGGCGGACTTCGTCGGCGAGGGAGTGGCTGCGACGCCGCTGCGGGAGGCCCGCGCGCGACCGTGGATCGAGGTCGACATCGACGAGTTCCGCGTCTCGGACGGACGCAAGATCATCGTCGCGAACCACCACGACGGATCCCTGCCGCGCCGCATCGACCGACGGACGAGGAGTCTCCTCACCCACTGCGATATGTTGGTCGCGCGCTGTCCGCCGCATCAGTTCCTGGCGGCGGCCCGCTTCTACGAGTCGTCCCTGTTCGCCCTGACCGGTCAGATGAACGAGGCGCAGGTGACGGCGGCGGTCGGCTATCTCAACGGCCTCGTCGACCGGCTCCGGGCCGGCGCCGCCGAACGGCGCCACCGCGATCCCGCCGATGACCCCGGCGAGGAAGCGCCGCCCCCCGCCGAAGAGCTCATGCTGTCCAATGACGGCCATCCCGGCGAGGAGGGGATCGAAGAGGGCGTGATCTTCGAGACCCGGCCGGGCTGGTTCGCCGAGGACGCCGCCCGCATCGGGCTGGACTTCATCGCCGAGAAGGTCCGCTTTGCGGGCCGCCAGGTGGAGGTGCTGGAGGGGACGCCGGGCATCGCCATGTTCGGTCCCTACGTCCGGCTCGACGCGGGACGCTATCGCCTGCAGCTGCAGCTGGACACGGGCGCCGCGCCGGGCCTTCGATTCACGCTCGAGGCCGTGTGGGGCGGCGGGGCCAACAGTCTCGCGGCCTTTGTCTACGACGCCCGGGACGCCGCCGGCGCGGTGCGCGCCGTTCTCGCCTTTGACGTCGAGGACGCCGCCATCGGTCAGCCTCTCGAATTCCGGCTCTGGACCGCCGAGAACGCGCCGGCGGCGCGTCTGCGATCAATCCGCCTGGGTCGGGTGCTGACATGACCGGCAAGTCCGCCCTGATCCTGACGCCGACGAGCCGATGCCGGCTGAGCATCACGGTCAATCCGGCCGCGATCCGGCCGCTGTGGACGACGGCCGCGGCCCAAAGCGATCTCGCCCTCGCCTTCGCGCCGCCGCCGGAGGACGATTGGACCCTGCAATGGGCCGAGATGGACGCCACCGTGCGCCTCGCCTGGCCCGCCGACGTTCGCCGCCTCGCCCTGGTCGGCGTGCGGTCGTTGTCCTCGCTAGACGCCCTGATGATCTGGGACCTGTCCCATTCGGCGCCGATCGGAGCCGAACTGCTGATCGTCGACCCCGTCCCCCTGCTCAGCGACACGCCTCTCGACCGAAGCTACTACGCCGGCTGGATGCGCGAGGAGGCCGCCCCCGGTCCCGGCGAGCGCCTGTTCCGCAAGGCGGCGCCGGCCCCGGCCGAGCGCGACGCCGGCCTCGGCGCCTGGACCTTTGGGCTGCCGATGGAGCGCCCCAACCCGGCGGTGCTCGAACGCCTGATGGAGCGGGTGGCCGGACTCGGACTCGAGGCGGCCGATATCCTGGTCGCCTGCCCGCCCGATCAGGCGGAACGATTGCCGGCCGGCGTCCGGCACGCCGAAACCGCGCCCGGCGCGACCCTGACCTTGAAGAAGAACGCGCTGGCCGAGGCGGCGGCGCACGCCAACCTCTGCCTGTTCCACGACCGTCTGCTGCCGCCGCGCAACTTCCGCGCGGCCGTCGAGGCCTTTGGCGACGCCTTCCCGATCACCGGCTTCCAGAACCTGCTGATCCATCCGCGGGACCAGCCGATCGCGCGCTACTCCGACTACCATGCCGAGTTCGGCCCCGGCGCCGACCGGATCGCCTCGCTGACGCCGGACGGGGCGCCCACGCGGCGGATCTACCAGGACCTGCTCGACCTGAGGCAGAACTGGCGCAGCGACTTCGTGGAGGCGTCGATCCACGAGTATGGACCGACCTTCTACCTGACGGGGTCCCTCTACCTCGCCAAGCGGAGCGTCTGGCGTCATTGTGGTCAGGACGAGGCCATCGACTGGGGGGGCCTGGAGGATGTCGAGTTCGGCCACCGCGCACTGGCCGCCTGCGGCATCCCCATGCGTGTCAATCCGCTGGCCTTCGCGCGCACCGACCGCCTTCGGCCGATCGTGTCGGAGGGCGCCATGGCCCATGTGGCGGACAGCATCGAGGCGCCTGTTCTTCGGCCGGGGCAAGCGGCCATCGCCGCCGACCCCGCGTCGGCGCCCGTCTTCGACCTGACCGAGGCCGACTACCGCGGCCGGCTTGTGCGCTTTGTCGAACACTGGGTCGCGCCCATGAACCGGGCGCCGGCCCGACGGCATATCGCCCTGGCCAGCCTGCCGGACATGGCCGACCTGGCGCGTCTGCTGATCACCCTGCTTTTCCTGTGTCAGGTCCGGCGCTCGGAGGCCGAGCTCAGGCGATTCCTGGCCGCCGTGAGCGGCGACCTGCTGCTGTCGGCGATGGATCGCGCCAGCGAGACGGGCGTCGTTGCGCGCGTGATGGACGGCGCGCTGCTGGTCGATGAACTGATCCGCTCGAACTACGTCACCGACCTGCTGCTCCTCGGCGAGAAACGGCCGCTGTTCCGCGCCGCGCCGATGTCCGCCGACGATCAGCTGACGATGCGCCTTCTTGAGGTCTGGACCGATCCGCGCCACGGGGTCAGCCACCCCGGGCCGTTCCCGCGGTTCGCGGCGGCCGTCAGGGCGGCCCTCTAAGGCCGCCCCCTGCGCCTAGAGGAAGTCCCCGGCCGAGAGCTGGCTGGAGGTGGTGT
>ERZ761607.2056-NODE-2056-length-22964-cov-7.308132_pt1 | contig 22964 bp, 24 predicted proteins | sample MGYA00511164_ERZ761607 | MGnify/ENA primary metagenome ERZ761607 (study PRJEB28899, sample SAMN02445080) | bioreactor sludge metagenome | biome: EBPR sludge | place: Australia: Brisbane, Thorneside Wastewater Treatment Plant | collected 2011-06-22 ... | reverse complement strand
TTACCAACGGATTCAAGCTCCTCCCGATCATGATCCGTGCACAAGAGGAACAGGTTGCCCATCAACTCGGCGAAGCACTTGCCGCAACCCTTCAAAACCGAAATGCCATCCTCGTCGCCTCCACCGACCTTTCCCATTTCTACGACCAAAAGACTGCCAATAGCCTCGACCATGAAATGTTGCGATGCATTGAATTGCTCGACCCTCCATCCATTTTCAAAGCCGAACACACTGGCAAAGGATTCGCCTGCGGACATGCTGCCGTTGCCGTTGTCGAATGGGCGGCAAAACGTCTCGGCGCGAATCAGGCTCAAGTTCTCAATTACGCCACCTCCGGCGATGTAACCGGCGACTATACCTCAGTCGTCGGCTATGGCGCGGTTGTCATCACAAAATAAGCAATATACATCCAACGATGGGAGCCGTTAGACTCCAAAAAAAAGACACGCAGGTAAAAACTCCTGCGCGCCTTCAATCTCTAACCACAAATTACCACTTACTACTTCCTGCTATTCCACTCCTTTACGACCTGCAACAACGCCTGCTTCAACTGTTCATCCGGCAGATTCGCCACCCCGTCATATTTTTCACCGTTCACCCAAATCTCAAGCCCACCATCCGCGCCCGTACCAAAATCAAGATCATACGATCTCAGAAACGGGTCGCTGACAGCCTTCGCTTTCAACATATCCTCGATCTGCTCCGCAAAGGGAGCCGCCAGTTTTTCCCCCTCATCATGATCGTACAACGTCACGCCTTCGCCGTCTGCCAGTGTGGCATTCACAGTTTCCTCGGGCGGCATGGCATGCATCCATTCCGGCTTGCCGTCAGTTTTCCCGGTCAAATCCACCTGGTTCGACTTCATAAAGACCAGTGCCAACATCACCAATCCGACCACAACCATCAGCCCCCCGGCAATAAGAATGAAAGTACTCATCATGGAAGCCTCCTGTTAGACATTATACCCAGCGCGGTCACAAATAGCGTTTCCCCTTCCTGAAAACGCTATTTGTGACCGTGAGTATTATATAATCCAGCCATGTTTGCGCGCCTCGCCGTCAATATTCCTGCAATCTCCGGCGTCTTCGATTACCTCGTCCCTGAAGAACTCACAACTCAACTCCAACCAGGATGTCTCGTTACAGCCCCGTTTGGGAATCAAACAGTGCAGGGCATTATCGTCGAGTTGACCGAATCCTCCCCCATACCGAATCCCAAATCGATCCTTGACCTACTCGACCCTGCCCCGCTTCTAACTCCGCCCATGCTGACTCTTGCCATACGGCTGGCGGATACTACGCTGAATCCACTCTCCGCCATCGTCGGCATGATGATTCCCACCGGGTTGAGTCAACAAGCGGATGTGAGTTACGAGTTACGAGTTACGAACTACGAGGAAAAAAGCGCTACGGTTGCTAGTCGTTTGCTAAATTTACTTCGCGAACGCGGCTCCCTGCGCGGACGACAGATCGATACCCACTTTGCCAAGGTAGACTGGCGCAAGACCGCCAATCTTCTCGTAAAGAAAGGCGTGTTGACATCAAAAAACATCCTGCCGCCGCCGCGGGTCAGACCGAAGAATATCCGCGTTGCCCAGCTTGCCGTCCCGCCGGGAGAGGCTGAGGCGGGGGTGGAAAACTTGGGTTCCACGAAACAGACCCAGGCGCGGCGTGAAGCGGCTCTTCGATTCCTCATCCAACAACCTGACCCCATCAATTTGTCATGGGTATACGCCCAAACAGGATGCAATATTTCTGACTTGCAGGAACTTGAAGAACGCGGCTTGATCCGTCTTTTTGAAAACGAAATCTTCCGCGACCCATTGGAGAGGATAGAAAACCGAGAATTAGAGACAAGAGATCAGTTTGCGCTTACGGTGGAACAAACGTCTGCGTTGGCGCACATTATCAAAGCGATCACCAATCATCCAGTCTCTTATCCCCAATATCTGCTCTACGGCGTCACCGGTTCCGGCAAAACCGAAATCTACCTGCGCGCCGCCGAGGAAGTGATAAAAAGCGGCAAACAAGCCTTGATCCTTGTGCCTGAGATCGCCCTTACCCCGCAGGCTGTGCGGCGATTTGTCTCGCGCTTTCCGGGGCAGGTGGGTTTGGTCCACTCGAAACTTTCTGAAGGTGAACGTTACGACACCTGGCGGCGTGCCCGCAGCGGGAAGCTGAACGTCATCATCGGCGCAAGATCGGCGTTATTTTGTCCCTTGCCTAATATCGGGCTTATCGTCGTGGATGAATGCCATGACAGTTCGTACTATCAATCCGAGCCGCCGTATTACAACGCCGTTACTGCCGCACAGGAATATGCCCAACTCTGCAGCGCAGTCTGCGTCCTCGGCTCTGCAACCCCAACAGTGGAACAACGCTATCTTGCCGAACACAACCACACCCAACGGCTGGACCTGCCCAACCGTGTAACAGACTCAACCCTGCCGCCCGTTCAAGTGGTGGACATGCGCGAAGAATTGAAAAACGGCAATCGTGGGATTTTTTCAAAAGCATTAGCCGAGTCCTTGGCAGAAGTGATCGAACGCAAAGAACAGGCTATCGTGTACCTCAACAGACGCGGAACGGCAACGTACATTTTCTGCCGCGACTGCGGCTCGACGCTAAAATGCCCCAATTGTGAAACGCCGCTGACGCTGCACACTGATATACCTGCCAGCCGTAATGGGAAATCCGTAATACGTAAAAACCAATTACCAATTATCAATCACCAATCACTTATCTGCCACCGCTGCAGCTACACGCGCCAGATGCCAAAAACCTGCTCCACCTGCGGAAGCAATCAAATCCGTGAATATGGCTTGGGAAGTGAACGTGTCGAGGCTGAAATTAAGTCCATGTTCCCCGCCGCGCGGACTTTGCGCTGGGATTGGGATACGACCCGTCAAAAAGACGCGCATGAGATCATCCTGACCCATTTTGCCAATCACCAGGCGGATATTTTAGTTGGTACGCAGATGCTGGCAAAAGGGCTTGACCTGCCGCTGGTGACACTGGTTGGCATTGTTTTGGCGGACGTTGGTTTAAATCTACCCGATCCGTTTGCGAACGAAAAAGTCTTCCAGACGCTGACACAGGTTGCGGGACGGGCAGGGCGGTCAGCGCGGGGCGGTAAAGTCATCATGCAAACGTTCAACCCGGGACATTACGCGCTTCAATTCGCCGCCGAACATGATGTGAATGGGTTTTACGAGCGCGAGTTGGAATATCGCCGTCAGTTGGGGTATCCGCCATTCGCAAAGCTGGCCCGCCTGGAATACCGTGAGGCAGACCCTGCCAAGGCTGAGGAAGAAGCCCATAAACTTGCAGACAAGCTCAAGGTCCGGTTGGAGGCGGGCGGGTTTCGTCAAACGGAATTGATCGGTCCCGTCCCTTGTTTTTTTGCGAAGGAAAACGGCGAATTCCGCTGGCAGATCGTTTTGCGCGGGCCTGACCCGGCGGCCGTCCTTAAGGAGATTCGTTTATCCGGCTGGCGGGTTGAAGTCGAACCGATGGATTTGCTATAATCGTAATAACCACAAGAAGGAGAGTGAATTATGCAAAGTTTTTCGCGCGGCTGGTCGTTCCTGAAACAAGCCTGGAGCATGGCATTCAAGGATAAGGATTTGTTGAAACCGTCTCTTTATGCTTTGATCGTCGGCGGCATTGTAACGGTGATCGGGATCATACCGATTGCCATTGCGGCATTCATATTGGGCGACACCAGTTTTGGCAACATCGTTCTGACCGTCATGGGAGCGATCCTGATGTTCGTGCAGTTCGTGGTGACGTATATCTTCTCCGGTATGACGGTTTACCTGATCTATGGCTACCTGACGAAAGGCGACGGGCGCATGGACCACGCCTGGGCAATCGTCAAACGCGATTTCTTCGACATCCTAACCCTGGCAGCTGCATCGACCGCGGTGGGTTTGATTCGCAATGCAGCCCAGCGCAATCGCAAGGGCGGTCTTGCAGCTGGTTTTGCGCGGCAGGCAGCCGGCTTGCTCGAAACCCTGTGGACGGAAGCCGCGGCGCTGGTTCTGCCCGCAATGGTGATCGATGATTTGAATCTCAAAGACGGCCTTCAACGTGTCTGGAAGATCACCAAGGAGAATCTGCTGTTGGTCGGTGTCAGCACAGTGGGCGTCCGCTTTGTGACCGGGTTGATCGGTTTTGTGTTCTTCATGATCGGATTGATCCTCGCTTTTGCCATCGGCGGCGGGCTGGTGTTCGTCTTAGGCGGAAGTACAGCCTTTACAGTCGTTGGCGTTGTCGTTGGCGGGCTGATCCTGTTCACGTTCATCATGCTTTCCAGTATCTTCAGTTCATATACCAACACGGCTTACCATACCTGCCTGTATATTTGGACGAAGGATGTAGAGAAAGCAACCGCGGAAGGCAGGGTCGCGGCGCAGGTGCAGGCTCCCGCCCCATTGGCGGCTGTCCTGGCGTAACTAGGATAAGGAAAAGTCCCCGCGAAGCCGACACTCGCGGGGACTTTTTGATAAAATCAAGCTCATGAAACCCCAACCCCGCCGACAAGAAGCCATCACCTGGGAGGAAGTAGATAAGCTGATCGACCACTTGATCCCCCAATTTCGCCGTGAATTTACAGCCATGGTGATGATCACACGCGGGGGACTTGTCCCCGGCGGCATGCTGGCAGACGCACTTGACATCACCCACATCCTGACCGCCGCCGTGGATTTCCCGGCCCAATCACAAAGCGAAAAAACGTCCAAATTCATGGTGTGGCCTGAGTTCATTCAATTCCCCGCAGAAGATAAATTACGCGGCCGCCCCACACTGATCGTGGATGATGTTTGGGGGTCCGGGCGTACCATCACCGCGGTCAAGAACCGGGTTTCAGCGGCAGGAGGCTTCCCCGAAACCTGCGTCCTGCATTTCAATCCATATAGAAATTTATTCGGCAGCGTACGCCCCGATTATTACGCCGCCGTTACGGATGCCTTTATCACCTATCCCTGGGAGATCAACCGGGGTCCGGATCAGGTGCTGTTGGGCGAAGTGTAATAATCCATGAAGACCATTGAGTCTGACCTGAAACAAAAGGTAAAAGCGTTAAAGGGTAATCAATATTTCGACGACCTCGGCGATTCCATGCTTAGGGAAATAGCGGAACACACGCGCCTGAGCGAATATCAGCGCGGAGATGTGCTGTTCTGGGAGGACGACCCTTGTGAGGGACTGTTCATCCTTTACCAGGGCAGCGCAAAAATCTTCCGCCTCTCCCCCCAGGGAAGGCAATACATCGTCCGCATTTTGCAGGAGGGCGATACCTTTGCCGAAGTGCCTGCTTTCGACACGGGACCCAATCCGGTCAATGTGGAGGCGCTGGAAACCTGCCGGGTTTGGATCATCGAAAAGACCAAACTACAGGAATTACTAAAACAACACCCATCTTTTGCCCAAAAGGTATTGGTAAATTTTGGCAAAATGCTGCGGGGCATGGTACGCATGGTGAGCGAGATGGCGTTCTACCAGGTGACTCACCGACTCGCCCGCCTGATCGATGTGGAATTGCAGCAGAATAAATCCACGCACTGGACGCAGGAACAATTGGCGGCGCGGCTGGGAACCGTGCGCGAAGTGGTGGCGCGTTCGCTCAAGGAAATGGAACGCAGCGGTGCGATCAAGGTGGAAGACCGCCAGATCCACATCGTTGACCGGGAAATCTTCGATCAATGGGTACAACCCAATTAAGGCGTTATTCGTCTTTGGCTCCCCGTAAACTACCATAACCTTCCGAGAAAAAAAGCAGGTCACGCCTGAAGCGTGACCTGCTTGCATTTTGAGCCTAGCCACCCCCTACATGTGCCGGAGTTTTATGCACTACGGTGTCGCCGGTTCGGCGTAGTACGTGCCAGTGGTCAACAGTTCCATATCGTTCACCGACTGAGCGGCAAGCATCTGCGCGCGCCGCGCTGTGTCGATGGAGTTGGAAAGGACTTCAAGCGCGTATTCGGGATTGTGGAAGCCGGTCGAATTTTCAGCGGAGATAAAGTCCCACATATATTGGGCTTCGCGGTGCAGTTTCCTGGCTTCGTCCAGAAGAGCCGGGTCGGCATTGCCTGCTGCAACCGCAGCCTTGATGGCAGTCATCGCATCGATGATGGCATCTTCGGCGACGATCTTGGTCTCAGCCACCTGCTGTTGGATGATCGCAACGCGCTCCACCACATATTCGGTATCGGTATGGCACTGACCGCAGGCTTCTTCCGGGTTCAAAAGCGGGCTATGAACATCATGCGAAGAGTATTTGCTCGCACCATCACGGACGTAGGGCATGTGGCAGTCGGCGCAGGAGACCCCAGCTTCATAGTGCGTACTGCCCGCAGTGAAGAATTCATATTCGGGATGCTGTGCTTTGAGCATGGGGCTATCTGTTTCAGGATACGCCCAGTCTTTGAAGCCAGCTTCCTCGTAGTAAGAAATGATCTCTTCAACCTTGGTACCGTTATCCCACGGGAAGGTCAAATATTTGCCATCGCCTTTGAAATAGTATTCCACATGGCAGTTGGCGCACACCAACGAACGCATTTCCTGGCGGGAGTAGGTCTCCCAATCCTTGCCCTGGCGTTCGAGTGCCTCGATCAAGGCCGGGTTGGTCGCAATCAGGCGCATGGTTTCGGCCTCATGGCAGTTCGAACAGCCAATGGCATTATTGATATTCGGCGTCATCTCATTGAACGACATCTTGTCATAGGCTTCCATGCCAAGTTCCGTCCACAAGCCGGGGTTATCGGAAGATTTGCAGGAATAGCATGTGGCAGGTGTATGTTTCGGGTCTTCATCGTTCAAGTTCAAACGCTTGGTCGCACGAACATCTTCCAAAGCATTGGCATGACCGCGGTCATCGTTATAATCCTTGCTGAAAGGATAGCCGCCAAACAGAATCACCTGGCGCGGATCGCGTTCCAGCCACGAGAAAGCTGAAGAACCGCCATAGGTCGTATCCACGTTGTTGGTCTCGGTCTTCATCAGCGTGTCATACTGATTCGGATAATTGATACCCCACTGGGCAGAGTCCGGTTCCATTGCTGCGATCTCCACCAATGGCTGCACGGCACGCACTTCGGCGGGCTGGTTCTGGATGTAGACCATCACGCCGATCAATGCAGCGGCGAGCACAACTACCAATCCAGCAAGAATGAGGGTCGTATAGTTTTTCATTTGCATTCTCCTTACTTGTTCGGATAAAGATCAGAGTCCTGATACGGAGCGCCGGTAATACCGCGTTCCCCATGGGCAACGCTGCGATGGCACTCCCAACAATAGCGGTCCAATGGCTGCGCACCCGCCAGCATGGCTTCCACAGTATCTTCGTGGCAATGGATGCAATTCTCCTGTACGATCTCCTTCGTCTTCTCTTCCGCACGGATCATGGCCGGAATATTTCCCGTCACAAAGGCATAGGTATCCTTCGCGCCCTGGCGGCCCTTTTCCATATAGTACGAAACGAAATTGTCGTGAGGCAAATGGCAGTCCGTACACTTTGCCACTTGGGCATGCCCCCCATGAGCCCAATTTTCATACTGCGAGTCCATTGCATGACAGTTCGCACAAGTCTCAGGCGCGCTTCCCCCGTATGCGGCGGCATCCGATACCAGCGCAAAATATCCGAGCGCCAGTACCGCAACACCAATGGCAATGATAGGAAGTTTAGACATGATTAACCTCGCATTAATGACTTGTATCAAATATAGCCAAACCTTAGCAAAAGCCCTGTAACTTAAGTTACACATCTAAATAAAAGTGACGATTATCACAAACGTGAGTGACGAATATTTATTAACAACCAGTTCTATTTCTATACTTTACCTTTTTTGTCTGATTTATGGAATTGACATTCCTCCCAACCTCCTATGACAAGAACTCCGCCTCCCCCTACGGGACGGTCGATTCAGCGCTGTCGGCCTTCACTATTCATCCAAATAAAAACCCCGCCGAATTTTCAGCGGGGCTCCATGACGGGGAGCATCAACTGCTTAGCCAACACAGCCTTGGGTTCATAATAGTTCCCCGCCTTTTGGGCGGGGAACTGGGAGAATGCGTCTGGCGAAGACGCGAATTCATATACTAAGGGGTTGGGGTGGCTTCCATATTCATGGAACCATCACCACCCATATTGTGTCCGTCCATGCCCCCACCGCCCATATCTGCGGCATCCTTTACAGGCACGGTGATGGTCACTTCGCCTGCATGTTCAAAAGTCAGGATCAGGGTGAACTCGTCGCCAACCGCCAGATCCTGTTTCAAGCCAATGAACATGACGTGGTAGCTGCCCGGTTTCAATTCCACTTCGCCGTCGGCGGGCAAGTCGATCTTTTCCTGCTGGACCATTTCCATGGTGCCGTCTGCTTTCATCTGGCTCAGGTGAATTTCTACTGCATCAGCCACATCGGAACTGGCGCTGACCAAGGCATCTGCTTCTGCCCCGTGGTTATGAAGGAGCATGTAGGCAGCGCTGTTCCCGCCCGCCATCCCGGAGCGCGCCCAGTAATCATGCGCTTCCACACCTTCCCCATCCGTGTGTTCAGTATCTCCTCCACCCGCCATACCGCCCCCGCACGCGCTCAACAAAAGCGCACCAGCCAATACAAATGCAACAATCTTTTTCATTCTCTTATCCTCACAAGTTGATTTTCTGAATCACATGCCTGAATGCATGTGCATCATTCCGTGTAAATAATGTGCCGTGTCGTTCATGCTGAGGATCTGTCCGCCAAACCCTTTTTGGAATTTTTCCGCCTCGGCGCTGGAACCGAAAGCCAGGATGCTCGGCACACAGCAAATGCTGACCTCACTCCCGACCAGATAATAAGCCTGCCCCGCGCTGATGATGTGCCCGTACAGGTAATCGACTGTCAACGACTGCCAGATGTTTTGCGAACGACTCTGGAGCATCAAACCGCAATGCGAGCAACATGCGCGGAGTTCATCCCCGTTGTCCAATTTGACGATGAAGACCGTCCGTTGTGAGACGGGTTTGCCGCACATGGCGCACACTGAAGTGTCTTCCGCCAGTTTGTTCGCCGCATTCGGCAGGATTGCCCCTCCATGCTTCTTCTGGATTTGCCCCGTCTCAGCCAGCTTGTTCAAATCACGATGGATGGTCATGTTGGAAACGCCAAATTCCTCCACCAGTTCCTGAATGGAGGCACTGCCATGAGCTTTTAGGTATTCAAGGATTTTCTGTTCGCGATCTATAGAGTTGACAGTCATTGTTATGTTTTGTTATTTTTAACAAAGGATGTCGAAATATAACAAAGCCACCCTTATTTTACAAGATGACATTCATCACTGATTTACTTGTAGATTCTCCCCCGCCATGTCACTCCCTGCCCCGAAAGGACCTTCCAAGCAGATGCAAGGATCATTGCTGAAAATATTCCCGCCCCCAAGGGAGTTGTCAATGCATACCAGGCAGGGATGTGAAAATACCCCGCCGCCCGGACCCGTATAAAAATGAGGTAAGCTGCAACAAGCAAGCCTTCGCCTGTCACTGCAATGGCAAAGATCTCTCCCCCGTTCCCCAACCAGATCAAGCCGAGGACGATCCACAGTGGCAGGAAAATTGCCGCAAGGATTCCAAGCAGCGCCCCGAATGCCCCAAGCAGCAACAGCCCGGGATGAATGCTCAAACCGAGATAGATGTTTTTCGTCCATCCCTCCCAGATGCCCGCAAAGGATGTGTACATGCGCGTGCTCATCACCTGCATCCCGTCCGCAAGGATGAGGCGATATCCCTTCGACTTGACCTGATGGGCAATCGCCTGGTCTTCGGCAATCTTGTCTTTTACGCTTTCATGTCCGCCAAATGCATCGTACACATGACGTTTAATGAAAATGAATTGACCGTTCGATATTGCATCGACCCGTTTCGGATCGTTGACCTTTCTGGGTGAGAACCCAACGGTCAAAGCAGTCATCACCAACGGCATAATGACGCGCTCCCAAAACGTGACGAAGATTTGATTTGTAATGACGGTGAACAAATCCGCGTTTTGCTCCTTCGCCCTGGCGAAGACCGATGAAAGCGCGTACGGTTCGAGAAAGGTGTCGGCATCCACGAAGCAAAGCCATTCGCCGCGGGCTACTTTCGCAGCCTGGTATAAGGCATGGGGTTTGCCTGCCCAACCTTTGGGCAGATCCGAGCCGCTGACTGGGAGGAGACGAGAGTCGCGGGACGCGATCTCGTTCAATAGAGTCAGAGTCGCATCGGTGGAGCGGTCATCCAAAACGACGACTTCAAAGTTGGGATAATCCTGATGAAGAACCGCCTCGACACAACGCCGGATGTTGGTCTCTTCGTTGCGAGCCGGGATGCACACCGAAACCAAAGGCGCGTCTGCGGGCGGCGGCGCAGGCGCAACAACGATATCCATATGGTATTGGTTATGAACCCAATGGATGATGATTATGCCGAGGATGAAAAGCAGGGTGGAGACGATGAAGTAGAGCATATTGGAAGTGGAGATTGGGGATTGAAGTGGTAATTACCAGTTACCAATTACCAAACTCTTGCATCAAACCACCCGTACAGAACTCCCCTTAGCTGTCTTCTCTACTTCGATTCGGTTCGGAAAGGCGTCTTTAAGTTCGTCGAGATGGGTGATGATAAATATCTTGGCAAAATCATTCTTGACTGTGTTGATGGCTTCGACCAGCCGCTGGCGTCCAAGCGCGTCCTGCGAACCAAAGCCTTCATCGATGACAAGGGTTTGTAAACGCGCGCCTTTGCGTTGGGCGAGGATCTCTGAAAGTGCGAGACGGACCGCAAAGTTGACTCGAAAGGCTTCGCCACCGGAATACATTTCATAATCGCGCATCCCAGATTGATCACTGATCTGGATGTCGAGAGTTTCTTTCAAGTCGTCGCGTTTTTTATCCTTGTACTCTGCCTGTGTCGCAAATTGGATCGTCATCGCGCCGTCGCTTAGGCGTTCAAGGATGTCATTGGCTTTCTGCTGAATCTGCGGTAACGCCTGTTCGATCAATAATGCCGGGACTCCATCCTTGCCAAAGGCACGTTCGAGTGATCTGTGCCGGGTGATGTTTTGATTCAACTCCTCACGCTGACGTTCGTACTCCGCCCGGCGGGCACGAAGGGTTGACAACACTTCCACCCGCTGACGAGCCGCTCCCAATTCCTGGCGCAAGTTATTCTCGTCTTCTCGCATGGATAGCAGCCTGTCCTCTGCCTCGTGCAAATCCGGCGCGCCCAATTCAGACTCAGCCAGCGATTTCTCGGATTCGAGAACCGACTGCGTATTCGCTTCGACCTCCACTTTCCACTTTCCACTTTCCACTTCCAACTCTTCGATCTCTTTCCCGATCCTTTTGCTCAACTCGCGAGCAGACTCTAATTTCCGCGCTTCTTCTTCCACAACGCGCAGTTCATTTTCTTCTTTTCGTTTGGCTTCATGTGCCGAAACATCATAACCAAGTTTGGCAAGTTCCTTATCCAACTTCGCCAAAGCCTTTTGCGCTTCACTTGCATACTTTCCACTTTCCAAAACTTTCTCGATCTCCTTCAATCGTTTTGCGCCGGTCTTCCCCCATTCCTTGCCCTGTTGTTGAATGGACTCCAATTGCAGAGTCAACTGCGAGATGGAATTAGAGTAACGGATACGGTCTTTATCCGCACCTGCCAGGTTCGTAATTCGCAATTCGTAATTCGTAATTTGCCCGGCAAGTCCTTCCGCTTCCTTTTTATTCGAACGGAACAGGTCGCCCTTCTCTTTGCCGGTTTTTTCAAGTGCTTTCAGCGTGGTTTTGCGGTGGCTTTCGCTTAATGGCTGTCCGCACAGGGGACATTCTGCACCATCGGCAATTTCCAACGCTTCAATTCGCTTCTTGATTTCATCCATCTCGCGCCGCAGGGACTCATTCTCCACCTTCATCGCTGCCTGCCGCTCACGCGCCTCATTGCGTGTGTCTTCCAACTGAACACGTTCCTGAACTTTCGCTTCCGCTTCCTTCAAAGCAGACTGCGCTTCATTCAACTGACTCTCTAACTCTCCCACCACTGCTAACTGCTCGCTGATCACTGCCCACTGTTTACTCAGCTCTTCGCTTTCCTGCTCCAGCTTCGCCCTCTCCACTTCGATCTCGCGCAGCAAAGGCTGGCGCTTCTCGTCATGCTCGCGGAACTGAGACGCGTTCTTTTCAAACTCTTCCAATTTTTTCCGGGCCTGCTGCCAGGCTTTATATTCTTTTTCGATCTCTTTGGCGCGTTCGAGCAAACCGAGATATTCGGCGCGTTCATTCTCCTTGACTGAGATTCTCGCTGCGACACCAGCCAGCGACTCCTGTGCACGCTTCAACTGCAATTTCGCCGACTCAACGGATTTCTTCTGTTCGTTGACCAATACAGCATTCCGCCGGATCGATTCCAACACCGATTCCTGTGCCTCCCTCGCCGTCGACAATTGACTCAACGTCTTTTCCAGTTCACCCAACCGGCGTCTTCTTTCCTCTTCCTCGCCCAATTCTGCATCGATCTCCGCATTGCGCCCGTCGATCTCATCCACTTCACGTTCGAGCGCCTTGCGTTTATCGGCTGTGCGTTCCTTGTATGTCTCCCAGATCTCCAATCCGAGGATCGAACCCAGCACTGCCTTGCGTTCAGACGCCTTCTTTTGTGTGAACTGATCCGCCCTGCCCTGTAAAAAGAACGAAGCGTTGATGAAGGTCTCGTAATCCAGCCGCAGGGTCTGTTCGATGCGAGCCTGCGTTTCTCGTGTAGTTTTCTCGGTCAGTGGGCGCCATTGACCGCTTTCCACTTTCCACTCACCACCATCCCAAACTTGAAATTCCAACATAGTCGTCTTCCCCCGTGGCAAAGTCCTTTGCACCCGATATATATTACCTTCATACGCGAATGTCAAAGCAACTTCCGCCGCCTTCACATCGGAGCTAAGATGGATAACATCCGTACCTTTACCGCGTGCTTCTCCAAACAACGACCACGTGAATGCATCCAACAACGAAGACTTGCCCGCCCCATTCTGACCGGAGATGCAGGCGAGCTGGATCGAATCAAAACTGATCTCGACAGGGTCGCGATAAGAAAGAAATCCAGCGATGCGTAAATGCAGGGGAATCATTGAAAGTTACTCAATCTCATGGATTATAATCTACCCACTATGTTCGAAGCCGACACACCCCAAGCCCGACGCCGCCTGCGGCTTCTGGTCGCCATCATCGCCACAATTCCTTGTTATTGCGCCGGTTTTGTCTGCCTATCCTTCGCGCCCAACCCGCGTGACGCAACTCCCACATCCACAACAACGATCACCGTTACAGGAACCATTACACCCCCCACTGCCACCGTCAGCGGCACTCCATCGATCCTGACACCGACCATCTCGCTCACACCGAGCGTGACATCCACATTCACACTGACATTTACTCCCTTCCAGCCTGCAACAAATACTCCCACACCAACCTATACGTTCACACTGACTCCTTCATACACTCCCTCCAACACGCCGACCAGCACATTCACATCCACACCTACATACACAGCGACGAACACGCCGACCATGACACCCACGCCTACCAGTACATTTACCAGTACACCCACCGCCACACCAACGAGCACCCTCACCGCATCCCCCACAGCATTTGGACCATGAGCGATATTCTCCCTTTTCTTAAATCCCTGATTTCTGTTTCGGGTCTTTCAGGTGATGAAACCCCCGCAGCTGACCTCATCAAAAAGCAGTGGACTCCGCTGGTGGATGAGATATCTCAATCCGCCCTCGCCTCTGTCCATGGACTAAAGCGGGGTACGCTAAAGAAAAACGGTTCCTCCACCCCATCTGTGATGATCGCCACCCACATGGACGCCATTGGCATGATGGTCGTCCGCATCGTGGATGGGTTCATCTACATCACCAACGTCGGCGGCATCGATGCAAGGGTCCTGCCAGGCACACCGGTCACGGTTCATACGTCGGGGACGAAGGAGGAACTTTATGGCGTGATCGCCATGCCTCCCGCCAACCTGCTGCCAGATGGCGAAGGCAGCGGAGTCGTCGCGATGAAGTATCTGGTCGTGGATACCGGACTAACTCCCGGCGAAGTCACGAAGCGGGTCCGCGTCGGCGACAGAATCTCCTTTGGGACGGAACCGGTCGAAATGTCCGGTGGAACAATAAGCGGACACACCCTCGACAATCGTGCCTCGGTTGCCGCACTCACCATCTGTCTCGAAGAACTCCAATCCAAATCGCACTCCTGGGATGTATTGGCAACAGCTACTGTTCAGGAGGAAACATCCTTCGGTGGCGCATACACGAGCGGGTTTCAACTTCGCCCAACGATCGCAGTCGTTGTCGATATGACTTTCGGCACCGGCGCAGGCGCAAGCGGATACCAAACCTTCCCGCTCGGCAAAGGCGTGACGCTTGGCATTGGTCCGAGCATCCATCCATTCTTATACAAACGTTTCAAAGAGGTCGCCGAACGCGTCGAGATACCGGTCTCGGACGATCTTATGCCCGAATACTCCTCCACCGACGCGGATGCGTTGCAGCTCATCGCCGAAGGGATACCGACCATGGTCGTCAGCATCCCGCAGCGATATATGCATACTGCGGTCGAACTGGTTGCGATGAAAGATATCCATCGCGCCGGAAGATTACTGGCTGAATTCATCGCTTCACTCGAAGCAGATTTCATGGAAAGAATTACCTGGGATTAATCACGTAGGTCACGCTTGCAGCGTGACCTACAAAGACCCTTATGCTAACCATCGGCTCACCCCAACTCAAACTGCTCGAAAAACTCTGCAACGCCATGTCCGTCTCGGGCGATGAGGGCGAAGTACGCCGCATCGTGCTGGACGAAGTCAAGCCGTATGCCGACGAAATGAAAGTGGACGCACTCGGCAGTGTGCTGGTACGTAAAAAGGCGAAATCCAAAAAAGCGATGCGCGTTTTACTCGACGCCCACATGGACGAAGTCGGCTTTATGATCGTCAAGGATGACGGGAACGGCTTTTATGAATTCCGCACTGTCGGCGGGATCGACGAGCGCCATCTCGTCGGAAAGCAAGTCATTGTCGGCAAAGACCACACACCGGGGGTCATCGGTGCGAAACCGATTCATCTGACTGATGCGAGCGAGCGCAGTCACCCCGTCAGCGAAGAATCCATGCGCATCGATCTGGGTCCCGATGGCAAAGCCAAAGCCGGAGATCGTGCCACGTTTGCAACGAAATTCAAGCGGGTCGGACCGTCCATCATGTCCAAGTCCATCGACGACCGCATCGGCGTGGCGATCTTGATCGAACTGCTCAAACAGGCTCCTTACGACGTCGAGCTTTGCCTGGCATTCAGCGTGCAGGAGGAGATCGGTCTGCGCGGAGCGACTGTGGCTGGATATTACTTCGACCCCGATCTTGCCATCGCCGTGGATTCAACTCCCGCCCGCGACCTTCCGCACTACGATGGCGCGGAAAATTATCTGTACAACACCAAGCTGGGGCTGGGTCCTGCCATTTACCCGGCTCATTCCCCTGTTATTAGCGATCCGCGCCTCCTAAAATTCCTTCAAGGCTTGGGCGAGAAACACAAGATCCCGTATCAACTCCGTCAGCCGGGCGGCGGCGGCACGGATGCTGGTGCGATCCAACAAGTCCGCTCGGGCGTGCCGGTCATTTCGATCTCAGTCCCGCATCGCTACACCCACAGCCCCATCAGCATATCGCGCGTGGACGATTGGAAGAATACGTTGAATTTGTTGCATGTGGCGTTGAAAGAAATGACGCCTACACTGTTGAAGAGGTAATAAGAATAGTGTCATTCTGCCTGCACCGTGCGCAGGCACGCGTGAGCCGCGCTCTTGTTCTTGCGGCGAAGAGTCTCTTGGTTAATCGGAGATTGCTTCGTCGGGAAGAACACCCTCCTCGCAATGACATAACACATATTATGAACGGACTTATCGCTTTACTTGGTTCTGGAGAATACCTGCCCGTGATGAACGAGGTGGATGCTTATCTGCTCGCCCATTGCGGCGCGGATGGACGCAAGCCGCGCGTGGTCTGCCTGCCGACTGCGGCGGGAGAGGAAGGCGATGCGAGCGTCAATCGCTGGTTAAAGATGGGCGTGGAGCATTTCTCCGCGCTTGGGGCGGAGGTTCAAGGGCTTGCGGTCACAGACGAAAAAACTGCCAACGATGTGAATCATGCCGAGGCGGTGAAAGAGGCGGACCTTGTCTACTTCTCCGGCGGGAATCCCATGTATCTCCATCGGACGATGAAAGACAGCCTGGTCTGGCAGGCGGCTCAAAAAGTTTGGGAACGCGGCGGCATTTATGCCGGATGTTCAGCCGGCGCGATGATCCTCGGGCGAGAGGTTCCGGATTTTCGAATGCTCGGCTCGCGGACGATACCGGTCTTTGGTTTGGTGCCTGCGGCATTCATCATCCCCCACTTCGATGCCATCCCCGTTTTCTTCAAGCCGTTGGTGACCATGTCTCGTAAACGCCTCCACGAAGGCGAAGTGCTGGTCGGCATCGACGAAAATACAGCCATTGTGGGCACTGTGAATGGATCATGGACGGTGATGGGTGAAGCAAAGGCGCACGTCTTTTCGAAGGACGACAGCAAAAGTTATTCGGCTGGCGAAACATTTACACTTGGAAAATAACATGAAATCATTGCTCAAAACTTTGACCGAAACCTATGGACCATCGGGACATGAAGATGACATCCGCAAGATCATTCAGAAGGAAGTGAAGCCCTTCGCGGATGAAATGCGCGTGGATGCGATGGGCAGCCTGATCGTCCGCAAGAAGCCGACCGTGGATGTGGAGAATTCCAAACGCATCATGCTCGCGGCTCACATGGATGAGATCGGCGTGATCGCCAGTCACATCGACAAGAACGGTTTTGTGCGCTTTGCCAGCAACGGCGGAGTATTCGGGCGTTACACACTTGGCGCGCGCATCCGTTTTATGAACGGCGTGACCGGCGTGGTCGGCTTCGATAAATTCGAGAACGTCGACCAGGCTCCTGCCATGAACAAGATGTACATTGATGTCGGCGCGACCAGCCGAAGCGACTGCCCGGTGAAGGTCGGCGATTTCGGTGCGTTCGAGCGCTCGTACATGGAGATGGGAAATCGCCTCGTTGCCAAGTCGATGGATGATCGTTCGGGTGTGGTCGTGTTGATCGAGACGCTGAAAGCGATTAAATCCACGCCGCATGATCTTTTCTTCGTCTTTACCACACAGGAGGAAGTCGGCGTGCGCGGCGCAGGTACAGCCGCCTACCGCATCGACCCGGAGATCGGGCTCGCCGTGGATGTAACTGCAACGGGTGACACACCCGCTTCATCCAAGGTAAATATGGATCTGGGGAAAGGTCCGTGTGTGAAAGTCCGCGACCCGGGTATGCTCTCCGATCCTCGAGTGGTTGAGTGGATGATCAACACGGCTGAGAAGGGGAAGATCCCCTACCAGCGCGAGGTCCTGCTCATGGGCAGTACCGATGCGCGGGCGATCCAACTTACCCGTTCCGGCGTGATGGCTGGCGCTTTATCCATTCCTTGCCGTTACGTCCACTCCGCTTCTGAGATGGTGGATCTGGACGACTTGAAGAATTCGGTGAAATTGCTAACGGCGATGTTAAGCAAGCCGGTCAAATTCAATTAAACACAAAGGGCACGAAGTTCACGAAGGTATAAGAACTTGGGTGATTACAACCGTTCAACCAAAGAGATCGCTTTCAACGACATTCCCGCGAATGTGATAAACAGCGTCCGTGCGTATATCGAGAAGCATACGTTGGGCGATATCCTTGCCAACCCGGTAATGTGCATCGTCTCCACGTCTGAGAAGATCAAAAAGGGACTCTTCGGCGGCGGACCGGGTCCAAAGCTGTTGATTCAAACCGCCATTCTGACCCACCGTTGGCTGATCCTCGCCGATAACGTGGACCAGAACGCGCTGTATATCAAGTCCATGCAGTTGCGGGATATTACAGTTGAAGATTATGAGAAGAGTTCGTTTTATAAAATGATCCCCGATACGGGCATGAATATTTCAGGCATTACGACGGACACTCCCGAAAAAGGCACACTTTTCCTGCCCTTGGGCAAGGATGCAGCTGGGGAGAAGTTCAAGTCCGTGTTGGTCGAGGCGACGCAGAAAGCGAAACAATAAATGTAGGTCAGGCTTTCAGCCTGACATTCCCATTAATTTGAAGAAATGGCGGGTTGAAAACCCGCCCTACAAAAACGGCTTGACCATAATCAGTCAAGCCGTTTTCTTTCCTATTTCTTCTTTCCTTCTTTACCGTGTTCTTCCTCTTCCTTCTTTCCTGCAAACTGCATCACCAATGCCGCGCCTGCGCCGAGGGCGAAAGCACCCATTGAGGCGGGGCTGGAGTAGGCAGTCAACCCGATGAGCAGGAAAACAAATCCCAACGCGAGGGCGATCTGCACCTGCCAGACGGCTTTGGAATAAGAGTCCAGGATGAAGCGGGCGGTTCCAAATCCGAGCACGAGAAAACCAATCGCGCGGATCACAAAGCCAATGGTGGAAAGAACTTGTTGAAAGGTATCCATAGTTATCTCCTATAATTTAAGTGACCATGCCCACACGCCCCAAAAGAGGATCATGAGCATCCCAATTCCCATTCTTGCAGCGACAGACCAGCCCCAGCCTGTCATCCACGCCTTGGTATTGGCAAGAGCCGTGTCACGGATTTTTAGTCTGCGCCATTCGGCGAGGAAGAGAGCCACAGGCGAAGCGACCATGCCCATGATGGGCGTAAAAAACAAACTGACAATGATCCCCGCCGCAAACGACCAGAGGATCGAACTCCACGGGATGTCCTTGTCGCGCATGTGTTTGGCAATAATGAAGTTATCCGCCACGTTGCCGCCGATCATCAATAGGGTAATTAGCGTGAACAACACCCAGCCAACCCAGTTCATGTTGCCCAGCCCGGCGTGAATAATGGCATAGATCAATGTGGCGATCCACATCACCACCAAGCCGGGGAAGACGGGGATCAACAAGCCCAGCCAGCCGAAGATCAAAACAGCGAGGGTAACGACCTGAAAAAGGGTTTGCGCAAACAGTTCGAGTGAAGCGGGATCCATTTGGGTTCTCCAATAAATCAAGACATCGGAAGAAGTATACCCTCCGACATCCTGATTTACGTTTTGAAACCTGATCGGGTTTCGCTACGGCTTGATAACGTCGATGCCGCCCATCCATGGGCGCAAGACCTGCGGCACCACAATGGAACCGTCGGCCTGTTGATAATTCTCCAAGACGGCGATCAGGGTACGCGGCAAGCCCAACCCGGAGCCATTCAACGTATGTGGGAAGCGGACCTTGCCGCCGTCTGCCGGGCGGTATTTGGCGTTCGACCGACGCGCCTGAAAATCAGTCACATTCGAGACGGATGAAACCTCCAGCCATTCGTCACAGCCGGGAGCCCATAGTTCAAGGTCATAGGTCATCGTTGAATTGAAACCGATGTCACCTGTGCATAACTGCTTGACACGATAGGGGATCTCCAATTGTGCACAGGTCTCTTCGGCATCCTTGAGCATCTTCAGGTGCATCGCCTCGGATTCCTCGGGCTTGCAGTAGATGTACATCTCGACCTTGTCGAACTGATGTCCGCGTTTGATGCCGCGCACATCGCGTCCGGCGCTCATCTTCTCGCGGCGGAAGCAGGGCGTATACGCCGTATACAATTTCGGCAAATCGGCTTCCTCAATGATCTCATCCATGTGCAGACCGGTCAGCGGGATTTCCGCAGTCGGCACGAAATAGTAATCTTCTTCGTGATCCTTATAGAGATTATCAGCAAATTTCGGTAACTGACCCGCGCCATACACCGTCGCTGTCTTGACCATGAACGGCAGATACTCTTCCTGGTATCCCTGGCGGGTGTGCAGATCGAGCATCCATGCGATCAGAGCCCGCTGTAAACGCGCTCCAGCCTTTTGCAGCACATAAAAACGAGAACCGGTCAGCTTGGTACCGCGCTCAAAGTCGATGATGCCAAGTGCAGGTCCGAGGTCCCAGTGTGGAAGCGGTTTGAAATCGAATTTACGCGGCTCGCCCACCGTCTTGATGACGACGTTCTCGCTGTCATCCTTTCCGTAGGGCGTGCGTGGATCCGGGATATTCGGCAGCGTGGACATGAGGTAATTCAGTTCGGATTCAACCTCTGCCACGACCTTATCCAAGTCTGCGATCTTATCGCCCACCATGCGCATCGCCTCGATCTTGGATTGGCGTTCTGCTGCGTCTTTCATTTTGCCGATCTCTTTCGAGACGACATTACGCTCTGCTTTAAGCTGCTCCACTTCATTGAGCAGACTCCGGCGCTTTTCATCCAATTGCAAAATGGAGTCGACGGGTGCCGGGTTGTCCTGGCGGTCTTGCAGGGATTTGCGGACAAGATCAGGGTTTTCGCGAAGCAGATTGATATCGAGCATATTGCACCTCCGAGTGCATAACACCATGAAAGGTGTTAAATAAAATACGCCCCATTCCATTTGCAGGACGAGGGGCGTCTCGTGGTGCCACCTGCTTTCGTCACGCCGTGGCATGACCTTGGATGCGCGCTAACGGGCGCTCCCGATTCTCTTATGACTTGCGTCTCTCCGAGAATAACGCTGGCAAAGTGGATTTCATCCTCTGGCGGTCCGCCTCACACTGCCCGGCGGCTCTCTGTACCGTTACTGAATTACTTGTCTTTGCGCTTGTCTTTATTTTCGAACTGGCGCGATTATACCAAATAAAAGTGCTCTGTAAAAAGAAGTAGGTCACGCTTGAAGCGTGACCTACTAGTGGCTGCTAAATTGTGCCCCCACGGGGATTCGAACCCCGGTCGTGGCCTTGAAAGGGCCGCGTCCTAGTCCACTAGACGATGGGGGCATTTCTTAAGCGGGCGGATTTTATCATCCACTCCCCCAACGGTCAAGAAAATTTACGGGTTGATTTCAGGCTTTACGCGCTGGGTCAGCACCGCCACCAGGTCGATCAGCCTGCGGTTGACTAGGATGCCCGCGGTCTGCACGCGCAGGCTTGGGATCAGAATGGCAGACAATGTCCCATTGAGGACCGGTAGAAACTCCCGCGTACCTTCAGCAACCAGCCCATTGAAATCGAAACGTCCGGGCAATTCCATGGTGCCGTCCACCTCGAACATGGAGGTCGTCAGGCGCACGTTATATTCGTTCACGTTGGTGAAGCCCCCGCGCACCATGCCTTGCGGACCGAGGTCCTCGCGACGCGCAAAACAAATGGCGTGGATCTGCTTTTTTGTTGTGCGCACGACCTCGAAGTGATCGATCAACTTGGTGGGCATGTGCAAACGCGCCATGCGGGCATCGTGAATTTCGAGGATGGAATGCGTAGGGTCATTCATATATCCCAACGCCCCATGAGATGTCAGCGCGATCTTGCCCGCCACGCGATAGCCCGAAGTGAGGATATCGGCGAGGACGAACCGAAATGTGCGGGGAGAAGTCTCGAGTGACATGAGGCGGGGCTTGGGTTATGACTCAGGCAGGGGCGGGCGGATCCCGCTCTGGGGTCGGGGACGAGGCGGGGTCCGTCGATTCCCGGGCGTGGGCTTCCCGGCATTCGGGTCAAGGATCATATTCAACCATTGGATCGCGCGCTCATCGTATTCGCAGCGACCACAGACATCGCAGATCCAAACCGGAAAATGCGGCACGGTGATCAACTCGCCGCCCAGCCAGGTAAAGTAAGTCACATGCCTGGGTTTCAGCACACCCGCATGACATTCGTTACAAGTGACCAGGTCTTCAGTGAATTCGTTCATGGTAAACCCTGCTGGGATGCGGATACTTGCGCGTGATTGAGTGTGCCCCACATGGGCGGGGGCCAATAGATCAGCACAGCCTTGCCGACCACGTTTTCCTGCGGCAGCAAGCCCCAATCCTTCGAGTCGTTCGAGTTGTTGCGGTTATCACCAAGCACGAAAAGGTATCCTTCCGCCACCGTCCAGTCACCGGAGTAGAGCGGTGCCTCGGCAATGTAATCCTCGTTCATCAATGCGCCGTTCAGGTAAAGCTGGTTCCCTTCCACATGCACATGATCGCCGGGGAGACCGATGATGCGTTTGATCAACTCCTCCTCCGGGTCGAGCGGAAAATGGAAAACGACAATATCGCCGTGATTGAACTCACCGAACTTGTAACTCAATTTGCTGACCAGCACGAATTCGCCGTCATCGAGGGTCGGGCGCATACTGAACCCATCGACCCGAACTCGCGCCGAAACTGCGTTGATGCCGATAAATAAAACGACCGCCAGGAAAAGCGTCTCGACCATGTCCACGAAAAAACGCTTCCATTGCGACTGCGACGTTTCCTCCACCTGACTTGGCTGCTCCACCGGAGCCTGTTCCAATGTTTCCAAAAATGCCTCCAACTGTCGGGAAAATTATACTTCCAATTTCCAGACAGGTCCCCCCACCTTATCTCTTATTTATGATGAAGCGGATCATCCCACGCCGAGGCTTGATTCCAGTTTCTCAGGTTTTTTCTTCACTGATGCTATCACTTCCGACCCAAAACATACCCGCCTGCAACGATGTTTCAACCCGCGTTACCCTTCACAAAACCGCTGTTTCGACCTGTGACCTGAACCCGGTGTCTCGCGCCACTTGCGGACGAAGTCGAACTGTTCCGGGGTCTCAGGCGAGGTTCGCAGGTACGGGTCTTTTGGGCGAGTCTTGTAAAGAGCATCCAAACGCGCCAGGGCATCCTGCGCAGACATACCCTGGCGGATGAAATGACAGCCCACCACCGTACCCGTCCGCCCCACCCCACCCCAGCAATGGACGTAGATCGGGCTTCTGCTTTCGATTGCGGAATCGATAGCATCCAGGATGAGGCTCATGGTCTGTATGGAGGCTGTCTCTTATAC
>ERZ761607.2054-NODE-2054-length-22969-cov-3.931614_pt1 | contig 22969 bp, 25 predicted proteins | sample MGYA00511164_ERZ761607 | MGnify/ENA primary metagenome ERZ761607 (study PRJEB28899, sample SAMN02445080) | bioreactor sludge metagenome | biome: EBPR sludge | place: Australia: Brisbane, Thorneside Wastewater Treatment Plant | collected 2011-06-22 ... | reverse complement strand
GACAACCCGAAATCCTGCCTGGTTCGGGCGGAACAGGAAACGCAGCGCGTTTCCCCGCCCGCATCACCACAGCCCCGCCGGACCGTTTCCGCAAGCCCTCCATAGGCCAGTGCCCGACCTGGCGGGCGAGAAGCGCCCACTGCCCAGAGGGCGGGCGCTGGCCGGGCGCCTTTGGGGCGCTCGGCGTCCGGCGGCACCCGCGCGCATGACCTCGGCAATGGCCTCGGCCAAGGAGGCGTATGAAGGTCCACTGTCCCTGTCTTGCGCGAAAGGTGGCGGGTGCAAGGACTGTTTCAGCACCCTGCTAGACCCTGCCGTTGTCGACCAGCCAGCGGGCGCTGGCCAGCAGCGCCTCGCGCGAGGGGATGAAGGTCATGCCGAGGTCGCGTTCGGCCGCCGCGGCCGAGACACGTTCGATCCTGCCGAGTGTCGGGAGGATGGACCGGACCGCCGGATCGAACAGCGCAACGAGCCGCATCAGGAAAACGGGCGCCTCGCGCGTGGCGATCTTGCGCCCGGGGTATTCGGCCTTGGCGATGCGGCCCATCTCGGCCATGGTCAGCGAGCCCCCGCTGCCGATATAGCGCCGCCCGGCGGTTTGCGGGCGTTCCAGCGCGCGCAGGTGCAATTCGGCGATGTCGCGCACATCGACCATCGGCAATCCGAAGGGCGGAGCCAGCGGATCCTTGCCCCTCAGCAACCGCTCGACCAATCCCAGCGAGGACCCGAAATGCGCGTCCAGCGGCGGGCCCAGCACGAAACCGGGGTTGATCACCGTCAGGGCCATCCCGGTTTCGCGGGCAATGTCCCAGGCGGCGCGTTCGGCCATCAGCTTGGACTTGGTATAGGCGGTGGTCCCCTTCACGTCGGGATCGCACCAGTCCGTTTCGTCCTGCACCCGATCCTTGGCCGGGTCGATGATTGCGGCAATCGACGAGGTCAGCACCACCCGCGAAATCCCCGCCGCATGCGCCGCGCGCAGCACCCGTGTGGTGCCCGACACCGCCGGGCGGATCAGGTCCATCTCGTCTCGGGGCTGGGTCAGCGGAAAGGGCGACGCGGTATGGATCAGCGCGGAAGCCCCCTCCATCGCCTGCGCCCAGCCATCGTCAGACTCGAGGTCGGCAACCTGAAAGGTCAGCCGCTCCAGCGCCGCCGGATCGGCCAGATGGGGGCGCAGCGCAGCGCGCACCTCGCCTTCGCGGGCAGGGTCGCGCAGAGTGCCGCGCAGGGTCAGGCCGCGGTTCAGCGCCGCCAGCGCGATGTGCTTGGCGATAAAGCCGGAAATCCCGGTGAGAACGATCATGCCATGCCTCCTGCAACGGGCGATCTTGCCAGGATGCCGGAACAAGACGCGCTTTGACAGGTCCTGTCTATTCCAGCAGGCGGCGCGCGATGACCTGCGCCTGAATCTCGCCCGCGCCCTCGAAGATGTTCAGGATGCGCGCGTCGCACAGGATGCGGCTGATCTGGTATTCCAGCGCGAACCCGTTGCCGCCGTGGATCTGCAACGCGTTGTCGGCGGCGGCCCAGGCGACGCGGGCGCCCAGCAGTTTCGCCATCCCCGCCTCCAGATCGCAGCGCTTGTCGTGGTCTTTCTGCCAGGCGCTGAAATAGGTCAGTTGCCGCGCCACCATGATTTCCGCCGCCATCATCGCCAGCTTGTCGGCGACGCGGGGAAAGTCGATCAGCGCCTTGCCGAACTGCTTGCGGTCCTCGGCGTATTGCATGCCGACCTCCAGCGCGTTCTGCGCCACGCCGATGGCGCGCGCCGCGGTCTGGATGCGGGCGGATTCGAAGGTCTGCATCAACTGCTTGAAGCCCTGCCCCTCGACCCCGCCCAACAGGTTTTCCCCCTTCACGCGGAAATCGTCGAAATTGACCGTGTATTCCTTCATCCCGCGATAGCCCAGCACCTCGATTTCCCCGCCCGAGAGGCCGGGATCGACAAAGGGCTGCGCATCCGTGCCGGGGGTCTTTTCGGCAAGGAACATGGACAGGCCGCGATAATCGCTGGTGCCCTCGACGCTGCGGGCCAGAACCGTCATCACATGGGTGCGCGCGGCATGGGTGATCCAGGTCTTGTTGCCGGTAATCACCCACTCGTCGCCCTCCTTGCGCGCGCGGGTGCGCAAACTGCCAAGGTCCGAGCCCGTGTTGGGTTCCGTGAACACCGCCGTCGGCAGGATGTCCCCGCTGGCCAGACCCGGCAGCCATTTCGCCTTCTGCTCAGGGGTGCCGCCGCACAGGATCAGTTCGGCGGCAATCTCGGACCGCGTGCCCAAGGACCCCACACCGATATACCCGCGCGACAGTTCCTCGGACACCACCACCATCGACGCCTTGGACAGGCCCAGCCCCCCATGCTCCTCGGGGATCGTCAGGCCAAAGACTCCCATCTCGGCCAGCGCCTGAATGATCTCCATCGGGATCAATTCGTCCTTCAGGTGCCACTCATGCGCATGGGGGATCACCTGTTCGTCGGCAAAGCGGCGGAACTGGTCGCGGATCATCTCCAGTTCTTCGTCCAGCCCCGTCGCGCCAAAGGTGGCGCGACCGTGGTTCTCGCGCATCAGCACCACCAGACGGGCGCGGGCGGCGGGGCTGTTGCCCGCCAGCAAGGGCGAGGTGACCAACGGCGCCAGATCATTGGCCCCCAGACCCAGATCGGCAGGGCGCAGGATTTCGCCCTGGTTCATCGGAATGCCGCCCAGAATCTGCGCCAGATATTCGCCGGTGGCGATCTGCAACAGCAGCGACTCCATCTCGCCAAAGGTGCCCGCAGATTCCAGCCGCCCGGCCCAGGCCCCCATCTGGCGGATCGATTCGACATAGGTCGCCAGCCAGGCCAGCCCGTGCGCGGCGCGCTGGTTCTGGTCGATCAGCGCCGCCCTGACCTTGCCACCCTCGGACACCATGCCGCGCACCTCGTCCAGCGCGCGTGCCAGCAGCGCATCCAGCGGACCCTGCAGGGCCGAGACATGGGCGGCGAGGTCGGTCAGATGGGGGGCGGTTCGGGGCATGTGCTGTCCATCATGGGGCATGGTCGACTCCTGTCCTTGCTGGTGCAGCACTACCCTCTTTGCAGGTGCAGCGCAATATTGATGCGATACACCCGCGCCGTTCGCAGGATTATGTCGCAGAGGATTTTCTTGCTGCGGAGCTTTCCTTCACCCGTTAAGAACGCCGCGAAAGGAATCACCGATGGACATGATGATTGCGGGCCTGCCGCTGTGGGGGTTTCTGGCAGCGTGCAGCGTGATGCTGCTGGCGGGGTTCGTCAAGGGTGCCATCGGCTTTGCCATGCCGCTGATCCTGATCGCGGTCCTGCCGTCGTTCATGCCTGCGCAGGTGGCGCTGGCCGCGCTGATCCTGCCGGTGCTGACCACCAACATCCACCAATCCTTGCGCCAGGGGCTGGCGCCGGCCCTCGCATCCGGGCGCAAGTTCTGGCGGATCATCACCATGACCATGCTGGGCATCCTCATCACCGCGCCCTTCGTCGTGGTCCTGCCGCAGCAGGTGATGTTCCTGCTTCTGGGTTCGGCGGTGCTGGTCTTTGCCGGTCTGCAACTCAGCGGCTGGGCGCCCGAGATCGCGCCGCGCTGGCGCGGTCCGGTGGAATTGCTCAGCGGATTCATCGGCGGGCTTTACGGCGGGATTTCCGGGGTCTGGGGGCCGCCGTCGATCGTCTATCTTCTGGCGGTCAAGGTGCCAAAGACTGAAATGGTCCGGGTGATGAGCGTGATCTTCACCATGGGCGCCGTCGTGCTGACGCTGGCGCATCTGCGCTCGGGCGTGCTGAACGCCCAGACCGGCCTGCTGTCGGCGCTGATGCTGGTGCCGGCCTGGATCGGCATGGCGCTGGGCTACCGCGCGCATGACCGCATGGATCAGGCCCGGTTCAAACGCTGGACGCTGATCCTGCTGGCGCTGAGCGCGCTCAACCTGCTGCGGCGCGGGTTGCTGGGCTGAACGACAACAGACTGCCATCCCGGCACCGCGCCGCCAGTTCGGGCAGGTCCGCGGGCGGGCGCACGGTAAAGGCCATGGTGAACATGACCTCGCCATCCGCCTCGATGGTAAAGGCCCAGTCGCCCGGTTGCAGTTCGTTCGTGGTGTCGAACTGGAAAAAGGCCGAATCCGTGTTGCCCGCGGGCAGAAGGCTGGTCCAGCTTTGCGCGGTCGTGGCGGTGGGCGGCATCGGTGGATGGGTGACGGTATAGCGCACCAGCGCATCCCCCGCCCCGGTCAGACGAAACCGCACGCCAAAGCCCAGCCCCAGCACGGCGGGGGCCTCGTGACCGGTGGCGAACATCACCACCGGCTCGTCGGGAACGTGGATCCAGCCCGACATCGTGTCGGGCGCATCGCGGCGCGCGCCATCGGGCGGGGCGCAAAAGAGCCCCCCCACCAGATCGGCCACCCGTGGCGAAACCGCGCCCACCACCTGAGCCTGCGCCGCATGGCAAAGCCCCGCCACCAGGGCGAGGCCAGCCAGAGGGGCGCCAGCAGCGCGCATCAGCCGATCGCCGCCGCTTTCACGTCGGCATCGATATAGGGGACATACTTGGCGAAATTGGCCGAGAACATGCCGACCAGCTTGTGCGCCTGCGCGTCATAGGCGGCCGGATCGGCCCAGGTCCGGCGCGGGTCGAGCAGCGTGTCGTCCACCCCCTCGCAGGCCACCGGGACCTCGAAGCCAAAGTTCACATCCTTGCGGAAGGCGCCCCTGGACAGCGTGCCGTTCATCGCCGCCGTCAAGAGCGCGCGGGTCGCGCGGATCGGCATGCGCTTGCCGGTGCCAAAGGCGCCGCCGGTCCAGCCGGTGTTGACCAGCCAGCATTCCGACCCGAACTGCGCGATCTTCTCCTGCAACAGCTTGCCGTACACCTCGGGACGACGCGGCATGAAGGGCGCGCCAAAGCAGGTGCTGAACGTCGGTTCCGGTTCAACCACGCCACGCTCGGTGCCGGGGGTTTTCGAGGTGAAACCCGACAGGAAGTGATACATCGCCTGCGCCGGGGTCAGCCGCGCGATGGGCGGCAGCACGCCGTAGGCGTCGCAGGTCAGCAGGATCACGCTTTTCGGATGCCCGCCCAACCCGGTCTCGCTGGCATTCGAGATATAGTCCAGCGGATAGGCGCAGCGCATGTTCTCGGTCAGGCTGGAATCGGTGAAATCCAGTTCCAGCGTTTCGGGATCAAAGACCATGTTCTCGACGACCGTGGCGAATTTCGTCGTGGTCGCATAGATTTCCGGCTCGGCCTCGGCCGACAGGTTGATGGTCTTGGCATAGCACCCGCCTTCGAAATTGAAGATGCCGTTTTCCGACCAGCCATGTTCATCGTCACCGATCAGCGTGCGGCTGGGATCGGCCGAGAGCGTGGTCTTTCCGGTGCCGCTGAGGCCAAAGAATACCGCCGAATTGTCCGGGTTGCCGATTTCATGGTTCGCGCTGCAATGCATCGCCATCACGCCCTTGCCGGGCAGGATGTAGTTCAGCAGCGTGAACACGGCCTTCTTGTTCTCGCCGGCATATTCGGTGTTGCCGATCAGGATGAGCTTCTTGTCAAAGTTCAGCGCGATGACCGTCTCGGTGCGGCAACCGTGACGGGCGGGATCGGCCTTGAACGAGGGGACGTTGAGGATCGTCCATTCGGGGTTGAACGTGTCGAGTTCCGCGCGCGACGGGCGGCGCAGCAGGTGCCGGATGAACAGCCCGTGCCAGGCTAGTTCGGTCACCAGCCGCACATCCAGCCGGTGCGCCGCATCGGCGCCGCCAAAGAGATCCTGCACAAAGAAATCACGGCCCTGCATGTGCGCCAGCATGTCGGCGTGCAGGCGGTCGAAGGCCGCAGGATCCATCGGCTTGTTGTTGTCCCACCAGATCGTGTCCTCGACCGACGGGGTGCGCACGACGAACTTGTCCTTGGGCGAGCGACCGGTGAACTGGCCCGTCGAGACCAGAAACGCCCCGCCCTGACCCAGCGTACCCTCGCCGCGCGCGACGGCTTCCTGCACCAATTGGGGCTCGATGAGGTTGTAGGCGACCCGGCCCAGCCCGGTGATGCCCTGATCCTCGAGCCGTTTGAGGGGGTTGACGCGTCCTGCAGTCATGTGCTCGCTCCTTGGCCGTGCCGCCTGGCTTCGAATGGAAAAACCGCCCCGCCCCCTGCCTTGGGCCGACCGGCAACCGGCCTCCTCAGCCGTATTCGGCCTATATCATGTCGGTTTCGGGAAGGAACAGGAGACAATCCACCCTTTAGCGCCAACATTCCATTGTTATCGCAAACTGTCGCAGCCGATCGGAAAAACCTGTTCTCGTAAGGGAGTGATTCATCCTCTTGGTGGTAAATTCGTGCTTGACGGGCCACGAGGTTGACTATTCGGTTGATTCTTTCCACGGAAAACCTAAGATTGTTCTCAAAAAAACACCAATGAGCAGCACGCAAGGACAGGCATATGTCAAAGATCGCACTTGTCGATGACGACAGGAACATCCTGACGTCGGTTTCCATCTCGCTCGAGGCCGAAGGGTTCGAGGTCGAGACCTACAACGACGGCCAGTCGGCGCTGGACGCCTTCAACCGCAAGCTGCCGGACATGGCCGTGCTCGACATCAAGATGCCGCGCATGGACGGGATGGAACTGTTGCAGCGCCTGCGCCAGAAGACGCAGATGCCGGTGATCTTCCTGACCTCGAAGGACGATGAGATCGACGAGGTTCTGGGCCTGCGCATGGGGGCGGACGATTACGTCAAGAAACCCTTCTCGCAGCGCTTGCTGATCGAACGCATCCGTTCGCTTCTGCGCCGCCAGCAAGCCGTCGAAACGAACGAGGTCGGCACGACCGAGGACACCAAGGTCATGGTGCGCGGATCGCTGACCATGGACCCGCTGCGCCACGCGGTGACCTGGAAGGGCAAGGAAGTGACCCTGACCGTCACCGAATTCCTGTTGTTGCAGGCCCTCGCCCAGCGCCCCGGCTTTGTCAAAAGCCGCGACCAGTTGATGGACGTTGCCTATGACGATCAGGTCTATGTCGACGACCGCACCATCGACAGCCATATCAAGCGCCTGCGCAAGAAGATGCGGTCGGTCGACGATGACTTTTCTTCCATCGAAACCCTCTACGGGATCGGCTACAAGTACAACGAAGCCTGACAACAGGCCCTGAGCGTCAACGGCGGTGGCGGCATTGGCGAATACGCAAACCGGGGCGACCGGCAGCGAAGTGGTGCTGGGTGACGATTGGGTGCGCCCGCAGACCTCGGTCGATACCGAGGTGCGCATCCACCGCGCGCGGCGCGGGGTGTGGTCGATCTTCCATTCCCCGCTGGCGCGCAAGATCATCCTGTTCAACATGCTTGCCCTGGTGCTGCTGGTCGCGGGCGTGCTGTTCACCAACCCGTTCCGCGACTCGCTGACCCGGCAGCGCGAAACCGCCCTGATCGCGCAGGTCGAGGGATTGGCCGATGTGCTGGGGGCGCTGACCAGCCTTGCCCCCGGCGCGCAGGTCTTTGCCGATGCGCCGGCGCGGGCGGCACGGTCGCAGGCACTGCAGGCGCTGACCCTGAACGCCGAAACCGAGGTGCTGCTGCTCGATGCCGCGGGCGCGATCGAGGTCGCCCGCCGCGGCGCGGACGCGCGGATTTCCGCCCCGCTCGACACGCTCGACCGCGAGGGGCAGCGCACCCTGATCTCGGACCTGCTGGACACGCTCTGGACGACCTTGGCGCGGATCATCCCGGGCGACCGCTCGCCGCAGCCCGAACCCGGGGTGCTTCTGGCCGAATTGCACGCCGCCGCGATGGCCGGGCGCTCGCAAAGCCGGTTGCTGCGGCTTGACGACCAGTTCCGCCTGCTTGCCGTGGCTCCGGTGTTCGAGAACGGCAATCCGGTCGGCGCGGTGGTCATGCAGCAGATCCCGGGCGAACTGGAACGCCTGTTGCGCGGCGAGCGCGAGCAGGTCCTGCAGATGTTCCTTGTCGCGCTTCTGGTCTCCGTCGGGCTCAGCCTCGTGCTGGCCTCGACCATCGCCAACCCGCTGGCCGATCTGGCCACCGCCGCCGAACTGGGCCGCGACAAGAACGCCCGCCGCATGACCCCGGGCCGCGTGCGCATCCCCGATCTGGCCGGGCGCCCCGATGAAATCGGGCGACTGTCGGTCGCCATGCGCGGCATGGTCAGCGCGCTTTATGACCGCATCGACGCCAATGAACAATTCGCCGCCGATGTCGCGCATGAAATCAAGAACCCGCTGGCCAGCCTGCGCTCGGCGGTAGGCACGCTGCGGGTGGCAAAGCGCGAGGACCAGATCACCCGCCTTCTGGACGTGATCGAACACGATGTGCGCCGCCTGGACCGGCTGATTTCCGACACCTCGAACGCCTCGCGGCTGGACAGCGAACTGGTCAGGGAAGAGGAAGAAGCCTTCAACCTGTGCAAGACGCTGGACAACCTCAGCCAGCATCTGGCGCAGGAGGCGAATGCCAAGGGGGTCGAATTCATCACCGAACTCCCGCGCGAACCCATCGTCATCCAGGGGCTGGAGGCGCGGCTGGCGCAGGTTTTCGTCAACCTCATCACCAACGCGATTTCCTTTTGCCACGAAGGGGATGCAGTGCGTATCTGGGCGCGCAAGCGTGACAACCGCGTGCTGGTCGTGGTCGAGGACACCGGCCCCGGCATCCCCGAGGCCGCCCTGACCAAGGTGTTCAAGCGCTTCTATTCGGAACGCCCGCAGGACCAGTTCGGCAATCACTCGGGCCTCGGGCTGGCGATCTCGAAACAGATCGTCGAGGCGCATGGCGGGGTGATCTGGGCCGAGAACATCCGCCCCACCAACGCCGACCGCAATTCGCCGCCGCTGGGTGCGCGCTTTGTCGTCGGCTTGCCGCTGTGAGCGCGGCCAACATCCACGCATCGGCCGTCGCCTTCGGTCCCTCGCGCGGTGTGCTGATCCTCGGCGCCTCGGGCAGCGGCAAATCGCGACTCGCGCTGGCCCTGATCGCCGAAGGGGCGCAACTGGTCGCCGACGACCAGGTGTTCCTCGCCCGCAGCGATGATGCGCTCTTTGCCCGCGCGCCGCGTTCCATCGAGGGGCTGATCGAGGTGCGCGGCCTCGGCATCCTGCGCGTCGCTTTCCGCCGCCTTGCCCGCCTCGTGCTGGCCGTGGACATGGACGCCGAACCCGCGCGCCTGCCGCAGCCCCATTCCCGCCCGCTGGCCGGCGCTGCCCTGCCCTGCCTGCCCGGCCGCAACGACACCCCTTTCGCCGCCGCCCTCGCGCGCTATGTTTGCACCCAGCGCGAACCACACTGACGATGCAGGATCTCATGTCGCAACGGCTGGTCATGGTCACCGGGCCTTCGGGCGCCGGCAGAACCTCGGCGATCCGGGTGCTCGAGGATCTGGGATATGAGGCGATCGACAACCTGCCCATCTCGCTGATCCCGCGCCTCCTGGACGGCCCGCCCCTGCCCCGGCCCCTGGCGCTGGGGCTCGATGTGCGCAACCGCGACTTTTCCTCCGAGGCGCTGATCGAGATGGTCGATGCGCTTCACCGCCGCCCGATGGTGGCGTCGGAACTGCTCTATCTCGATTGCGACACCGACACGCTGGTGCGCCGCTTTTCCGAAACCCGCCGCCGCCACCCGCTCAGCCCCGATGCGGCGCCGCTGGCCGGGATCCTGCACGAACTGGAACTGCTGGGCCCGCTGCGCAACCGGGCCGATGTGCTGATCGACACGACCAACCTGACCCCACACACGCTGAAGGCCGAGATCGGCCGCTGGTTCGCCCCGCGTGACGGGCGGCCGATGGCGCTGTCGGTGCAGTCCTTTTCCTACAAGCGCGGCCTGCCGCGCGGGGTCGACATGGTGTTCGACTGCCGCTTTCTGATCAATCCGCACTGGGAACCCGCGCTGCGCGACCTCGACGGGCGCGATGCCTCCGTCGCCGCCCATGTCATGGCCGATCCGCGCTTTGCCGATTTCTTCACGCGGGTGCACGGGCTGATCGCCTCGCTGCTCGACGCCTTCGTCGACGAAGGGAAAAGCAGCCTGACCATTGCCTTCGGCTGCACCGGCGGCAAGCATCGCTCGGTGGCGATGGCGGAAAAACTCGCGGCAACGCTTGCGGAACAGGGCTGGCGAGTGGCAAAGAGGCACAGGGAACTGGAATTGCGCCAGGACCTGTCCGAGACGGGACAAGGGTAGACGGGTGATCGGTATCGTGATCGTCGCGCATGGGGGGCTGGCCCGCGAGTATCTCGCGGCGGTTGAACATGTTGTTGGCAAGCAGACCGGCATCCGCGCGATTTCCATCGAATACGACCACGACCGCGGCGCCAAACAGGCCGAGATCTGCGCCGCGGCCGATGCGGTCGACAGCGGCCAGGGCGTGGTGATGGTGGTCGACATGTTCGGCGGCTCGCCTTCGAACCTGTCCATCCCGGCCTGCGCGGGTCCGGATCGGCGCATCCTTTACGGCGCCAACCTGCCTTTGCTCATCAAACTGGCCAAATCGCGCCACCTCGGCGTTCCCGAGGCCTCCGCGCTCGCGCTGGATGCCGGGCGCAAATACATCGATTCCTACGAGATCAGCGGGGGTGGCGGGGTATGAGCGCCGAACGGGTCCTGAAAATTGTCAACGAAAAGGGCCTGCACGCCCGCGCCTCGGCAAAATTCGTCGAGGTGGTCGAGGCCCACAAGGCCGAGGCCGAGGTCGAAAAGGACGGGATGAGCGTCTCGGGCGATTCGATCATGGGCCTTTTGATGCTCGCCGCCTCGCGCGGCACCGAGATCCGCGTGCGCACCAGCGGCGATCAGGCGGAACCCCTGCTGGCGGCGCTGGAAAAGCTGGTGCGCGACCGGTTCGGCGAGCCGTTCTGACGCGGTCTTCCCCCCTTTGGCCCCTCAGAACAACTGCCCCTGATCGGGCCCCGGCGAGGCGTCGCCCTTGCGCTTCGCGCCCGTCGCCGCGGCGTCCAGCGTGCCGTCGCGCAGTTCGATGGTGAACCGCCCCGCCGCGCGGGCGGCCGAAACGCTGGTCAGGGGCGCCCCTTCGGCGCCGCGCAGCACGGCAAAACCCCGCGCCAGCGTCTGCGGATAGCCCAGCGACACCCGCAGCCGGTCCAGCCCCGTCAGCCGGTCGGCGACGCGGGCCAGACGCCCGTCCAGCGCCCGCCGCGCCCGCTCCAGCGCCTGCCCGGGGCGGGGCGCCTCGCGCACAAGGTTGGCGCGGATCGCGGCGGTCGACCCCGCCGCGGCGCGGTTCAGGTCCAGCGCCTTGCGCGCGGCAAGGGCGCGCAGCGATCCCGCCAGCCGGTCGCCCGCCCGGTCCAGCCGCTGCACCGGGGTGGCCAGCAGCGCCTCGGGCCGGGGCAGCGCGCGGGCCAGATCGCGCAACCGCTGGTCGCGCCCCTGCACCGCCGCCCCGCCTGCACGGCCCAGCCGCGCCGCCAGCCCCGCGACCTGCGCCAAGAGATCGGCGCGCACCGGCACCGCCAGTTCCGCCGCCGCGGTCGGGGTGGGCGCGCGCAGGTCGGCGGCATGGTCGATCAGCGTCGTGTCGGTTTCATGCCCCACCGCCGAAATCAGCGGGATCGCACTGGCCGCGACGGCGCGCACCACCGCCTCGTCGTTGAAGCCCCACAGATCCTCGACCGAACCGCCGCCCCGCGCCACGATCAGCACATCGGGGCGCGGCACCGGACCCCCTGGGCCCAGCGCGTTGAACCCCTTGATCGCCCGGACCACGTCGGGCGCGCAGCGTTCGCCCTGCACCGCCACCGGCCAGACGATCACCCGGCGCGGGAACCGGTCGGCCAGCCGGTGCAGGATGTCGCGGATCACCGCCCCCTGCGGCGAGGTGATGACGCCGATCACCTCGGGCAGATAGGGGATGCGCCGCTTGCGCGCGGCATCGAACAGACCCTCGGCCGCCAGCGCCTTCCTGCGCGCCTCCAGCATCGCCATCAGCGCCCCCGCGCCGGCGGGTTCCACGTTGTCGACCTGCAACTGGTATTTCGACTGCGGCGCAAAGGTGGTCAGTCGCCCCGAGGCGATGACCTCCATCCCCTCCTCGGGGCGGATCGTCATGCGCGCGACCTGACCCTTCCACGATACCGCGGCGATCACCGAATTGGCGTCCTTGAGGTCGAAATACATGTGCCCGGTGCGCGCGATCATTACCCGGCCCACCTCGCCGCGCACGCGGACGCGGCCGAACTCCCCCTCGATCCCCCGCTTCACCGCGCCCGAAATCTCGGAAACGGTGAACTCGTGCGCATTGCCCTTCGGGCCGGGGCTGTCGTCGTCAAGAAGGTCCATGAGGCCTGCCGGGTGCTTGTGTCAGGGCGGGCTTGACCTTAGAACGCCGGGCAACAATGGCCAAGGGGTGCTGCATGAACATTCTGATCCTCGGCGGCGGCGGGCGCGAACACGCGCTGGCCTGGGCCATCAAGCAGAACCCCAAATGCGACCGGCTGATCGTGGCGCCGGGCAATGCGGGGATCGCCGAACTCGCCGAATGCGCCGCGCTGAACCCCGAGGACGGCGCGCAGGTGGTCGCCTTCTGCGAGGAGAACGCCATCGATTTCGTGGTGATCGGCCCCGAGGCCCCGCTGGCCGCCGGGGTGGCCGATGCGCTGCGCGCGGCGGGGATCCTGTGTTTCGGCCCCTCGGCGGCGGCGGCGCGGCTGGAGGCGTCAAAGGCGTTTACCAAGGAACTCTGCGACGCGGTCGGCGCCCCGACCGCCGCCTGGCGGAAGTTCGACGATCCCGACGAGGCGCGGCGCTACATCAGCGACATCGGCCTGCCGCTGGTCATCAAGGCCGACGGGCTGGCGGGCGGCAAGGGCGTTGTGATCCCCGAGACGCTGGATCTTGCGCTGGACGCGATCAAGATCACCTTCGCAAACTACGACGGCGCCGGCGAGACCGTGGTGATCGAGGAATTCATGGAGGGCGAGGAGGCGTCGTTCTTTGTCCTCGTGGACGGCGAGACCTGCCTGCCCATCGGCAGCGCCCAGGACCACAAGCGCGTCGGTGACGGCGACACCGGGCCCAATACGGGCGGGATGGGCGCCTATTCGCCCGCCCCCGTGCTGACCGATGCCATCGCGCGGCAGGCGCTGGACCAGATCGTGCGACCCTGCATGGCCGAAATGGCGCGCCGGGGCACGCCCTATCAGGGTGTCCTTTACGCCGGTCTGATGATCGCCGATGGCCGCGCGCGGCTGGTCGAATACAACGCCCGCTTTGGCGACCCGGAATGTCAGGTCCTGATGATGCGGCTGGGCGCGCAGGCGCTGGACCTGCTTTTGGCCTGTGCCGAGGGGCGGCTGGCCGAGGCGCAGGTGAACTGGGCCGATGACCACGCCCTGACCGTGGTGATGGCGGCGAAGGGCTATCCCGGAGCCTATGAAAAGGGCAGCGAGATCAAGGGTCTGGACGCCCTGCCCGAGGACAGCTTCCGCATGGTCTTTCACGCGGGCACCCGCGCCGAGGGCGGGCGGATGCTGGCGGCGGGCGGGCGCGTTCTGGGCGTGACCGCGCGCGGCGCCACGCTGGCCGAGGCGCATGCCCGCGCCTATGCGATGGTCGACGCCATCGACTGGCCCGGCGGGTTCTGCCGCCGCGACATCGGCTGGCGCGCGCTCTGAGGACGCCAGCCGCGGCTTGCCCGGGTGGCGGATTGCGCTAGGATGTCTCGGCTCGTGTCATCAAGGAGACGTCGTGAAAGCCGCCCTTCTTCCTGTCATCGCCGTCGTGCTGCTCGCAGGCTGCCTGCAATCCTCTCAACCCGTGCCCGAGGTTACCCGTCAGGTCGCGCCCGGTTTCCTGCTGTTGGTCCGGTTTGCCACCGGCGCCGATGAACCCCCGGCCGGCGGCGTGATCCGCGCCTGCCCGCAGGCCGCCAGCGGCCTGTGCGTGGTCGAGGTGGAGCGTTTTCTTCACCCCCTTGAGGCCCTCGGCGATGGCTGGCGTTATGCGGACTCGGCGGGCAACGTTGTCACCCTGCGGCCCGACGGCACCGGGCGCATGGCCTATGTCGGCGGGGATGGCGTGGCCGTGACCTGGACGACCGAAGCCTGGCACAACTGACAGGGCGGCGGTGGACTGGTCCGACGATGCCATCCTGCTGACCAGTCGACCGCATGGCGAAACCTCGGCCATCCTCGAGGTGTTGACGGCGCAGCACGGCCTGCGGCGCGGCCTGGTTCGGGGCGGGACCGGTCGGCGCATGGCGCCCGTCCTGCAACCGGGCAATTCGCTGCGGCTGGACTGGCGCGCGCGGCTCGATGACCAGCTGGGGCATTTCACGGTCGAACCCCTGCGCGCGCGGGCGGGGACGATCCTGCAAGACGCTGAACCCCTCGCGGCCCTGAACGCCGTCTGCGCCCTGACGGTCTTTGCCCTGCCCGACCATGACCCGCATCCGCGGCTCTACGCCATCACGCTGGCCCTGCTCGACCGTCTGGCGGCGGGCGAGGCCTGGTTCGGGGTCTATCTGCTGTGGGAAAAGGTGCTGCTGGAGGACGCTGGCTTTGGCCTCGATCTGGGCGCCTGCGCGGTCACGGGCGAGGTGGACGGGCTGGCCTATGTCTCGCCGCGAACCGGGCGGGCGGTCACCGCCGAGGCGGCGGGGGCCTGGGCGGACCGGCTCCTGCCCCTGCCCGCGCTCTTGCTCGATGCCACCGCCCCCGAAAGCCGGGCGCAGATGGCCGAAGGGCTGCGCACCACCGGGCATTTCCTGACCGAGGTGCTGGCCCCCGCCCTGGGCCAGCGCCCCCTGCCCGAGGCCCGCGCCCGGCTGGTGGCGCGCTTCGCAGGCTGACGCGGGAAAGGGGGGCATTCTGCCCCCCTCGCGCGTGCCGCGCTCACCCCCCTGAGGATATTTGAGGACAGATGAGGGGGCAAAGCCTGCCCCTTCACCTTGCCCCGAAACCTCTTCTTGGGGGGCCCCTTCAGGCCGAGGTCAGAGCGACAGCGCCTCGCGCGCCGGAATAACCGGCAGGTTCAGCGCGGCGCCGACGGCGGCATAGGTCAGCTTGCCCGCATGGACGTTGAGGCCGTTGAGCAGATGCTCGTCCTCGGCGCAGGCGCGTTTCCAGCCCTTGTTGGCCAGCGCCATCAGGAAGGGCAGCGTGGCATTGCCCAGCGCCAGCGTCGAGGTGCGCGCCACCGCACCCGGCATGTTGGCGACGCAGTAATGCAGAACGCCGTCGACCTCATAGATCGGGTCCTGATGGGTCGTCGCATGCGAGGTCTCGAAACACCCGCCCTGATCGATCGCCACATCGACCAGCACCGAACCCGGTTTCATCGTCTTCAGTTGCGCGCGGCTGACCAGTTTCGGCGCGGCGGCGCCGGGGATCAGCACGGCGCCGATCACCATATCGGCCTGGGCGATCGCCTCGGCGATGTTGGCAGCACTGGAATAGGCGGTCTTGAACGCCCCGCCGAACACGTCATCCAGATAGCGCAGCCGCGGCAGCGAGCGGTCGAAGACCGTCACATCGGCGCCCATGCCGACGGCGATCTTTGCCGCGTGGGTGCCCACCACCCCGCCGCCGATCACCGCGACCCTGGCGGGCAGCACACCCGGCACGCCCCCCATCAGCACGCCGCGTCCGCCATTGGCCTTTTGCAGCGACCAGGCGCCGACCTGCGGCGCCAGACGCCCGGCGACTTCGGACATCGGCGCCAGCAGCGGCAACCCGCCCGCGCGGTCGGTGACGGTTTCATAGGCGACGGCGGTCACGCCACTGGCCAGCAGGTCGGCGGTCTGGTCGGGATCGGGGGCGAGGTGGAGATAGGTGAACAGGATCTGCCCCTCGCGCAGTTGCTTGCGCTCGCCGGGCTGGGGTTCCTTGACCTTGACGACCATTTCGGCCGTCGCGAAAATCTCGGCGGCGGTGTCGACGATCCGCGCGCCAACCGCGCGGTAATCGTCATCGGTGAACCCCGCACCCATGCCGGCGCGGGTTTCGATCAGGACAATGTGGCCCGCTGCGATGGCTTCGTGCGCGGCGGCGGGCGTCATGCCGACACGAAACTCCTGGGGTTTGATTTCCTTGGGGCAGCCAATCAGCATCGGGAACTCCTTTATGGTCTGGATGGGGGATTTTCGCGCAATTTTCGTCACAGGTGCTTGATTTCGTCGGCGCGCCCGCGCTTTCATGCGCAAGAGTCTTCGCCTGATCCCCATTTCCTTCGACGAAAGTTGCGCTGCAATGCAGCTTGATCCGACCGACCGCCGCATCCTCCAGACCCTTCAGCGCGAGGGGCGCATCTCGAATGCCGATCTGGCGGAACGGATCGCGCTGTCGCCCTCGGCCTGTCACCGGCGCGTGCAGCGGCTGGAAAGCGAAGGCTATATCGCCGCCTATGTCGCGCTGGTCGATCCGCGCAAGATCGGCAAGCCGACCACGGTTTTCGTGGAAATCACCCTGGCCAGCCAGTCGGACGAGGTTCTGGACGCCTTTGAACGCGGGGTGGCCCGCATCCCGGATGTGCTGGAATGCCACCTGATGGCCGGCAGCGCGGATTTCCTGTTGAAGCTGGTGGTCGAGGATACCGAGGATTTCGCCCGCATCCATCGCCAGTATCTGGCGCGTCTGCCGGGGGTAGCGCAGATGCAGAGCAGTTTCGCCCTGCGCACCGTGGTCAAGACGACCGCGCTGGACCTGTAAGGACGCGGGCATAGAGCGACTCGATCCGGTCGATCTTGCCCTGCCAGTCGAAATCCGCGCGCACCTTGACGGCACCGGCGGCCCCCATCGCGCGCGCGCCGTCGGGTTCGGCGGCAAGGCGGTCCATCGCCGCGGCCAGCCGGTCGGCAAAGCCCGCGCGCGGGGCGGGCGGGATCAGCAGGCCGCAGGTGGCATCCAGATAATCCGCGGGCCCCCCCCAGTCCGAGGCGATCACCGGGAGGCCCATCGCCATCGCCTCGAGCACGACCGCCCCGCCGCATTCGCGCAGGCTGGGCAGGATCAGCGCATCGGCGCCGACAAGATGACGCGCGCAGTCGGTCTGCGGCAGGAAGCCGTGGAAGCGCACGCTGTCCTGCAATCCCAGCGCCACCACCTGGGCCTCCAGCGCCGCGCGCTGGTCGCCGTCGCCCAGAATGTCCAGCGTCACCGGATGGCGCGCGCGGGTCATCGCCTGCAGGGCGATGTCGAGCCCCTTCAGCGCGATCAGCCGCCCCATGAACACCAGCCGCAGCGGCCCCGGGCGCAGCACTCGCGGGCCGGGATCGGGCCAGAGGGTGAAATCGACCGCGTTTTCCACCAGATCGACCACCTCGGGACCGCTGACCGGCAGCGCGGCGCGGGTGCGGGCATTGGCGACCAGAAGCAGCGCGGCGCGCCGCTTGCCCGGGATCAGCCGGTTGACCAGCCCCGCCATCAGCCGCCCGACCGACAGAAAGCGGCGCGACAGCGCGCTTTCGAATTCCTCATAGCCGGGGGGATAATCCATCGCGCCGTTCATCGGCCCGATCACCACCGGCACACCGAGGCCATGCAGCAGCGAGGGGGCGGCGGGCGAGACCGGAATCGGCTGGTGCACCAGATCCACCCGCCCGGCCCGCACCCGCGCGCGCGCCAGACGACGTTGCTGCAAGCCGGTGACAAGGCCCATCAGATTGCCAAAGAGATGGTCGCGGATCGCGCCGGGAAAGGGCGCCCCCATCCGCCACAGAAGGCGGTGCAGCGCGGTATCGGCGCTGTAGGTGATCCTGTCGGCCAGATCGGGAAAGGTCGCGGCCAGTTCGTCGCGGTTGCGCGCATGGGTGATCAGATGCACATCGCGCCCGCGCCGGGCCAGCAGGGTGAAGTATTTCAGCGGCAGGATCGCCTCGCCGCCGAAACGGGCCGAGGCATTGTCGGCAACGATCAGGATGCGCGGGGGAAGAAAGGCGGACATTACGCTCCGAAACGGGCAAGGGGCTGCCCGGGTTGTCCGACGCACCCACGGGCAAGTCAAGCCGGGGTGGATGCACGCCGGGCAATGAAAAACCCCCTTGGCCGGGGCCTCGGGGGTTCCTCTGACACGCCGGGATGATCCCGGGCGCCTTTCGCGGATCGATCAGACCCCGCCTTCACGCTGCGCCTTCTTGCGCGCGAGCTTGCGCGCACGGCGAATCGCTTCGGCCTGTTCACGGGCTTTCTTGACCGAGGGTTTCTCGAAATGCTGCTTGAGCTTCATTTCCCGAAACACACCTTCGCGCTGAAGTTTTTTCTTCAGGGCCCGGAGAGCCTGTTCGACGTTGTTATCGCGAACCGATACCTGCATGTGGTTTTCACCACCTTTCTAAGCTAGTGTGAGGTTGCAGGACGCGCCCCCTTAACAAGCGGCGTGCGTCTTGTCCATTGTCTTGTCGCGGCCTAGATCGTCGGCCTGAAGGAGCGATACCATGACCGACACCGCCGGGCGCCTGCTGGACGCCGTTCTGCCTCATGTGCCGTTTGACGGCTGGTCCGACGCCGCGCTCAGGGCCGCGGTCGCCGATTGCGGGCTGGACCCGGCGCTGGCGCGGGCGCTGTTCCCGCGCGGCGGGGTGGATCTGGCGCTGGCCTGGCACCGGCGCGGCGATGCGGCGATGGTGGAGACGCTGGCGACTCGCGATCTTTCGGCGCTGAAATTCCGCGAGCGGGTGGCGCTGGCCGTGCGGCTGCGGCTGGACGGCCTCGACGTCGACACGGTGCGCCGGGCCTCGGCGCTGCTCGCGCTGCCCCACAATGCGCCCGAGGCCGCGCGCGCCGTCTGGGGCACGGCGGATGCGATCTGGACCGCCCTGGGCGACACCAGCACGGACGGAAACTGGTATTCAAAGCGCGCGATCCTGTCGGGGGTCTATTCGGCGGTGGTTCTCTACTGGCTGGGCGACACCAGCGAGGGCAAGGCCGAAACCTGGGCCTTTCTGGACCGCCGCATCGAGGACGTGATGCGGTTCGAGAGCGCCAAGGCCAAGGTGCGCGCCTCGCCGGTGCTGAACCCGCTGCTGGGCTGGCCGCTGAGGCTGATGGAACGGGTCAAGGCGCCGGTGGGCAGCAGGTAGGGTTGGGGGGGGCTGCGCGCCCCCCCAACCCCCCCGCCAAAGGGGGGCACGCCCCCCTTTGGAAACCCCGTGGATATTTATGGACATATGAAAGGGCGGCCCTGGGCCGGTGTGGGTGACGGGATGGCTGTGTCGCACATGATGCGCGTGATCGAGATTTCCCGGCCCGGCGGGCCCGAGGTGCTGGTGCCCGCCGACCGCCCGGTGCCGGTGCCCGGCGCGGGCGAGATTGTCCTTCGCGTGGCCTTTGCCGGCGTGAACCGGCCCGACGCCCTGCAGCGCGCCGGTGCCTACGCGCCGCCCGCGGGCGCGTCGGATCTGCCGGGGCTGGAGGCTTCGGGCATTGTGGTGGCGGTGGGTCCCGGGGTGGCGCGCTGGTCGGTGGGGGATGCGGTCTGCGCCCTGCTTCCGGGTGGGGGTTACGCCGAATACGTCGCCTGCCCCGCCGCGCACGCCCTGCCCGTTCCGGCAGGCATGGGCCTGCGCGAGGCGGCCTGCCTGCCCGAGACGTTCTTTACCGTCTGGACCAATGTCTTCGACCGCGGGGCCTTGCGCGCCGGTGAGCGGTTTCTGGTGCACGGCGGCACCTCGGGGATCGGCACCACGGCGATTCAACTGGCGGCGGCGCGCGGGGCGCGGGTGTTTGCCACGGCGGGGTCGGACGCCAAATGCGCGGCCTGTCTGGCGCTGGGGGCCGAACGGGCCATCAACCACCGCACGCAGGATTTCGTCGCCGAGGTTCAGGCCGAAGGCGGGGCGGATCTGATCCTGGACATGGTGGGCGGCGAATATCTGCCGCGCAACCTGCGCGCCCTGGCCGAGGACGGGCGCCTGGTGCAGATCGCGTTCCTGCAAGGCCCCAGGGTCGAGGTGAACTTTGCGCCCCTGATGACCCGGCGCCTGACGATCACCGGCAGCACGCTGCGCCCGCAATCCCTCGCCGCCAAGGCAAGCATCGCCGCGTCGCTGGAGGCCGAGGTCTGGCCCCTGCTGGCCGCGGGCCGCATCGCCCCCGTGATCGACGCCGAATTCCCGCTGGCCGAGGCGGCGGCGGCCCATGCGCATCTGGAGGCCGGTCAGCACATCGGCAAGATCGTGCTGCGGGTCGGGGGCTGAGACACGCGGTTGCAACGCGGGCCGAGGATGGGCATATAGGGCGCGTTCCCTGAGGTGGCATCGATGAATTATCTGGATTTCGAAAAACCGCTGGCCGAGATCGAAGGCAAGGCGGCCGAGTTGCGCGCCATGGCCCGCGCCACGCCGGAAATGGATGTCGAGAAGGAAGCCGAGGCGCTGGACCGCAAGGCGGACCAACTGCTGGGCGAGATCTACAAGTCGCTGACGCCCTGGCGCAAATGTCAGGTGGCCCGCCATCAGGACCGCCCGCATTGCAAGGATTACATCGACGCGCTGTTCACCGAATTCACCCCGCTGGCCGGGGATCGCAACTTTGCCGAGGATCACGCCATCATGGGCGGCCTTGCGCGGCTGGGCGACCGGCCGGTGGTGGTGATCGGGCAGGAAAAGGGATCGGACACCAAATCGCGGATCGAGCGCAATTTCGGCATGGCGCGGCCCGAAGGATACCGCAAGGCGATCCGGCTGATGGATCTGGCGCACCGCTTTGGCCTGCCCGTGGTGTCGCTGGTCGACACGCCCGGCGCCTATCCCGGCAAGGGCGCCGAAGAGCGCGGGCAGGCCGAGGCCATCGCGCGCTCGACGGAAAAATGCCTGTCGCTGGGCGTGCCGCTGGTCAGCGTCATCATCGGCGAAGGGGGGTCGGGCGGGGCCGTGGCCCTGGCCAGCGCCGACCGTATCCTGATGCTCGAACATTCGGTCTATTCGGTCATCACCCCCGAAGGCTGCGCCTCGATCCTGTGGAAAGACAGCGAAAAGATGCGCGAGGCCGCCGAGGCCATGCGGCTGACGGCGCAGGAATTGCTGAAACTGGGCGTGATCGACCAGATCATCGCCGAACCGCGCGGCGGCGCGCAGCGCGACCGCGCCGCGACGATTGCCAGCGTGGGCAAGGCGCTGGAGGCGACCCTGGCCAAGTTCGACGGCAAGGCGCCGGGTGACCTTGTCGCGGCGCGGCGGCGCAAGTTCCTCGAAATGGGCCGCAAGGGACTGGCCGCATGATCCATCCCTTCGGGCCCTGGACCCTGCTGGCCGTGGCGGGGGTGCTGGAGATTGTCTGGGCCATCGCGCTGAAATCCTCGGACGGGTTCGCGCGGTTCTGGCCCACGGCGGTCACGATCGTCGCGGCCTTTGCCTCGTTCTTCCTCCTGGCGCAGTCCCTGCGCGAATTGCCTGCGGGCACGGCCTATGCGGTCTGGACCGGGATCGGCGCCCTGGGCGTGGCGATCCTGGGCGTCGTCTGGTTTGGCGAGGCGGTGACCCCGCTGCGCGTGGGCGGCATCCTGCTGATCGTGGCCGGGATCGGCGCCCTGAAACTGGCATGACGCTGGCCGTGCGCCCCTATGCCCCGGGCGACGAGGCGCCGCTGTGCGACGTGCTGAACGCCATCATCGCGGCGGGGGGCACCACCGCGCATGAAACCCCCTTCACGCCCGAACGCCTGGTCCCGCACGCGCTGACCGGCGCGCGGGTCCAATGCTGCCATGTCGTGCTGGAAAACGGCGTGCCGGCGGGGTTCCAGTCGGTCACCCTCAACCCGGCGCTGCCGGAGGGGTGGGGCGACATGTCCAGCTTTACCCGCCGCGAGCCCCCCGTGCCCGGCGCCGGGCGGGCGCTGTTCGCCGCGACGCTCGCACGGGCCCGCGCGATGGGTCTGGTCGCGCTGAACGCCACGATCCGCGCCGACAACGTGCCGGGGCTGGGGTATTACGCCGCGATGGGGTTCCAGGATTACGACGTCAGCCGCGCAGTGCCCCTTGGCGACGGAAGGCCCGTCGACCGGCTGCACAAACAGCTCATCCTGTAGCCGACGCGACGCGCGCGCCCATCACCGCAGCACGAGTCACCACATCGTTTGCGCCGCGCGTCCCGGCCATTCCCGGTCATACGCGGCGCCGTCGATGCCGCCGTCGGTGATCTCGGTGATCATGTCGCCGACGCTGGGCAGGCCCGCGCTGTCATCGCGTCCCCAAAGCCCCGACCGCAGCAGCGCGCGGGCGCATTGGACATAGACCTCGGCCAGAGCAATCACGATGACAAGGTGCGGCGGCTTGCCGCCCTGCTCGAATCGCGCGCAAAGTGCCGGATCGACCGACAGCCGCGCCGTGCCGTTCACCCGCATCACGCTGTTCGATCCGGGCACCAGGAAGGCCAGCGACACCCGCCCGTCGCGCAGGATGTTGCGCAGGCTGTCGATGCGGTTGTTGCCGCGCCAGTCGGGCATCAGCAGCGTGCCGGGATCGGCCACCTGCACCACCGGCCCGTCAGCGCCGCGCGGCGTGCCGTCGGTGCCTTCGGGGCCGACCGTGGACAGGATGCAGAACCGGCTGGCCTCGATCCAGCGCCGATAGGCCGGGGTCAGGCGGCGGGTGACCTTGACCAGCGCGGCCTCGGGCGGGGGGCCGAACAGGGATTCGAGATCCTCGAGCGTGGCGATCCAGCTCACGGCAGGCGCCGCGGGGCAAAACCGGCCTCGGTCATCAGGGCGTCCGATCGGGACTCGACCGCCTGTTCGACCTCGGACAGGAAGTCACGCAGGGGCAGGCCCGGCTGGATCGCGGGCAGGAACTCGATCACCGCCAGTCCGGGCGCGCGATAGAGGCGCCGACGCGGCCAGAACACCCCCACGTTGCAGGCCACCGGCACCACCGGCGCGCCCATTTCCTGATAGAGAACCCCGACACCCACCTTGTAGGGCAGGCTCTCGCCCGGCGCCACGCGGGTGCCCTGCGGAAAGATGATCAGTTGCCCGGGCTCG
>ERZ761607.2053-NODE-2053-length-22971-cov-9.877771_pt1 | contig 22971 bp, 19 predicted proteins | sample MGYA00511164_ERZ761607 | MGnify/ENA primary metagenome ERZ761607 (study PRJEB28899, sample SAMN02445080) | bioreactor sludge metagenome | biome: EBPR sludge | place: Australia: Brisbane, Thorneside Wastewater Treatment Plant | collected 2011-06-22 ... | reverse complement strand
GCCCATCCTCTTCCTAATGGAAATACATATTTTGTTTTATCTTTCATGTTTTTAAACTTATCTTTATGGATTTATTAAAATAATTAATATACAAATTTGCTTCTGATTTAGTTTTATTAAATCTGAATGTTTAATCAAAATTTCTAAATATTATTTTAGGCTTAATAACCAATTTCTTGTTTTTTCAACGAAATTTTCATCAACAAACCTTAATGAATTTCTTTGAATACAAATTTTACCTTTAAAATCACCAAATACTTTTTTCATTTCATCTGATACAACAAATCTCTCTTTACCATCACTTCCAAAAGCTTTTTTATCACTAATTTTATAAGCTTTTTCTAATAATTTACTATTCTTTGAACCCTTTATTAATTTTAACCCTCTATTTTTTTCGGTTTCTACATCCCTCTTAAATATTCTTTCATTCTTAACATGAAAATTATTTTTAAAACCGGAATTGATTAATGAATCTCTCAAATTAACATCCTGAACACAGACACAATTCTGTTCAAGCTCAAAATAACCAATTAGATATAAACAAGTTAAACCTGAAGAATTCGTTAAACTTGAATAAAAAAGTAAGTAATCACCTTTTTCTAATTTTTTCAAACCATTTTTATTAAAATTTGGATCTCCGTAAGTAAATGTTTCAAATTCTGGATCATGATGAACATAAGTATCTTTAAATTTTGAAAATTTATCCTGAGGTATGTAATCAATTAAATTTTTTCCAAATTTAGTTTTAATGGTGGAATAAGTTTCCGGAAATGAAGTTTTATCTATTGAATTCTCATTTATCGGGATATACACAAAAGTATTATCATCAAAAATTTTTCCGTGAAAACCTAAATTTCCAGTGTCAGCTCCAACTCTAATTAGTGCAATGTTCATTTTGTTTTACTATCAACTAATATTTCAAAAAATTCATTAATTGTTCTGTAAGACATTGAAATTGGATTATCTATTTTAGTACATTTAATTTTTTGTTTTGACCAGACATATGAATATTCTATTTCTCCGATTATTAATTTATGTGTATTGTTCTTATATTTCATTATATCCTTATGCCATAATGGATACCCCTTTTTGCTTAAACTTGCATGAGAATGATTTGAGCAAGGTTCTATATAATTTTTAGGATCATTAAATTTATTATCATCGTTGGAATCTATAAAATTTTTATTAAATTCAAATAAATCCCCTAAAGGATTATTTACTGAGCTTTTTATTTTAAAAGTTTCAGGATAACATTTCTTTAAATATTGACCAAATTCATATTGCGTTTCAGTAATCTTTCCCACCTTTATTAGATAAAACAAATAATTGTCCGCATTTTTATTTTTTAAATCTTTAGAAGTAATTCCAGCTATAAAAATAGTTTTTCCCTTTGCTATTGATGTTCTGATATTATGTTTGCAAGTGCATAGCGTAATCAATTCACCTTCTAAATTTGGAGCACTAGCAGTCTGGACAAATTCTCCATTAATAAAATCTACTGTATTAATTATATATGGTCTAATTTGTTCTTTACCAAATTGTTTTAAATCTTTTTTAAGACTATCAATACTATAATTATTTTTAAAATTGCTATAATTTATTTCTTGATAATGTTTTTCTTTAATTTCTTTTTTAATTTTCATATTAATTAATTTTTAATTTCAAATTAATAATTTTCATTTAAAGATTTGTCTAATTTAATTAGAATTTTTTTTCATCACTTCCCCCTCCACAATAAATAAAAAGGAATACCTGTCAGTATGAGAACTAAACCGATTCCGGTGTCACGGGGGTTTTGGATTATTGTTACTACTACTAACACTATACAGAATAAAACAAAAATTCCGGGTATCCATGGGTAACCCCAGACTTTATATGGTCTGTGCTGATCTTTTAATTTCCTTCGTAATACAAATACTCCAAATGCTCCGGCTCCGTAAAATATAAACGATGCAAAAATTAACATATCTGTTAACTGATCAAACGTTCCGCTTAGCGTTAGAACACTAGCCCAAACTCCTTGAATTAATAATGATGTATATGGAGTTTTAAATTTCGGATGAACATTCGCTGCCGATTTGAAAAACATTTTATCCCTCGCCATTGCAAAATAAATTCTCGATGATGCCAATATACTTCCGTTCGTTGTACCAAATGTTGAAATCATAATTAGGATCGAAATAAAAATCGCTCCTGTTGCACCCGTGAACGACCTCATCACTTCAACTGCAATAATAGTATTTTCCCTTCCTGCTATCTCCATAACTTTTTCTACAGGTAAAACATAAAAATATACAAAGTTAATGAGCAGATAAATAAGTATCACAATTGACACACCACCAAATAATGCAATCGGAATATTCCGTTTTGCATTTTTCACTTCGCCTCCAAGATACCCGATATTATTCCAGCCGTCATAAGCCCAGAAAGCACCAAGCATCGCAGCAAACATTGCTCCGAATAATCCAAGTGAAGAACCGTATTCAGCATTGGGGTTTGCCATATATGGTTCAAGATTTTGCGGACTACCTCCGCTCAAAGAAAATCCTAAAATTATAATTATAAAAATTCCGCTGATTTTAAGTATTGTAAAAATATTACTAATCATTCCGCCAAAAATCACTCCTAAATAATTTGCAATAGTCAAAAATATTATCGTGCATATTGTTAAAACCTTAACACCAAAATTATCAAACGGATTAAATATTCCGAGAATAGAAAAATCCTGCATATCCCGCGAAAGTTCAGGCAATGGTATCATCACATTAACAGACTCTGCAAAGACATAAGCAATAGATGCAATTGAAGCAGACTGAATTACGGAAAAACAACTCCACCCGTAAATAAACGCAAATGCTTTCCCATACATTTCTTTGAAATAAACATATTGCCCTCCCGGTTCGGCTATCATCCCGGCTATCTCCGCATTTGTTGCAGCTCCTAATAGAGTTATCACGCCTGCTATCAGCCACGCAATAAGCACTAATCCACCTGACTGAAGTTCCATTGTCATCGGAGCAAGTTTTTTAAAAACACCTGACCCAATCATTGAACTGATTACAATTAATAACGCAGTGAATAGCCCGAGTTTTGTTGCAAGTCCTGAATAATGAAATTCTGTTTTTTTCATTTCTTAATTTTAGCTGAAAAAGACTTTTGCAATATTATATGTATTTAAATCTACAGTTTTTAATTTGCTGATTGCTTCTTTAATCGGAATATCTGTAATCTCCTCACCTCTTAAAGCAGCCATTCTTCCGAATTTTTTTTCGTGTATCATCTCCATTGCATACACACCGTATCTTGTCCCAAGCATTCTGTCAAACGCCGTAGGCACACCTCCTCTCTGCACATATCCCAATATTGTAGCACGCGTTTCAAAGCCCGATCTTCTTTCTATTTCTTCCGCTAATAAATACCCGATACCGCCAAGTCTCACTCTTCCAAAGTCATCTAATTTTTCAAACTCCTTTTTATTAAATGCAAAAGTTTTTATTTCATCTTCAATATAAGTAGCACCTTCAGCAACTACTATTATGGAAAATAATTTTCCTCTTTTACTTCTTGATTTTATAACTTTTACAACCTCATCAATTTTTTCAGGAAACTCCGGAATTAAAACAACATCAGCACCTCCTGCAACTCCTGAATATAACGCTATCCATCCTGCATGCCTTCCCATCACTTCCAAAACCATTACTCTGTGATGTGATTCGGCAGTTGTGTGAAGCCGGTCAATTGCTTCGGTTGCAATTGAAACCGCCGTATCAAAACCAAAAGTATAATCCGTTCCGTTAATATCATTATCAATTGTCTTTGGAACACCAATTATATTTATCCCTGCTTCGCTTGCAAGTTGTGCTATATGCATTGAGCCTTCCCCACCAATTGCAATTAAAGCATTGAAACCGGCACATTCAATTTTTTCCAATAAAAAATCTCTTCCGTTTGCAACTTCAAAAGGACTGAATCTTGATGTTCCTAAAATCGTTCCACCTCTGTTTATAATTCCACTGACTTCTTTATTTCCGAGAGGTAAATAATGTTCGTCAAAAATTCCTTTCCATCCGTTTAAAATGCCGGTACATTCATATCCGAGTTGCATTCCTTTACGAACAATTGCTCTTATTACCGCATTCAATCCCGGACAATCTCCGCCTGATGTTAATATTCCTATCTTCATATCATTTTAATCCTATTGCTAAGTTAATTTTATTTTGTCTTATCACAAGTATCAAAGCCAGTAAATAAATTATGGCAGCTGTGATAAATACTATTGTGAATCCCGTTGTCATTGCCATTATTATTGTAATCACAGTTCCAATTACGCTGAAAAATCCGTTAATCCCCCAACCCAATGCAGCGAATTTTGTTTGTGAATTTTCAATCAATGACATACCAATTGGAAAAGGCATTCCCATAAAAAATCCTAATGGGAAAACAATTATTACGGTTATGATTATTCTCCATATCAATTCAAGTCTTACACTGTTTGAAAATAAAATCGGATTAAATATTCCTATCATTAAAACAAAAACAGCAATCAACGAAAATATTATTACAAGTTTTTTATTTGAGTTGTTAAAAAATTTAAATGAAAACATACTTCCGATTCCCGAGCCAATTAACATTGAAGAAATCACTGTCAGCAATGTATATACAGGTTGTCCGAGAAACAAAGTAAATTTCTGAATCAAACAAACCTGAATCATTATATATCCGATTCCCAGACAGGCAAAATAAATAAGAAAATTTTTATTGAATTTATTATCACCTTTATCTTTCACTAATTTCAGCGGTAATAAAATAAAAAATCCTGCTACAATAATAGACTGAATTAAAATAACTATAAGAGTTGTTTCCGCTACTGGTCTGTCTTTAAGAGCGAGTATTGCTTTTTCATTTTGAGAAAAAACTTCTTTCATACTCTCAAAAGTTAGATTTTTAAACCCGATATTATTATCAAAAAATGGTTTGTTATCAGTTGCCGGTGCTATATCAGTTTTATAATTTTTTATTATTTCATCCAAATTATCTGATTCTATCAGATCTTTATAAACTCCATCTTGCTTTTGAAGCGGATCGTATAAAATTTCAAGATTTAACATTGATGCTTCGTTTCTTACATTCACTACGTCAACATCGCTGAAACCGTTTTTCTTATATATTACACCACCCATAAAACTTTTATCACCTTCAAATTCTGATGGAGCTCTTCTGAAAACAATAATGTTATTTTTATCTTTATGTGTGCCGAGACTTGTTACTTCTCTTGCTTTTCTAAGTGAAGTTATAAGTTTCGGAATTTGTGTTTCAGGTCTTGTAATATATAATACTCCACCTTCATTATTTAAATGTGTTATATATTCCTGAACTGCTTCCTGAGTGAGAATATAATTTTCCACCATACTCATCGCTCCACTTGATACGGCTGAAGATGAAATAGTATGTGCTGAAATGATTACATCATAAATATCTCCTTTACTACTTAATACACTTCTTGCATCATCAGTAATCAAATTCACATTTTTATTTCCCTTTACAAGAGGACCAGTCCAGTAAACAAGTTTTTCAGAAATTATATCATTGAGTATTCCGTTAATTTCAACTGCTGTTATATCCCGGGAATTGTGATAAAGACTTGTTAAAATTTCTCCACCTCCTGCTGAGCCGACAATAAATACATTCTTAATTGTATCGCCCTGTGGAAAGGTTGAAAAAGCAAGATTTGAAGCATCCGCAGGTTTAGTTTCAGGAGGAAGTTTTTTTACATTCGGTATTGTAGTTGTCGCGTTTCCATCATCTATAATTGCAGTCAATATATCATATCCGTCTTCGCTACCTTCATCTTCTTTCATCACATCTATTTTAGAAATTGTATTCCACTCCGTCATAAGTTTTTTATGCGGATTTTGTTTTATAAAATTTCCATAAATTTTATTTTCGGATGAATTAATCGGAAGCATTTTATCCAAGTCTGTAAGAAAAAACAAACTGAATCCTATTAGAATTACATTTATAAACGAAAGCCATTTATGATTTGAAAATCCGAAAACTATTGCTGTTAAAAATCCGCCGATTGCTATAAAAACAATCGTTCCGTTACCTCCGAAAGATGGCATCAGAATTACAAATGCAAAACAAGCTAAACCGGCACCAACTAAATCTGCAAAATATAATTTATTTATTTCTGATTTATATTTAGTGAGTAAAATTGAAATTATTAATCCGGCAATAAAAAATGGCAATGTTATTAATAAATAATATATTGGCAGATAAACAAACTGAACTGATTCTGAAAATAAACTGAACGGGTCAAAAGGAATTTTATTCATTACTATAAATGTGAACATCACACTAATTCCAAATCCAAGTGACAAATAAGATAATAATTTATCAGTCGGTATTTTTTTAATTTTTTCATTCACCGATAAAAATGTTCCGCTGATACCAAACCCGAGCAACGCCACACTTATAACCATAAATGCAAAATTATACCAAAGGACTACAGATAAAATTCTCGTAAGTGTAAACTCAAGTAATAATGTTGATAATGAAATTAAGAAAATCCCAATATAAAATGATGGTTCAGTTTTATCTTTTCTAAGATTAATTTTCGTTTTTAATGACATTATATATTTTTTTCAGTTTAATTAACAAATCTTCTACTTTATTTAAATTTAACATATTTGAGCCATCGCTCAATGCTTTTGACGGGTTCGGATGTGTTTCAAAAAATAACCCGTCAGCACCTGATGCTATCGCTGCCTTGCTCAATGGTTCTATAAATTCAGGTGATCCGCCGCTTACGCCTTTATTTGCTGATGGCATCTGAACTGAATGTGTCGCATCAAAAATAACAGGGTATTTATTTTTTTTCATAATCTGTATTCCTCTGAAATCAACCACCAGATTATTATATCCGAATGTACTTCCTCTTTCGGTTAACATAATTTTTTTGTTTCCGGTGAGAGAAACTTTTTCAACCTGATATTTCATATCGTCAGGCGACATAAACTGTCCCTTTTTTATATTCACAATTTTTCCTGAATGTCCCGCTTCTTCCAAGAGTTCAGTTTGTCGTGAAAGAAATGCCGGTATCTGCAATACATCAACAACGCTTGCTGCTATATCAATTTCAATTACACTGTGAATGTCAGTTAATACAGGTACTTCAAATTCTTTTCTGACATCCGCTAAAATTTTTAATGATTTTTCTATACCTATTGTTCTGAATGATTTAGCAGATGTTCTGTTTGCTTTTATATATGATGATTTGAATATAAATGGAATCTTCAATTTAGAAGTTATCTCTTTTAATCTTTCACAGGTTTTGAAAGTAATACTTTTATTTTCAACTACGCAAGGACCCGCAATAAGAAAAAAAGAATTTTTATTTTTTAAGCTTTCATAATTTAACATATAAATATTTTTAATTTTCTTTTTTTAGAGTTTCTAAAGGAGGCAATCCGTATTTATCTCCCTTCTCAATATACTTATCAAGTTTTTGTTTTAATTCCTGCTCTGAATATCCTGGATTTTCATATAAACCTTTATTTAATCTTTGCCTCACCCCTTCAAAAATACAAATCCCTGCAGTCACAGATACATTCAATGATTGAATCATACCAAACATTGGTATAATAAAATTTTCATCAGATAATTTAATTACTTCTCCGGAGACTCCTCTGTTTTCATTTCCTAAAACAATTGCAACATTTCCGGATAAATCTAATTCATATAAACTTTTGTTTTCTGAATCTTCAATAATTGCAGTGGAATAAATTTTAAAACCTTTGTTGTGTAAATCATCAAAACATTCTTTCACTGATGTGAATTTTTTCAACTCAACCCATTTTTTAGCACTGGAAGATGATTGTCTTCCAATTTTTGGAAACTCTTCTGCGTTATAAATTAAATAAACTTCATCTATTCCTGCTACTTCAGCCGTTCTCAGAATTGCACTTACATTGTGAGGATCATGAATATTCTCCATCACAATCGTAAAACCTTTCTGACGTTTTTTTACAACTTCAGTAAATTTATTAAATCTTTTTTCAGTCAAATCTGTTTATGATTATTGGAACGAATATACCAAATTATTGGTATAGAATATATGAATTACTATTTTTAAAATTCTGAAAATGAAATTATTATGAACGTAAAAACAATAATATTATTTCTAAGTTTTATTTTCCCCTCAATAATATTTGCTCAAAATTCCAATTCTCCTTTAAACACGAATAAAAAATATGAACCTGTAGAACCGCATAACAAGTGGGGTTTAGGTGTTTCATATACTGAGCAAGGTATCGGTATCAGGTCAGGGTTATATTTTAAACTGAGTAACAGCACAAATCTTGATTTGAATATTTCAATTTCAGGTGTTGCTGATTCCAGAGAGTTTGAAGAGTATGATATTTTCGGAAACTCAAGAATCAGAAATAAAGAGAATAGAATTTATATGATTCCTTTGAGCATAGGCATTCAGCATTATCTGTTTGCAGATGAACTTGATGATAGTTTCAGACCTTATTTAAAATCGGGTATTGCACCGACACTTGTATTAACTAATCCTTATTCAAGAGGATTTTTTAATGCACTTGGATATATGCAACCTGCATTTGCTATCGGACCTTATGCGGGAGTAGGATTGCAATTCAAACAAAGCAATTCAATCGGTTTTAACTTTGGAATTTCGTATTATTATCTTCCACTCGTAGGTAAAAAAGTTAATAGTCTATATGACCAGCCGATTAAAGATGTAGGCGGATTGCAGTTTCAGTTTGGAGTTGATTTCTTAGGAAGATAAAAAATATTTATTTCGCAAAATTTAAAAGGGAGATTTTTAATCTCCCTTTTTTTATTTCATTAATATTGCTTTCTTCGTGAAGTGTCCTTCATTCGTCAGCATATTTATATAATATGCTCCGCTTGGTAATTCGCTTGCATTCCATTCAATAGTATGATTTCCAATTGTTGTAAATCCTTTGTATAACTCTTTTATAAATTCACCTGTTATTGAATAAATTTTTATCGAGACAGATGTATTTCTGAAAAGAGAAAAATTTATCTTTGTGCTCGGGTTAAATGGATTTGGATAGTTTTGGTTTAATGAATGATTCAAAGGTATTCCGGTTTCATATCCGTTTTCTATATTTGTTGTCCCTCTTGTATATTTGTATAAACTCGCTCCTCCTGCATATACTATGCTGTCTTTGACTGTGAACATACTGTGAATCTGTAAATAATTTTGATTTATAAACTGAAATGTTGTACCGCCGTTTGTTGTCTGATACATTCCCGAACCGTTTCCACTTGCAATCCAACCTGTTTGCGGATTTATAAACGAAATTGATTCTGCATATTGATTTGTGCTGTTCGTTCCCGGAATAATTTTCCTTTCCCATGTATTACCTCCGTCTGTAGTTATTATATATGACATAGGTGTATTATAAAAACTTTGCACCGTTCCGTATCCGAAATTTTCATCGTTGAATAATAATTGCCAGATATGTTCCATTGATTGATATGATCTGTATCTTTTCTGAAATGAAATTCCTCCGTTTGTTGTTCTTAATACCACAGCACCCTCTGAAGGTATTGTACTTGTCCCCCCGATAAATCCTAAACTCCGGTTTTTAAAAAATACTCCAATCTGATAAGATGTAAATGCTCCCATATCAACTACATTAAACGATTCACCTGCATTTGTGGTATATGTAAAACTTGTAGGTCCGCTATATCTTCCTGATCCATACATACATGAATCGCCTACTACCCACATTTCACAGTATCCTGTTGATTTAATATTCATTACATCATCTATCCTAATCCAGTTCAATCCTCCGTTAGTTGTCTTAAATAATTCACCATTGATTGTCCCAGCCCAACCTGTGTTCGCATTATTAAACGCCACACTTCTGAAAGAAAAATTTCCGCCTGAGAATTGAGTCTCCAGTGATGCACCTCCATTGGTAGTTCTCTTTATAGTAGAGTATGATACTATCCATCCGGTATTTTCATTAATGAAATATAAATCTTCATATCGTCCTGTAAAGGATTGAGAACCGGGACAAATAATCCATTCAGCAAATGAAATATTTGAAAGTAATATAAAAAATAAAATTAGTGTTTTCATAAATTTATTTTATTAAAATCATTTTTTTTGTTTGAGTTGATTTAGATGTTTGTAAAGAATAAAAATAAACTCCTGATGATAGGTTATCTCCTGAGAAATTAATTTCATATTTTCCTGAAGAAGCAATACCATTATATAAAGTCTGAATTTCTCTTCCGGTTAAATCATAAATTTTCAAAGTTATAAAATCTTTATTAGGTAAATCAAAAGTAATCTTAGTTGTCGGGTTAAAGGGATTTGGAAAATTTTGGTATAAATTAAATTCATTAGGAACTGATGAAGAAATCGGATTTATATTTACGGTAGTATTGCTGAGTTTGGCAATTGAATTTACCTGAGTATTACCTGAAAAAGTGAATCCTCCGCCTGCGATTAATTGATTTTCAAAAACTTCAAAAGTTTGTACCACACTGTTAAGTCCAAAACCTGCAAAACTCCATCCTGAAGAATTATACTTTGCTACATTTTGATAAGTTATTCCATTTATTTTATCGAACAATCCTCCGACATATAAATTACCGTTATGAACTTTTAGTGTGCGGATATACAAAGGATTTCCAAATACTCTTTCAATTGAATTATACATTTTTTGCCAAGAGTTTCCGTCCCAAGATGCAAGTCTCGTAATACCCGTATCACCTTGAGGAGAAAACGTTCCTCCTGCTATTAATTTATTATCATAATTTGTAATTGAAAAAACTGTTCCGGGCAATCCGTTACCAAATCCCGACCATGTTGAACCATTGTATTTTGCTATTCTGCTAAAATTTATATTTCCTGCTTTGAAAAATGAACCACCGATAACAAGTTCATTATTATACGAACTTATTGCAAGAACCGCATTATCAGTTCCACCGCCAACATTCACCCAGTTATTTCCGGATAGTTTTGATAAATATTTTAATTCAGTTGAACCTGAATTATAAAATGCACCTCCAGCATAAAGATCTCCATTATGAATCTCCAAAACAAAAACCTGATCATCAAAACCTTCCCCGACATTTACCCATTGAGAACCGTTCCACTTTGCTATGTAATTTAATTTTGTGTTTCCAGAAGAATCAAATATTCCACCGGCATATAACTCACCATTAAAAACTTTTAGAGTCAATACATCTTCATTAAATCCCTGACCCATTTGAATCCATTGAGTTCCATTCCACTTTGCAATTTTCTTCACAGGTGTCATACCGCTCATTGTAAAAGATCCTCCGGCAACTAACTCCCCATTATAAACTGTAATAGCATTTACAATTAAGTTAAATCCCGCTCCAATGCTATTCCAGGTCAATGACATAGTATCCTGAACAGCAATTCTTCTTAACTGTAAAGCACCTGAAGTTGTGAAGTCTCCACCGACTGCAATTTTACCATCAATTTTATCAATAGTTCTGACAGCACTTGAAAAGCCGCTTCCACACTGTTGCCATTGGCTTCCATTCCAATATGCAAAATTTAAAATATTAATTATTCCTGAAGAACTTATTGAACCTCCGGCATAAATTGTATTCGATAATTTATAAATATCATAAACCTGACCTGTTAATCCGTTTCCGATTGCTGTCCATTCTGTTCCGTTCCATTTAGCAATAGATGCGATTTGAGAAGAACCTGAAGATATAAACGAACCTCCGGCAAATAATTCACCGTCAAAATCTTTGAGAACATTTACAGTGTTGTTAAATCCATTTCCTAAAGCACTGAAAGTTGTTCCGTTAAATTTAGCAACTCTTAAAATAGGGTTACTATTTATACTTGTAAAAAATCCTCCGATAATTAACTCATTATTAAAAACTGTCATTGTTCTTACAAAAGAACTGATGCTATTATCCACTGCTTCCCAGTTTGAACCATTCCATTTTGCTAAATATTTAACAGGTGCTGAATTACTTTCTGTAAAAATTCCACCGGCATATAACTGACCGTTAAATACGCACAAAGAATATACGATATTGTTCAGACCTCCACCCATTTGAACCCATTGAGTTCCATTCCATTTTGCAACTCTCGATATTGGATTACTTCCTGAAAGTGTAAAATTCCCTGCTGCTATTAGTTCACCGTTAAATTCCACAATTGAATTAACATCATTATTAAATCCATTACCATATTTTTTCCACACATTATTTTCCAGATATGCAATTTTGTTTAATGAATCGTTAATATTATTTGAATAATTAAAAGATCCTGCTGCAATAGTCTTTCCTTGAAATGACATAATGCATCGGACAGGTGAGTCAAATCCTGAACCGGGAGAATTCCAGTTTAAAATATTTTGTGCATATATCTCGGCTACGCCAATAGTAATGATGAAAAAACAAAGCAAAAATTTCCGGTTAAACTTTTGCATAAATGTTGTTATTATATTTAACAACAATATTTTATTACTTAAAATTAATAAAAAGGTAAAAAAAATTACATAGCTGTCCAAGAAAAATTATTTGTGAATAATACTATTGTTACTTCGTTTTTATTTTCATATACCGCTAATCTCCAAACTTTATCCAGATAATTCCTCCATGTGTGTAATTCCTACAATAAGACTATTTCATCTTTAAGTATATTATGATTCCTATTTATACCTTTGTTATGCTTATCAGTTAAATATTTATCTACCAATCTTTTAAAAGATTGCCTGTTTAATTTATTAATTATTTTACTAAATAATGTTATATTGCACATAGGATCGTTTATTTATTTTTATTGTTCACAAAACAAAAATAAATACTTTGGAATTAAACTTCCATTGACTAGCCTTTTTTTATTTCAACGTTTTGGATGGATGTGCTATAGTTTAGTAGCTTAAAAAGTCATATAAATTCAAAAGTGATTTGAGTATATTTGATTGATTTTGACTAACAATGTTATTAAAAAAATTTAAACTCTAAAAAAACTATAAAACAAATTTTTTTAAAAAATGAATTATTGGACAAGATTAAGTATAGATTATGCTAATCAGAGATCATATTTGGACGATCTTTTTAAGGTATATCCAACTATTCCTGATGGAATTAGAACAATTGATAAGGAATTGTGGAAAAATATTGAAAAAGCATTTTATAGTAAAATTAATGAAGTTTTAATAAACGAATTACTGAAACTTGATTTATTTCCAATAAAAGACAGTTATATAGCATACCTGAAACAAGATCCAAACTCAATCAAAAGAAATCCACAAACTATTAACAGAATTTGTGGAAGATTATATGATTTGGGGCTTGATAAAATCTTCGAACGATGTAGTGAGCCAAAAGAAACGAATCGACAAATAGGACCCATGTTTAATAATTGGCTCAAAAGAAAATCTTTGGGATTACAGCCTGTTTCATTAGAAGAGTTTCTAAGTAATTCCAATAATGCTATTCTTGGTGGAACAGATGATGACAAAATGAAATTTGCAAAGATACATCTCAATTATGTTAGAAACAAAGGTCTTGATTTAGTTGCTAGATTTAATAATAAGTATGTAATTGGAGAAGCAAAGTTTCTATCAAGTGATGGAGGTTCACAAAATTCAGATTTTGAGGATGCAATTGCAACCATTGAAGCAAAAGAGACTAATGCGATTAAAGTGGCAATTTTAGATGGAGTGCTATACATCCCTAGTGGGAAAAAAATGCATAAGTATATTACAAATCCTTATAAAGACTATAATATAATGAGCAGTTTAGTACTCCGAGAATTTTTATATCAGATATAAAATTTATGTTGTTAAACTACCCTAATAAAAAAAAAGAACAGGAAATATTCAATAATATTCCTGAAATTGAGTTAGAAAAATTAAATATTAGTGAGAATTTTAATATGCTAATTCAAGCTGATAATTTAATTGCTTTAAAACAACTAATCACAAACTATAATCTTAAAGGCAAAGTTGATTTAATTTATATTGATCCACCTTTTGCAACTAATAATACTTTTACAATTACAAATGGTAAAGCTAACACAATAAGTAATAGTTTAAATGGGACAATTGCTTTTAAAGATACTTTAAAGGGGTTTAATTTTATTGAATTTATCAGAGAACGACTGATACTTTTAAAAATGTTACTTTCTGAACAAGGTTCTATTTATTTGCATATAGATTATAAGATTGGACATTATGTAAAAGTTATAATGGATGAAATTTTTGGAATTGATAATTTTAGAAATGACATAACAAGAATAAAGTGCAATCCCAAAAATTTTGCTCGAAAAGGATTTGGGAACATAAAGGATATGATACTGTTTTATTCGAAATCTGATAAGATGATATGGAATGAACCTAAAAAACCATATACTAACGAAGATAAATTGAAGCTATTCAGGAAAAAAGACAAAGACGGAAGATTATATACTACGATACCTCTACATGCACCAGGAGAAACACAAAATGGTAAAACATCAAAGGCTTTTAAAGGTATTTTCCCACCAACTGGCAGACATTGGAGAAGCGATGTTACTGTTTTAGAGCAGTGGGATAAGGATGGCTTAATTGAATGGAGTGAAAACGGAAATCCAAGAAAGAAAATTTATCTTGACCAGCAGGAAGGAAAACGGGTACAAGATATTTGGGATTTTAAAGACCCCCAATACCCTTTTTATCCAACAGAAAAAAATTTAGATTTATTAGATTTAATTATAAAAACTTCCTCAAATGAAAATAGTATAGTGTTGGATTGTTTTGCAGGTTCAGGAACTACTTTAATAGCGGCACAAGAAAACGGTAGAAGATGGATTGGAATAGATCAGTCAGATGAAGCGATTAGAATAATTATTCAGAAATTGAATGAATTTAAAGATCGTTTATTCAACACAAGAATTGATTATAAAATATTAATTGAAAGTTTGCCTAACATACTCAATACCTCAAACAAAACTTTTAATCCCTTGAAAAACGTAATTCCGACATCTACACCTTCCTCAAAACAATATTAAAAATTTACATACGGAAATTGCGTTGGATATTGTTTAAGATAACATTGATTTAAACTCATCTTCTGAAATCACTTTAACTCCGAGTGATTTTGCTTTGTCAAGTTTTGAACCGGCATCCTCTCCGGCGAGAACATAATCAGTTTTTTTGCTTACAGATGATGAAGTTTTTCCTCCTAAATCTTCAATTATTTTAGATGCCTCATCCCTTGAATAAGTGGGTAATGTACCGGTAAGAACAAATGTTTTATTCTCAAAATTAGGATTTGTTTTTTTGTTTAATTGTTGCTCTATTTCAAATTTTAATCCGGCTGATTTGAGTTTATCTATTATATTAAGATTATCTTTTTTTCCAAAAAAATCTTTTATACTAACTGCTATTTTAGGTCCTATTTCTCTGACAGCATTCAGATCTTCAAGTGAGGCATTTATAATGTTATCAATATTTTTGAAATGCTTAGATAATATTTTCGCTGTTCTTTCTCCTATATGCCTTATACCAAGAGCGAACAAAACTTTATCAAATGGTTTTTGTTTTGATAATTCAATTCCGTTCAAAATATTTTCAGCACTTTTCTCACCGAATCTCTCTAACGAAATTATTTTATCTTTTAATTCGTGAAGATTATAAATGTCGGTGTAATTTTTTATAAATCCTTCTTTAATAAAAATCTCAATTATGCTTTCGCCTAATCCTTCTATTTCCATTGCATCACGACTGACAAAATGCTCAATCCTTCCCTGAACTTGTGCAGGACAATTAAAATTTATACAGTAATAATTAACCTCATCTTCAGGTTTTTCAAGTTTGCTTCCGCAAACAGGACAATTATCAGGTGCGGAATATTTTTTTAAATCCTTAGATCTTTTATCTTTTATAACTTCAGTAACTTTTGGAATAACGTCTCCGCCTTTTTCAATCTTAACATAATCACCAATTCTAATATCAAGTCTTTCAATTTCATCAAAGTTATGCAAAGTTGCTCTTGAAATAGTTGATCCTGCCAGGAATACCGGTTCAAGTTCTGCTACAGGAGTAATAGTCCCGACTCTTCCAACCTGACAAACTATATTTTTAACTTTAGTAATTTGTTGTTTCGCTTTGAATTTATAAGCAATTGCCCATCTTGGTGATCGGGAAACAAATCCTAATTTCTGTTGCTGTTCAAGTGAATTTATTTTTATTACAACACCGTCAATTTCATATGGAAGTTCATCTCTGATTTCTTCAATTGAATTACAAAACTCTTTTACTTCATTTATATCTTTAACTTTTTTATAATGAGTATTAACCGGAAATTTTAATTTCTCAAGTAGTTTTATTCCTTCGGTATGCGTTTGTAATTTTAATTCATTGGAATGAAAAAAATAAGTAAACAAATTTAATGGTCTCTTAGCAACTGCTTTTGAATCTTTTTGTTTTAATGTTCCCGCTGCGGTATTTCTCGGATTTGCAAAAAGTTTTTCACCTTTCAGTTCCTGCTCTTCATTAATTTTCAGAAAATCATCTTTTTTAATAAACACTTCACCTCTAACTTCAAAATTTTTAATTTTATTATCTGAAACCGAAAGTGGAATGGATTTAATTGTTTTAAGATTCTGAGTTATGTTATCCCCTTTTTCACCGTCACCACGTGTTGCACCTGTTTTAAATTTTGAATCTTCATAAATTAAAGATACCGCAAGTCCGTCAAATTTTAATTCACAAACATATTCATATCTTTCATTACCAAGTAAATTTTTTATTCTTTTATCAAAGTCATCCAAATCCTGAAAGTCATAACTGTTCGAAAGTGATAACATAGGAATTTTATGATAAACAACATCAAATTTTTTTGTGGGAGTTTCAGAAACTCTCTGTGTTGGTGAGTCAGGAGTGATTAATTCAGGAAATTTATTTTCAATCTCCTGTAATTCTTTCAGCATCACATCATATTTAAAATCATCAATATCCGGCTGAGCAAGCGTATAATATTTATAATCGGCATCAAGAATTTTTTTTCTTAAATCTGATACCTTCTTTTTTATATTATCTGGAACAGGCATTTTTTATTCTTCAGTATTTGTGCCGTTATTATCTGATGGAGTGTTGTTATCCGGTGTCTTAACCGTTTCTTCTCTTGTGTTAGTTTCAGTATTGTTTCTTCTTGTTTCTCTGTTATTTCTTGGAGTAGAGTTCGTCTCAGTATTTTGTGTATTTGTCTGGGTTGTTTTTCTCTGAACTATTCCTTCAGCAGTAATCATAAGATTGGTATAAACATTTCTTTCAAACTCTAGTTTTTTCCCGTTTAAAAAAACATTCAGCATTTTTGCGTTTTTGGTTGTTAACAGAAAAAATTTCTGAGCATTATAAACTCCTGTATCTCCTTTTGAAAATTCAATTTCTCTTTTCATTTCGGCAGCGTTCGAATCGCTTGAAACAATCAAAGAACCTGATGCTGATGGAATAATTTTCAATTCTAAACCACCTGTTAATTGTTTTAATCTTTCTTCTTCAAGTGCTTTTCTGATTGAATCTTCAATTTCTTCCTGAGTTCTTTTACCTAAAATTGTCTTTTCGTTTTCCGCTACAACATCATCAAAATTTTGTCTTTCAATTTTTGGTTCAGTGTTTCCATTATCAAGAAATACAGAGTTTATAAGAAAATATAAACCCGTTATCCCTAATAAAATCAATACAACTATTCCCGTTGATTTCAATGCCGATTGTGAAATGAAAGGTGACTTATGTTTTAATGAAGCATTTTCGTTTGCATTAACAGTATATTCTCTTTTTGTTTTTGGTCTTCTGCGTATTTCTGTAAATTCATCAGGTTCAGACTTCTGATTATTTTCTTTCTTCTCTTCTTGTATGTTTTTTTCCCTGTCAATTAATGTTTTATCTTTTATTTCATCATTTGACTTATCCTGAATTATTTCTTCAACTTTTTCGACAGGTGTAGATTTGGAATTATTTAAATCATCTTCGTTTTTAACAGGTTCAATTTCAGTTACTTTGGAAACAACTTCTTTAACTTCAAATGTCTTAGGTTTATACTTGCCTGATTTTGCCAAATCAAAGTCCTTTAATACCTCATCGGGATTTAAACCGCAACAAACTGAATATTGTTTTAAGTAAGCCCTTATATAGGTTGGTATTTCAAAACTAAAATCTCCGGCTTCAATCTTTTCAAATGTTCCTATGTTTAACTTAGTTTTTAAGGATACTTCCTGAAGTGATATACCGTTTGCTTCTCTTTGTTTTCTTAAATCTTCTGCAAATTTGTTCAGCATTTAATATGGTGTATTATAAATTTTTATCTTCAAAAATTAATTTAACTCATTTAAATTATTTATTAAATTCAAATAAAAATCAGAATAAATATAGCATCATACATATTTTGTGCTAAATAAATATATGTAATACTGAAATTAAATTTTGTAACTTATATGATATAAAATTATCTGAATGTCCCGTAAATCCTCTGTAAAAAGACATAAACAGGATAAAGAATTTATTAAATATCCTGTTGAACAGTTTTTCTCCACAAGAAATATAACTTCCTTTGAATTATCTTCGGATGGAAAAAAGGTTTTATATATTACCAATACTACAGGTCTGCCTCAGATTTGGTCTATCCCTGTAACAGGCGGCTGGACACAGCAAATTACACTTGAATCTCAAGCAGTAAAAAACTTAGTCCCGATTCCAAATTCAAATGATATTCTTTTCTTTTCTGATTTCAACGGAAACGAACGAATACAGATATTTAAAATTAATGAGAATGGTGGTCAAGTGGAATGTTTAACTTCCAAATACCCTGATTCAATTTCAGATTTCTGTTGTTTTAATAAAAAAGGGACAAAATTTTTATGGTCTAACAATTATAGAAATAAATATAATTTTGATATTTTTATCCGGGATTTAAAAACCGGAGATGATAAACTTGTTTATAAAACTGACGATACTATCCCTGTAAGTCCTGAAGGATGGAGTCCTGATGAGCGATACATTTCTATTCAGTTATTTTATGGTAATATAGATATGGATATTTCTCTTTTGGACACAAAAACAGGAAAGATTGAAAACATAACTAAAAAAGAAAGCGGGAACACGGAAGTTAATTATTCTGTAAGGTTTAATAAAAACTCGACAGGATTATATTTCAATTCAGATCATAAAAAAGAATTCAGAGGATTAAGATATTACGATATTAAGAAAAAAGAATTTAAATGGATTGTAAATAAAGATGCCGAATTATTTCCGATAAGATTTTCAAGTGATTTTAAATACTTATCTTATATTATTTCAAAAAACGGAAGTGAATTCCCTGAAATTATTGATTTCAAAAAAAATAAAAAAATTAAATTAAAACTTCCTAAAGGTTGTTATTCAAACATCAGATTTTCAAAAGATAATAAAACTATATTTTTCAAATTATCATCTCCGGAAATTCCTGGAGATATTTTCAGATACGAATTAAAAAGTAAAAAATTAACACAGTTAACCTTTTCTACCGTAGGTGGAATTACAAAATCTGCTTTCACTAAACCAAAAGATGTATTTTATAAAAGTTTTGACGGATTAAAAATTCATTCACTTTTATATATTCCAAAAGGACTAAAGAAAGACGGAAAAAATCCTGCGATTCTTTGGCCCCACGGAGGTCCCGAAGCACAGGAATTGCACAACTTTTCACGATGGATGCAAGTTTTTTCCAATAACGGATATATTGTAATCGCACCAAACTTCAGAGGCAGTACCGGTTACGGAAAAACTTTTCAGAGAAAAATTTACAGAGATTGGGGAGGTGCTGAGTTTGGAGATATTTTATCTTCACTCGACGTACTTAAAAATTCAGGTTATGTTGATATGGAAAAAGTTGCTGTAGTCGGCGGAAGTTTCGGAGGATTTGTTACTCTCACCTGTATCACAAAAGCACCTGATTTATGGAAATGTGCCGTTGATATATTCGGTCCGAGTAACCTGATAACTTTTGTGGACAGCGTTCCGGATCACTGGAAAGCGGGAATGTATGACCTTGTTGGGGATGCAGTGAAAGATAAATCTTTACTTGAAGAAAGGTCGCCAATTAATTATATTGATAATATCAAATGCCCGTTGCTTGTTATTCAGGGCAAAAATGATCCGAGAGTTGTGGAAAAAGAATCAGCACAGATTGTTGAAAAACTTAAACAGAATAATAAAGATGTCGAGTATATTTTATTTGAAGACGAAGGTCATGGTTTTTCAAAAATATCAAATCAAATTAATGCGTTTAAAAACATTATAAGTTTTTTAGATAAACATTTAAGATAAAAAATATGAATAAAATTTATCTTCTTTTACCGGTATTATTTTTAATTTCTGCATCTGTATTTTTAAATTCTTGCGGATCTTATTGTCCTGATTGCGAACCGGGTCAGGAAGGATATAATCCTGACGGACAGGTAGTTGTTCAGGATACTATTAAAATGCCGCCGGTTATCGTTGAAGAAATTGTTCCTTATAAAGTTACAGTACAGATTGGTGCTTTCAGAGACAGAAATTATGCGGATGCTTATGCAACTGAAGCAAGAACTAAACTTGACCTGAGGGTTGAAGTAAATCTTGATCCGTTAGACGGTTTATATAAAGTTACAGTCGGAACTTTTGATAATGTAGAGACTGCAAATAATTATTTAAGAACTGTAATCTCTCGCGGATATAAAGATGCATTCACGAGAAATAAAACAAAATAAGATTTTTTATATTGCAAAAAGGTAAACTGGTTTTAGAAAACGGAAAAATATTCGAAGGAAATATTTTCGGATATTATGGTTCTGCTTATGGTGAAGTTGTTTTTAATACATCTTTATCAGGTTATCAGGAAATAATTACTGACCCTTCATATTATGGTCAGATTGTTCTGATGACATATCCGCTAATCGGAAATTACGGTACAAACCTGAAAGATTCAGAATCTGAAAAAGCACAGGTGAGCGGGTTCATAACGGGTAACTATGAAGATGACTGGTCAAATTTTGAAGGAATTGAATCACTCGATTCTTTTCTTAAACAAAATAAAATTACAGCAATTACAGGAATTGACACACGTGAACTTACAAGACAGGTAAGAAAAGACGGTGCAATGAGAGGAATTATTTCACCCGGCGAAGTATCCGATGAAACATTAATCAGAAAAGCAGGAGAAATTCCTTCAATGTCAGGTCTTGATCTCGTTAAAGATGTAACCACATCAAAGAATTATATTTTATCTTCTGATAATCCAAAATATAAAATTGCAGTTTATGATTTCGGAATCAAAAAAAATATACTCAGGGAGTTTTTACATTTTGATACCGAGATGAAAGTTTTTAATGCCAAGACATCACCGAAAGAAATTTTAGATTATAATCCTGATGGGATTTTTCTATCAAATGGTCCGGGAGATCCTGCTGCACTGGATTATGCAATTGAAAACACGAGAACTCTTATACCTACAGGCATACCGGTTTTTGGAATTTGCCTCGGGCATCAGATAATTTCTCTTGCATTAGGCGGTGAGACTTATAAATTAAAATTCGGACACAGAGGCGGAAATCATCCCGTTAAAAATCATTTCACAAATAAAATAGAAATAACTTCTCAGAATCACGGATTTGCCGTAGATGAAAATTCGCTGGATAAAAACGTTGTTGATTTATCACACACAAATCTTTATGACGGGACAAATGAAGGTTTAAAACATAAAAAATTTCCCGTAATGTCAGTGCAATATCACCCTGAAGCCGCACCCGGTCCTAATGACAGTAAATATCTTTTTACTGAATTTATGAAAATTGTTGATGAGTATAAAAAATGAATTCAGTCACAGAAAATATTTCTTTAAAGAAAATAATTGACGGAAAATTAATTTCTTCAAAAGTAAAAGCAGAAATTAAAGAAGAAGTAAGTGAATTAGTTCAATCAGGCAAAAGACCTCCCGGTCTTGCATTTATACTTGTCGGTGAAGATCCTGCTTCCAAAGTTTATGTTAAAAATAAAGGTAAAGCATGCAGTGATATAGGATTTTATTCCGTAACGGAAAAACTTCCGGATTCAATTTCTGAAGAAGAATTAATTAATCTTATTCAAACTTTTAATAATGATGAAAAAATTGACGGTATTCTTGTTCAATTGCCTTTACCTAAACATATAAATGAACAGAGAGTAATTGAAAGTATAAATTATAAAAAAGATGTTGACGGATTTCATCCTGAAAATACAGGCAGACTTGTATCAGGCATAAAATCATTTATCCCATGCACACCTTATGGAATTACTGAATTATTAAAAAGATATAATATTGAAACTTCTGGAAAAAATGTAACGGTTATCGGAAGAAGTAATATTGTAGGAAAACCAATCGCAAACCTGTTAATTCAAAAAGAGTATAACGCAACAGTTTCAATTTGTCATAGCAAAACAAAAGATTTAAAAAGTTATACGTTAAATGCAGATATAATCATTGCCGCTATCGGAAGTCCTGATTTTCTTAAAGGTGATATGATTAAAGAAGATGTTGTCATAATTGATGTCGGAATTAACAGGGTTGAATCATCATCTTCACCTAACGGATATAAAATAACAGGTGATGTAGATTTTGAAAGTTGTTTGGAAAAATGCAAAATGATTACTCCTGTTCCGGGAGGGGTTGGACCAATGACAATTGCAATGTTAATGAAAAATACTCTCGACTCATATAAAAAAATAATTTATTCCTGATTATGTTTTATTACGAAATAGACATATTTTATTCAAAAAAGAATTACCAGGAAATTTATAATGTGTTATATTACAATGGGATTCAGCATATACTTGAAGAGGAAGGGTATTTAAAAATTTATATTGAAGATAACCTTGAATGGAAAATTGACGAATTAAAAAATATTTTAACAGGCACAGGTGTAGTAAG
>ERZ761607.2052-NODE-2052-length-22976-cov-6.837922_pt1 | contig 22976 bp, 16 predicted proteins | sample MGYA00511164_ERZ761607 | MGnify/ENA primary metagenome ERZ761607 (study PRJEB28899, sample SAMN02445080) | bioreactor sludge metagenome | biome: EBPR sludge | place: Australia: Brisbane, Thorneside Wastewater Treatment Plant | collected 2011-06-22 ... | reverse complement strand
TACGAGATCTAGTACGGTCTCGTGGGCTCGGAGATGTGTATAAGAGACAGGCTGGTGATCTTGCTGGTGTTGCTGCGACTGACGCTGGTTCGGTCGCGGAAGCTGGGATTGCTCCCGTGAATCCGGTGGTCGCGAGCCTGATCCGGTTGCGCGCCTTGCTGGGAAAAGAGTTCCGGCAACTGCTGCGCGATCCCCGGATGCGGTTTTTCATGGTGGTACCACCGCTGTTTCAGTTGATGGTGTTCGGCTACGCGGCCAGTTTCGATGTCCGCCATGCCGAAATCGCGGTGGTGGATCAGGCGCGAACGGTGGCGACCCGCGAATTGCTGGCCGCCGTGGCAGCGACCGGTCGGTTTACCCTGCATTACTACCCGGCTGTCGGCGCGGCGACAGCGGCGATGGATCGGGGCGAAATCCGCGCGATTTTGCGGTTCGCCCCCGATTTCGACCGGCAACCAGTGGCGCAAATCGTTTCCGACGGCTCGGATTCCAACAGCGCGCAGATGATCACCGGCCAGTTAAGTCAAACGCTGCAACAGAATGCCCGCTTGCGCGTCGGCATCGAACCGCCGGTGCAAATCGAGGAACGGGCCTGGTTCAACGAGAATCTGGACGACCGACCGTATTTCGTGCCGGGCATCATCGCCACCATCGTGCTGATCACCACGGTGATTTTGACCGCGATGAGCGTCGTCCGCGAACGCGAATTCGGCACGCTGGAACGTCTGCTGGTGACACCGGTGGCGCGGCTGGAGTTTCTGCTCGGCAAGATGGCGGCCGTGGCCGCCGTCGGTCTGTTCGACGTGGCGCTGATCAGCGTCAGCGCGGTCGCCTGGTTCGACGTGCCGTTCCGAGGAAACATCGTCGGTCTACTGGCGGGTAGCGTGCTGTTTCTGATGAGTTCGCTGGGGATCGGACTGCTGATTTCCAGCTACGCCGAAACCCAGCAGCAGGCGATGCTGCTGGCGTTCTTCATCATTATGCCGATGGTGGTCCTGTCGGGCTTCGCGTTCCCCATCGACAACATGCCCGAGGGCGTGCGATGGCTGACCTGGCTGAATCCGCTGCGGTATTACCTGGTGGTGATTCGCGACGTGTTCCTCAAGGGCAGCGGCTTGGGCGCGCACGGTTTCGAGTACGCGATGATGGCGCTGTTGGGGAGCGCGGCGCTGCTGTTGAGTTTGGCGCGGGTCAAATGACAGCCCTCCTCGCCCGGTGGCCGGAGAGGAGGACGGATGGTTGGCTATTCGGTGGGCATGGCGCAGGGCGGATCTGGCCGTGCGCAACCCGTCCTGCGTGCAAGACGTTCAGTGGGTAATCGACGACTGGAGCCCTGGAACGAATAAGATGGGCAGCGTCTTTTGCTTATCCAAACCATCCTTCTCGTAAAGCGCGATTTTTACTTGGCCACCCTCCAGTTCCAGAATTCCGAAGTTGCCGCTTCCCCCGCCTATCCTGGGGAGCGCGGCGCCGGACGAGGTGGCTTCAAAGAGATAGCCATCATGCAATTGGGTGGCGTTCTTGTGGATGTCGCCGCTCAACACGACGGTTTTCTTGAACCTTTTGTCGATCAGCCATTGGTAATCCATGTAGTGGTCCCAGCTCTCTCCACTGCGGGTGAGGGTGCTGCCGGAGCAGAGCAACTTGAGGCCATTGCCGGTTCTTACTTGGTCTTCCAGCCAAGTTCGCTGCGCCTTGCCAAGAAGAGAGCGAGTCGACATTTCGTCATCGTCTTTGTCGTCGCTCGGATCCTCTCGGTAGGTTCGTCCGTCAAGCATGATGATGCGAATGGAGCCGTAATCGAACGTATCCTCGATCCCGGTGTCATCGCCGGCAAGAAGTTGATCGATGGATGGCTGGTTCGGATACGCCGATGTGATATTTTTTTGTTGTACCCGGCCCTTGAACTGGAGAAAGAGGTTTTTCGAAATCCGGCTTTTTTCCCGAGGAACCGCCTTCTTTCTATTGGTTCCGGCGCCACAAGAACCGTTCCAGGCAAAGTCGTGATCGTCCCAAGTCAAGCCAACCCGTTTTACGGATGCAATCAGGTTGCGGAAGGATTCGACGCTCCATTGCGCCTTGTAGCGGTTGTACATTTCATTCGCAAACTCCTGGTTGCTCAATTTTCTTGGACGTCCCAAACGTGGGAAGTAGTCCATGTAGATCGTGTCGCCAAGCAGAAGGAGAACTTCGGGCGCTTGGGCATGCACTTGATCCCAAACGATTTGCTCTGAATCCACCAGGGCGTCGAAACAGGACGTAAAGGCGATTTTCATCATGGGTCTCCTTCAAGGGGATTGATCAGGTTTTTCCAGCACCGAAAACAGTATAATAAACTCGAATCAACCAAGTAGTTTTTGGCTTTTGGCCTTCTTCAGGATTTTCTCGCGACAATAACCAGATTTTGCCACTTTGATGAAGTATCGCGAACACCAATGCACTCGGTGATTATGAAGCCATTCTGTTCCAAGAAAGTGATCAACTGGTCCCTGGACCAGTATTCAAAAGGTCGGTCACCATATCCTAGTGAAAAGAAGCGACTCCACCAGTTCTTGGCCAATACCGACAAGCATTTTAAATGACCATAATAAGGAATCGACAGCGCGATCACACCGCCAACCTGAATTTTTGGAAAGACAAATTCGATCAGCATCGATAAATTGTAGCAGGGATTGCTGGATTGAATAATCAGCGCCATATTAAAACCACCCGTCACGATCCTTTCTAAGCCATATTTTGTTAATGGCAATGGCAATTCAGTCGCCGGTATCGATGCGGTTGGGTTGGCCAGAGGAGATCGATCAGAATCGAGGACGGTTACATTGTGGCCAGCCTTATATAGATCAAGGCAGATGGACTGAGCGCCCTCGCCGATACCGAGAATCTCCACTGCTTGATGGCGTGTGCAGATATCGACGATTACAGATCGAACGCCACGATAAGCGTCATCTTTTCCTGCGTCCCCATCACGCATGATCCTTCTCCTCAAAAAAACAACCTATCTATTTTCAATCAGTTCTGATTTTCAAGCAGTTTTTGTGGCGCGTTTCAATTCGAAACGAACGTGTTTCAAATTGAATTCATGCGAGCATGAGGAGGCTTCCATGGCGCTGCTACGTCCTAGCTTACCCAAGTGAGCGGGGTGGGCGAAATCCCGAAAATATGGGATGTTGGGCATTTGAAAAATCGATTTTATGATCATAAGACTCGGTTTTATGCGCTAAATTTATTACATAACATGAGGTGGTCCAACGATTGCATCATCTCGCTCAGTATCTCACCCACTATCTCGAATGATGAACTGACCGACATGCCAAGAGCAGCCAATATCGTTGGAGTGGTTTTTGTCCAGTTTCTTTCGGTAACGAATGCCCAAGCCGAAGACACATCGGCGCGAGTCTTACCCCAGGAAGTTTCGCTGCTCGACGCCACGTTTTACTGCTATTTCCCCATCGAAAAACGCTATGGACCAGATGGGGACTCGGAGGCTCTCGCAGCGGATTTTAACACGGACCTGAACAGTAGAGTGTTTCCTGCGCTGTCTGGGCTGAGTCCCCTGGTCGGCGGCAATGCCACGCTAGGGCAGTCGGTGGTCGACTCCAGATTGACTTCCCGTTTTTCCGAATTCAATCTGGCTTACGGGTTGACCGACAAGTTGACGCTGGTTGTCAAAGTGCCCTATGGCTACGTAAAAAATGAAATCCGAGCTGGCCTGGATGCTTCTCAAGCCAATGTTGGAAGAAATCCGCTCTTCGGAACGCCATCGGACCCTTTTCATAGTCCTCTGATTCCAATCGCCGCTGGTGGAATACGGTTGACCGATGAGGATATCCAAAATCTGCTAGGACAGGGACTGGATGTCAATCGGGATGGGGTCACGGATATTCCCGGCTATGGATATGAACGGTTTGAAACCTTTACCGACAGTGGGATTGGCGATATCGAGCTTTACGCCAAATACCAATTTTATGACCGGAAACCGTGGCGGTTGGCGGTGGCTTCCGGACTCAGATTTCCAACCGGCAAGGTAAAGGATATCGATAATCTCGCGGCGCTGGATTTTGGGGACGGGCAGACCGATATTTTGTTTCGCTTTCATGTGGATTATGGGGTGACTGAAAATCTGCAACTGAATTTTACTACCCGCTATGATTTACAGTTGCCGGATCACCAAACCTTGCGAGTGCCCAACTCGGTCGATCAACCGATCACCCGTGACATCGAAACAGCCGATCGAAATCTCGGAGATATTCTTGGGTTGGATTTGATAGGTCTCTATCAATTCGCCCCCGAATGGTCGGCCTCCCTGAGATACAGCTTCGCTCGGAAGTTTCAGGACGATATCGATGGTAATTCTGGTTTGCCCTATTCATCCCTGGAGCAGGAATCCGAGAGCGAAAATCAGCGGGTGGCCGTGACTCTCGGCTATTCGACCCTGCAACGGTATCGGGATAAAACAGCCAAGACGCCTTTCTACGCCAATCTCACCTATCGCAATCGGTTCGCCGGCGAAAATGCCGTGGTTTCGCAGTATGTCTCGCTGAATATCGGGGTTTTATTCTGACTGCGGTGGGTCGGGGCCGGGTCGGCGCGCGGTTTTCGCTTACTCGCCAATGAGAGAACCGAGAAATTGCGTGGTTTCAACTGGAGCAACCATGATGACGATTGTCGTCGATCCAATCATTCAAGTGGGTTTGGTCGAGGATCAGGCCGAAACCCTGTCGCGCATGATCGCCGCCGTTCGATCCAGCGCCGACATGCGGGTGCTGTTCCACGCGGCTTCGGTTACCGAAGCCGCCAGGGCGTTGGCGAGATACAGCCCCAATGTCCTTCTGGTCGATCTGGGATTGCCGGATGGCTCCGGTCTTGAGGTCATTGGCCTGGCTTCCAGAAAGCACCCGGCCTGCCAAACGATGGTGTTTTCCATGTTTGGCGACGAGGCGCTGATCCTCGCCAGCATCGAGGCCGGCGCCAGTGGTTATCTGCTCAAGGACACGCCGGGGGTAACCCTTGAAGATTCGATTCGCCAGGTTCGTTCGGGTGGTTCGCCGATGAGCCCGATCATCGCGCGGCGAATCCTGCAACGGTTGCGCAAGAGTCCGCCGACCGCCGACCCGGCGAAGACCGAAGTTTCCGGCAGGCCAGTCCCCGAGGCCGAGACGCCGGCTTTGACGGAGCGGGAAACCGAAATTCTCGTCCTGATCTCGCGCGGCTACACCTACGCCGAGGTGGCCAGCCTGTTGGCGGTGAGCGTTCGCACGATCCAAACCCATCTCAAGCACCTGTATGGCAAGCTCGGCGTCCACTCCCGCTCGGAAGCGGTGTTCGAGGCTTCCAAGATGGGATTGCTGCGGGGGCTTCTGGATCGATGACGCCATGCTCCTCCTGCTCCCGATTCTGATCGCGCTCGTCCTGGCCGGCCTTGCCGCCTCGGTCGACGCCAGCGTCGGAGTTCCGGACTTGGGCGTGACGATTCGCGAAGCCCTTGCGACCGTTACCTTCGATGGCGAGGCGCCGTCCGATCCGAACAGAGTCCGCCTGCCCTATCGCTGGGATGATTTCTCCGACCGACGCGATGGACAGGCTCGATTCGAAATCCGGCTCGATCCGCTCAAGAACGCGCCCGATGGACCGCGCGCGATTTATTTGGCCAAGGTCGGCAATCAATTCGAGGCGCGGGTCAACGGCGTCCTCGTCAGCGCGCCTCTCGATGCCCAAAGCGCGCGCCTGGATCTCGCCAAGGCTCCCCGCCTGGTGAGCATTCCGCAGGCGCTGTTGCGGGGCGACGATCGGCTGGAAATCACGATTCGAGCCCAGTTCCTGCGCCGGGGTGGCTTGTCGATGGTTTACTTCGGCGTCGAAAGCGACTTGCAGCGGGAATTCAGCACGGTCTACCAATGGCGCATCATGGGGTCGCTGGTCGTGGTTGGCATCAGCGTGGCGCTGGGGGTGTTCTCCCTTTTGCTCTGGTCGCGGCAGCGGGTTGCCTTGTACCGGGTGTTCGGCATCGCCGAACTGGTCTGGGCTTTTCGCGTCGCCGACGTTCTGATCGACGAACCGCCGCTTGGCTGGCCCGCCTGGGGCGTGGCGGTCGCTTTTGCCTACGCGCTTTACGTCGGCTTTACCGCCCGGCTGACCCTGCTGGTGCTGGCCGTGGAGCGGGATTGGTTCCCGCTGGCCTGGCGGGCGTATCTTCTCGGCGCGGCCGCGACCAGCACGATCGGGTTTACCCAGGGCTATGTGATGCTTTGGACCACCTGGCTGGGACTCATGATCGGTCTGGCCATGCTGTGCGCGGGCGTCGCGGTCCGGTTCGCCTGGCTCGGCCGCGGGCTCGATCAGGCGCTGCTGGCCTTTTCCCTCGTGGTCTCCGTGCTGGTCGGCATCCGGGATTGGACTTACGTCTGGTTCACGCCGGATGCCTTTGGCGAAACTTCGTGGGTCCGGTATATGTCGGTTCTGTTCTGCTTGACGATGGGCTTCATCATCGCGGATCGTTACACCCGCGCCGCCCGTGAATTGCGCGCCCTGAACCAAACCCTCGCCGAACGGGTGGCCGAGCGGGAGCGGCAGCTTGCCGCTTCGTTCGAGCGAACCCGGGAGGCCCTGCAACAGGCCGCCGCGCTGGCGGAGCGCCAACGTCTGATGCGCGACATGCACGATGGGTTGGGAAGCCGGTTGAGCGGCGCGCTTGGGGTACTGCGCCGCAATGATGCCTCATCCCACTCGGTCGCGGTCGAATACCTCAGCGAAGCGCTTGAGGAGTTGAAGCTCGCGGTCGACTCGCTCCAGGATTATGGAGGGGATATCGACACCGTGCTGGGCCACCTGCGCTATCGGCTGCGGGATCGCCTGAAAGCGGCCGGCGTGAGCTTGGTTTGGCGGGCGCAATCGCTGCCGCCGTTCAAGGAACTCACGCCGACCGGCGTCCGCAGCATCCAACATTTGATGCTGGAGGTCATCGCCAACGCGATGCGACACGGCGCCGCCACCGAGATCGTGGTGACGACCCGCTTCGATCCGGCAGCCGATTGCGCGTGGATCGTGATCGAGGACAATGGGCACGGGTTCGATCCCCACGCCATCTCGGGTGGTCGCGGCCTGACCCTCATCAGGCAGCGGGCGCGGGAGCTGGGCGGGGAAGCCGTGATCGGAGTGGGTCCTGACGGCGGCTGTCAGGTGCGGGTACGGTTACCGTATGGATCGGCGGAATCCTCTAGCGACACCAGCGCGCCGGGGTAAACGTGGCAGTGCGGTTACCGTATGGATCAGCGGAATCCCCGGAAGGCCACCGAGTCCAACGATCCGACAGAGTGATTCGATTCACCGGCAACGAGGCAGATCCATGAGCATTCACGTCAAATATTTCGCCAGCCTGCGCGACCGCCTGGGCCGCGCCGAGGATCGACTCGCCGCAACCGAGAGAATGACCGTCGCGGCGGTTTGGGCGGCGCTGTGGCCGGAAACGCCGTTGCCGCCGAACACGCTGACGGCGGTGAACATGGAATACGCCAGTCTGGAGCACATCGTGCGCGAAGGCGACGAGGTGGCGTTTTTCCCACCGGTGACGGGAGGATAGAGCGTGAAGATCGAACTGCGGGCAAGGCCCTTCGAGCCGTTGCTGGAACTGGGGTTTTATCAGGCCGGTTTAAGCGAATTGTCGGGCCAGTACGGCGCGACGGCGATCTTCGTCGGCACGATGCGCGACTTCAACGACGGCGAGCCAGTGCGCGGGATGACACTGGAACATTATCCCGGCATGACCGAGCGGTATCTGCGACGAATCGCTGAAACCGCGACCCAGGAATGGTCGTTGTTGGATGTCTTGGTCATCCATCGGGTCGGCGAACTGCGGCCCAGCGATCCCATCGTGCTGGTGGCGGCGTGGTCGGCGCATCGAGCGGCGGCGTTCGCGGCCTGCCGGTTCATCCTGGAGGAATTGAAGTCGACGGCGCCGTTCTGGAAGCGTGAGGACGCCGCCGCCGGGGCGCGGTGGGTGGAGCGCAACACGCCGGGCTGAGCGGTCGCTGGCGCGGGTGCGTTCCAGCGGGCGATTCGGTATGCTGCGTGGATGAACGAACCCGCTCCCAATACGCTCATTGCCCGCCGCTTTCGAGGATTCCTGCCGGTCATCGTGGATGTCGAAACCGGCGGCGTCAACGCCCAGACCGACGCCCTGCTAGAAATCGCCGCCGTGATCGTGCGCATGGACTGGCGGGGCTATCTGCGTCCCGCCGGCACGCTGGCCCACCATGTTCAACCCTTCCCCGGCGCGCGGCTGGATCCCGCCTCGATGGCGGTGAACGGCATCGATCCCGATCATCCGTTCCGCTTCGCCGTGCCGGAACGGGAGGCGCTGGAGGCCATCTTTCGGGAGGTGCGCCGGGAAATGCGGGAAACCGGCTGCACCCGCGCCATTCTGGTGGGTCACAACGCCTTTTTCGATCTGGCGTTTCTGAACGCGGCGGCGGCCCGCGTCAGGATCAAGCGCAACCCCTTCCATCCGTTCAGCAACTTCGACACGGTCTCCCTGGCCGGTCTGGCGCTCGGCCAAACGGTGCTGGCGCGGGCGCTTCAGGCGGCGAACATCCCATGGAACGAACGCGAGGCGCATTCGGCGATTTACGACGCCGAGCGCACGGCGGAACTGTTCTGTCAAATCGTCAATCGCTGGAGGGAGATGGGTGGCTGGGCGGCGGACGACTGAATCGCGGGCAAACCCACCCCACGGTAACGTTAGCCGCCCGCCTGGCCGGCGGAACCGAGCCAGCGCGCGAGCGTCTCGGCCAACTGCTCCCGGCTGAACGGCTTGCTCAGATAATCGTCCATGCCGGCGGCGACGCAGCGTTCGCGAAATCCCTTGTCGACGCTGGCGGTCAGGGCGACGACCGGAGTCCGACGCCGGCCCGGCGCTTCCCGCCGCCGCAGCTCGGCGGTGGTTTCAAGACCATTCATGATCGGCATATTGCAATCCATCAGCACCAGATCGAAGCGTTCCCGATCCAGCGCCGCCAGCGCCTGCCGGCCATCGTCGACCGTGGTGAACTGGCAACCCAGCAGTTCCAACATGGCGGTGGCCACCGCCTGATTGACCGCGTTGTCTTCCACCACCAACACCTTGGCCTTGACTGGCGTTGGCGCGTCGGTGCTCGGCGTGGCGCGCGGCGCGCGCGCGACCTGTTCGTTGGCGCCGCTGGTTGCCAGCCGGACCGTGAACCAGAACCGGGAACCCTGTCCGAAGACGCTCTCGACGTTGATGTCGCCGCCCATCAGGCGCACCAGTCGGCGCGAGATGGCCAGGCCCAACCCCACGCCGCCGTGGCGTCGCGTGGCCGAGCTGTCGGCCTGCACGAAGGACTCGAAAATCCGGGGCCGCGCTTCCGGGGCGATGCCGATGCCGGTATCGATGACATCGATGCGCGCGATCAGGGTGGCGGCGGCGCGCTCTAGCGTGCCCAGATGGATCGCCACCTCGCCCGCGTCGGTGAATTTGACGGCGTTTCCCAGCAGATTCACCACGACCTGCCGGAGCCGGACTGGGTCGCCGCGCACACGAGCGGGAAAATCCGGCGCCAGTTCCGCGCGCAGTCGCAGCCCCTTGGCGCGCGCCCGTTCGTCGAACGCCGCCACGGTTTCCTCCAGCATTTCGCGCAAATCGAAATCCACGGACCGCAACTCCAATTTGCCCGCTTCGATCCTGGAGAAATCCAGGATTTCATCGATCAAGCCGAGCAACGTCTGGCCGGATTGCGTGAGGATGCTGGCGTAGCGTCGCTGCTCGCGGCTCAGGGGAGTGCCCAGGAGCAGTTCCGCCATGCCCAGCACCCCGTTCAGGGGGGTGCGGATCTCATGGCTCATGGTGGCCAGAAACGCCGATTTGGCCTGGCTGGCGGCCTCGGCGGCCGCCTTGGCTTGCTGCAGCTCCCAGGTGCGCTTTTCGACCAGTTCCTCCAGATAATCGCGGTAGCGGTTCAGTTCCGCCTCGATCCGCCGCCGCTCGGTCACGTCGCGGAACACCAGCACGCCCCCCATCCGGTTGCCCTGTTCGTCGCGGATGGGAGCGGCGCTGTCGTCGATGGGACGTTCCTCGCCGTTCCTGGTGACCAGTAGCGTTGGGTTGGCCAAATCCGTCACCGCCCCGGTCTCGAGCGCGCGACCGAGGGGATTGGCGGCCGACGTTCGCAGGGTTTCGTCGACGATCTGGAACACGTCCGCGATGGGTTTACCGGCGGCCTCCTGACAGGACCAGCCGGTCAGGCGTTCCGCCTGCGGATTCAGGAAGGTGACGGCGCCCTGGGCGTCGGTGGCGATCACTGCGTCCCCGATGCTGTTCAGGGTGGTCGCCAGCCAGTGTTCGCTTTCCTTCAGCCGGCGTTCCATGCCGTGGCGATACAGCGCCATTTCAAGGGCGGCGCGCAAGTTCACCTCCTCGAACGGTTTGACCAGGTACGCAAAGGGACCGGTCACCTTGGCGCGCGCCAGGGTGTGATCGTCCGAATAGGCGGTCAGATAGACGACGGGCACATCGAGGCACGATTGAATCCGGGTGGCGGCGGTAATGCCATCCATCTCGCCCTCCAGCATGATGTCCATCAGCACCAGATCGGGTCGGAGAGCGAGTGCCTGGCGCACGGCTTCCTCGCCGGAAGCGACCACCGCGGGCACCTCGTATCCGAGGTTGCGCAAAGTGCGCTGAATTGACAGCGCGATCAGCCCCTCGTCCTCGACAACCATGACGCTCGTTCTCGCCATGTCATTCTCTCTTTGAGATGGGTTGCGCCGTCTTTGTCTTTGCCGACGAAGCAACGAAAGCAATGGTGAATTCGGTCCCCCCACCGCGTTGCACGCTGAGCTCGCCCCGCAGTTGCCTGGCCAGGGTGGTGACGATGGTCAGACCCAACGTCTCCGACTGGTGGGGATCGACGGAAGGTGGCAATCCCACCCCATTATCCCAAATCCGGAGCATGACGCGCCCCTCCCCCAGCATCTTCAACTCGACGCCGATGATTCCGGTCCCACCCTGGGGGAACGCGTACTTGAGCGCGTTGGTGATCAGTTCGTTGAGGATCAAACCGCAGGGAACGGCGTGCTCGACGCTGATGGACAGCGGCTCGATATCGGTTTGCAACGCGATGGCGCGGTTCGCGCTGGCGTAGGACGCAAACAGGAAGTTGGCCAGGGTTTGCACGTATTCGGCCAGATCGATACTCGCCAAATCCACGGCGCGATACAAACGTTCGTGAATCAGGGCCATCGAGCGCACCCGATTGCGGCTTTCGCGGAATTTTTCGCGGGTGGCCCGATCCCCGATCACCTCGGCCTGCAAGTCGAGCAGGCTGGTGATGATTTGCAGGTTGTTCTTGACCCGATGATGGATTTCCTTGAGCAACACCTCTTTTTCTTGTAGAGAGGACTTGATTTTCTCCTCCGTCGCCCGGCGTTCGCGGATATCGCGAACGAACGCGCAATTGTATTCCGTGTCGCCGAAGCGCAAGTAATTGGCGGTAATTTCCACCGGACACAGCTCGCCATTTTTCCTTTTGTGAAGCGTCTCGAATGTCATATGGCCGGCTTTCTTGAGAATTTGCCAGGTGGCCGACCATTTTTCGGCTGGATACGCAGGGGAAATGTCCGGCACGCTCAGACCGAGCAATTCGTCGCGCGAATAGCCAAGCGCGCGGCAGGCCGCTTCGTTGACGTAATCGAAACCACCATCGGATCTGACGAAATAGATTTCCTCGGCAGACTGATCGACCACGAACTGAGTCAGTTTGAGCGCGTGTTTTGCGCGTTGGCGCTCGGCGATTTCCCGTTGCAGTTGCGCGTTGATTGCCTCCAAGGCGGCGGTGCGCTCACCGACCAGCCTTTCCAGATGGTGGCGATAATTCCCCAGTTCGATCTCGGCCTGCTTGTGTTCGGTGATATCGGTCATGGTGCCGATCATCCGCAGCGGCCGGCCCGTCGCGTCGTGAATGAGGGTTCCGACGTCATGAACCCATCGGATCTCGCCATCCGCACGGATGATACGAAATTCAAGATTTAAATCCTTGCCTAACTCCACGGTTTCCCAGGCCTTGGATTGCGCCCAGGCGCGATCCTCGGGATGGATGGATTGCAGCAGCTTCTCCACCGAAAAGGGTAAAAACTCCGGACCTCTCCCAAATATCTCCAACGCCTTCTTGGAAGCCACATTCCGATCGTTTTGTAAATCCCATTCCCAAACCCCCGCGTTGGCGGCTCGCAAGGCCAGGCGCAAGCGAGTTTCACTCTCTCTCAGTTCCTCTTCGGCTTGCTTGCGCTGGGTGATGTCGATATTGATGCCGACCATTCGCTCCGGTTGCCCGGCGCTGTCGTAGAAAATTTTGGCGGTATCGCTGACCCAGCGAATCTCGCCATCCGCTCTAACGATGCGGTAGTCCTTAGTGGCTAGATCAATCTTCCGAGCGAAATTTTCTTGCACCGACGCCAACACCCGCCGTTGATCGTCAGGGTGCAGTCGTTCCGCCCAATCCTCGAAAATCGACTGCTTGTTGATGGGTTGCAATCCAAACAACCGGAACATCTCGATCGACCAGGTGGTGACGTTGGTTCTGACGTTCCATTCCCACGCTCCGGCATCGGCCACTTCCAGCGCCAGATGCAGCCGGTTCTCGCTATCCCGCAGGGCGTCTTCCACCCGCTGGCGCTCGTCGATTTCGAGCCGTAGTTGCTGATTCATCAAGGCCAATTCGTTGGTGCGTTCGTCGACCATTTCCTCCAGGTTTTCCCGATAGCGGCGCAGCTCCGCCTCGATCCGTTTGCGCTCGGTGATGTCGACGGCGAATCCACCCAGCAAGGTTGGCTTTCCCGTCCGATGCAACGGGAATTTGATCGTTTCGAAGATGCGCGTTTCGCCGCTGGCCAGCGGCACCGGCTCTTCTCGCCGCTGGAATCCATCGGCCAAGGCCTGGCGGTCGTCGGCGATCATCACCGCCGCCACTTCGGCGGGGAACCTCTCGGACACGGTCTTATTCAGCCAACCTTCGCCAAAGAGCTGGTTGAAATATTGATTGACGAACAGGGTGCGGGAATCTTGGTCCTTGATGAAAGTGACGGCGGGCAAATGATCCATGAACGCGGCGAAACGGTCTTCGCTTTCGCGCAATGCATCCTCAACTTGCTTGCGCTCGGTGATGTCGATCTGGATGCCATGCAATCCAATCGGCTCGCCGTGTTCGTCCAACCGAAACATGCCAATGCTGTTGATCCAGCGGATTCCGGCCGAAATTACGATACGGTATTCGATATTCAAATCCCGCCTGTCCCGCAACGATTGCTTCACTTGCGCGTCGATCCGCGCGCGATCGTCGGGATGAACGTAACGCTGCCACAGGGCGTAGCTGGGCTGCGCGTCTTGGGGTTCCAAGCCGAGCAGCAGATAGTTCTCGTCCGACCAGACGATTTCCTGGGTGCGCAGATTCCATTGCCAGGCTCCGGCCTTGGCGGCCTTGAGCGCCACGCTCATCAGATCCCTGCCGTCGCGCAACGCCGATTCGATCCGTTTGCGCTCGGTGATGTCGTTGAAGATCGCCAGGATTTTGTCCTCGATCAGGGCACCGACCATATTCACCACACGCACCGAGCCATCGCGGTGGACAATGTCGACATCGGTCAGCGCGATGTCGGTTCCGTTCCGCCTGGCGTGCTCCATTCCGGCGATCCAGCGTTCCAGAATGCCCTGGCGGTAGCTTGGATCGGGATAGGCGCGCAAGAACCATTCCTCGACGCTGGGAATATCCTCGCGCCGATAGCCGAACCGTTCGGTGAACCGGGCGTTGAGATATTCGATGTTGCCTTGCGCGTCGGAAACGCCCATCGCCACCGGCGACGCCTCGATCAGACGGCGGAATTTCGCTTCGCTCGCCCGCAGTGATTCCTCGGCTCGTTTGCGTCGGGTGATGTCGCGCACGATGGCCCACATGCCGACGGGTTGGCCGGTCGCGTCCCGTACCAGTATGGTTCTCAACTCGATGGGAAAAATGGTCCCATCCTTGCGGCGATATTCCTTTTCATAGACTTCGGAGTATCCCCTGGGCAGAACTTGTTGCTCGATGATCTCCGTCTCGAACACATGCCATTCCTCGGGAGTCAAGTCCTGATACGTCAGGCGGAAAAGCTCTTCTTCCGAATAGCCCAGCATCCGTTGGTAGGCCGTGTTGAATTCCTGAAGACGGCCGCTCATATCGACGCTGACGAAGGCGTCTCGCAGGGATTCGTACAAGCGGCGGTACTTGGCTTCACTCTCTTGCAAGGCATCCCGCGCCCGCTTCTGATCGGTGATGTCGATGGCGACCCCGCCGATCAGGAATGGCGCCGCGCTGGTGCGCATGGGGAATTTGATGCTCCGAAAGCACCTGATTTCGCCGTCGGCCCTCGCCACCGCTTCCTCGAATTCCGACACCCCTTCGCTCAGTACTTTCCGATCGTGGATGCTCAACGTCTGGACCAGCTCCGCCGGGAACACTTCCGCCGAGTCCCTATCAAGCCAATCCCGGGCGTTGAAATAGTCTTCAAGGTACTTGTTGACATACACGAGCCGAAACTGGTCATCCTTGATGAACGCCGCGGCGGGCAGGTGATCCATGAAGGCGGTGAACTGCTCCTGGCTCTCGCGGAGATGTTCTTCCATGCGCTGGCGCTGGATGGCCATGGCGTAGAGATCGGCCAACCGCTCGATCAGCGCCAAATCCTGCTCGCCGTAGTCGCGATCCGAGTTGGCCAGGGCCACCTGCCCCATCAGCACCCCCTCGGTCATCGCGGGCGCCGAGAGGAAGCGCCGGATCGGTACATGGCCAGGCGGCGTGCCGGATGAACGTGGATCATCGATGGGCGCGTTGGTCAACAGCGATTGACGATGATTCAGCACCCAGCCCCACAGCCCCTTGAATTCCTTGAAGACAACGGTCTTGTCCTGGATCTGGCAGACCTCCCAAATGTCCCTGCTGAGCGTCGAGCTCACCAGATAGCCCGTCGTCGGGTCAATGTAGCCGACAAAGCCGTGGGCGCTATCCGTGAGACGCTTGGCGTGTTCCAAAACCAGATCGGCCATGTCGTCGACCGACGTCCGCGCGAGCAACGCGCGGGAAACCTCGGCCAAGGCGGCGTTGACCCGCGCCTCACTGGCCTGTTTCTCTTGCGCGTGTTCTTCGGCGCGGGTCTTTTGCGCCAACAGGGCTTGGAGCCGTTCGTTGTCCGCGCGCAGCCGAGCGTTCTCGGCCTGAAGCCGCGCGATGAGATCGTCATCCACGTTGTAAGCTCTTAATTAAACTCGATAATGGGTGGGTGGGCATTTCGCCGACGCTCAACCCGCCGGCTCGAAACCATACGGCAACGGTTCCAGCCGCAGCACCGGGCCACCGATACCGTTCAAATGCAGCGTTCCCCGTTCCACGCACGCGATCGACACCACCGCCAGCACGGCGTAACCACCATCGGGATGAGGACAGGCGTCGGCTAGTTGCCCGGCGCTCTGGCTGGCGTCGGCCTGGGATGAGAACAGCGGCTCGCCGGGACGAGGCGGCGTCGGGCTGTCCACCCGCGCCAGCACCATCCGCCGCTTGAGTTTGCCCAGATAATGAGTGCGCGCCACGATCTCTTGCCCCGTGTAGCAACCCTTTTGGAAGCTGATTCCGTCCAGCAGTTGCAGATTCAGCATTTGCGGCACGAACGCCTCCACGGTTTCCGGGTAAACCGCCGGAGTCCCCGCCAGAATCTCCAGCAACCGCCACGGCTCGGGGCCGGTGAAGGTGACCTCGGCCTCGAGCCGGATCCAAAGGGCCTGCATCGCCATCAACGGGCCGTGCAACTCGAAACGCGGCGTCGAACCGGGCAGGCGGATCACGGTGATGTCCCGCGAATCGGCCGGCGCCTGGACCAGACCGTCGGCCGTTTCCGGGACCGCGCCAAGGAGCTTCGTCAACAAGACCTGGGCGTTCGGCCCGGCGACGCCGATCCGCGCCCAGCGATCGCTGGCGTCTTCCAGCCGGACCTTGGCTCGCAACACATAGCGACGCAACCGGGTCAGCGTGGGCTCCACCAGGGCGCGCGGCAGTTCCAGACACAGGGCGTCCTCGCGCCGGAGCAGGCGGAGGCAGGCCAGCGCCCGGCCCTTGGGCGTGCAATACGCGCCGATCCGGCTGCGATCCGGGGTCACCTCCCGGACGTCGCAGGTCAGCTGCCCTTGCAGGAACGGATCGGCGTCCGGGCCTTGCACGGCGATCAGGCCCTGGTCCGACCGATCGCTGCAAATGTCGCCATGCAGCGCCGCCCACCGTTCGACCTCCGGCCGACCGAAATGCACCGCCCGGCCATTTTCCAGACGAGCGCCGAACCGTTCGAGAAAATCGTTCCACGCCATGTTCATCTTTAGGACTTTCGCTTTCATTTACAACTTATTGACTATGGTTGTATAATTTTGAGATGTTAACCAAAGAGCAAGATACTCAGTACTTTGACTAGCACACCGGTGAATTACACAACCGATATAGGACCATTATGGCATGAAAAGCCACTTTGATGCGTATACACTGAAAAAAATTACTATAGCCTTCACAGTAGTGATTGGTGTTGGTTTCTTGTTGATAAATTTACTGGGCATATATCTTGTCGGTCCATATGGATGGGATGATGGCGCTATTACATTAGCTTATGCAAAAACGTTATCGGAGCATAAAGTATTTGCACTTACTAGCGTAAGTGAAATAACAGAAGGCTCATCAAGCTTACTTTATGTATTTTTAATTGCGTTGTTACATAAATTTATAGGTCTTGACTTCGCAGCGTTCATTTTAGCGTCACAAATTATTGCGTTTTTTGCAGTATGCGCCACATTGATTTGTGTTTTTATTTCTCTGCAAAGTTCTGTTAAGTATCCGCTGTATCGATACTTTATAGTGGTTCTTTTAGGAACGCTAACAATGTTTACTGCGGAAGTTTTTAATGGCATGGAGATGTCTTTATTTGCCTTGTTGCTACTTTTATTGACAATCTCCTACGAAAATAAATCATGGTCTATTTTTTTTCTAGTACCCCTCATTCTTCTAGTTAGATTTGAATCAATATTCTATCTGTTTTTTGCCTTCACCTTTTTATTCCTTTTTGACAAAAATAATCGACTAAGAATTTTTTATTTAGGAATATATATAGTTCTTATTTTTGGTTTAATCACATCTTTAAGATGGATTTATTTTAATGATTTTATTCCAAACACACTATGGGCGAAAATGAATCCTCCCTATTCTCCAGCTGGAACCTCTCGATTGTTTAAGACTAATGGGATAGCCGAGTTTTTAGAGGTGAATTTTTTCCTACTTATAGGCACCTTTTCTTTTTTAATACTTCGAAAAAAGTTGGATTTTTTATTAGATTTGAAATTTTGGTTTATTATCTCTTTCGGAGTCTTCGCATTGTTGGCTGGCAAAAATTGGGGCTATCAAGGTCGGATGCTCTTGGCTTGTCTACCATTACTCATCCTGATAATCCCTGATAATTTCTCTAAAAAATTAGGACATCCTAATAGCTTGGTCATTAATTATGGAAATCGCAATACACAGATTGATCGACAGATATTAACGACAAGTGTTTTAGTGGTTTGTTTGTTTGGGGCTCATCTTTCTAACTTCGCATTACACAAATCTAATTTGGAAACTGCTATGGATGGTGGCTACTATCAAGAATATTTACCAAAGCCCCTAAAAACGATTGTTGAAAAGCGTCTGTCAAATGCAGGCAGTGATAGGTATTGGTATGGAGTCACCCCAGAAAACTACCGAATTACGGGTGTTGCTGTAGAGGAAATTAGAACATTACTTGATCTGGATACCATAACATTTATGGTTCCTGATGTTGGTGGGCTTGGTTTGTGCTGTGAAAGAATTCGTGTAATTGATTCCGCCTTATTAACAAATTCTTTCTTAGCAAAAGAAGGATATAAAAAATTTGATTTATATTTAACTAAAGTAGTACCTGATGTTATTGAAACACATGGTCTTTGGTCAGAAATGAGTAGGATTTATCAGTCAAGTTTCTTCCAAAATAATTACGTACCAGTTGTTTTTAACAATAATTTGTTCTGGGTTCATCGATTAAAAAATGAGAGGCTTCTAAAAAGTCCTCTTATAACTAAATCAATAATTGAAAACTTATCCCTACTTTCGATGGTTCGCTATAGCGGCTCCCAAATTGATAAAGAATATATTTCTAATCAATATGTTGGTCCTGTTTGGAACGTAAAGTCCAGCCCTTTTTAAGGTGAGCTATTTAGATGCCACTGCGGTGGCAGCAAGCCCCATGAGCCGACCGAGGTACAGGCTCTCAGACTGAGCTTGCACAGATTACCCCCTGCCAGGGCGTGCTCAGCCTCGTTGTTGGTCAGCGACTACTCGGGATGGCATAGGACCCAAAAGATGGCCTCCTAATCGTTGAGCGACTCCAGCGCCAGAGCATGGGTCTTCAATACGCTGAGATACCTCAATCGCCCCATACATAATGCCTATCATTGACTCAGGTGTAGTTCAGTCCGATGCTCGCCGGCCTTCGCCTTGGCTTCGCGGTTAGGTATCGCGCAACAGTTCCTGCACAGTGTGGAACGGTTAGCCTAACCAGCACAGCCACCACTCGGCAATCGCCGTCAGACTACATGACCGCACTATGAATACCCAGACTTCACAACGCCAACCCCATGAGCATCAGTTGATACAGTTCAGGTGAGCGAGACATGGCGATTTCCGGTGTGAGACCCCCACCCCCAACGTTGACATGGAAAAAACGCACACCTGCCCGTAGGCAGGTGTGGCGAAGGAAGGTGCTGTTTTTCTCTCGCGTTCAGTTGTAACTGATCGAGGGGTCCCAGAACAGGGTGTCGCAGTAGTTGGTCCCGCCCTTGGTGCCGTAGAAATACAACTGATCGCCGCCGACGACAGGAATGGAAAGGACAGAGCTTTTGCCCAGCGTGTCATCCCAGTCGATGTGGCCGTAGAATTGGAGAGCGTCGTTCTTCTGGAACGCGAAATTGACACCGTCGCCGCAACTAGGGTTTGGTTGCGCGCTTCGTACTGTCTGGCGCACGGTCACGGTTCCAGTTTTCGGCGCTGTCCAGATCATCAGGAAGCCGTCGTACTGACCGGTACTCGCCGCGCCCTTGTAGATGCGGTTGTAGATGTCGGTGGGCTGCTGCCAGTCGGGCCGCTGCCAGTAGCCCTCGGCGTTCCATATCATCGGTTGGCGCGACAGTACGGATTCGTAGCTCCACTGGTTATAGCCTTGGACACCGATGAACCCGCGCGATTCCTTATAGAAATCGGCGGGCGGCGTCGTATTCACCTGCCATTGATACAGCGCCTGCTTGAAGGGCGGGTCGCTGTCCTGGAACTTGGCCGAATACACGTAGAACGCGGAGCCGACTTCGCCATTGGCACGGCCCAATGGATCCACCAGACTTGCGTACTGATAGCCTTTTCCTCTGTTGTCGGGGTTGAAGGTGGACATGTGCTCGTTGACGATGTCCATCTTCTTCGTCCACGCTAGTGTGACCGGATTGACCGTGAACAGCCGCACGTAGCTGTACTCCCAGCCTGACGCGCCCACTGCCGCCTGTCTCGTAGTCAGTATGTAGTAGTTGCCGTCAGCAGCGCGCGCGGCCTGTGAGTGCATAATGCCGTACTCCCCCGCAGTGTCGGGGAACGCGGGCTCTGCAGCAATGTCGCTGTTCCAGCCGTAGATCGACTTTTTCTGCCAAAGGTTTGACCCGAGGTTGCCAGCCCGCGCGGCCGCAAGCACGGACGCCACGTTGGCCTTTGAGACCGCGATGCTTACAGCCGAGCGGTTTTGATCTTTGTACCAGATGTAAAAATCGCCGTTGTAGATGTAATAGGGAGTGCCCTCTACATTGAGCTGAACTATACTGCCATTGGGAAGCTGCACTTGTTCGCGGTAGGGCGCCGCGATCCGCCCTAGATACTTCCATGTGTTGCCGCTGTCACTAGAATAGGCTAGGCCAATTCGGTTCGTTCCCAGCGTCCACTCCTGTTGCGCGCAATTAATCCCGGTTATGTTGACATTCTCTTCGTGAATGAAGGCTAAGCGTTCCGCGCCGCCTGGGTTGTAGATGCTCGTAAACCAGAGGTTGACGACATCGGTCAGACCGCTGGCGAATGACGTGAAGGTGTAGGTGAAAGTCTCGGCGGTGTTGATGCAGTAACCGTTCAGGCGCTTGCAGGTCCGTTTCACCCACTGCTCGTTCGCGTAAGGGTCCAAGAAGCCGCCATACGTCTTGACCTGACGCAGGGGGTCCGGCGGACATGATTCCCCCCAATTGATTTGGCTGGCATGCGAGATTAGATAGTAGCCGTCGCCGCTGGCTGACAGAGGGGCGTCTAACCAACCGAGCGACATCGCAGAATCGAGCGCAGCGTTCTTGAGCTGTGCGTTGGTCGCTGCGATGATCGGCGAGGTGACATTGTCCTCAGTCGTCATTTGCGCGAACGTCGACAACGGCATGACAAACAGGGTGATGCAGAACAGCAGGCGCTTCATGAAACCTCCTTAAAAATGCGAATTACGAGCTAAGGGTGGAAGCCTCGCCGAGCAATCGCGTTATGCCGGCATAACAAATTGAAACCCGACACTACGCGGCATTCTGAATCGCATCTTCCATGCCATAGTCGCCCACAGTTTAAGTGTTGTTATCTGTCAAATAGTTAGCGACGCTGCTTTATTTTTCAGCGCCGGAGAGGTTTCAATTTGAAACAGGAAGTTTCACGCCGTTTCAATTTGAAACAAACGTCTGGAAAATGGCGAGAACCCTCCGTCGCGCTGCGTGCTCGCAACGCGTTTCCCCGCTGGCCAGGATAAGTCAGCCCGTAACAGCGCCGGCGGGCGCGGATGGCGCTGCCGTACCGGGTTACCCATCACTGGCAGATCTCCCAGGGTGGGAGGCATCCATTTTGTTTGCCCTGGCAGCGACCGCTGCTTCGTTGCGTTCGCGGGCGGCGACCGGCATAATAAACCCTGCAAAAGATGGCCGGAATACGCCTCGCGCCGCAAGGGCGCAATGTCCAGAGCCCGGTGGTCTCGGCGGCGGATGGGACTGGGATGGTCCACCGCCACCACCCATGAACCCTAAGAATACTAAGGTGAGTTGCATGAGCGAAAATCACCAGCAGACGCCGCCATCCACGCCGCCGGCCGTAACCCCCGACCCACCCCCAGTCGCCACGCCTTCCGAACGACCCAAGGAATACGGTGGCCCCAAGGGCCCGGAGCCGACCCGCTACGGTGACTGGGAAAAGGCCGGCCGCTGCATCGACTTCTAGCAGGCCGTTCCGCTTCGCCGGATCGTAGCGCCAAACACGGTTCCTATTCTCCTTTCCCTGTCGTTCATCCGGCAATTCAACCGGCTTTCGGTTATTATTGCATCGCACCAATCAAGCCCCGTCTTCCATCGCCACCGCGTAACGAGGAGAAACGTATGTCAGCCAAACAACGGCCCTTGTCGCCGTTCATGATCGGCCCCTACTACAAACCCCAAATGACCTCGATCCTGTCCATCACCCACCGCGCCACCGGCGCCGGCCTCGTGGTGGGCACCCTGCTGCTGGTGTACTGGTTGGCGTCCGCCGCGATCGGTCCCAAAGCCTACGCACACGCCCAGGCGGTGCTGGGGTCCATGCTGGGACAATTGTTCCTGTTCCTGTGGACCTGGGCGCTGTTCTACCACCTGGCCAACGGTATCCGCCACCTGTTCTGGGACGCCGGTTATGGTTTTGAACTGGAGGACGCCGCCAAGTCCGGCTGGGCCGTGGTGTGGTCCTCCATCATCCTGACCTTCCTGTGCTGGCTGATCGCCGCGCCCTGAGGAGAGACATCATGAGCATTCGCACTCCGCTCGCCCATGTTCGCGGTCTGGGCGCCGCCAAAGACGGCACGCATCATTGGTGGATGCAGCGCGTTACGTCCATCGCCCTGGTGCCGCTGGTGCTCTGGTTCATCATCTCGCTGCTGGCGGTTTCCCAGGCGGATTACGACACCTTCCGGCACTGGCTGAGCAATCCATACCGAGCCGGCGCCATGGTGGCCCTGCTCGCCACGGTGTTCTATCACGCCAGTCTGGGCATGCAAGTCATCTACGAAGACTATGTCCGGCCGGAAGGGGCCAAGTTCATCGCGCTGCTGGTCACGCAGTTCGTGCTGTTTCTGCTGGGCGCCATCTCCATCGTCGCCGTGCTCAAGATCGCGCTAGCCTGACGCCCATCACCGGAGGCTGAGGTTTCATGTCCAACGCATACAAACTCATTCATCATAATTACGACGTGGTCGTGGTCGGCGCCGGCGGCGCCGGATTGCGCGCCACCTTCGGCATGGCCCAGAAAGGCTTGAAGACCGCCTGTCTGACCAAAGTATTCCCGACCCGCAGCCATACCGTGGCCGCGCAAGGCGGCATGTCGGCGGCGCTCGGCAACATGGGTCAGGACCTGTGGCAATGGCACATGTACGACACCGTCAAGGGTTCGGACTGGCTGGGCGACCAGGACGCCATCGAATACATGTGCCGCGAGGCCGTCCCGGCGGTCATCGAACTGGAACATTACGGCGTCCCCTTCTCGCGCACCGGGGAAGGCAAGATTTACCAGCGGCCGTTCGGCGGCATGACCACCAACTTCGGCGAGGGCATCGCCCAGCGCACCTGCGCCGCCGCCGACCGCACCGGCCACGCCATCCTGCACACCCTGTATCAGCAGGCGCTCAAGCACAACGCCGAGTTTTTCATCGAATACTTCGCGCTGGATTTGGTCATGGACGAGGCCGGCGCCTGTCGCGGCGTGGTGGCCTGGGATCTGGCCGACGGTTCGCTGCATGTGTTCCACGCCCATGAAACCGTGCTGGCGACCGGCGGTTACGGCCGCGCCTATTTCTCGGCGACTTCCGCCCACACCTGCACC
>ERZ761607.2050-NODE-2050-length-22979-cov-7.774952_pt1 | contig 22979 bp, 18 predicted proteins | sample MGYA00511164_ERZ761607 | MGnify/ENA primary metagenome ERZ761607 (study PRJEB28899, sample SAMN02445080) | bioreactor sludge metagenome | biome: EBPR sludge | place: Australia: Brisbane, Thorneside Wastewater Treatment Plant | collected 2011-06-22 ... | reverse complement strand
ACCCAAGGTCTCGCTCTACAACAGCTATCTCGGCAAAGCCTATTTCGAGATCAAAAACGACCGGCTGGCCCACCAGTATCTGGCCCAGGCCAAGCGCCTCGACCCCCGCGACCCCACCCCCCACTTCTATGACGCTATCCGCCTCCAAGCCGACAACCGACCCGTCCAGGCTGTCCACAGCCTCCAGCGCTCCATCCACCTCAATGACAACCGCGCCGTCTATCGCGCCAAATTCCTCCTGGATGAGGATCTGGGTGCTAGAGATGCCGCTTTGGGAAAAATCTATAACGACATGGATCTTGGGCAACTCGGTATTAGCGAGGGCGTGCGATCTCTCGCCAGCGATCCCGCCAACCATTCGGCTCACCGGTTGATGGCGGATGCGTATGCAACCTTACCCCGTTACGAAGTTGCCCGAGCAAGCGAATTACTGCAATCGCAGCTGCTACAACCGCTCAACATCATCCCCGTCCAACCTCAGCTCGCCGAAACCAACTTAAGCCTGTTAGGGGCTGGAGCGACAACCTCATCGTTATATGAATTTAACCCGCTTTTTGTGAGCGAGCGCCCTATTCTATCGGCGTCGAGTTTAATCGGCAGTCAAAAAACCTTGAGCGGAGAAACTATTTTATCAGGGATTTCCGATAGACTTTCCTATAGCCTCGGATATTTTCATTACGAAACAAACGGATTTCGCGAAAACAATGATGCGCGCCACGATATTTACAACCTTTTCGCCCAACTCGCTATCTCGCCGGGTTTTAGCCTACAAGCCGAGCTACGAAAACGCAGTACGAAGCAAGGCGATCTCTCACGCTCATTTTTTGGAATACCCGACTACAGCGAACGCCTGGAAATCTCTCGAGACACCCTTCGTTTGGGCAGCCATTACAAACCATCGCCACAAGCCGACATCCTAATATCATTCATACAGGCAGAGCGGAAGGAGAATTTTATATTCTACGATTTCGTCAATCAGACGAAGGGAAATCAGCTCGAAATCCAATATCTGTTCAAGAATAACCGCTATAGTGTCATCAGCGGCATTGGCACGACCTCGACCGAAGAGACCAGCAATGCGATCAAGCCAGTTCGTCAACATAATAATGTTTACCTTTATTCAAATTTTTCCGTGCCAAAGGACTTAAACTGGACATTGGGCTTTAGTTATGACCAGCTGGATGATGAAATAGAAGGATTTGAACTTGAAAAGTTTTCACCCAAACTAGGCTTGATTTGGAATATTACCGATCAGTTAAAACTGCGGCTTGCCTATTTTGAGAGCTTAAAGCGGAGTCTTACCGCCGAACAAACGATCGAGCCCACGCAGATTGCGGGTTTCAACCAACTCTACGATGATACAAACGCCACGAAAGCAAGAGAATATGCGCTCGGCTTGGAGCATCAATTCTCTCCACATCTACAGGTTGGCTTCCACGCTCTCCGGCGCAATCTTGATGTGCGTCACACTCCATTTAATGAAGATACTTTAGAGACCGTTAGTCAATATGCGGCCGAGCATGAGGACTTATTTCTGGCTTATCTTTACTGGATGCCTCATTCTAGCTGGGTAGTAAAAAACGAGTATCAATTTGAAAATTTTAGGAACGACGAAATTAGTCCTTACCGGATTAGAACGCTGAGCGTCCCGATCAGCGTTCGTTACTTCAGTCCTTCAGGTTTTTTCGGAGAAATAGGCGCAATTTATATTAAACAAAAAGTAACTGATTTTGACTTGAACAGTCGAAGTCTCTCTAAAATAACCGATCACGATGATTCGATTCTACTGAACGCGACCCTAGGTTTCCGGCTTCCGAAACGGCAAGGCTTGGTAAGTTTGGAGCTATGGAATTTGCTCGATGAAAATTTTCATTTTCAAGATATGAGCTTTCGAACCTCGCATCAGGAGCAACCCATGACCTACAATCGAATTCCCGAACGAGTCATTTTTTCGCGGGTCATCCTGAATTTCTAGAAAAGTCAGGCAGTAGAAATTTCCATCAAAAGTGTCTCAATCAGTTCATCGAGGCCGTGAAAAAACCCTCACGACCAAACCTTTTGAGTAGTTATGCTTTAACATAAAAAAGGAGCAAACAGATGAATGAAGTGTCAAAACTATCCATGGATGCCATACGCGAGATTCAAACTTCGGGGGTCCACCAAGATACGGTTGATATCTCGGAGCCCGCAGCGGCATGGACCTGCCCACAAGGTGGAACACCCACCATGGTGAGCGGCGCTTGTCGCTGCATTAAGATAATAGGTGGCCAACGAAAAGATTTAGGCCCCTGTACTTGGACTAACAATTAAAGGATCTTTCCCAGCAAGCCGCCGCTTTCATGGGATCAACATCTAACTGTCAGCGTCTTACCGCCGGGAATCCATGCTCGTTACATCTCCGCTGTTCTCTTATCGCAAACACTGGGCCGCTCGCTTTGGCGTCGCGCCCTTCCTGCCGATGTCGCGCGCCGAAATGGATACGCTCGGTTGGGATTCCTGCGACATCATCCTGGTTACCGGCGACGCCTACGTCGATCATCCGAGCTTCGGCATGGCGATCATCGGCCGGCTGTTGGAAGCGCAAGGCTTCCGGGTCGGGATCATCGCCCAGCCCGACTGGAATTCCGCCAAACCGTTCCGCGCCTTGGGGCAACCAAAGCTGTTTTTCGGCGTCACGGCGGGCAACATGGATTCGATGGTCAACCGCTATACCTCGGATCGGCGCTTGCGCCACAACGACGCTTACACCCCCGACGACGAAGGCGGCAAGCGGCCCGACCGGGCGGTGATCGTCTATAGCCAACGCTGCCGAGAAGCCTATCCCGACGCGCCGATCATCATCGGCGGCATCGAAGCCTCGCTGCGCCGGATTGCCCATTACGACTACTGGTCGGACAAGGTGCGGCGTTCGATCCTGCTGGACGCCAAGGCCGATTTGCTGCTGTATGGCAACGCCGAGCGCGCCATCGTCGAAATCGCCCACCGCACCGCCGCCGGCCAATCGCCGAAAGCCATCCGCGACGTGCGCGGCACCGCTTTTATCAGCCACGGCGCGCCGGAGGGCTGGCTGGAAATCGATTCGACCGAGATCGATCAGCCGGGCCCTGTCGAAGCCCATCCCGATCCCTATGCGGACGCACCGTCCGCGCCTAACACCTGCGCCAGCGCCGTTCCAGCCGCGAATGACCAGCGACCGCTGCGGTTCCAGCGCCGCCCGACGCGCCACGACCGCGACAAAACCGTCATCCGCTTGCCCGCTTACCAACAGGTCAAGGACGATCCGGTGCGATACGCGCACGCCTCGCGGCTGCTGCATCTGGAAACCAACCCCGGCAACGCCCGCGCCTTGATCCAGCGCCACGGCGATCGCGATGTTTGGCTCAACCCGCCGCCGGTTCCGCTCACCACCCCCGAACTGGACGCGGTGTTCGACCTGCCCTACGCCCGCGTCCCGCATCCCAGTTATGGAAACGCGCGCATTCCCGCCTACGAGATGATTCGATTCTCGGTCAACATCATGCGCGGCTGTTTCGGCGGTTGCACCTTCTGCTCGATCACCGAACACGAAGGCCGCATCATCCAATCCCGTTCCGAGGCGTCGATCCTGCGGGAAATCGAGGACATCCGCGACCAGACACCGGGCTTTACCGGGGTAATTTCCGATCTCGGCGGGCCGACCGCCAACATGTACCGGCTGGCCTGTAAGTCGAAAGCCATCGAGCAAGCCTGTCGCAGGCTATCCTGCGTCTATCCGGAGATCTGCCCGAATCTCGATACCGACCATTCATCGCTGATCGGACTCTACCGCAAGGCGCGGGAGCTGCCGGGCATCAAAAAAGTCCTGATCGCGTCCGGCCTGCGCTACGATCTGGCAATCCGCGATCCAGCTTACGTCCGCGAGTTGGTCACCCACCACGTCGGCGGCTATCTCAAGATCGCGCCCGAGCACACCGAGGCCGGGCCGCTGGCCAAGATGATGAAACCGGGCCTCGGCGCGTACGACCGGTTCAAGTCCTTGTTCGACCAGTTCTCGAAAGAGGCTGGCAAGCAACAGTATCTGATCCCCTACTTCATCGCCGCCCATCCCGGCACCACCGACGAGGACATGCTGAATCTTGCGCTGTGGCTGAAACGAAACGGCTTTCGCGCCGATCAGGTGCAAGCGTTCCTGCCCGGTCCAATGGCGCTGGCCACCGCCATGTACCACAGCGGCCGCAATCCGCTGAAAGGCGTCCATCGCGACCGGGGCGAACTTGTGGAGTCGCCGAAAGGTCTCAAGCAGCGGCGGTTGCATAAAGCCTTCTTGCGCTACCACGATCCCGACAACTGGCCGCTGCTGCGCGACACGCTCAAGCGGATGGGCCGTTCGGAGTTGATCGGCAACGGCAAGCGGCATTTAATTCCAGCCTGGCAGCCGGCGGGGACGGGAGCCAGCGGCGGTGAAGGCGCGCGAACCGGCCGCAAGCATCAAGGGCAACGCTTTTTGACCCAGCACGCGAGGGCAGCGTCAAGCGCTCCTAAAACCAGCGGGCGCTAAGCGTTTCACCTCACGAGTCTCGGACCCGCAATCGTGATTTGAACCCGCCGGAGCGCCGGAGCATACAGCTTGATGATTCAAAAAAACGCCGTCTGGACTTTGCTCAAGGACACCTTCACCGCCTGGAACGACGACCGCGCGCCGAGGTTGGCCGCCGCGCTGGCGTACTACACCATTTTCGCCTTGGCTCCGCTGTTGATCATCGCCATCGCCGTCGCCGCGTTCTTTTTCGATGAAGCGCAAGTGCGCCAAAACATGTTGAGTCAAATCGGAGAATGGGTCGGTGAAAACGGCCGACACGCCATTGAGGCGATGATTGAGGGCGCGCGCAAACCCACCACCGGCCTGATCGCCACCGTCGTCGGCTTGCTCACCTTGGCCGTCGCCGCTGGAGGATTTTTCAACCAGTTGCAGGATGCGCTGAACACGATCTGGGGGGTGCAACCGAAACCGGGACGGGGGATTTGGGGGATCGTGCGCGACCGGTTTCTGTCCTTCGCCATGGTGCTCGGCAGCGGCTTTCTGTTATTGGCCTCGCTGATCATCAGCGCCGTCCTATCGGCGGCGGACCGATTCGTGGGCGGCGACGCCGACAGTCAGGCTTGGCTGTGGCAAACCATCAACCTCGCGGTTTCGTTCGGCATCACCACCTTGTTGTTCGCCATGATCTTCAAGATTCTGCCGGACGCCAGGGTGCGCTGGCGCGACGTGTGGATCGGCGCGGCGGCCACGGCGGCGCTGTTCTCGCTCGGCCGGTTCCTGATCGGCTGGTACTTGGGTCAGGCCGCGACCGAATCGACCTACGGGGCGGCGGGTTCCTTGGTCGCGCTGCTGATCTGGATTTACTATTCCACCCAGATTTTGTTTCTCGGCGCTGAGTTTACCCAGGTATACGCTCAGGCCCACGGGGCCAAAATTCAACCCACCGCCAACGCCGTGGCGGTGACCCAAGAAGCCCGCGCCCGACAAGGAATGCCGAGCCAGAAAACAGTCGCCCCCGAGAAAAAGGCCGAGTCCGCTGTCGCGCGCGCACCGGCCGCCCCATCAATTCAGCCAACGCCAGCCCATTCACGCTTTCCCATCGGCACGGCGGCGATGGGGTTCGCTTTAGGGTTGCTGGTGGGGCGGCGGGTTTAGCGCCTAGCCGCTATCCAACGCGCCAAACTGGTGAATCAACAGCTTTTGCAAAGTCCGCGAAAATGATACTCCGACGCGCGCCAGGAGGCCGCTGGCCGACCGCGCGAGCTCACCCCTGAACACCTGAGGAGCCGAGTGACACGATGAACACGCCAACGATCTGGAATCTAGTGAAAGAAACCTTCGTCTCGTGGGACGAAGATCGCGCGCCGCGCTTGGCCGCCGCGCTCGCCTATTACGCCATCTTTGCCCTCGCTCCGCTGCTGATTATCGCCATCGCGGTGGCCGCGCTGTTTTTCGACGAGACTCAAGTCCGCCAGAGCATTTTGACTCAACTCGGCGGATTGATCGGTCAAAACGGCCAACTCGCCATTGAAGCGATGATCGACGGCGCGCGTAAACCCGAAACCGGCATGATCGCCACCGCAATCGGCGTGGTGACGCTGCTGGTGGCGGCCGGCGGCCTGTTCGGCCAGTTGCAAGACGCCCTTAATACCATCTGGGAGGTGCAGCCCAAGCCGGGCCGGGGCGTTTGGGGGATGGTGCGCGATCGCTTTTTCTCGTTCTCCATGGTTCTAGGGACCGGTTTTCTGTTGTTGATTTCGCTGTTGTTGAGCGCGGGCTTGGCGGCGATGGGCCAGTGGGTGGGCGGCGAGGCCTACGGCCAAACCTTGATGTGGCAAATCATCAATTTCGTGGTCTCGTTCGGTGTCACATCGCTACTGTTTGCGATGATTTTCAAGGTCCTGCCGGACGCCAAGGTGCAATGGCGCGACGTGTGGATCGGCGCGGTGGTAACAGCGGCGCTGTTCTCGCTGGGACGCTTCCTGATCGGCCTTTATTTGGGCCAAGCGGCCCCGGAATCGACCTACGGCGCGGCCGGTTCCCTGGTCGCCCTGCTGATCTGGATTTACTATTCCACCCAAATTTTGTTCCTGGGCGCGGAATTCACCCAAGTTTACGCGACCTATTACGGCTCCAAGATCGAACCGACCGAAAACGCGGTGCGGGTGACCGAGCAAGAACGCACCCAGCAAGGGATGCCCAGTAAAGAAACCGTGGCCGCCGCCGAGGCCAAACAGGATTCTCAATCAGAGGCTAAAACCAAGACGAGAACCAAAGCTGAACGTCTGGCGGCGCGCGCTGGCGCCACTCCCATCACTGTACCAGCGGACGCAAAACCGCTTTCAATCGTCACCCAAAACCCGCTGGCGAGCACGGCTACGGCGGTGGCGGTCGGTCTGCTCCTGGGACGTCGTTTGTAACGAACGCTCCAAACCCCTTTCAACCGATTACCGCGTCTGATTCCATATCCGGCGCGGTTCGATGACGACTCATGGCTGATTGTGATTCACTCCAAGCCCTACTGGCCTTGATGGCCCGACTGCGCGATCCAGACCACGGCTGTCCGTGGGATCGGGAGCAGACCTACGCCACCATCGTGCCCCACACCATCGAGGAAGCTTACGAAGTCGCCGACGCCATCGCCCGTGAAGACTGGGCGGAACTGCGGGACGAATTGGGCGACTTGCTCTTTCAAGTGGTGTTTTACGCGCAGATCGCCCGCGAGGAGGGTCGGTTTGAATTCGAGGATGTGGCGCGGGGGATCGTCGAAAAAATGACCCGCCGTCACCCGCACGTTTTCGCCGACGCCCGTTATGCCGACGCCGACGAACAAACCGCCGCCTGGGAGCGGTTAAAAGCGGCCGAAAAAGCGGAATCGCCGACCGGCGTGCTGGAGGGCGTGCCGCTGGCGCTGCCCGCGCTGACCCGCGCGGTAAAATTGCAAAAGAAAGCGTCCAAGGTCGGTTTCGATTGGGGCGCGCTAGAGCCGATTCTGGCTAAGATCGAGGAGGAAATCGGCGAAATCCGCCACGAAATCACCACGTGCGCGCCCGCCGAACGCTTGGCCGATGAACTGGGCGATGTGCTGTTCGCGGTCGCCAACTTGGCCCGCCATCTCAAGCTCGATCCGGAAGCCGCGTTGCGCGGGACCAATCAAAAGTTCGAACGGCGGTTTCGGAGGATCGAACAATGGCTGGCGGAAGACGGCCGCGCTCCCGCGCAGTCGACGCTGGCGGAGATGGACGCGCTGTGGGATCGAGCCAAAATCGCTGAAAAGCCAACATAATTTTTATCATGAAAATGATACGTAATTAACTCCATGTCGCCTAAATGTGTAGCCAAAAAATGTGGCTTCAGGCCGCAATACCCGTTTTGCAAGTGACTTAAATCCTTGACTTGAGTGTGGAAGATGGGAATACTTTCAAGCAGCCCATTGACTCAGCGTCAGTTTTTATTGCTCTAGTCTACCCAGTTTTCCGAGCCTTTTCATGCGCCTGTCATTCCGCCAATCCTTGACCGTGCCGTACGTGGTGCTGGTGCTTGGAGTAGCGGCGTTGATCGGTTTGCTTTCCTATCGCACCGGCAGCCAAGCGGTCAATACCGTCGCTGATCACCTGTTGCGCGAGACGGTCGGGCGAATCGTCCAAGCCATAGACCGCCATATCGTCGGCTCGGGCGCGGTGCTCGAAGCCGCCTTTCCCGAAGGGATGGTCGCGCCGGAGAACATCGAAACTCACTTCGATGAGATGCGCACCCGGTTCTGGATCGCCACCTCCTTGCATCTGGACCCGAATAACTACGTCTACTACGGTTCGCGTCAGGGTCAGTTCTTCGGCCTGTGGCGGGATTCGATTCGCGAAGGCGAGCTGCGCGTCAAAATCGACCCTAACGCGCCTCGGTCCTTGTATCGCTTCACCGGCATCGACGGCGCGCTAGCCGACCCGGTATTGGAAACTAAAATTTTCGACCCTCGGGAGCGGCCCTGGTACAAGGCGGGTGAAATCCAGCCCTCGTATACCTGGACCTCCATCTACATCGATTTCCGCCATGCCGAGTTGGTGGCGACCCGAGCCCGCCGCGTGCTCGGGCCACGGGGCGAGCTGGCGGGCGTGGTCGCCACCGATGTTTCCTTGCGCCAGCTCAACGATTTTGTCCGCAAGTTAAAAATCAGCGACCGCGCCTTTGCCTTCATCATGGAGATGGACGGCAATCTCATCGCCTCATCGCGCAGTTCGAACACTAAGATTCTGACCGACGGCAGCAGCCACCGCATCAATGTCAGCGAGAGTGGCGACGATTTACAGATCGCGGTCTTCGAGCGCGTCCGTCAAGCGCTTGCCGGCCCGCCGATGGACCCGCCGCGAACCCTGCAATTCACCGCCCCCAGCGGCCACGTCATCGAACTCGCCTACGACCGGCTCAACGACATGGCCGGATTGGACTGGACTATCGTGGTTGCGGTCCCCCGCAGCGACTTCATTCAGGGCGTGACCGAGAATGTGATCCGCACCGCTTTTATCGGCGGTATCGCGGCATTGATGGCGATTGCAATCGGACTAACCATCCTCAATTGGGTCAGCCGCGACCTCAAACAGTTAGCCGAAGTGGCCAGTCAGGTGGGTAACGGCCGGCTCGATACTCCCATTGCAATCGACCGTCATGATGAAATCGGCGACCTGGCGGCCAGCTTCCGGCAAATGCAGTATCGGCTGCAAATCGATGCCTTGACCAAGCTGGCCAACCGCGAGGAAATCTTGCGCAGCATCAACGACCGCATCTACCAGCACCGCCGGAAAACGGACGACACGCCGTTTGCGGTGTTCTTCATCGACTTGAACAATTTTAAGTTCGTCAACGACCGTCTGGGTCACGATGCCGGCGACAAAGTCCTGGTCGAAGTCGGCGAACGCTTGCGCTTGTCGATCCGATCCGGCGATCTGGTGGCCCGTTACGCGGGCGATGAATTTGTGGTGCTGGCCAACGATGTCGGCTCTGTCGATAACGCGCGCAAAATCCGCAACAGCATCGAGAAAGTGGTGGGCGAACCGATGAAAAGTGTGGACACCAGTAGCCTGGCCGGGATCATGCTCGGAGCGGCGGTGGGTTTTGCCTATTATCCTTCGGACGCCACCACCGCCCAACAATTGATCAAACAGGCCGATACGGACATGTACGCCCGCAAACACACCAGCAAGGCGCGCTTGTAAAAAGCCTCGCTCAATCCTTCAGCCGGAATGCGATGGGGACTTGCGCCACCGCCTGCGCCAAGCCCGGCGGTTGAAAGCGCCAGCGCGCCACAGTCTGCTTTGCCTCTTGATCCAAGGAGGCGTCGCCGCTGCTTTGGGCGATGCTGACCGCCTCCACGCCACCGCCCGCATTCACCGTCAACCTCAACAACACCCGCCCTTCGATCCCGCGCTGGCGGGCCAGCGGCGGATAACGCGGCGGCGGATTGCCCGGCAGGGGCCGCAAGCTGGTGGCGGCCGGCCGCGCGGGTTGAGCCGAGGCGACCGCCGTCGGCCGACCGAAAGCGCCGCTCGCCGTTTTTCCGACCTCAAGCGTTTGGCCGCCGCCGTTTGAAACCCCATCACGACCGAGCGGATTGCGACCGCTGTAGGGTTCCGCCGCGCCCTCGGCCCAAGGCGTTCGATCCGGCGAGGCAGCGACCGTTTTCACCGGACGAACCCGCTCCGGCCGCTGTTGCGGCGCTCGGGCGGGCGCTCGGGCGACCGGCGGCGGTTTGGGCGGTTTTTTGAGCGCGGCCGGCGGCGGCTCCGCCGGCTTGAGCGGTTTCGATGAAGGCGGACGGAGGTAGGCCGCGCGTTCGACGGGCGCGGGCTTTCGCGGTTGCGGCTTGACCGGCGGCGCGGGCGGCGCGGGAGCGGCTTGGGGCGTCGGAGCCGGATTGAGGCTTGCGACCGGCTCAACGGGCGGCCTGGAACCCGGCGGTTCCGCTGTTGCCGGCCCGGCGGGCGGCGCGACCGAAGCGACCGGCGCGGGAACGGCGAGCGTCACTCGCAACACCGGCGGCGCGGCGGCGAGGGGACGCCATAGCTCGACCGGCAACGACGCCAAGACAACATGCATCGATACCGCCAACAGCACCGCGACCGCCATCCGGCGCGCTTCGCCGTGACGCCATCGGCCGTTCATGGCGGTCCGCTCTCGGAGGTCCGCCGTTGCCACGGCACGACATAATGCTGGCCCTGATATTCGCCGCGCAGCGCCGCGATGCGGTAGCTGTCGGCGAGATGTTCGGCTGACAGCACCCGCTCGGGCGCGCCTTGCGCCACCAGCGCGCCGTCCCGCAACAACAGCAAGCCATCGCAAAATCGCGCCGCCAAGATCAAATCGTGCATGACCACGATTACCGCCGCGCCGGCGTCGGCGTAATCCCGCAACAGCTCCATCACTTGCAATTGATGGAAGGGATCGAGCGACGCCACCGGCTCGTCGGCCAACAGCAGCGGCGCTTCCACCGCCAGCACCCGCGCCAGCAAGACCCGCGCGCGCTCGCCGCCCGACAAGGTATCGAACGGCCGCTCCGCCAAATCGGCGACGCCGGTGCGCTGCATGGCGGACTCGACCGCCAGCCGGTCGGCGGCGGCGGGCGGTTGCCAAGGGGCCAAATGCGGCAGGCGTCCCAATTCGACCAGACGGCGCGCGGTCAACGGCCAGTGCGCGATTTGGCCTTGCGGCAGATAGGCGAGCGCGCGGGCTTTGTCCCGTCGGTTAAGACTCGCCAGCGCACGGCCTTGAATTCGGACAGCCCCTTGAAACGGCCGCAGTCCGGCCAGCGCCGCCAGCAAGGTGGTCTTGCCCGCGCCGTTGGGGCCGAGCAGCGCGATCACTTGGCCGGCGTCGGCGCGCAGGCCGACGCCGTTGACCACCCGCCGGCCGGCCAGCGAGACGCTGATGCGTTCGGCTTCCAGCAGCATCAGGGTAGCGTCCGCCGGACGCGCAGCAGCAGATGGACGAAGAACGGCACGCCGAGCAGCGCGGTCACCACCCCCAGCATCAATTCCTGATGGGTGGGAATCAACCGCACCGCCAGATCGGCCGCCGCCAGCAGCGCCGCGCCGGCCAAGGCGCTGGGCCACAGCACCCGGCTGGGCTGATAGCCGACCCAAGGCCGCAGCAGATGCGGCGCGATCAGGCCGACGAAACCGACCGAGCCGGTGACCGCCGTGGCCGCGCCCACGGTCAACGCGGTGCCGCCGATCACCCGCGCCCGCAGCCAACCCAAGCCCACGCCCAGACTGCGGGCGGCGTCTTCGCCCAGGGTCAGCGCGTCCAGCTCCCGGCCGGCGCTCAACAGCAGCGCCCACCCGACCGCCATGAACGGGGCGGCCAGCGCCACATCGGACAAACCCCGGTCGCGCAACGAGCCGAGCAACCACAGCACCATTTCGCTCAAGGCCAGCGGATTGGGCGCCAGATTGAGCGCCAGCGAAGTCAGGGCGATAGCCAGACTCGATACCGCGACGCCCGCTAAAATCAGCGACATCGGACTGGCGTCGCGCATCGCCAGCAGCGCCAGAAACAACGTCGCCGCGAACGCGCCGAGCAGCGCGCAGCCCGGCAGCGCCCACAGCGTCGCCTGCGCCAGCCCGAAATACAGCGCCAGCACCGCGCCCAAGCCGGCGCTGGCCGACACGCCGAGAATCCCCGGTTCGGCCAGCGGATTGCGCAACAAGCCTTGCAAGGCCGCGCCGCTCAAGCCGAGCGACGCGCCGACCAACAAGCCCAACACCACGCGCGGCAAGCGGATTTCCCAAACGATCACCGCCAGCCGTGGGTCGCCGCCCAGCAGTTCGGCGAGCGTCCGCCACGGATTGAGCGAGAGCTGACCCACCAGCAAGCCCGCTGCCGCCAGCCCGATCAGCAACGCCGTCAGACCGAGCATCAACCGCCGATCTTGAGGGGCGACAACCTGCAACGCCGCGCTCACAAACCGCCCGCCGCCGCCGGCAGACGCTCGGCGATATATTCGGCGGCCTCGGCCAAAAACCAGCCGCTGCAAATCCAATAGCGATCCGGCACCGCGATGGTCGGCACCCCCGCCAGCAGGCGTTGAAACACCGGATGGCGGGCGAAAGCCATCCGCAAGGTGTCGCCGCCCTGATCGAAAAAGCCGGTGACGACCACATCCGGCGCGGCCAGCGTCAGTTGTTCCAGATTGAAGGTGCCCCAGCCGTTCCTGCCCAGCGTCGCGGCCAGATTGCGCGCGCCCGCCGCCCGCAGTACCGCGTCGATGAAGGTGCCGCTGCCCGCGCTGCCGCCGTCGGGCAGAAAATAGGCGGCGAGCGGCGCTTGCCCGGCCGCTTCCCGCCGCGCCGCCAGCCGAACCAATCGCGCCCGCATATCAGCCACCCGCGCCGCGCCTTGTTCGGGACGTTCCAGTTCGGCGGCGATGGCGCGAGTGGTCGCGGCGATGTCGTCCCAGGTTTCGGGCAGGGGAATCTGCACCACGCGAATCCCGAACCGTTCCAGCCGTTCGGTGACTGGCAGCGGCATCCAACGGTCGGTCAGCACCACCTCGACCCGCAGCGCCACCAACTCCTCACCCCCGCCGCGCGTGCTCGGATAGCGGCGGGCCTCGGCGGCAAACAGCGACTGGCCGGGATCGGTCGCATAGTTGGAGACGGCGACGATCTGGCTCGGATCGGCCAGCCCCAGCAAATATTGATCGGCGCACGGCGTCAGCGAGGCCGCGCGCGGCAAGGCCAGCGCCGCCAACGGCGACAACCCGAGGACCAGCGCCAGCGGTCGCCACCACCTCCCGCAATCGATCACCGCAAGCCCCTTAAAACCGGTAACGCGCGCCGAGATAGATTCCGCGTTCGGTTCCGCTGTAGCCCAACACCTCCTCGTAGCGTTCGTCGAGCAGATTTTCGACGCGCCCGAACAGCTGCCAGCGGTCGTCCAGCTGGTAGTTGGCCGCCAGGTTGACCACGGTGAAGCCATCCAGCCGCACCGGGTAGGTCTCGAAGGTGTTGGAATCGAATGCCGTGTCGACAAACGAGCCGTTGTGACGGACGGTCAGATTGAGATTGAGGGGGTCGGTCGGACGGTAGTTCAGGCTGAGACTGGCGGCGTGGCGCGGCCGGCGGCGCAACTGTTGCCCTTCGGCATCCTCGGTATCGGTGTAGGTGTAAGCCAGCGTCCCGCTCCATTCCGGGGTCAGCTCGGCGCTGGCGCTCACTTCGATGCCCTGGGCGCGGCTCTCGCCCGGCAGGTTGATGACCGTGCGCCCGGCCCCGACGATGATGTTGTCGATGCGGTTGTCGAAGGCGGTCACATCCAGCTTGGCCCGCCGGTCGAACAGCGTCTGTTCCCAACCGATGTCGAAGCCGCGACTTTCTTCCGGTTGCAGGTTCGGATTGCCCTGAAAATCGCCGGAGAAACCGAACAGTTCGGTCAGGGTCGGATTCTTGACCGCCGTGCCGTAGCTCGCGTGCAAGCGGCCGCCGATATCCGGCCAAAGGTAGGCCGCCGTCAGCCGGTAGGTGTTGGTGTCGTCGAAGCGGTCGTTAAAATCATGCCGCAGCCCGGCGGTCAGAAACAGGCGCTCGTCCAGATCCAGGCCGTACTGGAAGGCAACGCCGGTGTTGCGAACCGCGTTGGTGGCGAAATAGCTATTTTGCGCCTCATCCTTCTTATCCTTCACCAGCACGGTGAAGGTGTGCTTCGCGCCGGCCGCGTTCAGGAAGTAATTGCTCTGATAGTCGATCTGGTTGGAATAACTGTCGCTGGAGAAGGGATCGAGAGTATCGCTGTCGATCTCGCTGTCGATGTCGTAGCGGGCGATGCCGAGCAGATGTTCCCACGCGCCGCCGAGCAAGCTCAACTTGCCTTGCAGGCGCAGCAGATTTTGCCGGTTGTGAATCCGGTCGCCGCTATCGACCACCGGCCGCTGGTCGCCGCCGAAAAAGGCATCGAACTCCGAACGGTTGTCGGTGTAGCGTTCGATCAGGGTCAGCTCCAGATCGTCGCGGGGGCGGAGGCTGCCCTTGAACAGCAGCGCGCCGATCCGCGCGCCGTCGTCCTCATGGTTGCCGCGCCACTCGCTGCCCGCCGACCAGCCGTCGGTGCGCAGCCAAGCGCCGCTCAACATCGCGTCGTAACGCTCGCCGCGCCCGCCGATGCCGCCGGACGTTTGCCAGGTATTAAAACTGCCGCCCTCAAGGCGGACGCTGCCCTGCAGCGGCCGTTCGGCGCTCTTGGTCACGATATTGACCACGCCGCCGATGGCGGAACTGCCCCACAGCACGCTTTGCGGGCCGCGCAACACTTCGAGGCGCTCGACTTCCAGATCGAGCAAATTGTTGAAATCAAACGGCCCGCCGTCAGGATTGTTGACTTCCACTCCGTCGATCAACACCAGGGTTTGATTGGTTTCCGCGCCGCGCAGATAGATCTCGGTCAGCGCGCCGAAATTGCCGCTGCGGCTGACCGTGACTCCCGGCGCATCGCGCAGCGCATCGGCGATGCTGCGTATTTGGCGCTGTTCCAGTTGGTCGGCGGTGATGACAGTGATGGCGCTACCGGACTGTTCCGGCGGAATCGGAACGCGGGTGGCGGTGACCACCAGCTCCGGCAAATCCTCCTGCGCGACGGCGGCGGTCAAGCCGGTCGCCAGGCCGAGGGCGATAAGGGGTCGAAAAAGGCGTGATGAAACAATGCAGCAGCTATTCATGGCGAGCGCGCTTTCTAATAATCGTTGTTATCGAACCGACCGCATCGGGTCAGCTCACCGCCTGCTGGAAAACGCGCGCGCCGGTCGGCTAAACCGGTTTGAAATGAAAGCGAAAAACGCCTTGAGGAACAGACCTTGACAGCCGCTGGCGAACGCTCGGTTTCCCGCATCGCCAAAACGGAGGACCGTCCCGCCGAAAACACCCGTTCGACGGCCAGGCGACGCTTGGGACGGCAGGTCTCCTGGCTGGCGGGTCGTTGCGGGCGTTCGGCCTTCCCGGTTGCCCAGTGGCCTGAATCGAACGCCGGCTCGCCGCTCACAGTTGCGGGGACAGCCGCGGCTTGCGACCGATCATCCGGTCTACCGCGTTCCCTTTTAATCCCACTGGGGGAACCGTCTTATTGAATAGATTAACGGGATAGGCAGGAGCTTGGCAATGCGTGACCGGCCGGCCGATGATGCGGTTTGCCGGGCGAGCGGCGCGCCGCATCGATCAAAACTGCTCCATGCCTGACAGTGTACTCTTTAGACCACACCTGCCTTTTCCAGTATTGACCCTTTAAGGGAGAGGCTTTGGCCAGATGAATTTCTATTGCGCTGGATCAACCAGCGTCCCACGGCCATGCCCGGCAATTCGATAAGGCGATAACAAGCAGCGGCTGCCGGAATGAGCACAATCAGGGTGACGAACACACAACCGATAAAGGCAACACCGATATGTTGACCGAATAGGGAATAAATTTTTAGATAAACTGGTCCTAATTTATAAATGATCAGGGGGTGTAATAGATAGAGACTAAAACTGCGCTCCCCAGCAAAATACAGATAGCGGTTCGCGATCATTCTCCAAGGATGGACGGCCTGCCCACTGGTCAATAAGGCAAAAGCGAAGGCCCAAACCAGAATATCAAATCGTCCAAAAAGTATCAGCGATCCAGTTGGGAGCACCAGTAACAAGACTATTAACAGCAGGCCTACCAACGATAGCCCATCGTAAAAAATCGGGTAATCCTTCAGCCAAGCATAGGCATCACGTCGCCAATAAAGAAAGTAACTCAGCACCCCGGCGCAAAAAATGCCCACTTGACTGAGAAAACTGTGATGGCCATAAGCTTGGATACTCAGTTGGCCCGAGGAGTCGTACGCCATGCGCGCCGCAGTGGTGATCGTCGCGCCCACAACGAGCAGCACCAGCGCCCGGCGGATCGTGATGATGTAAACCAGGAGAACCGGCAGAATCGCGTAAAACAGCATTTCAACGCCGATGGTCCAGCCGGCCCATACCACGCTGTCGTGTTTTTCAGGAACTAAATTGAACAGAAATAGAAAATTTAACAACACATCGTGAACGGGTAGGCGTTGGTTAAAATCCAGCCATGCCAGCCCATACCACACCACAATCATCATATAAAAAAGCGGCGCGATTCTGAAAAACCGTCGGATAAAATAGTCCTGAATCCACTGAGGCTTTCCGACACGATTCTGAGTGCTAAAAAAGAGCGAAAACGCGCTAAGCACAAAAAAAAGCTGCACGCCAAGACCAAAATGGCTTTTGATCATCGAGAACGCTTGCGGCACGTCGAGCTTGTGAATACCGTGCACATGAAATAACACGACCGTTAAGGCGGCGATAGCCCTCAAACCGTGGATTCCAGCCAATCGATCAGCTGTTTCGAGTGTTCCCTGAGTCATTGCAAAATATTAAATGTGATTCAAATTAAAAATCGGTAGCCGCAATCAGTATATGGATTAGGCTGCATCGGGTCTAGTTTTACCCTCTGAAGGGTTAGAGCGTTCTTGATCCTTCGATCTGCTCGTCTTTCAGAAAAGCTCGCGCTTAACTCACAACATCCTCCCTATCAACCCCGCCTGTTTAATTTTATCCCTGCTTCAGTCTTCTTGGGCTTAACCTCACGATCCTTAAATTCAAAATGAGCGATTTGCAATTTTATTAATACATTTGATTTGTTTTTGTTAAAATAACGGATCATCGACTTTTTTCCCGCGATGCCGTGACGATGCCATTGACTCCTCAGGAAATTCTTAAGCTTTCGCCGGACGATGCTTCCGCGAAGGCGGCCAAGGGCTTGGTGTTGCCAGCGAAATGGCCTCAGCTACACCATGACGATCAGGCGGTCTGGGGCGAGTGTCAGGGCAGCGGTTCCAAACCCTACCAGGTTCAAGTCGATCGAGCCGGCCCGACTTTCCGCTGTTCCTGCCCCAGTCGCAAATTCCCCTGCAAACATGGCCTTGCGCTCTTGTTGCTTCGGGCGCAGCATCCCGACAGTTTTTCCGTGGCCGAACAGCCCGCTTGGGTCAGCGAATGGCTAGAATCGCGCCGCAAGCGCGATGAAAAGCAGGCAGCCAAGGCGACAGCGGAAACACCCGCCGAGGGTGAAGCCGCCGCGACTAAACCGCCCGCCGATCCAGCGGCCGCCGCGCGTCGGGAAGTCGCCCGCCTCAAGCAGATGGAGGCTGGTCTGGCGGAATTGGAACGCTGGCTGGGAGATCGGCTACGACAAGGGCTGGCGCAACTGCCAGCTCAGCCAGAACTGTGGGAGGCACTCGCCACGCGGATGGTGGATGCAAAACTCCCCGGCATCGCGTACCGCTTGCGCCGGATCGGCGGCTGGGTCAATCGCGGCGAGCATTGGGCCAGCCGCGTCTTGGGCGGTTTGGGTCAATTACAGATTCTGATCGACGCTTTCCGGCGATTGGATACGCTGTCTGTTCCGGTGCAGGCCGACCTACGGAACGCGCTGGGCGTGACCGTGGATCGGGAAACCGTGCTGAAAAGCGGCGAGCGGATCTTGGATGACTGGCTGGTGCTGGGCCAATGCGTCGAAGAGGAATCCCGCTTGTGGACGCGGCGGGTGTGGCTGCGCGGCGATCAATCCGGGCGGATGGCCTTAGTGCTCGATCACGCGCACGGGGTCCGTCGGTTCGAGCAAAATTATGTGACTTCGACGCGCCTTGAAATGACCCTGGCCTTTTATCCCGGCAACGCGCCGCTTCGGGCTATCCCAATCAATGAAAGTCGCGCGCGGGAGCGAACGCCGCCCGCGAACGCGCCGCCGTTGGATCGGGCCTTGGATACTCTGGCGAGCACATTAGCGATGAATCCCTGGCAATGGCCGCAGCCGTTGCTGTACAGCGGAGCAATTCCCTATCGCAATGGAAAAAACTGGGCGCTGGAAACCGCCAGCCGTCAGTTATTGCCATTAACCGCAAGCGATGACAGCGGCTGGGTGCTGCTGGCGGAAAGCGGCGGCGGACCCCTTACCGTATTCGGCGAATGGGACGGCGAAACGCTCCGCCCGCTGAGCGCCTGGACTGACGATCTAATCTGGACTGAAGAAGCTCAGCCGGCATGAATCCCTTGCACGATTTAGCGACTCAGGCATTGCTCGGCAGCGAACGCCGCCCGCCGGTGTTGACGCCGTTGCCGGGCGCGGTTGACGATTTGCTGGACGCCGCCAGCCCGTCCGAAACCGCGTTGGAAATCAGGGTGCTGCGCCGTGCCGGCGTATTAGCCGCCTGCGCTGATGCCGGTTATGTTCCCGCCGCCGGCGGCGCGGAGCCGCCCCCGCTTTGCGAAGCGGAATCGCTTTTAGCGGCCACCGACCCACAATGGCGCGCGGCGCTGGTCGAGATTTTCCAGGACGGCCCCGATCTGCTCCAGCGGGAAGCGTTGCGGCAACTGGCCGAGTACGGCGCGGTTCTGCCGCCTAAAATCCTGCCGCTGGCGCTGACCGCCGCCAGCAAAACCCCAGCTCTACAAGCCCTCTTGCGACCGGTGCTCGGCCAGCGCGGCCGCTGGCTGGCTCGTTTTAATCCCGACTGGGCCTATGCGCTGAGCGGCGATGATGCGGAGCTTGATTTCTCGTTGTGGGAACGCGGTACCCTGGAGGCGCGCAAAGCCTTTTTGCGGCAACTGCGCCGCCGCGATCCCGCCGCCGCCCGAACGACGCTGGAAACCGCGTTAACCGAACTCGACGCCCGCGAGCGGCTGACTTTGCTGGAACAACTGAGCGTCAATCTGGATGCCAGCGATGAGGATTTCCTGGAAAACCGTCTGACCGACCGCGGCAAGGAGGTTCGGGGGCTGGTCGCCAACCTGCTCGCCCGCTTGCCGGACAGCCGCCATGTGGCTCGCATGATCGCCCGACTGGCCCCTTGTTTGCGGCAAGAACGGAAGCTGTTGCGACAACACTGGGTCATCGAGCCGCCGAGCGCCTTCGGCGCGGACTGGAAAGCCGACGCCATCGAAGAAACCCGCGCCAAAAGCGAATCATTGGGCGAGCGGGCCTGGTGGCTTTACCAAATTGCCCGCGCGCTGCCGCTGGCGTGGTGGTCGGAGCGACTGGCGCTGTCGCCCGCCGAGCTGATCGGCTGGGCGAAAAAAAGCGACTGGAGCGAAGCGCTGTTGCGCGCCTGGCATGACGCGCTAACACGGGAGCGGAATCCCGTCTGGGCGGCCGCCTTTCTGGGAGAAACCAAGCTGCCGGGCCTGACCGTCGATCCCTTTGCGCTGATTGATCATTTGCCGCCCGCCGAGCGGGAAAGCTACTGGCTGCGGCTGCTCAATAAATCCGCGCGCCGAAGCGGCGTGGGCGAATGGCTGGGCCGCATCTCGCAAAGCGGAACGCCCTGTTCCGCCGAGTTCGCCCGTCAGGTGTTGCAACACGTCCGCGCCACGGTCGCCAGCGACGCCGGCAAGTGGGATTACTCCTTGCGCCAGGCGCTGCCGGATTTCATCTGTCTGATGCCGGTGGCGCTGCTGGACGAGACCCTGCAACACTGGCCCGTCGAACCAGAAGCTCAGTATTTCAGCGAAACGCTGGCCCGCCTGATCGCCATCGCCGAGCGGCGTAAAACCCTTTATCGTCCCCCCACTTCTCGGAATCCGTCATGAGCCAACTGCTGCGCGAACACGCTGAACGCCAATTTGCCGAAGAATTGCAGGCGCTGCAAAAGGCTGATAACCGCGAACGACCCGCCAACTGGGTGCTATCGCCGTGGGCGGTTGTCACCTACTTGATGGGCGGCGCGCTCGACAATGGATTTACCGTCAGCGCCAAATACATCGGCAACCGGCGGCTGATGGAAACGGCGGTGTCTACCCTGGCGACCGACCGCGCTCTGCTGCTGTTCGGGGTGCCCGGCACGGCGAAGTCCTGGGTGTCCGAACATCTGGCGGCGGCGATCAGCGGCGATTCGACGATGCTGATTCAGGGCACGGCGGGCACCAGCGAGGAGCAGTTGCGCTACGGCTGGAACTACGCGCAACTGCTGTCGAAAGGCCCGTCGAAAGATGCGCTGGTGCCCAGCCCACTGATGCGGGCGATGGAGCTTGGCAAGACCGCGCGGGTGGAAGAAATGACCCGGATTCCCGCCGATGTGCAGGATACGCTGATTACCATTCTGTCCGAAAAATCCCTGCCGATCCCTGAGTTAGGCTTGGAAGTGCAGGCAGTGCGCGGCTTTAACGTCATCGCCACCGCCAACAATCGGGACAAGGGTATCAACGAACTCTCCAGTGCCCTCAAGCGTCGGTTCAATACCGTGGTGCTGCCGACACCGGCGACTGAGGAGGAAGAAGTCGCCATCGTGACCAAGCGGGTTGGCGAAATGGGCCGCGCCCTGCAATTACCCGCCGAACCGCCCGCCCTAAAAGAAGTCCGTCGCGTGGTGCAAATCTTCCGCGAATTGCGCAACGGCCAGACCGAGGACGGCAAGACCAAATTAAAAGCCTCCAGCGGCACTCTGAGCACGGCGGAAGCGATTTCGGTGATTAATAGCGGCATGGCGCTGGCCGGTCATTTCGGCGACGGCGTATTGCGAGCGCGGGATATTGCCGCCAGTCTGGTCGGGGCCATCGTCAAAGACCCGGTTCAGGATGTCGTGGTCTGGCGGGAGTATCAGGAAACCGTGATGAAGGAGCGCGGCGATTGGAAGGATTTGTATCGGGCGTGCCGGGAGCAGGAGTGAATCGATACCACCCTGTTTTTGCATCATCTTGCCGTTATAAGCTCTCTCTTACCAAGTAAGAGAGATCGCTATGACCACAGTTACCGTATCGGAAAAAGGGCAAGTCGTTATCCCCGCCTCAATCCGTCGGCGTCTGGGGATAATTCCCGGATGCCAGCTCGATTTCACGCTGGAAGGCGATACCATCCAGGTCATCGTGAAACGGCCCGTTAAGCCCGCTCAGGCTGAAGAAGGTTACGGCTTGTTAGTCTGCAACAAGCCCGGCAAGCGGTGTTTAGACGATTTTGACGTCGCTCGGGCGATGCGAGAAAACGCGAATGATAGTGCTTGATACCCATATTCTGGCGCGCTTTTATGTCGATGATCCGAAAGATTCGCAAGCCGCTAAGCAACGGCCCATAGCGCGGCGGATCATGGCCGATTCAACCCCATTGTTCGTGCCCCTGACCGTCGTTTTGGAACTCGAATGGGTGCTGCGGGCCTTTTACGGCTTCGGGACCGAGGATTTTGCCCGTGTCGTTGAGCACTTATTGGGTCTTGCTCATGTGACTGTGGAAGACTGGCCGCGCGTGAGCGACGCAGTTGCCTTGCATCGCGCCGGACTGGATTTTGCCGATGCGCTGCATTTGCGATCCAGCGAACATTGCGCAACGTTTCTCAGCTTCGATAAACGGCGTTTCGCACGCCGCGCTGCCCGTTTGAACGCCAAACCGCCGGTCCAGGTGCCTGGCGTATGATTTGCGCCTTGAGTCGTTCCGAGCAGACCTTGGTAGAGACGCGATTTAATCTTTATGACTGACACCCCCTTCCATCTCTTCGGCATCCGCCACCACGGGCCGGGTTGCGCTCGCAGTCTGTTACGAGCCTTAGAAGCCTTACAACCCGATTGCCTGCTGGTCGAAGGCCCGCCGGAAGGCGAGGCGGTGTTGCCGCTGCTGGCCGATGCCGATCTGGAACCACCGGTCGCGCTACTGGTATACAACCCGGACGATTCCCAGCAGGCCGCGTTCTATCCTTTCGCTGTGTTCTCGCCGGAGTGGAACGCGCTGCATTACGGCCTGCAACGCGGCATCCCGACCCGCTTCATCGACTTGCCGATGGGCCATCAGTTTGCGCTGACGCCGCCGGAATCTGAACCCATTACAACGGATAAAATCGAGCCGGATCACGGCGAAGCGTCGGCGGTGAACGAAGCGGAAGCCGGCGGCGGCGACGCGGCGGAAACCGATCCCCGGCTCGACCCGCTGGACTGGCTGGGCCGCGCCGCCGGTTATGGCGATGGCGAAAGCTGGTGGAATCATCTGGTCGAGGAGCGCGGCGACAGTCTGGAATTGTTCGCGGCGATCCGCGAGGCGATGACCACAGTACGCGCTGAAACCCCCGGCCCAGAACGCTCGGCGGCAGCGCGACAACGGGAAATGCTACGCGAAGCCCACATGCGCAAATGCCTGCGCCAGGCGCAGAAAGAAGGCTTTACCCGCATCGCCGTGGTTTGCGGTGCATGGCATGTTCCGGCGCTGGCCGATATGCCCGCCGCCAAAGCGGATAACGACCTGCTCAAAGGTCTACCCCGCGTCAAGGTTGCCGCGACTTGGGCGCCGTGGTCGTATCGCAATCTCAGCAGCGCCAGCGGTTACGGCGCGGGCGTGCACTCGCCCGGCTGGTACGAATATCTCTGGCAAGCATCGCCCGAACAGCGGGCGGTCGGCTGGATGGCGCGGGCGGCTCGTTTATTCCGCGAGGAAGGGCTGGATTGCTCCTCAGCCCACA
>ERZ761607.2046-NODE-2046-length-23028-cov-4.759457_pt1 | contig 23028 bp, 16 predicted proteins | sample MGYA00511164_ERZ761607 | MGnify/ENA primary metagenome ERZ761607 (study PRJEB28899, sample SAMN02445080) | bioreactor sludge metagenome | biome: EBPR sludge | place: Australia: Brisbane, Thorneside Wastewater Treatment Plant | collected 2011-06-22 ... | reverse complement strand
GAGGTGGCCTGATCGAATCCATCAGCAGGAACACGCGCGCGGACATCAATCCGCGCAACGACGCGACGCTCAACCCCAACTACCCCAACCAAGCACCCTGGGAGACCTCGGTGGGATGGGGCGCCAATGCACTGAGTGCATTCAGCGGTGCGGTCTTTGCCGACGGCATAGGTGGCGCCGGCACCTTGATGACCTACTGCGCCACGGGGCACAGCACGAACCTCGAGGCAACGTGCTGGGCCGGCTTCGATGTCGCATCGCGAGAGTGGCGTCTCATTGGACGGCCGTTGCCGTGTTCACCGAACAATCCGCTGATTGCCGGTGTCGCCCCGCCCCCGGCACAGTTCGACCACACCTGGGGTGATTGGATTGGCGGATCGTCGGACTGGCCGGAAGGATTCCGGCAGTCGGGCTACAACCCGCCGATGGGCTCGCACACGCGAAACTCCTTCGTCTACGTTCCTCCAACAGAGGCAGGCAATTCGCAAGGAAAGATCGTCATCGCCTGGCAGCCGACCAGCAACAACAGCGGCACTGGTCTACGCGGCGCCTGGGTGTGGGATGCCGACACGGGCCTATTCAGCCGCACGGCAAACCTGCGCCCCAGTCACGGAAGCGATGTGACCGGCATCGGCTACAGCGCGTTGCACAATGTGGTGATCGGGCACAACTTCGTCAGCACTGGCACCTCTGGCGCGCTGGACTTCCTGGATCTCTCGAGCTTGATGTGGGTACGACGTAACGCCAGCTCGGCTATCGTCGTCCGAATTGACAGCACCAACTTCATCATCGGCGACCTTTTCGTGATGGTTCGGCATGAGCCCAGTGGTCCCGTACCGATGACGCTCTGGGCGGCGCCGATCAGCGCTGTGAAGGCCGGTTCCGCATGGAACTGGACCCAGCTTGCAGTCGATGCAACGAGTTGGCCGACCAAGAACGGGAGCTCATGGACCGTGAGCTGGTCGCGCTGCCCGGTCAACGGCGCCTTTTATGCCGTCAATCGTGTCGCAGGCTCGAATCTTCTCTGGAAGTTGAGCCCGCCGGCGGCCGACGACCAGACAGGTGCGCTTCTTGCCGGTCGATGGCAGGTGACGGCCGAGACGCTGGACGGCGACGGCCTCATCGGCGCTGACTTTGATTATTCGCGCCTGCGCTGGTCGTCCGCCTTGGGTGCATTCCTATGGTTCGGCGAGTCCGTTACAAGCGCCGTGCAGGCCATTCGCCCTGGCGGCGTGTAGACGTAGCGACCCTCAGCCGGTTCCACGCAGTCCGAAGCGCAACAGTCGCCTGAGCCGGCTCTTGATGCCCATGCGCTCGGCCCAGCGGCCTAGCGCGGCCGACGCCGCATCGCTGCGCGCATGCGCATGCAGCAGCAGCAGCCGCGCCGGGCTCCAGCGAACGAACATCACGTTCGCGCAGCGTGTCTCATGCGTCGCGAACAGGCGCTTGTGGTCGGACTGGCCTTCGGTGAAGTAAAAGAAGGCAAAGCGGCGCTCGCCGAAGATGTGCTCGAGCGCGAGCCACTGCAGCACGGTGCCTACCGAGTGGGTTGCGTATTCGGGGTCGTAACCCAGGTAGGCATAGACCAGGGCCCCTTCGTGCACCGGGCAGTAGAGGTACGACACCGGTCGTTCGCCGTCGTACAGCACGTAGCCGCGCGCGGCATCCTGCGCTGCAAGGGCCAGCATCTCCTTCACGAACGCGTCGCTGGCGGGAATACCTGCGTCGAGCAGCCGTTCCTGGTACGAAACCTCCGACACGCGCCGTGCCAGGCGATGAAACTCGCTCATCTCCTGCGCCGTGCAGTGCTGGGTCCAGCGCAGGGCTCCGCCGCAGTGCTCCTGGTATTTGCGCAGCTTGCGCATGATGGTCGAGCGGGTCTTGGACGAGAACTTGGCCCGGTAGGCCTCGAACCCGATCGACAGGTCGATGTAGCAGTGCGAGTACTGCAGCGGCACGTAGCGGATGAAGGCGCCCGCACGCCCCAGCCGCGGCAGCTCTTCGGCCACGGGCAGTGCACGAAGGTAGCAACCCACCGCGTTGCCGAGCCTCAGGTCTTCGGGAGGCGCCGGGTCCGCGGCCGGCGGCAGGCGGTCCGACAACGACACCGACGACACCTGCAACGGCAGGCTCGCGTGCCAGAGCGTGCGGTCGCCGATCTGGAAGCGGATCGGCACCCGCTGCAGGGACCAGGGGCTCATCGGTAGCGCCTGCGCCACAGTTGCTGTAGGTTGCGTTCCGCTGCCTGCCAGGTGCGTCCCTGCAGCGGCGCGGGTTGCGCCCGCGCAGGGGGCGGCACGAGGCCCCTGAAGCCTCGGGTGCGGAAGGTGTCGCGGTGGCGGTCCAGAAAGGCGCACAGGCGCTCGAACCTGCGCAGCACCACCGGGTCGACGCGGCGCTTCGACGGGCTGAGCAGTTCGAAGCCATGCGACAGCATGACGGCGGCCCGGTGCCCGGTCTCGGCCGCCTGCCACAGCACGGTCTCGATCTCGCGCGAAGAGCAGGCCCCCAGCTGCAGATGTCGATAACCGCCAAGCCCGTCGCGGTACACGGTCATGGGGTACTCGATCACCCCGTGCTCATGGTGCACGTCGAACAGCAGCCTGCCGGGCGCGACACCGCTGGTGGGGCCCATCAGGACGGCGTTGTAGCTGCTGTCGAACGGCATGCCGATGTCGCGCAGTGCATCGAGCGTCTCCGCGTTGAAGCCGAAGCTGCCGGCGCGGAACGCGTTGACCTCTGCAGCACCGGCGCCCGCCAGCCGCGTGCGCCCCTCGTCCAACAGGCACCGCTGCTCCGGGCGCGAAAACTGCCGCAGAAACTGGCGCTTGCCCTGGATGGCCGGCAACAGCGGTTGACGTGCCTCGTCCACCCACTCGGTGTGCAGGTGCAACTGCACCTCCTGCCCATGCTCGTTCAGGATGCCCACGATCTCCTGCAGGGGCGCAGCGCCGAAACGCGCGCTGAACAAGGGTTCGACGAAGAACACGCCGGTCAGTCCATGTCCGGCGAGCAACCGCGCCTGGAACGGGATGCCGAAGCCGCCCTGCGGCGTCGTGCCCAGGATGTACGACTCGAAGGCCCGTGAAAATTTCGCGTCGATGTCGACCCAACCGTCGCACCAGATCTCGACATCGACGGTGAAGAACACATCAAGCATTGGACGGCGGCCGAATCATCGCGCGGATCATAAGTGCCCCCCTGGCGCCATGGGCGCACGGTCGCCGAGCAGCACTGCACGCGTGGACGCAGGGCGACCGATGGCCGGGCAGGCGGTCGTCGTTCACGCCCGGCGTACCCTGAACATGTCGAGGCGGTGCAAGTGCGATGGGGCGTGGGTTACATTCCTTGCGCCTGGTCCCTGGCGCGTTCCTGTACGCCACTTCCGTCCAATGACTACGCCGTCGCTAGTCTCGTCGTTGCTTCGACTCGCAGCCTGCACCCTGCTGGCTTGGCTGGCGATGACCCACGGCGCCGCACATGCGCAGAAGCCACCGAATGTGGGTCCCGGCGAACTCGCGCGCCTGCCCGCGTACTGCCCTGTCTCGCAGTCCTTTGCGGAAGGCGGCTTTCCTCAGGGGCCGCTTCCAAGCCAGCAGCCGTGGGTCGCCCGCATGGGCCCAGGCTTCTGGGCCGTGCATCACTACTGCTGGGCGCTGATCAATGCGGGCCGCGCGGAGGCTCCAGGGGTCGCGCGGGCCGCGCGGGAGCATCTATTGCGCCGAGCAATCGACGACGTCAACTACGTGTTGCGCAACTCCCCTGCGGACTTCGTGCTTGCTCCTGAGTTGCTGCTGCGCAACGGCGACTACCACGAGAAGCTCGGGCTGCCGGTGCAGGCGATGGAGTTCTACGAGATGTCGCGCCGGAGCAAACCCGACTATTGGCCCGCCTACACGCGGCTGGCTGCACTGCAGGCCCGGCTGGGCAAACGCGAGGTCGCCCGGCAGGTGCTCGATGAAGGCCTGGCGGTGCTTCCCAACCATCCTGAACTGACGGCCGCCAAGTCCGCATTGACACAGACGGGCGGCTCACCGCGGCCCACTGCGAACAAGCCGTCGGCCAGTCCCGCGGTGAAGTGACACGCGTCCGGCAGTCGCTGCTGCTGTCGGCTGCCGACAACTATCTCGCCGTCGTCCTGCAGCTGGCGAGCACCGTGATCATCTCCCGCCTGCTGACGCCGGCGGAGGTGGGTGTCTTCGCCATCGCGGCCGTATTCGCCGCGCTGGCCAGCACCTTCCGCGACTTCGGCGTCGCGGAGTATCTGATACAGGCACGGGACGTCACGACCGAAAGGATCCGTGCCGCCTTCGCGCTGAACATCATCGTCTCGTGGTCGATGGCGGTGTCGCTGGCCGGGCTGTCGCCGCTGGCAGCGCGCTTCTACGCCGAGCCGGGTGTCGGGCACGTGATGCTGGTGCAGGCGATCACGTTCCTGATCGTGCCTTTCGGCGCCATCACGATGGCCTGGTTCCGCCGCGAGCTGAACTACCGCCCCATCGTCATCTGCAACGCCCTGTCCAACCTCACCGGCTTCGTCGTGGCGGTGACGCTCGCGTTCCAGGGTTTCGGCTACATGAGCCTGGCCTGGAGTGCGCTGGCCAGCATCGTCGTGGTCGTGTCGGCGACACTGTGGTTCCGGCCGGCCAGCCTGCCGCGCTGGCCGGCGCTGCGCGGCATTGGCGAGGCGTTCCACTTCGGCAAGTTCACCAGCGCGATCTACATCCTCAACACCCTGGGGCGCGGTGCACCAGAGTTGATCATCGGCCGCGCCCAGGGCGCGGCCGCCGTGGGACTGTTCAGCCGCGCCAACGGGCTGCTGGAGATGTTCAATCGCCTGACGATGAGCCCGCTGATGCAGGTCTGCCTGCCCTACTTCGCGCAGCAGGGCCGGCAGAAGGGTGCGCTGGCGCCGGCCTACACGCTCAGCGTCTCGCTGCTCACCGCGCTGGGCTGGCCCTTCCTGGGTTGCATCGCCGTGATGGCCTTCGCGGCCATCCGCATCGTCTACGGGTCGCAGTGGCTGGGTGCGGTGCCGCTGGCGCAGGTACTGTGCCTGGCCGGCGCGATCGACCTGCTGTTCCTGCTGGCACGCGAGGCGCTGCTGGCCGACGGCCGCGCCCGCCAGGCCAGCGTGATGCAGTTCCAGTTCTTCGCGCTGAAGGTGGCGGGCCTGGCCGCGGTCGTGCCCTTCGGGTTGCCCGGCGCCGCATGGGGGCTGGCGGCCGCTGCCGCCTGCAATGCGGTGCTGGCCGCGCGGCACCTGCGGGCGCTGGACGTGCGGGCGGGCGCCGTGGCACGCGCCTGCCTGCCCAGCGCGCTGCTGACGCTGATAGCCGTTGGGCCGCTCGCGGTGGCGGCCTGGTGGCTGCCGCCTTCGGAGGCCAACTACCTGCGCTGGGCGCTGGCCGGCGCGGGCTACGCTGTGCTGTCCTGGCTGGCCGGGCTGCGTCTGATGCGTCACCGCCTGTGGGACGAGCTCGCCGCACTGGCCCGGCGTGCCCTCCGTCGCGGCGGCACGGCCTAACGTGCACCTGCAGCGCCCGCATTCGGCGAGAAATGCACGCCTCCGGCCCCTGGCATGTACCGCCGGGCCCTGCGGTTGCGGCGAAACTGTGCGGTTGATGTCCCGACTGCCCTGCTTCCGCACGCACCACGATCCATGTCCGAGTCCGCCCAGCCCTTGACCCTCGGCTCACCGCGACTGCCCGCCGGCCACGCCGACTGGGCCGCCGCCGCCGCCGCCATGGGTCCGGCCGAGGCGGCCGCGGCCACGCAGGGTGACTTCGCGCTGGCTGCCACGCTGGCCGACGGCCGCACGGTGCTGTCGGTGGACCGCTTCGCGGCGCAGACGCTGTGCTGGCGCCTGGACGAAGGGCGACTGCGCTATGCGGCGCAGGCCAATGCGCTGGGCGCCAGCGAGGTCGACGTGCAGGCGGTCTTCGACTACCTGTTCTTCCACGCGGTCCCGTCGCCGCGCACCATCTTCCGCGGCGTGCACCGCGTGCCGCCCGGGCACTGCGTGGTGGCCGCGGGCGGCCATGTGACGGTGGCACCGTACTGGCGGCCGCAGTTCCACCCCGACCCGCACCCGGACTTCGACGCCCTGCGCCAAGAGTTCCGCGAAGCGCTGCGCACTGCGGTGCAGGGGCAGTTGCGCGCGGGCAAGCCGGCGTGCTTCCTCAGCGGCGGCACGGACAGTTCCACGGTGACCGGGCTCGTCAAGCAGCTTGCCGGCAGCGTGGCTACCTACTCGATAGGCTTCGACGCCGAGGGCTACGACGAGATGGCCTTCGCGCGCATCGCGGCCCGGCATTTCGGCGCAGAGCATCATGAGTACTACGTGACGCCGCAGGACCTGGTGCGGGGCATCGCGCAGGTGGCGGCGGCCTTCGACCAGCCCTTCGGCAATTCTTCCGCACTGCCGGCCTGGTGCTGCGCTGCGCAGGCGACGGCGGCGACGAACTCTTCGGCGGCAATGCGCGCTATGCCACCCAGCAGCTCTACGGCCACTACGGGCGGGTTCCGGCCGCCCTGCGTCGCGGCCTGGTCGAGCCGCTGCTGCGCCTGCCGGGCGCCGAGCGCGTGCGCCTGCTGCGACGTGGCGGCAACTACGTGCGCGACGCGCAGATCCCGTTGCCGGACCGCCTGCAGCTGTACAACCTGCTGCTGCGCCAGGGGCTGGACACGGTGCTCACGCCCGGCTTCCTGGCGGCCGTGCAGCCGCAGCTGCCCGAGCAGCTGCAGCGCGAGGTCTGGGCCGAGGCCGAGGCGGACAACGACGTGGACCGTATGCTGGCCTTCGACTGGCGCTACACGCTGGCCGAGTCCGACCTGCCCAAGGTGCGCGGTGCCTGCCAGCTGGCCGGCGTGGACGTGGGCTTCCCGATGCTGGACGAACGCCTGCTGGCACTGTCGCTGCGCCTGCCGGCTTCGTACAAGCTCAAGGGCTCGCACCTGCGCTGGTTCTTCAAGGAAGCGCTGCGCGACTTCCTGCCCGCGGAGATCATCACCAAGCAGAAGAAGGGCTTCGGCCTGCCCTTCGGCGTGTGGGCGCTGCGCGACCAGGCGCTGCGCGCGCTGGCCACGGACTCGGTGCGTGCATTTGCCACGCGCGGCGTGGTGCGGCCGGAATATGTGCGTGTGCTGCTGGAGGAGAGGCTGCCCGCCCACCCGGGCTACTACGGCGAGATGGTGTGGATCCTGATGATGCTGGAGCAGTGGCTGCGCGTTCACGCGCCGCGCTGGACGATGCCGGCATGAGGGCCGGGCCGGAAGTCGATCCCGCGGCGGCCGAGCAGGTCGCCCCGGTGCACGGCGCCGCGCTGGTCAGCGTGGTGATCCCCACCTACAACTGCGAGCGGTGGATCGCTCAGACGCTGGACTCTGTCCTGGCACAGACCCACCGGCCACTGGAGGTGATCGTCGTCGACGACGGTTCCAGTGACCGCACGCCCGAGATCGTTGCCGGCTACGGACCGCCGGTACAGCTGCTGCGCCAGCGCAACCAGGGCGTGTGCGTGGCACGCAACAGCGGCTTCGAACGGTCGCGCGGTGACTTCGTGTGCTTCCTGGACCACGACGACCACTGGTTCCCATGGAAGCTGCAGCGCCAGCTGGAAGCCTTTGCGTCCTACCCGGAGACCGGCGTCGTCTTCACGTCGTTCGCGCTCTGGCTGCCCGAACAAGGCGACTTCCCACCCGCGCAAACGCTGGCACCGGCCGACGACGCCCCCCCGCGCCACGACCCGGAATTTTCCGGCTGGATCTACCACCAGTTCCTGCTGGACTGCTGGGCGCTGACCAGCACGGCGATGATCCGCCGTGCGGCCTTCGAACGCAGCGGCGGCTTCGACGTGGCGCTGCCGTACTCGGAGGACTGGGACCTGTGGCTCAAGCTCTCGCGCGACTATCCATTCGTGAAGCTCGACCGCGTCTCCACGCTGTACCGGCAGCACCCTTACCAGGGCAATCGCGTGCTGCGGCCGGTGGACTACCGGACCAGGCTACTCGAGGACGCCGCCGGTCGCTGGGGGCTGGCCAGCGCCGACGGGCGCGCTGTTCCGCGGTCCGTCTTCCGACAGCGGCTGGCCCGCTATCACCTGCAGTTTGCGCTTCACCACCTGCAGCACCGCAGCCGCCGCGTGGCCCTGCGCTCGCTGATGCGCGCCTGGCGGCTGCAGCCAGGCTGGCTGCGGCCGCCTGCGGTGGCCGCAGCCGCGCTGCTGGGCTGGCGGCCACGGACCTGAGCGCGGCTCGCGCGTTCAATTCGCCGCACCGACTTCAACCGCGTGGCGGTCGGGGCCGTGGGCGCCTGGCCAGCGTAACCGTAACCACGCGCTGGCGGCAGCCTTCGCGGCCAGCCACCGGCCTGTCCAGGTACCTAGGTCGTAGGCCACCAGGCCACGGCGTTCGCGACGGTGGGTCATCCAGTCGCGCTTGTACGGGTCGTCGCCCACCAGGTAGTCCACCTCGTGCACGCGGTCCACGTCGATCGCATGCTCCATCAGCCGGGCGGACAGCACGGTGCCGGGCGCCAGGTGGCCCCATGCTTCGTCGTAGGCCAGCTTGTAGATGGCGGCGCGGCCATGGGCGACGATCCACACCTGCGCGGCCACCGGCACCTCGCCCATCCAGACCAGGCCCAGGCGCAGCCAGCCGCGGCCTGCGGCCCAGGCCATCAGCTCGCGCATGAAGTCAGGCACTGGCTCGGCCTTCTTCCAGCTTCGCGCATAGACGCGCTCGTAGGCCGCGGCCGCACGGGGCACCTCCTCGGGCGCCGTGACGATCTCGATGCGCCCACCCTGCGCGGCAATGCGTTTGGACATGCGCGCGATGGTGCTGCGCAGCGCGCCGGGGCGGCTGACCAGGTAGTCCGACCAGGTACCCTGGACCGGCAGATACCAGTTGCCATGGGCGAAGTAGTCGTGAACCGAGTACCCGGCACAGCGCAGTCCGTCCATGAGTACGGAATAGCTCATCGCCTGCGGGTCCAACGGCGCGAAGTTCAGGGACGGTGGCCGTCCGTGCGCGGAACGAACGGCCTCGATCAGAGCGGCGAGATCGATGCCGGTCGTGTCCCGCGAGAAGGCCGGGGAGTACAGGGGACTGTAGAAGTTCGCCATCGCGCCGACCGACGCCCCAAGCCGGTGAAGCGTCCCGTCGAGGTTCAGGGGCACGACGGCCTTCACGAAGGCCGCTCGACGAAGCATGGCAATTCGGCCCCCGTCGGACTCCTTCATCACGACCCGGGCGAACAGATCGAACCAGTCGGCGCCCAGCGCAAAGCAACGCCCCTCGGACGCGGCGAGGAGCGCGCGCACGTCGTCGGGCAACCTGCGCGCATCGGTCTCGAGGGTCACGGTGTCGAGCGGCATCGTCTCGGCCTCTGAAGCGGCTCGCTTGCGCCCCCTCTGCCTGACCATTTTCATCACCGAGGACGCCCCGAGGCGCCACCTGTCCGGAAAGACGGTCAGGTGGACGATCGTGCGCTCCTCCCGGGCCCACGCCAGTTGGTCCGCGGACGCATTGGTGTAGAAGTCCAGTGTCGAACCGGGGCTTCGGGCGAACAGGTCCCGAACCACGCCGTGCAGTTGCAACCGACCTGGTGCCCAGTCGCGATGCTCCTCGTCGAACGTGGTCTTGAGGATGACGATCATGCCGCCCTGCGCGATCAGGAGACGGGACGCGGCAATACTGTCCTGCGCCCACAGCTCGTGGACGAGCGCTTGTCCCCTCTTGGCATGGTGAGCCATCAAGGCGCGGTAGAAGCCGAGCTGTTCGGCCGTCGAGCCCAGTGCCGTGCCTTCCCTTCCCTTCCAGCCGCGCCCTTCCAGCGCCGCATACCGCAACACCGCGGCATCGATGTCGGCGGGGTCGGTCAAGGCTTTGGATGTCAGTGTGCCCACCGTTTCCGAGGCGCGTCGCGCATGGCGACGGAGGTTGTGCCTCAGGTTCTTGGATCGCCCGCCCCAGTAGTCTTCGAACGCGCCGGTGAGCGGAATGCTCATCGTCACGGCATGCCGGACCATCGTCGCGGGCAGTCGCCTCGGCATGTGGCTTCCGCCATAGCGCGGATCCACACAGAGCAGTTCGATCGCATTGACCATCCCTGGCAACGCAGCGAAGAGCCCCGAGAGCAGGTCGACGTCCGGCAGGAGGAGAGGTCCGATCTGCGCCTGAGACGGGGCGAAGCTGCACCAGACGCCGGCAGAGTGCCGCTGAAAGATGCCCATTGCGACATCTGCCCCGTCGCTCGTGCAGATGCAAAGGTGCTGCTCGCCATCACCGAAGCTCTTGACCAGGCCGCCAACGAACGCGCTGTCCAGCAGCGGGTGGCCCCGATGGAGGCGTTCGTTCAGCACGTCCCATCTGGAGGCGAAGGGTCCCAGGCCCTGCGAAAGCCGGTGAACCTCCCAGGTGGCACCTGCGCGCGCGTCTCGGGAACGAAGATCCATGCGGGACCCGGACTCCGCCGGCACGCGGAGCGTCATGTGCTTCTGAATCGAGATACCGCCAGTCTCGCCAGCCAGCGCTCCGGTGCGATGTCCCAGGGCGTGAAACGTGGCAGCTGGTAGCGGTCGGACGCTGCGGTCGCAGTGCCCCGCCGCGTGCTCACCGCGCCGAGGAAGCCGAGCCGGCGAACGATGCCGACCTCTCGGTCGCCGTAGTCCTGGCCCGGCTGCCCGTTCGGGTAGGCAAACACCTGAACCGGCGCGTCCGTCAGGGCCTGGAGCCGTTCGCGCCCACCACTGATCTCGGTCGCTGCGTCAGACTCCGGCAGCAGGCGCAGGATGGGATGGTGTATCGTGTGGCCGCCGATCTCCATGCCGGCGCGGTGCAGTTCCACGACCTGCGCCGAACGCATCATCAGATCGGCCGGAAGCAGAGGCTTGCCGGTCATCAGATGCAGCCTGTCCAGGAACCGCTCGCGTTCAGCGAGTCCGAGGTATTTCACGCGGGGCAGCAACGCGTCGATCGCGGCGCGTCGCTCGGCCGGTGTCGACACCGGCATGGCCTGCAGCCCCAGGTCGTGGAGGTCCACCTGCTGCAGAGAGGTACGGCGCAGGCACTCGATGACACTGTCGTTGAACATGCGGCCACCGTCCAGGAAACCGGTCGCCACGAAGAACGTGGCCGGCAGCCCGTGGCGCTGCAGGATCGGCAGCGCGACCTCGGCATTGTCGGCGTAGCCGTCGTCGAAGGTAATGGCCAGCGCGCGCGCCGGCAGCGTGCCGGCATCGCGCCGGCGCAGGGCCTGGCCCAGCGTGAGCACGTGGAAGTGGCGCCGCACCAGGCGCATCTGTGCGTCGAATCGTGCGGCGTCCGCCTCACCCGGAAACAGCGGGTCCGGCTCGCGCAGCACGCGGTGGTAGATCAGGATCGACAGTCGGGGCGGCAGCGCTCGCTCGGCCAGCGCGCTGACAGTGGTGATGGGACCGGCCGCCGTGGCCAGGACAGTCCGCGCAACGTTCATCGGCCCGGCCCGCGGTGCGCCACCTGCGCATAGGCCGGCCCCGCGCGTGGCGGCACGTTTGCGGCGACGTGGCTTGCCGCCGGCGCCTGGCGTCGCAGCAGCGCCTGGCAGAGCACGACGAAACCCATGATGTAGTAGGGGAGGTCCAGATAACCCAGGCTGAGAAAGGCGCCCCCGGCGCCGTAGCCCACCAGGCTGACCTGCACCATGCGCATCAGGAGCGGCATCCAGCTGGCGAACTCGGCGTGTTCTCGCGCCCGTCGCGACACGCGGTTGGCCGACACCCAGGTGGTCAGCCACAACAGCAGGAACAGGCCGAGCCCGACGAAGCCGTGTTCGCCGAGGATCTGGAAGTAGATGCTGTGCGCCACGTAGACAGCGCCGGCGAAGATGTGCCACTGCCCGTCCAGCGGCGCATAGCGCTGGAACACGGCCTGGTTGTCCGCCATGAAGCCCACGCCCGTGAGCGGGTGGTCGACTGCCGCGTTCCAGAGCGTGATCCACGTCCAGATGCGCGACATCGCCGAGGTGTCTTCCTGGTAGGTGCGGATCGTGCCCATGCGGCTGGACCAGTTCTCCGGCATGAACGCAATGGCGCCCACGACGAGTACCACCAGCAGCACGCTGGTGCGCACCGGGTGCTTGCCCTTCAGCCCCAGGAAGAAGGCCATCGACGCCAGTGCCAGCAGGGCGCCGCGGGACTGGCTGCCGAGGATGGAGAAGGCGCAGGTGACCATGAAGAACAGCAGCAGGTGCCTCACCCAGCGGTGGGGCGTGGTCTCACGCAGGTAGTACAGCATCGGCATCAGGATCACCAGCCCGACGGCCAGTTCGTTGTTGCCTTGCAGCATGCCGCCAGGTGGGCCCCAGACGCGCCCGCCACCGCCAGTCAGCACCGTCCAGACACCGCCCTTGATGCCGAAGAAGCACACCGACAGCGTGACCACCCAGATCAGCACGCGCAGCTTCTTTGCGTCGGTCACCAGCATCCACGTCGCGAACAGCATGACATGGATCTTTAGCACGAACACCCAGCGCTCGAAGACGCTGTCGGAGGAGGCGAAGGCACTGAAACTGGTCACCGACATCCAGGCCAGAAGGAGCAGCTGCACGACCACGATGCCGGTCAGCGGAAGCGCCTGGCGCTTGCGCGTCAGCAGCACCATGACCAAGGTGGTGATCGCCGCGATCTGCGCGAACGGGACGTTGAAAGCAAAGCCGAAGGTCAGCTTGTGCGGGTTCATCAGGCTGACCCAGGTATACAGGTAGGCCCCCACCACGGGATGCTTCAACGCGACCAGCAGCAGCACGGCGACGACGGCGGAGAGTGCAAGGTCACGCATCGCTGGCCCCTGCCTCAGCCGGCGTGCAGCGCGTGGCTGACGATGTAGCGGTACTTGCCCGACCGCTCCGCGGCAATGTCGGCCACCAGGTCGACGCGCACCTCGACCTCTGCGCCCAGCCGTCGCCGGAAGCCTTCGACGATGCGCGGCACCAGTGCGCGGTTGAAGGTGGCCGAGGGCACCAGTTCCACGCGCGTCAGCTGGCGCGTCTGCTGCGTGACCTTGAAGCGCTCCACGCCGGGCAGGTCGCGCAGGATGTAGATCAGCGCCAGCCCATGCATCACCGTGCCGTCGGCGGCCACCACGAAGTCGGTCGTGCGGCCCTGCAGCTCGCGCAGCAGCGGCAGGCCGCGGCCGCAGGCGCAGCGCCCGTCGTCCAGCACGCCGACGTCGCCGGTGCGGTAGCGCACGAACGGGAAGCCCGGCGTGCACAGGTGCGTGACGACGATCTCGCCGGCCTCGCCTAGCGCCGTGGGTGCACCGTCGGCACGCACCGTCTCGACGACGATGTCCTCGGCGCTGATGTGCAGGCTGCCTGCCGGGCACTCGTGCGCGATGAAGCCAGCGTCGCGGGCGCCGTAGCCGTTGGCCACCTGGCAGCCGAAGACCTCGCCGATGACCTGGCGCTGCTCGTCGTACAGCCGCTCGGAGGTGACGAAGGCCACGCGGATGCCCAGGTCGTCCATGCGCTGGCCCAGCCGCCGCGCATGCTGCGCGATCAACGACAGGCTGGACGGGTACCCGAACAGCATGGTCGGGCGCACGCGCCGGATCGTGGCGACGAAGCGGTCCAGGTTGGCGGCGGACATCTCGAAGGCCGGCAGCAGGTGGCTGCGCATCAGCGCGTCGCGCCACTGGCGCAGGCGGTCCTGCGCGCCGAGCTCGACCGGACTGCCCCAGACCACGAGTTCCCGATCGCCGATGTCCACGCCCCACCAGCGGGTGGCGCGCCACTTCGCCGCCACGTCGTGGCTCTTTCGCTCGCGGTCCATATAGAAGATCAGCGGCTCGCCCGACGAACCGCCAGTGTTGTAGCGGGTCAACGGACCGGCGGTGCCCGACTTCAGCGCCGCGCCATGGGCGCGGATGGTGGCCTTGTCCAGCAGCGGCAGCCTCTGCAGCGACGCGAGCGAGTTCACCCCGCGCGGGTCGAAGCCCAGGCGGGTGAACATTTCGCGGTAGTAGGGCACCTCGGTGCCGATGCGGACCAGGAAGTCGCGTAGCCGGCCGACGCGGTGCGCCTGCAATTGGTCGGCGGACCACCACTGGCTGCGCTCCAGATCGCGACGCAGGACCACGGAGTGATGCCCCTTCAGGCGTTCCTGCAACGGGAACAGCACGCCGGAGACGGTGCGCGTGACCAGGCTGTCGAGAGCGGCCGGCTTCATGACGCTGATTCTTTCGCGGTCATATCGCGGAAGTGCGCGACGAGCTGCTCGATGCGCCGGTCCCAGGTGTTCGAGCGGGCATGCTCGACGATACGTTCGCGGTCCCAGGTCGCCTGCAATGCGCGGGCGATGGCCTCGCGCAGCGCGTTCGCATCGCCGAAGGGCACCACGATGCCAAGCGAGGGGTCGCAGACGACCTCCGCGTTGCCACCGACGTCGGTGGCGACCACCGGCAGCCCGCAGGCCATAGCCTCCAGGAATACGTTGGCCCAGCCTTCGTTGGCGGTGGCCAGCACGAACACGTCCGCGGCCCCGAGCACCTGCTTCAGGTCCTGTGGCGCCACCGGCCCGGTGAAGGTGACCGCCTTATCCAGCTGCAAGCCTGTCACCTGGGCACGCAGCGCGGCGGACATGTCGCCTTCCGGGCTGGCACCGCCGACGACGAGGTAGTGCAGGCCGGGGAAACGCTGGCGCAAGGCCGGCAGCAACTCGATGACGCGGTGGAAGCCCTTGCGCTCGACCAACCCGCCGACGGAAACGAGCACCGGTGCGTCGGGCGGCAGGCCCAGCGCGGCGCGTGCCCCGGCGCGCGACACCGGGTGGAACTTGTCGAGATCCACGCCGTTGCCGACGACATGGATGCGGCGGCCGTCCGCGCCGGCATGAACGAGCGCCTGGCGCAACGAGGCCGAGACGCTGAACACGGTGGTCGCCGACGACACCGCGCCGACGACCTGGCGGCGAAGCGTCGGCGTCTTCAGCTGGCGGGTCTCCGTGCCGCGCAGCGTGACGGACACGGGCAGGCGCAGCCAGCGGCCCAGCAACACGGCCGCCTGGCCGCATGGGTAGGCAAAGTGCGCATCGACGATGCCGACGCCGGCTTCGCGCTGCAACTGCCGCATCAGCGGCCTGGTGCACAGCGCCATCGACCAGCCGTCCAACCAGCGCAACGCGCCGGGCACGGAGAGGAAGCGCGGGAAGTGCACGGTCACACCGTCCTGGACTTCCCGTGTCGGCATGCTGGGGCGGTACCCCGGGACGAAGCGGCTGATCACGGACTGCAGCGGAAACCAGGGTTGCGGTGACACCACGACGATGGGGGCATACGGACGCATGCGGAACATGCGCTCGCGGATGAAGAGCCCTGCGGTGGGTTGTCGCGCGCTGGGAAACAAGGATGAATACACAGCGATACACGGCAGTCGCGCCGTCGTCGCCACGCCCGGCGCGGCGCCGGACACCAGCGGCGACGCTGGCGGTTGTGCGCCACGCGGTGCGTTTCCGTACCGCCGCCGCGCCGCATGCCGCCCGCGCCACCACAGCACCGAGGTGAGCAGCAGCAGCGTGCCCGTGCCTGCGAACGCCCACAGCTTGCCGCGCAACTGCCTCATCTGGGCGATCTCATCCCGGTTGTCCGCCGTCTGCAGCAGCCGCATGCGCGGGTGAACACCAATCGCGATGGCGGCAAGTTGTGCGGCCGGGCGACTGAGCGATCCCAGCAGCCGTACAGCAGGTGACGCGTCATAGCTGACGACATCATTGCCCCACCACAGGTACCACTGGCTCAGGCCCCGTCGGTAGTAGTCCCAGGCGAACTCATCGCGCGGCATCCCGGCAGGTGACCGCCGGTCCAAGCGATGCATGGCCAAGCCAGGCGCGCCCCGCTGCAGTGCCTCGCGGAACTGCAGCGCGGACAATGGCGGGCCACCGTCCAGCGTGAAGTAGTTGTTGTTGAAGACTCCAATCAGTTCCCAAGCACCGCGCTGCCGATTCCAGACCTCGGGCCACACGTGCCCGTGCCCACCGAAGCCGTCGAACGAAAAGGCCCACAGACGGACCGTCATGCCGGCGGCGTTCGCGATGGCGGTAAAGACGCGCACGTAGTCTGCGCAGTAGCCGCGTTCGGCATTGACGATGGCGCGGTGCGTGTCGCGCAGGTCGGACAGCGCGGCATTCTCGGTTCGCGGCCGGGTGCCCTGCCCGAGCAGGTGCTCGCTGATAGCGATGGAGCGCTCCCAGTCCGAAGCCCTCCCGGCCAGGCCCAGCTCGCGGGCGATGGCGGCGAAGTACGGATCGACACGGGCGCCATCCGTCCTGAAGTCGTGCGGGACCGCGGGCGGCTGCCAGTCCAGTGACGCCTTGGCGTCGAAGTCGATCAGCAGCGCATTGCGCAGGCGCACCAGCTCGGCGCCGCTGGTCAGGTGCGGCGCGATCGATCCGAGCGCGAGCAGGAACGCCACCAGGCTGCAAAGCCAGGCTGCGCGCCACCAGCGAGCAGATCCGCCTCGTCCCGCCGACGCGGTCACGGTGGGCGCTGCAAGGTGCTCCGGGGGGATTGCTGGCATCGCAGGGGCACAGCCGCGCACTCAGCCTGGCTTGCGGAGTGTGACCAAAATCCAGCCGCGCAGCAGGCGCAGCGCGCCAAAGCGATGGATCAGCTTCTCGAAGCACATGCCGACGAAGAACAGCGCGCCGTTGAACATCAGGTAGTTCGGGTATTGACTCAGGTACTCGAAGGCCTCCACGCGCAGCCCCGAGGCCGCGGCGAGCCGGTCGACGTCGCGCCGCGTATTGGTCTTGTAGGCGGTGGGGAAGGTGTCCTCCTCGGCCCGTCCTTCGACGGTCTTGACGATCCGCGAGTGAAACCGGTTGGGCACCGCGCGCGCGACCAGCGTGCCGTAGTCCCACATGTTTGCGGTGAGGAACACGATGGCACCACCGGGCCGCAACACGCGGGCGAACTCGCGGTACACGGCGTCGGGGTCGGTGAGGTGCTCGAAGACGCTGCGCGACATGATCAGGTCCACGCTCGCATCGGGCAGCGGCAGGTGGCCCAGGTCGGCATTGTGCGTCTCGATGCCCTGCGGCACGTCGGTGAACTCGACCAGCTCGACCCCGATCAGGCGCCCGGCGCGACCGAGGAACTTGCGCAGCACCGGCACCGTGCGACCGCACCCGGCGTCCAGCAGCACGGCCGTTGGCGCGAGCAGCGACTCGACACGCTTCTCGAAGCTGCGATACGGGTGCTCGCGGTCGGCGTAGTGCCGCTCCAGCAAGCGCTCGGCCAGGGCACTCATCCCCAGCTCAGCCCGGTGACACGGGCGCGCAGTGCCGGCAGCGGTCCGAGGCGGACGAGGTCGACGATGTCCTGGTCGGCGCGGCAGTGCTCGGCCAGCACCGCCTTCACCGCCTGCGACTCCGAGCCGACGACGAGCACCTCCGACTGCGCGATGACAGCGCCGAGGTCCGGCTCCAGCATCTGCCCGATGTGCGGCAGGTGCCGCTCGATGAAGCTCTTGTTGGCGCCCAGCAGCCGCGCCAGGTGCACCTCGGGGTCGTAGATGCGCAGTTCGTAGCCCTTGCCGATGAGGCGCTCGGCCAGCGCGACGAGCGGGCTCTCGCGCAGGTCGTCGGTGCCGGTCTTGAAGCTCAGTCCGACGAAGCCCACCTTGCGCCGGCCCAGCGCGACGACCTTGTCGAAGGCCAGGTCCAGGTGGCTGGTGTTGCTGGGCAGGATGCTCGCCAGCATGGGGATCTCAACGTCGCGCGTCTTCGCCAGGTAGGTGGTGGCCCGCAGGTCCTTGGGCAGGCAGCTGCCCCCGAACGCGAACCCCGGGCGCAGGTAGGCGCGGCTGATGTTGAGCTGCGTGTCCTGGCACACGAGGTCCATGACCTCGAAAGGGTCGACGCCCAGCGCCGCGCACAGGCGCGCCGTCTCGTTGGCGAAGGTGATCTTCAGCGCGTGGAAGTTGTTGCAGCAGTACTTCATCATCTCGGCGCTGCGCACCGAGGTCCTCAGGAACTTGCACGGCAGGTGGCCGAACAGCGCCTGCAGCTTCTCGAACGCCGCCTCGCCATTGGCGCCGACCACGGTGAACGGCGGCTTGTCGTAGTCGCGGATCGAGCTGCCCTCGCGCAGGAACTCGGGCTGGAAGCACAGGTGGAAGTCCTGGCCGTCCTTCTTGCCCGACTCGCGCTCGACGATCGGCCGCAGCACGTCCTCCACGGTGCCCGGCACCAGCGTGCTGCGGAAGACGACGACGTGGCCGCTGTCCTTGCGCCGCAGCGCGCGGCCCATCTGCTCGGCCAGGCGGAGGATGGCACCCTGGTCCTGGCTGCCGTTGGCCGCGCTGGGCGTGCCCACGCAGACCAGGCTGATCTCGCTGCCCAGCACCGCTTCCTCGGCATCGGTCGTGACGCTGACGCGACCGCTGGCGGCCACCTGCTGCATCAGGTCGACCATGCCTTCTTCGACCACCGGGGTCTTGCCTTCGCTGATCAGGCGCAGCTTGGTGGGGTCGATGTCGACGCCGATGACGTCGTGACCGTCCCGGGCCAGGCAGGCCAGGGAGACGGCACCAACATAGCCGAGTCCGAAAATGCTGATCTTCATGCGGGGTTCCGTAGGGTGCGCGCGGCGGCGCCGCCGCGGCGCTGCGCGAAGCTGCTCATGCAACCTTCGATGATCGTGTCCAGACGTTGCATCGAGCGCGGCCAGGCATGGTGGCTGAGCATTCGTTCACGGCCGGATGTCGCCAGGCGCGCCCTTTCCTCGGGCCGCTCGACCAGCCCCAGTATGGCGGCGGCCAGCTCCGACGGCGCGTCCGCGACCAGCAGGTGGCGGCCGGGCTCCGCGTCGACGCCGCCCGCGGCGACGCGGCTGGTCACCACCGGCACGCCCATGGCCATGGCCTCCAGGATCTTGTTCTGGGTGCCGCGCGCGATGGCCAGCGGTGCCACCATCAGCGCGGAGCCGCGGATGTAGGGCCGCACATCGGGCACGCTGCCGGTGACGGTGACGCCCGGCAGGGTGCCCAGCGCGCGGATCGCCGGCGACGGGTCCGCGCCGACGATCAGCAGCTTCATGCCGGACCGGCGCGCCTGCAGCAGCGGCCACACCTCCTTGCAGAAGCGCTGCATGCACTCCTGGTTGGGGTAGTAGTCCATGCGGCCGATGAAGCTGATGGTGTCGGGGTCGTAGGCGCCGTCGGTGGGGCTGAAGAACTGCGCGTCCACGCCGTTCGGGAACCAGTCGGTGGCGGCACCGGTGCCGTAGGACTCCAGCGTTTCCCACTCCGCCCGCGTGGTGGCGGTGCACAGGTCGAAGCGCCGCGCCAGGCGCTTCTCGGCCCACAGCATCTTGGTGCCTTCGAGACGATAGCCGAGCGACAGCGGAAAGGGCTTGTAGTTGGCATACTCGAGCCACTTCTGCGAGTCCATGTCGCCGAAGTCCAGGATCTTGGGAATGTCCTGGACGTGCTCGACATACTGGGCCACCGACGAGCAGTGCACGAAGATGAGGTCGAAGCGCTGCGTGCGCAGCAAATCGCGCACGCGCGCCGCGATTTCACCGCTGTAGAAGTAGCCCATCGACGACGGGGTCGTCAGCGGCAGCCGCAGGATCATGCGCGCCCACTGCAGCGGCTCGTGCACGCGGCCCATGTGGAAGGCCTGGCAGTGCGGTGCAATGCCCTGGCCCTCCGCGGCCTCGGCCTCGCTGCGCACCAGCGAGCACACGGTCACCCGGTGGCCGCTGGCCTGCAGGTGGCGGATCATGTTGAAGGGCCGGATCTTGCCGCCCCGCTTGGGCGGGAACGGGAAGCGGTGGCAGAGGTACAGGATATTCATGCCGCGATCGGGGTGGGCAGGCCGGCCCGCTTGCCGGCAGCGAGCGTGTGCAGTTCGTCGGCCACGTCGGCTGCGTCGCGTCCGTCCAGGTAGATGCGCGCCCAGACCTCCAGGTTCAGCAGCGCCAGCAATGCGTCGGTGCCGTCGCTGCGGCTCGCCGCGTGATCCTGCACCAGCGCGTCCACCGCCTCCGGCCGCAGCCAGCCGCGGCTGCGCACGACCTCGGGCGCGAGCAGGGCGCGCACGACGGCCAGCAACTCCTTCTTCAGCCAGGCGCCCATGGGCGTGCCGAAGCCACGCTTGGCGCGGTTCAGGATGTCGTCGGGCAGTTGGTCGCCCAGCGCGCGCTTCATCAGGTGCTTCAGGCGGCCGCCGCGCACTTTCAGTTCGCCCGGTATCGTGGCCGCCAGCTCGACCAGCTCGTGGTCCAGCAGCGGTACGCGGCATTCCAGGCTGACGGCCATGCTCATCTTGTCGGTCAGCAGCAGCAGGTCGTCGGGCAGCTGGGTCTCGGCGTCGACGGCGAACAGGCGGTTGAGCTCGTCGTCGCTGCCGGCCATGGCGAAGGCAGCGGCCAGACGGTCTTCGCCCGGTGGCGGCGCGTCCAGCAGCAGCGTGGCCACGCCGTCCCGGGCCAGCACCTGCAGGTAGCTGCGGTAGCGCTCGTCGGCAGCCATCTCCGCGCTGGCGACGAAGCCCTTGGCGAGGCGTGCGACATTGAGCCACTTGCGATGGCGGTCGGCCGGCAGCCGCGACGCGGTGGCGCTGGCCACGCGTCGCGCCCAGCCCGGCAGCGCGTTGAAGCGTTGCGCATAGTGGCCGCCCAGGTAGCGCCGGTAGCCGCCGAAGAGCTCGTCACCACCGACGCCGGAGAGGATGACCTTGACGTCCCTGCGCGCGAATTCGCTGACCAGGTAGGTGGTGATGAAGGCCGAGTCGGCGATCGGCTCGTCCAGGTGCCAGACCAGCCGCGGCAGCAGCCCGACGACGTCGGGCCGCACGACGATCTCGTGGTGCTCGGTGCCGAAGAGCTGCGCCACGCGGCGCGCGTAGGGCAGCTCGTTGTACAGCTGCTCGGCCGTGCCGCCCTCGAAGCCGATCGCGTAGGTGCGCAGCGGCTGCGGGCTGTGACGCGCCATCGCCGCGACGACCGCGCTGCTGTCCACGCCGCCGGAGAGAAAGGCGCCGATGGGCACGTCGCTGACCATCTGCAGGTGCACCGCGCGGTCGATGCCTTCGCGGATGCGCCGTACCCACTCGTCCTCGCTCACCGACCGGTCGACCCGCGCCGGCAGCCGCCACCAGCGCCACTCGCGCACCTGCGGCTGCGCACCGCCCAGCTCCACGGCCAGCAGCGTGGCCGGCGGCAGCTTGCGGATGCCCTTGAACAGGCTCAGCGGCGCCGGCACATAGCCCAGGTGCAGGTACTCGGCCAGTGCCTCGCGGTCCAGCGCCGTGCGCACGCCGGGCAGCTTCAGCAGGGCCTTGGCCTCGGTGGCGAAGGCGAGCCGGCGGCCGTCCTGCATGACGTACAGCGGCTTGACGCCCAGGCGGTCGCGGCCGATCAGCAGCCGGCGCCGGCGTGCGTCCCACAGCGCGAAGTCGAACATGCCGTTGAGGTGCTGCACGACCTCGTCGCCCCATTCGGCATAACCGTGCAGCAGGGTCTCGCTGTCGGAACCGGTGGTGAAGACATGGCCGCGGGCGCGCAGTTCGTCGCGCAGTTCGCGGTAGTTGTAGATCTCGCCGTTGCAGACGATGGTCAGCGAGCCGTCGGCGTTGGAGATGGGCTGGTGGCCGCCGGCGAGGTCGATGATGGACAGGCGCCGCATCGCGATGCCGCAGGCGCCGTCGATGTGCTGGCCCTCGTCGTCGGGGCCGCGGTGGGCGGTGACGTCGCCCATCGCACTGAGCCATTGCGGCAGCACCGGACTGCCGTCCAGCTGCACCAGGCCGTGGATGCCGCACATGTCGCGCTGCCTGTCCCGCCTCAGGCGCCGAGGGCCGCGGGCAGCGCGCGGCCGCGGCGCGCCAGCGCACGCCGGTAGACCTCGGCATAGCGCGCGACGCTGTCCACCCAGGTGCGCTCCTGCTCGACGAAGCGGCGTGCGCGCTCGCGCAGCGCCGGCCATTCGTCGCGCCGCGCCAGTGCGTGGGACAGTGCGGCAGCCAGCGCGGCGGCGTCGCCGGCCGGGCACAGGTAGCCGGTCTCGCCGTGACGCACCAGCTCGCGGTGACCCCCCACGTTGCTGGCGACGAAGACGCGGCCCTGCGCCATGGCCTCCAGCGGCTTCAAGGGCGTGACCAGTTCGGTCAGGCGGATCGGCAGCCGCGGATAGGCCAGCAGGTCGATCAGCTCGTAGTAGCGCTGCACCTCGGCGTGCGGCACACGGCCGGCGAACACCACCTGCTGCTGCAGCCCGGTGGATGCCACCTGTTGCTTGAGCGCGGCCTCCTGCGGGCCCCCGCCGACCAGCAGCAGCCGCAGGTCCGGCCGCGCCGGCAGCAGCCGGCCGACAGCATCGACCAGCAGGTGCAGGCCCTCGTAGCCGTAGAACGACCCGGCAAAGCCGATCACCGTGCAGCCCGCCAGGCCCAGCCGCGCCTGCAGCGCCGGGTCGGCGGGCACGCCGAAGCGGAAGCTGCCGACGTCGACGGCATTCGGGATCACGGTCACCTTGTCGGCCGGCACACCGCGCGCGACGATGTCGCCGCGCAGGCCCTCGCAGATGGTCGTCACCTGGTCGGCGCGGTGCAGCGCGAAGCTCTCCAGCGCACGCGAGGCGCGGTAGCGTGAGCTGCCCGGGCGCACCGTGCCGTGGTCGACGCCGGCGTCCTCCCAGGATGCACGCATTTCATAAACCACCGGCAGGCGCTGCGTCAGTCGCACCCACAGCGCGGGCAGTGCATTGAGCACCGGCGAGTGGGCGTGGATGAGGTCCGGCCGTTCGTCGCGCACGACCTCCGCGATGCGCGCCGCGGTCAGCCGCATCTGGGCCAGCAACCCGGTGCCGGGGCGGCTGGGCGTGCGCAGCAGGCGCAGGCCGTCGACAACCTCCTCCCGCGCCTCGCCCGCGCCCTGCTTGGGCGTCGTGAGCTGCAGCGTCTCCCAGCCGCGGCGTCGCTGCTCGCGCAGGATGGCCAGCGTGCGGAAAGTGTAGCCGCTGTGCAGCGGGATGCTGTGGTCCAGGAC
>ERZ761607.2045-NODE-2045-length-23029-cov-5.251066_pt1 | contig 23029 bp, 16 predicted proteins | sample MGYA00511164_ERZ761607 | MGnify/ENA primary metagenome ERZ761607 (study PRJEB28899, sample SAMN02445080) | bioreactor sludge metagenome | biome: EBPR sludge | place: Australia: Brisbane, Thorneside Wastewater Treatment Plant | collected 2011-06-22 ... | reverse complement strand
CCGCCGACCAGGGCGCGGTCTCGCCCGTTCGTCCGCGCGGCGCCCGCGAGAGATCCGCCGACGCGGCGGGCCAAGGGCGCGTGCGCGCCGCCTCGTCGACCATGTCCGTCGCCGCGCCCGCTCCGAGCGTGGACGTTCGGGGTGCGAGCGACGGCGGCGACTGTGGGGGACGAGGCGACGACTGCGCGACGAAGGGCGGGGCCAGCGACGTGAGCGGGGTGAGCGAAACGAGCTCGTGGTCCGTCGCGGCGAGCTCGGAGACCGCGGGCCACCGGCGCGTGCGCGCGTCCTCGTCCACCGGTCTGCCCTCCGCGTCGACCGCGGGCCACCGGCGCGTGCGCGCGTCGTCCGGCTCCGGCGGTGGGGCCACGCGCGCCACGATCCGTTGCACGATCCGATCGGTCCGCTCGTGCTCGACGCGCTCGGCGTCCAAACGCTCACGCGTGCGACGCGGCTCGCGCACGGTGTCGAAGAGCTCCATCCACGCCAGCTCGAGCGCCGCGTCGCGCTGACTGCGCAGCACCATGCTCAAGCGTCGACGCGACGACTCGTCGAGCGCGCCTTCGCGCGCACGATCGACCAGCTCGTACGGATCGCAATGCTCCGCCGCCGGATCCGTGCGGCGCTTCGTCGGATGGCTCGCCCCCCTCGAGCCCATCGTCAGCGCTCCCGGAGGAGCCGTCGCCAGCTCCTCTGCGCCACCCGAGCGCACGCATCGGCGGGTGTAGATCCGCGACGACCCATCTCAGCCCCCCCCTTCGAGCAGCTCGTGCGCGTCCGGATCGTCCTCCAGTCGGCGCCGCAGCGCTTGTCGCGCGAGCCGCACCCGACTGCGCACCGTGTTGACCGGTGCGTCGGTCGCCTCGGACACCTCCTCCAGGCTCATCCCGAGGCACACCCGCATCGCCATCGTCTCGGCTTGTTCCTCGGGCAGCTCGTCGAGCAACGAGCGCAGCACGTCGCGGCGCCGCTCGGCGAGCGGATCCGTGTCGACGCCTTCCGCCACGAGCTCCGGCGAGTCGTGCAGCTCGACGCGATCGAGACGTCGACGGGCACGACGCCGCGCGAGCAACCCCGTGCGCACGGTGATCCGGTACGCGTAGTGGAGCACCGTGCTCCGCCCTTCGAACGCCGGCAGCGCCTTCAGGATCGAGAGGAGCGCTTCTTGGAGCACGTCGTCCACGTCGGCGTGCTCGCCTCCGTAGACCGCACGCACGGCGCCACGAAGACGCGGCGCGAGCACGCGGATGAGCTGCGTGAGCGCCTCGCGATCGCCCATCTGGGCCTCACACGCGAGGGCCGCGTAGGGGTCCCGTCGCAGTCGCTGCTCTGCGTCCCGCCGAGCCTGACGGCGGAAGTGGGTCCGGAACCGGATCAATCCCGAGTCTGCGGCGCTCATGGCCCCTCACCAGTCGGGGCGACGCTCGGGCTGGCCCCGCTCGCGAACGTGCTCGGCTCGGGCCAGATCGGCACCAACGGCATCCTCTTGGGGGCGCGCTGCACCTCGAAACGTTCGTCCTCGAAACGTCGATTCATCACCACCTCCACACGCCTCCCGATGCGATCGCGCGCGCCCACCACGGCACGCACGACCCGAGCTCGGAAGACACCACCACACGGTCCAAGTGGACCCGGTGTGCAAAGAACGATCACAGGGGCCGGATAGACCCGTGAGTCAACGCACGGGTTTGGCGACGCGCGTCCATAAGCACTGGAAAACGCGATGGTTTTCCCGACGCAGAGTCGCGCGTTCTTCGACCGTGAACGGACGTCGCCGCGTGGGATGGGTGTCACCTGCGAGGACACGCGGGGCCGCCGGACCCTCGCGGGACTCGCCCTCGAACCGTCCGCACGAGGCGGTCGATGTGTTCGCGGTCGGGGGTCGACGTCCTCGCGGTCGATGCGTTCGCGGTGGCGCTGCGGTCGACGCGAATCCGCTCACGGTCGACGACCTCGCAGACACGTTCGTGGTCGATGCGTTCGCGGTGGCGTCGCGGTCGGCGCGAATCCGGTCGCGGTCGACGACTCGCAGACACGTTTGCGGTCGCTCCGCTCGCGGGCGGTCGCGGGTGTTGTTGGTCGAAGCGTTCGACTCGCGCTCAAACCCCGTACGTCTCGCGCAGCTTCGCGTCCATGCGCCGCACCAGATCGAAGAGTTGGATGATGTGCTCGTGCAGGGCGCGCGTGTCCTCCACGTTGCGGCTCGTGCTCTCCACCAGCGGCGCGATGCGGCGCTCCAGGGCTTCGGCCTGCGTGGCCAAGCGCGCGGCGACGAGCGCGGTGTCCTCTCCGTCGCCACCTACCGGGCGCTCGAGCGTCACCTCGATCTTCGGGCTCTGCAGGCGCGTCAGCGTCTCGCGCAGCGCATCGAGGGTCGGACGGAGCGCGGCCGTCAGATCCTTCGGCTGGGCGAGCTTGTCGAGCGCTTCTCCGAGACGCGCCAGCGTCGGCCCGAGCGGCTCCGGCTTCGGGGATGCGTCGACCGACTCTCGGATCGAGTCGCGGATCGAGTCACGAATCGACTCCAGCTCGCGCCCGAGGCCCGAGAGCGTTCCGGTCAGGCGCGTGACCGGATCGTCGTCCGCCCCACCCTGCGTCCGCAGCCGCACCATCTCGCGTTTGATCTGTGCCCAGCGCGCGGCCTTCTCGCCTTCGAGCCGCCCCCGCAGCTCCGCGAGCTTGAGCAGGTTCTGCTCCGCGCCGGTGGTCAGCGTCTGCGACTCGCTCACGTAATGATCGTCGATCCATCGCTCGACCTCGGCGTCGGTCATCGCGGCCACGACCTTCTCCGCGAGCTTGTTCATGTTGCGGTAGCTGCCTTGCAGCTTGAACGGCGGCTCCGTGCGGTACGCGTCGGCCTGAGACGCGCTTCGGATGTACTCCGCGTTCACCTTCAAGAGCACGTCGCGCACCTTGAAGAGGTGCCGCATGACGGTCTTCATCTCCTCGAGCTCGGCGGCCGCGTAGCCGTAGGAGAGCGCGCTCGCCGGCACCTCCTCGCCCTGCGCCATGCGCACGATCACGTGCACGTCCTTCGGATCGCGCATCGCGAGCGGCGCGAGCGCCTTGTTCGAGGTGATGGTGTTCTCGAGGTAGCTCAGGGCGAACACTTCTTCTTGGCCGCCGAGGATGTCACCGAGGTTGTAGGTGTCGGCGCGGTTCGCGAGCATGTCCGGGATTTGAAACGACTCGCCGCTCTCGGTGTACGGGTTTCCCGCCATCACCACGCAGAACTTCTTTCCGCGCAGATCGTACGTGCGCGTGCGGCCCTTCCAGACACCTTCGATGCGGCGTGATCCATCACAAAGCGAAATGAATTTCTGCAGGAGCTCCGGGTTCGTGTGCTGGATGTCGTCGAGGTAGAGCATCACGTTGTTGCCCATCTCGAACGCGAGGTTGATCTTCTCCACCTCTTGGCGCGCCGTCGCGTTCGGGGCCTCGCCCGGATCGAGCGAGACCACCGAGTGCCCGAGGCTCGGGCCGTTCACCTTCACGAACACCAGCCCGAGCCGGTTCGCGACGTACTCCATCAGCGTCGTCTTGCCGTAGCCGGGCGGCGAGACGAGCAGCAGGAGACCCATCAAGTCGGTGCGCTTGCCCGCGCCCGCCGCGCCGAGCTGCTTGGCGAAGTTGTCGCCCACGAGCGGCAGGTAGACCTCGTCGACCAAACGGTTGCGCACGAAGGCGCTGAGCACGCGCGGCTTGTACTCGTCGAGCCGCAGCCGAACGCGCTCCCGCTCCAGCAGCGCGTGGCGCAGCTCGCGGTACGCGCGGAACGCCGGCACCCGCTCGCGCGAGAAGCGCCCGACGCGATCGAGCACCTCGTCGAGCCGCAGCTCCAGCGCCCGCTCGCGGAGGCGCGGATGCTGGCCGAGCAGCCCCGTGACCTCCCCGCGGGTCAGCGCGGAGGTCTCGCGTCGATCGAACGAAACGAGGTTCGAGCTCGCCGCCATCGCGTCGGTGAGCAGCAGCGCCGCCGCCTCCAGGCTCGCCGGCGCGAGCGCGCGCAGCGCGTCGTCCTTCGTCCGACGCAGGAACGCCTCCACCCACGCACGCGACAGCCGAAGCCGCATCTCCAGGCTCCCGACCGCGAGGTCCTCCTCGAACGCGCGCCGGGTCCCGTCGAGGTCGAGGTGCACCCGCAGCGCGTCGCGGATCCGCAGCGCGTCCGCGCTCGTCACGAACGCGAGCGGCTCGGTCGCGAGCTCCTCCGCGAGGTAGCGCCCCGCGAGCGTGGGGTCGACGCTCGGCAGCCGCTCGCGCTCCGCGAAGCGCGCGATGATCTCGCCGAGCTCGCGCGCGAAGGTCTCGTGCTCTTCGCTCGCGCCGAAGCTCGCGCGCAGACGCCCGAGGCTGCGTCCCCGTCGCGCGAGGAGCGCGCGTTCGTCCGCGCTCGCGCTCGCGAAGAAGAGGCACGCGATCGCCCGCGAAGTCGCAGGAAACCGCAGCAGATCCGCGGACTCCCGCAGCGCGAGCAGGCGCTCGAGGATCTTCGTCGCGTCCACGTCGTGCACGCCGCGCTCGTAGCCCTCGTCGTAGCGGCTCGTCGCCACCCGCCGCACCAGCTCCAGCAGCCCTCCCTCGCTGCGCTGCGCGTCGTGCAGCTCCGCGAGCGAGAGCCCGTCCACGTGCGCCTCCGCGCGCTCCAGGATCGACACCGCGAGGTGCTCGCCGCGGTAGACCTCCGGCGTCTCCGACACGAGCTCCTGCGACCAGAAGTCGCGAGTCGCCGCGAAGGCCGCGTCGTCGATCGCCTCGTAGAACTCGGTGCCCGTGAGGTGCAGCGCCATGCCGTCCTCGCGCGGCACCATCGTCAGCTCGAGCGGCTGCGTGTTCACGCTGAAGCGGTGCTTGCCGAGCCGCAGCAGGTCGCCCTCTTCCGCGAGGTCGACCTTGTCGCGCAGCGCGCGCAGCGCGTCTTGGCGTCCGCTCTTCAGCTTCGAGTCGACCTCGTCCGCCTTCACGGAGTCGCCGAGCTCGCGGAGCTGATCCGCGATCTGACGCACCTTCGTGATCATCGGATCGGACGCGAAGTACGCGTTGAGCTCGTCGACCTCCGCGAAGCCGCGCACGCGCCGGCCGATGCCCTCGAAGATGCGCGCCGCCGCCTGCATCAGGTTCTCGGCGCGGCGCTGGCGCGCGTCGAGGAGTTGTTGCTTCTTGGTGCCGAATGCCTCGTAGATCTCTTCGCGTTTCTCCACGAGCTGGCTCGTGAGCTCGTCGAGCTCCGAGAAGCGCGCCTCCAGCTCTTCGAGCTGTACCATCAAACGCGCGAGCTGCTCGTCGCAGCGCTCCGGCGTGTCCGTGAGCGCGAGGCTCGAGCTCACCGCCTGCGCGAGCAGCTTGAACTGCGCGCCGAACTCCGCGCGCCCCTCCGCGGTCGCGAGCTCCTTGCGCCGCGAGACCACCGTCGCGCGCGTGCGGTTCAGGTGCCCGTAGACCTCGCTGATCCCCTCTAGGATCCGCGTGCGCGCGGTCGCGTCGTCGACCTCGAGCCCCTGCACGACCTCGCTCACCACGTCGAGCCCCGTGCTCGTCTCGTCGAGCTCGGTCTGGATCGGCACCACGTCGGCGACCTTCTTCACCTCCTCGATGCGCACGAGGATTCCGTCGAGGCGCGCGCGGATCGGCACGAGCGCGTCGTCGCCGAGCAGGAAGGTCACGCACGCGCGGCTCGTGCGTTCGAAGTGTTCGATCACCTCCGCTTCGAGCGCCTGCAGACCCGCCTCGTCGACGTACCGGATCTCCTTGAGCGTCACGAGCGCGCCGCGCTGGTGCCGCAGCGAGGTGAGCGCGCGCATGAAGGCGTCCACCGAGTGGAAGTCCGCCGCGCGAAGCTCCGCGAGCAGCTCGGCTTGTTTCGCGCGCGCTCCGTCGAGCGCTTCGGTCGCGCGTTTGCGAAGCGCGAGCAGCTTCTCGAACTCGTCGACGATCAGCTCCGCGGTGCGCCGCAGCTCCTTGAGAGGGCCGTCGAGCTGCACCTCCTCGTTCGCGAGCCAGTAGTGCGCGTCGAGGGTGCGACCGATCGCCTTGATCAGCGCCTCGTAGTTCGCGCGGCTCGGCTCCGCACTCTCGACCAGACGCCGCACCGTGAAGCCGTCCGATACGCCCCGCACGAGATCCGCGTTGCCGACCTTCGCGAGGAACGAGCCGTTCGTGGGCGCCTTCGCGGCGAACTCCGCGCTCGTGAAGGGTGTCTTCCAGATCTGGACCGGATGCACGCGCGACGGCTCGTCGACCGCGCGGAACACCAGGAGCTTGCCGTCGTCCTGGATGGTGTAGCCGTGCACTCGGATCGGCGTCTGCAGCTCCTTGCGGATCACGTTGTACGGCAGGAGTTGGTAGAGACCTTCGTCGCGCCGATGGAAGACGTAGAGCACGTCCTCGCCGTTCGGCGACGCGATCACACGTTTGAGCTCGAGGCCCGCCGAGTCTTCGTCGAACACCTTGTGCTCGCCCGTCTCGAGGTAGAAGCCGCCGGGAAAGAGGATCCCCTGGTCGTCGGGCAAGGTGCGGCAGGAGGCGCCGATCGCGTCGAGGCGCGTGACCCGCGTGACCCGCGGGTTGTAGACGAAATAACGCTTCTTCGTCTCGCGAAACGGCAAGACCTCGATCAGAATCAATCCGCCGACTTTGGCGTAGCGCACCTGCGCGTCGTCGAGGGATTGGTTCTTGTCCTCCACCGCCTCCGAATAGATTCCTTGGCCGGACTCGGTGTTGTTCTCGATCTTGATCGTGAGGTCACCCCCCGTGGTCTCGAGGAACACTTGGTCCAGAATCGACAGATGCGGGTAGCGCCCCTGCACCTGCCGATCGCGCCCGACCGGGATCCACTCGAAGTCGTAGCGCTTCGGGAAGACGTGATCGCCTTCGCCGCGCGCGTCCATGAACGAGATCGTCCCGTTCGCGTCGATGCGCCAACGGAAGACCTTCAGCTCGGTGGCCGAGGTGCCGATCTGGAAGATCGCGAGCAGCCGCGTCTCGGTCTTGCGGACCTGCACGAGCTTGGTGTCTTTGAAGTACGCGTAGAGCGACGCGAGCTCCTTCTCGAACGCCGGATCCACGAGGAAGGGCGCCGCCTCCGCGAGGGGAAGCTCCGAGAGATCCCAAGTGCCGTCCTCGTTCTGCGCGCAGCGGTGTACGGAGAAGAGATCGCTCGCGCGCGTCTCCTTCTTCAGCCCGAGGAAGACGTTGAAGCCGAGGAGCAGGCGCTCGCCACCCAGCCCGTCTTCCACGCCCTCGGTGGTGGCCGGAAGCGTGAGCCCGACCACGTCGCGTGGGACGCAGTTGTTCTCGGTGCGCACGCGCTCCTGTGCGACCACCTCCAGCTCGGTGCCCCCGAAGACCTCGCGGCGCTTCGCGTTCAAGCGGTCGAGCCGCGCGCCGAGCTCCTTCGCTTGGGCGAGGAGCCGCGCGCGCACGACCTCGTAGTTTCCGCCTTCGAGCGTCTCGTTCGTGGTGTCGGACATCGCGTCTCGCTTCGGGGAGCGGTGCGTCGGTTGCGCGCCCCGTGAGCGTCGCCGTCGGGCGACGGAACCATCAAGGACCAGGAGAGCTCCGCGGCGCGTCGGACGAAGCGCACACCGGAGGGATCGTCACGAGGGCTCGAAGTGGGTCGAGGTGGAGCGTGCTCGCCGGACTCCGACGTCACGAATCGACGCCACCCGACGAAGCACGCCACCCGACGAGGAACCCACCCGCGGAGGACTGGGCTCACGCTCGTCGCGCACACGAGGCGCGCGACGAGCGCTTCACCCCGCGCTTCACCGCAGGCGACTCACTCGAGCCCCATGTCCTTCGCGCGGTCGATCAGCTTCTGCAGCTTCTCCCGCGTGACTCCGTCCGCCCCCGACATGAACTTCGAGAGCACGGCGGAGATCGTGAGGTTGCGGATCGCGGTCGAGTCGAGCGCGGGCCGGCTGAGGATCTCCTTGAGGTCCGCGGGCAGACTGCCGTTCCCCGTGAGGTACTCGCCGAGGAGCTTCTGGATCGTCTCGCTGTTGTCGATCATCCCGTCGGCCGACTGACCGAGCGAGACCGCCTTCACGAAACGATCGAAGAACGCCCCGTCGCCGCCGACGATGTTGATCTTCGCGCTCTCCATCGCCTTGGCCATGACGCTCGCCTGCGCGTGCGCGATGTCCTTCTTCGCGTCGATCTGCGCGAGCTCCACTTCCTTCTCCTTCTCGAGCTGGATGCGGAACTCCTCGTGCTCGCGGCCCACGCCGTCGAGCGCCTTCATCGCCTCGGCCTTCTCGGAGAGGCCCTTCGCCTCGGCCACGAGCTTCTTCTCGATCGCCGCGGCTTCCGCGACGCCCTGCCGCTCGATCGCGACCGCCGTCGCCTCCTTCACGCGCGCCTCCGCGAGGCCCTTCTCCTCCTCGCCGACCGCTTCCGCCTTCAGCTTCTCGCGCACGACCTCGGCCTCCGCGAGCCCGAGCTTCTGCACGGCCTGCGCGTTCGCCTCGTCCACGCGCACCTTCGCGAGGCCCTCCTTCTCGAGCGCCATCGCGTTCGCCTCGCGCACCTTCACCTGCGCGAGCCCCGGCGCCGCCGTCTCCGCCTGCACGCCCTCCGCGATGCGCAGCTTCGCGCGCGCCGCCTTGTCCGCGACCTCGAGGTCCGCCTCGGCGAGCGTGAGGCGCTGCTTGGCCTCGAGCTTCGCCGCCGCTTCGAGCGCTTCGGCTGCCTTCACCTGCTTGATCAGGATCTCCTGCGCGGTCGCCTCGGCGGCGATCACGGTCGCGTCCTTGGTGCGCTTGGCCTCCGCGATCACGCGCAGATCCTTGATGCGCTCTTCCTCTTCCGCGACCGTCTTGTCGACGACGATGCGTCCGCGCACGACGTCCGCGATCTCCTTCTTCTGGACCTCGACCTCCTTGTCCTTCTGGATCCGGCCGAGCTCCGTCTCGCGCTCGCGGGCGATCTGCTCGAGCATGCGCGCCTTCTCCACGCGCTCCGCCTCGACGCCGATCTCGCGCTCGCGGTTCTTCTCCGCCACCGCGACGCCGCGCAGCTTCGCTTCGTTCGCGATCGCGATCGCCTCTTCGTGCTTCTGCCGCTCGATGAGCGTCATGCGGTGCTCGAGATCCCGCACGCGGATCGCCTCGTTCTCCGCCTTCGATTGGGCCTCGGCGATCTCCTTGTTCTTCTTGGCTTCCGCCTCCGCGCGACGCTTCTCGAACTCGAAGACCGCTTCGTCGGCCTTCAGGTTCTCCGCGCCGACCCGCATGCGCTCGTCCTGGCGGAGCTCGTTGGTCTTGATGTTCTGCGCGGCCGTGATCTCCGTGATCTTCCGGATGCCCTCCGCGTCGAGGATGTTCTCCGCGTCGAGGAGCTCCATCGGGGTCTGCTCGAGGTAGTCGATCGCGGTGTCCTCCAGCGTGAAGCCGTTGAGGTCCTGCCCGATGACCGCCTCGATCTCCTTGCGGAACTGCTCGCGCTCCTCGTAGAGCGCGGCGAAATCGAACTTCTTGCCCGCGGTCTTGAGCGCCTCGGAGAACTTCGCGTTGAAGAGGTTCTCGATCGTCTGCTGGTCGGACGCGCGCGTGCAACCGATGAGCTGCGCGACGTTGAGCACGTCCTCCGGCGTCTTGTTCACCTTCACGAAGAACGTGACGGAGATGTCCGCGCGGATGTTGTCTTTGCAGATGAGACCGTCCTTGCCGCGACGGTCGATCTCGATGGTCTTCACCGAGATGTCCATGATCTCTCCGCGATTGATCACGGGCCAGACGACGCCACCCGTGAAGGTGACCCAGGGCTCACCGCGGAGCGGGTTGATGATGAGCGCGCGTCCTTGATCGACCTTGCGATAGAACTTCGCGAGCATCCCCACGATGCCGAGCACGAGGACGACGCCTCCACCCGACAGAGCCAGAATCATGATGGTGTTCGAGTCCATGGCGCATCCTCTGGCCCGAGCTGCGGAGACGCTCGAGCACACGACGTCGTCGCGGCGGCCACACGAGCGCGCTCGTGACGCCACGACGACTCGACGCGCGCGATGGCTGATCGCGCGCGCCGCCCCTCCGCAAAAGCGGGGTCACGGTTGTGGATCGCTGGAGCCCGCGTCAAGCACTTCCGACATCGATTCGGCGACGAAGGTGTCGGTTTTCGGGTCGTAGTCGACGAGCAGCACTTCGGCGTCCTTCGGGAGCGCGGAGTCGGCGCGCACGCGCAGCAGGAGATCGTCGCCGCCGATGCGCACGCGCACCTGCGCGCGCTCTCCGACGTCCGCCGCGATGCGCACGCGGGCGGTGTGCCCGAGCAGGTCGCGTTTGCTGCGCCCGACGTTCTTCGCGAACACGCCCGAGAGCGGGCGCGTGGCGAGCGAGGTCAGCGGGATCGCGGGCACGAGCGCGCCGAAGAGCACGAGGAGCTCGCCCGGCAAACCCGGAAGCAGCGGCGCGAGGTAGCGCGTGCCGAGGAACGCAGCCGCCCACGCGAAGAGCCAGAGCAGCGTGAGCGTGATGGTGAGCGGCGCGTTGCGCAGCCGAAGCGCGTTCAGGATCGACGCGATGGCGGAGAGCGCGCCGCTCGCGCCGTCGACCTTCGCCCCCGCGGCCTCGGCGGCTCCGTCGACCTTCGACCCCGCCGCTTCGAGCGCGCTTTCGGCTCCCGCTTCGATCGCCCCTTCGGCCGCCCCGTCGATCTTCGCGCCCGCGGCTTCGACCGCCCCGTCGGTCCCGTCCAGGCCGAGGTCCCCGTCGACCAAGCCCATCAAGCTGATGAGCCAGTAGAGCATCGAGGCGATCGCGAGCCCCGTGTACACGCCGGTCGGAAACGAGAAGACGATGGCGAGGAATTCGTCCACGGAGCCTCGGAGGCTCGCACGTTCGCACGGCGATCGCAGCCGACGAGGTCCCGGCGCGCCCTCCGACGAGGTCGCGAAAGGATCCACCCTTTTTGCCAACCCGCGGAATCACGAGGGTTTTGGGCGGCGGAGCGGTTCGTGGGGTTTCGTGTCGGTCGTGTTGCCGATGCGTGACTCACGTGTGGGTTACGCCTGGATCCGACCTCGAAACGCGGTACGCTCCGCCGACCATGACCGCGAAGCTCCGAGACGTGCAGCGTGTGGGCCTCGTTTTCTCCGGCGGACCCGCGCCCGGCGCCAACGCCGTCATCGCCGCCGCCGCGAGCTCGTTCGTCGAGGACGGCCGCGAGGTGGTCGGCTTCTTCCACGGCTACTCGAACCTGCAGGACTACCACCCGGTCACGCGGCGCCTGCTGCCGGACGAGCACTACCGCATCTTCGAGCCGCGCGATTTCTCCGGCCTGCGCAACAGCCGCGGCGTGCTCATCGGCACCGCACGCGCGAACCCCGGCCGCGGCTGCACGTCGCCCGAGGATCTCGACGATCCGAAGAAGTCCGCGAAGCTCCGCAACGTGTACAACGCGCTCGTCGATCTCGAGATCGACGCGCTCATCAGCATCGGCGGCGACGGCACGCTGACCACCGCGAGCTTCCTCTACGAGTGGCAGAAGCGGCTGCCCGAAGAGGCGCGGCGCGTGCGCCTCGTGCACGTGCCCAAGACGATCGACAACGACTACTACGGCATCGACTTCACGTTCGGCTTCTTCACCGCGGCCGACGTGATGACGAAGGGCCTGCAGAACTTCCGCGCGGACGCGATCGCCACGAGCTCGTACTTCATCGTCGAGACGATGGGCCGCAAGAGCGGCTGGCTCTCGTACGCGGTCGGCATCGCGGGCGAAGCGAACCTCGTGGTCGCGCCGGAGGACATCGGCGTCGACCTGATGGAGGAGACGGACGAGGGGCGCTTCCTGAGCCTCGAGGCGCTCGCGGAGCAGATCGTCGATCTGATCATCTACCGCGAGAAGCGCGGCAAACACTACGGGACGATCGTGCTCGCGGAGGGGCTCGTGGAGCTCTTGCCGCCCGATCTGCTCGCGGAGGCGCCGCGCGATCAGCACGGCAACGTCGCGCACGGCAAGCTGAGCTTCGGGCAGATGGTCGCGCACACCTGCGCCGCGATCTACGAGCGCCGCACCAAGCAGCGGAAGAAGCTCACCGGCGTCGCGCTCGGCTACGAGGCGCGCTCCGCTCCGCCGAACGCGTTCGACGTGATGCTCGGCAGCCAGCTCGGCATCGGCGCGTACCGCGCGCTCGTCGAAGAGAACCTCGACGGGCACATGGTCAGCGTGAAGGGGCAGCTCGATCTGCACTACGTGCCCTTCCACGAGCTGATGGATCCCAAGACGATGTTGGCCACCGTCCGCTACATCAAGCCCGGCAGCGACTTCCATCGCCTCGCGCGCTTCATGGAGACGCGCACCGATCGCGTGACCGAGTGGTCGCCCGGTCGTCGTCGGGAGTGATCAGTCTTCGTGAGTCGTTTCGAGCCGCTCGCGGTACCTTGGGCCGACGGAGGCTCGGAATGCGGAAGCTGCTCGGGATCGCGGTGTTGGGGATCGTGTCGGGCTGGTCGCTCGGGTGTGGTGGAGGTGGCGGAGATCCCGACACCGACGGAGGAACCGAGACCCGACGCGACGCCGGAGGACCCCCGACTCCACGCGACGCGGGTCCGGGCGTCGACGCGAGCAACCCGCTGACGAACCCCGAGGACGGGCCTCCCGCGGGCAACCCCGACGGGGATTGCACGATCCCCGCGGAGGCCGGCCCCGAGGACACCTCGAGCCCCGACCGCGTGGTGGGCACCGGCACCCCCGAGAGCTGCACCGCCGACGCGTTCATCGACGCGGTCGCGCAGGGCGGCATCATCACCTTCGACTGCGGCCCCGACCCGGTGACGATCACCCTCGATCGTCCGGCCAAAGTCTTCAACGACACCGGCCCCGAAATCGTGATCGACGGCGGTGGTCTCGTGACCCTGAGCGGCGGCAACACCACGCGCATCCTCTACATGAACACCTGCGACATGGCGCAAGTCTGGACGACGCCGCGTTGTGACAACCAGGATCATCCACGATTGACGGTGCAGAATCTGACTTTCGTCGACGGCAACGCCGCGAGCGAAGAAGAGTATTACGCAGGCGGCGCGATCTGGGTTCGAGGCGGACGCTTCAAGATCGTCAATTCACGTTTCTTCAACAACCGCATCGCAGACGTCGGACAAGACGTCGCGGGCGCCGCCGTGCGCGTCACGAGCCAGTACGAGGGGCTGCCGGTGTACGTGGTGAACAGCACCTTCGGCGGTGACGAGGGCTTCGGCAACGTCGGCGCGAACGGTGGTGGCATCGGCAGCATCGGCGTCTCGTGGACGATCTTGAACAGCGTCCTTTCGCACAACGAGGCGATCGGACGCGGTGGAAACCCCGCGATGCCGGGCACCCCGGGCGGCGGCAGCGGAGGCGCGATCTACAACGACGGCAACGAGATGACGCTCTCGATCTGTGGCTCGAGGATCCAACACAACGAGGTCGTCCAACACGGAAGCGCGATCTTCTTCGTGTCCAACAACCACACGGGCGACGTTCGGATCGAGCGCTCGATCATCACGGACAACACCGGCGGATCTTGGTACACGCAGTACCCTCAGATCTCGGCCCACGACGACACGCCGATCGTGGTGGTGGACTCGACGGTGGAGTGAGCGATCAGCGCGCGATCGCGTAGCCGACGTAGCCGGCCGCCATGAGCCACGTGAGGATTCCGAGCCCACGCAGGACAGGGCCGGCGCCGGTGCGGTCCTGAAGGTTGCCGACCCCATAGAGCGCGAGGCCCAAGGCGGCGGCCGCCACGAGCCCGCCCTCCGTTCGTTCGCTTCCCCAGCTCGCGCCGAGGGCTCGCGCGCGCGCCGGCACCCCGCCGCGGGCCGCCGCGATCGCGAGCCAGCCCCAGCGCGCGAGCCGGTCGCTCGCGACGACGCGCCGGAAGAGGAACACCGCGCTGCCGAGGAGCGCGAGCGCCGCGTGGGATCCGAGGAACGCAAGGCCGAGGAAGAAGGTCGCTTCGTCGAGTTTCATCACGCCGACGAACCCGAGCAGGCCCATCGGGAGCGCGACGATCACGCTGATCACGGCGGTGGTCAGATCGAGCGCGGTGCGCTCGCGCGTCGGCTCCAGCTCCGCCGACGTTCCGGTCGAACCATCGGTCATGCCTGCGAGGGTATCACTCGGTCGACGACGTTCCGCCGGTCGGAGCGCCACCGAAGAAGTCGGCGGCTGACCCCGCCGACACGGTGAAGAAGCGGCCTCGGAGCGTCCACGCCGCGAAGAGCCCGGCGCCGAGCACGTTCCCGGCGGCGAGCAGGTGCCAGAGGGCGACACGCTCCACCTCGAAGCCGAGCACCGCCACGCACGCGACGGGGATCACGATCGCGAGCACCGCCAGGTCGAGCAGGAAGCTCTGCAGCGTCGCGCCCGCGCCCGCGAGCACCTGCGAGAGCACCACGCCAGCCCCCAGCGCGGCGTAGCTCCAGCCGAGCGCGCGCGCGTGCTCGACCCCGATCGCGACGACCTCCGGGCTCGGGTCGAAGATCGCCACGACCTCGGCCGCGAAGACGACGTAGAGCACCGCGAGCACCGCCGACGTCGCGAGGCCGTACGCGGTCGCGACGACGCCGGCCCGACGGGCACGCGGCCGATCGCGCCCCAGCCCATGCCGACGAAGAGCACCATCGACTCGAGCCGCAGCACGATGCCGAAGGCCGTGAGCGCGTGAGGATCGCCGGGCGTAGTCCATCGCTCGCTGACGAGCGCGACGAGCACGAGCACGCCGAGCGCGCGAAGCACGAACTGCGCGCTCGCAGGCCAACCGAGGCGCGCGATCCGGAGCGCCTCGTGACGCAGTGGGAGCAACCCCGTCGGGGGTCCGATGCGCGCGAGCACGAGCCCGAGACCGATCAGCGCGGGCAAGGTGCGCGCGAGCAAGGTCGCCCACGCCGCGCCTTCGACGCCGAGCCGCGGCACGCCGAGCGCTTCGGCGATCGGGACGCCCCACGCGAAGAGCTCGGGGGTGGGCCCCGGCCCGTAGATCGCGACCGCGTTGAAGACGAGGTTGAGCAGGTTGCCGCTGACGAGCAGCGACGCGGCGATCACGGGTCGTCCGACCGCGCGCAGGATCGCGGTGACCTGCAAGAGCAAGAAGATCGCGAGGCTCCCGCCGAGGTGGATCTGCAGGTACGGCGCCGCGACGTCGGCCGCGACCCCTTTGGTTCGCATCACGTCGCGCACGATCGTGTCGCTGCCGAAGACACCGAGCGCACCGAACGCGAGCCCGAGGAGCGCGACGAGCGCGAGAGAGCTCCATGCGACGCGACGCAGGCTCGCCTCGTCGTCGCGTCCGAGCGCGAAGGAGAGGAGCGCGACCGCGCCGGTGGAGAGACCGTGCGCGACGATGGGCGCGACGGCCGCGACGTTGTCGCAGACGCCGAGCGCGGCGAGGGCCACGCTGGCTTCGCCGAGCGAGCTCCCACTCGAGGCTCCGAACGAGGTTCCGGGGGAGGTCGCGAGCGAGCCGTCGAGGGAGCCCTCGAGCTGCCCGATCATCCAGAGGTCGACGAAGTTGAACGTCGTGTAGAGCGCCATGCCGAGCGCCATCGGCGCCCCGAACGCGAGCACGCCGAGCCCGAGCGATCCTTCGCTCAGCAGGCGGCGCCCTCGGTCGATCACGGCGGACAAGCGCGCGGAGGGTGGCACGAGGCGTCGCGCGGGACGAACGCCGAGTCGTTCTGCAGTCGGACCCGACAGTGATGGCGCGACGATCGCTGGACGAAGCTCGGATCAGCTCGCGATCAGGAGAACGACTCGCGCTCGAGGCGCATCGCGATCGCCCCGAGCGCGTCGCAGAGCCGCATCGTTTCGTCGGGCGCGAGCCCCGAGATCCGCTGCAGCGCCGGGGTGCGCGACTTCTCGAAGCCGACTCCGTCGGCGCCGAAGAAGTGGCTGACGTACGCGTAGGGATCGTCCGGATCGACGAGCTTGCGGGCCTCGACGTAGCGGCGCACCGCCTCCTCGAGGACCTCGCTCTCACGCTCGGTGCCGCGCGCGGAGGGAAGCTCCTGCGCGAGCCAGTCACTGACCTCGTCGAACAACCGCTCCGCTTCGGCGCTCATGACGCGAGGCTACCAAAAGCCGCTGCTCGAAGATCAGCCGACCTCGGAGTCGAGGCCACCCGGCTCGTCGCCACCTGGCTCGCCACCGCCGACCCGGCGCAGATGCACCGAGAACGTCGTGCCTTCCTCGGCGGTGCTGCGCGCGCGGACTTCGGCGCCCATCTGCATGCAGAGGTGTTTGACGATCGAGAGGCCGAGGCCGGTGCCGCCGACGTCGCGGCTGCGGCCTTCGTCGATGCGGTAGAAGCGCTCGAAGACGCGCTCGAGATGTTGCGGCGCGATCGGCGGGCCTGGGTTGTTCACCTCGAGGATCACCGCGCTCTCGTTCGCGCGCGTGCGCACGCGGACGCTCGTGCCTTCCGGCGTGTACTTGATCGCGTTGTCGACGAGGTTGATGAGCACCTGATCGAGCGCGCGACCGTTCGCCTCCACGAGGAGCGCTTCGTCCGGCGGCTCGAAGATGAGCTGTACGTGGCGCTGCTCCGCCTTCGACTGCAGGCCGCGCACCACCTCGACCGTCGCCGCCGCCACGTCGACCGGCTCGAGCTCCAGCGTCTGATCGGGAGACTCCGCACGCGAGAGCGCGGTCAGGTCGCCGACCAGCGCCTGCAAGCGCAGCGTGTGGCGCAGGATCACGTCGAGGAAACGCCGAGCCGCGCTCGGATCGTCGATCGCGCCGTCGCGGAGCGTCTCCGCGAAGCCGCGGATCGCGGTCAGCGGCGTGCGCAGCTCGTGGCTCGCGTTCGCCACGAAGTCGCGTCGCAGGCGGTCGGTCTCGCGCAGCCGGCTCACGTCGTGGAGCACCGCGACCACGCCGGCGCCCTCTTGAAGCGGCGCGACGTGCCCGCTGAACGCCCGCACCTCGTCGAGCTTGATCTCGAACTCGACGTGGCGCGCATCCCCCTTGCGCGCGGCGCGCACGGCTTCGTGGAGCTCGGGGCTGCGGATCGCCTCCATCGCGGTGCGACCGCGCACGTCGCGGTCGACGAGCTGATCGAGCGCCTCGTTGGTCGCGACGATGCGTCCGAGGCTGTCGGTCACGAACACGGCCTCGACCATCGAGTTGAGGATCGTGCGCAGACGATCTTGCTCGGAGCGCAGCGTGTCGAGGCGGTCGACGAGCTGGTCGGCCATGCGGTCGAGCGCGCGCCCGATGGCGCCGAGCTCGTCGTCGCGATCGCTGCGCGTGCGGGCCGTGAGATCGCCCGCGGCCAGCGCGTCGGCGGTGCGCGTGAGCTCGCGCGCAGGCTCGACGAGCATGCGACCGAGCACGAGCGTCAGCAGGATCGCGATGAGCACCGCCATCACGCCACCGAGCACGAGCAGCTCCCGCACGGTCGCGTGCACACGATCGGAGAGCGCGGTGGAGCGCACGACTTGGATCACGAGATCGTCGTGGCGTGCGAACGCGACGTGCTTGCCGCTCACGCGACGTGGGGTCGCGCGGCCTTCGAGGAACGCGTCGTAGGCCTCGCGGTGCACGACGCCGAGCGTGAGCGGTTCGTCGTCGAGCTCTTCTCCGTCGAGACCGGTGTCCCCGATCACCCGCCCGCTCCGGAGGATCGTGACGCGCGTGCCGGTCTCCGCGCCCACGAGATCCGCGACGCGATCGGGCGGCATCCCATCGAGAAGCCGTGCCTCCACCGCGGCGATCGAGCTCTGCACCGTCTCCTGCGCGAGCTGGGTGACGCGGTGCTCGACCAGCGGGTCTTCGAGCAACAGGAGCGCGAGGATCAGGGTGCCGATCGCGGTGACGACCGTGCCGACGAGGCTCCGTCGCAGGCCACCTTCGGGGCGTGCGCGCGGGATGCGCATGAGGCTCGGGCGGTCGCCGGACGGGCGCGTGGAGGAGGCGGAGGTGTCGGAGGCGGTGCCCACGGGCGAAGGCTCGATCGTGGGACCGAGCAGGCCACGCACGCAAGGGAACGTGGAAACGAGCGCGCGACGGCCTGGTGAGGACGACGTCGCAGGAGCACCGGGGCGTGCGAGCGGTCTTCCGAACGAACGGCACACCGTCGGCCGCTGACCCGGCCGACCGAGAAGCATCGCGGTCCGAACCATCGCGGTCCAGGAGGCTCCGTGGTCCGAACGGCAGGGAGGCTCGGGGACTGCTATGCCGTCGACCGTGCGAGCCCACGAAGATCCCGCCTGGGAATCCCACATCCGCGTCCGCGCCAAAGAGGAGCTGCGACGACGCATGCGCGCGATTCGAAAGGGGCTGCCTCGGGAGGCACGGGCGGAGCGCGCCCGCAAGCTCGGCGAGCGACTGCTCGCGCTCCCCGAGACCGCGACTCCGACGATCGTGGCCGCGTTCGTGGCGATCCGAGGCGAGGTGAACCTCGCGCCCGTGCTCCGTGAGCTTCGTGCGCGCGGCGCGACGGTCGCGATGCCGCGCGTCGACCCCGAGGAAGCGGCGATCGTGCTGCACGAGCATCACGACGGAGATCCGCTCGAAGAGAGCGGCTTCGGAGTCCCCGAGCCGTTGCCCTCGGCACCGCGGGTCGACCTCGCGCGGGTGGACCTCGTGTTGGTGCCCGGTCTCGCGTTCGATCCGCGCGGGTTCCGTGTCGGATACGGGAAGGGCTACTACGACCAGCTCCTGCCGACCCTGCCGCACGCGTTCCGCCTCGCGGTGGGCTACGACTTCCAGCTCGTCGCGGAGGTCCCCGAGCTACCTCACGACGAGCGGGTTCAGGCCATCGTCACCGACGCGCGGGTGCTTCGGGTCGAGGATCGAAGCTGAGCACGGACCTTCGGGCGTATCGAACGTGGTGCGCGGACGGCTTCGGTCGACGACCTCACGAGCACGAAACACGGTCGCAACGGAACGCACGACCGCGTATGCTCGTTGGTCCAACGCGATGAAGATCCAAGTCAACACCGACCACCACATCCAAAACGACGAACGCCTCCAGGAGTACGTCGAGACCACCGTCACCGGCACGCTCGACCGCTTTCGCGACCAGGTGACTCGCGTCGAGGTTCACCTCAGCGACGAGAACGGCAGCGAGCGCGGCGGCGCGGACGACAAGCGCTGCATGATGGAGGTTCGCGTGGAGGGGCAGGCGCCGAGCGCCGTCACGCACCACGCCGCCACCGTCCGCGAAGCGATCGACGGCGCGGCGGACAAGCTCGAGCGCGTGCTCGATCACGTGTTCGGCAAGGCCCGGTCGCACCGCCGCTGAGCGTCCACGCGAACCCGCGCTCGTGAGCCGTGTGCCTCCTGGTGAGGCATGCGTGCTCGCGAAGCGCGAGTCGCGCCGTGCCTGAACGCGCGGACGCCACCACGACGACGATCGAAGCGGCTCACGGTGGACCGTGAGCGCCCACCCTTGGCGATCGGTCGTTCCTGGACCTAGACTCCGCGCCATGCGCCGTGGCCTGGCCTTGTTTCTCTTGTGCTCGCTCGCGAGCACTGCTCACGCCCAAGACCGCATCGTCGAGGTTCGACTCACCCCGACCGCCCGCGCGCAGATCGCCATCTGGGCCGAAACCGCGGACGGCACGTTCCTCCGCACGCTTCGTCTGACCGAAGCGACCGCCCGACGCGGCATCGGCAACCGACCTGGCGCGCTCCAGATGAACAGCGGCTTCCACTGGCCGTATGGGCGTCGCGAGGGCGTGCTCCCGGTGTGGGCGCACCGACGCCTCACCGCGCAGCCCGCGTTTCGTCGCGTGATCTTCCAGGACCGCGCCTCCGAGGGCTACGCGAGCCGCACCTCGAACGACGCCTCGCCGGATTCGTACTTCTGCCTCTCGTTCAATCAGGGAACCACGTCGCGCGATGCGCTGGACGCCGTGACCTGCGCGAGCCAGTTCAACAGCGACAAGGGCCGCTACGCGACCGACGACGACGAAGCGCGCGGGTACGCCGAGCCGTTCGAGATGGAGGGCGGCGCGGCGATGGAGATGCGCCGCCTCGACACCGAGTCGCTCTACCCGCCGCGGCGCGACGTCGGCACTCTCGGCACCTACGACCATCGCGACGTGGGCGCGTTCAACGCGGACGCGCGCGCTGCGATGCCGGAGATCGACGCCGTCACCATGGCGACCCTCGCGGGCGACGAGGCGCGCTCGATCCAGCTCGCGCTGCCCGGCGATTGGCCCGCCGGCGACTACGTCCTCTACGTCGAGGTCAACGTCGAAGGCGACTACAACGACGCCTACGATCCAGAGCGTTTCCCCACGCCGACCCTCGGCGAGAACCTCCACTGGGACTTCTGGGCGCGCACCTACGGCTACCCCTACCGCGGGCAGCCGAGCGTCGTGTACGCGGTCCCGATCCGACTCGACTCCACGGGCGGCACCTTCACGACGCGTGATCCGGTGGGCTACGGCAGCGTGCACGGCGAGGACGGAACCCTGCGCACGATGGACGCGTCGATCTCGAACGACCCGACGATGGCGCCCGGCAGCGGCGCGGATCGGCTTCGCCTGATGGGCGATTCGCGTGTGCAGGTCGACGTCGTGCCGACCGCGGTCTGCTCGGGCCCGAACCCGCCGCCGCAGTGTTTCGCGGAGTGCGACGCGACGCGTCCCTGCGACGACGGCTTCCTCTGCGAGGCGAGCCAATGCGTCGGGCTCTGCGACGTCGCGGCCGCGCCGGCGGCGACGGACGATCTCGAGATCGAGCTCGACGAGGAGCGCTCGTGGAACTGGGCGCACGTGAGCTTCACCGCGCCCGAGACGCTCCGCCCGCTGCAGCGCTACGAGCTGCGCGTGTCGTACGAGCCCTTCGAGCCGGGCATGGCGTTCGGGAGCTGGGGTGTCGAAGCGAAGATCGCGTCGCTCGAGGACGAAGCGCTCGTGGTGCCGACCACCGCGCGCCCGGGCGAGGTCGTCGAGGTCGCGCTCGGACACCTGCAGCCGCAGACGCGCTACTACGTGGGCCTGCGCGCGGTCGACGGCTGCGGCGGCGCGAGCGAGCCGGTGGTGCGCGAGATCGTGACCACCGAGATCATCTTCACCACGGTGTCCCCGTGCTTCGTCGCGACCGCGGCGTACGGCACGCCGATGGCTTCGGAGATCGGCGCGCTGCGACGCTTCCGCGACCGGCACCTGCGCAACCACGTGCTCGGCGCCGCGCTCGTGGGCCTCTACTACGAGGTGGGTCCGCACGCGGCCGACGTCGTGCGTGGCGACGGCGAGCTGCGCGCGGTCGTGCGTTCGTTGCTCTCGCCCGCGGTGGAGCTCGCGAAATGGTTGGCGGACTGATGCGCGGCGTTCTGTTCGCGATCGCGCTCGGACTCACGGGCTGCGTGCACGTCGCGCCCTACGAGCGCGAGGATCTCGCGCGCCCCGGCATGGACACCGAGCGCGAGGCGGCCGAGATGGGCTTCCAAGCGCACGTCCAGGACTCGCGCGAAGGTGCGACCGGCGGCGCGGGCAGCACGGGCGGCGGCTGCGGCTGCAACTGAGCGGGCGGCAGCGTAGCTGAGCTCGCACGGCGGACGCGCGTTCGACGTCGCTCAGATCACGCGCAGGCGGTGCTTGCTCTCCGCGGCGTCGAAGAGCCCACGGGCGCGCGGGTCGAGCGCGAGGATGTCTTCGAGTGGGACGCCGAGGATCGACGCTTCGGTGCCGCGTTCGGGCATCGGCTCCACAATCGTGTCGAAGCGCCCGTGATCGAAGGGCTCGCCCGGCGCGGGCTCCACCCGCACGAGGCGCTCGCGCAGACCACGGCGTTCGTGGTCGAGCGCGCGGTGGATGCAGTACGGATTGTTGCCGGGTCGACCCATGAGCACGTGCCCGGTCCAACTGCAGCCTGCGCGGCAGACGTCCGCGTAGTAGCAAGTCTTGCAGTAGCCCCAGAGGTCATCACGCGTGCGGGCGCCGAGGTGCGCGACCGGCTCCGTCGCAATCAGCTCCGCGATCGGCGTCTCCCGCACGAGCCCGCCCGTGTAGCGATCCGAGGGCAGCGACGGACAACCCTTGAGCTTGCCGTCCGCTTCGAGCCCGAGGCACGAGGTGCCGGCCGCGCACGAGCTCCAGTGCGTGCCTTCCGCGCCGCCGTAGCGCAGCAGCGGCTCGTAGGGGCCGAAGTAACCGACGTTGTTTCCAGGAAAGAGCCGGATGCCGCGGGGAACCAGTTTCTCGCGTTTGATCCAGACGAGCAGCGGGAAGAGCTCGAGGAGATCGCTCGGTTGAAGCAGCAGCTCCGGGCGATCGGCCGCGCGCCCCATCGGCACCGTGAGCTGGATCTGCCACGCCTTCGAGCCGAGCTCGTGCAGCAGGTCCGACAGCGCGACGAGCTCGGGCATCGAGAGGCGGTTGATCTGCGTGTTGGTGGTCAGCCGCATCGGGCTCTTCGCGACGCGCGCGCACGCGTCGAGGGCCGCCCGGAACGAGCCCTTCGCGCCGCGTTGCAGATCGTGGGTGCGCTCGAGCCCGTCGAGCGACACCGAGATGGTCGAGATGCCCGCGTCGACCGCGCGACGCACACGTTCGTCGTCGAGCCCGCGGCCGCCGGTGGTGATGCCGCACTTCATCCCACGCTCGGTGATCGCCTTCGCGATCACGTCCCAATCCTCGCGCAGGTAGGCCTCGCCGCCGATCAGCGTGATCTCCGCGACGCCGAGCGCGTGGAGTTGACGGACCACGTCGAGGCACTCCTCGGTGGAGAGCTCGTCGTCTCGCGCGTGACCCGCGCGCGAGCCGCAGTGTTTGCAGCCGAGATCGCAACGCAGCGTGATCTCCCAGACCACGTAGCGCGGGCCGGCACCGTGGCTCGCGTGTCGAACCAGCTCGGTCGGGCGCTCTTTCGGAGGCGACGTCATGCGTCGAGCCCGAAACGATCAGTCGGGCGCGATGCCGTAGAGCGGCTGCACCACGGGTTCGGGTGGACCGCCGTACGCCGCGGCGGGAGGCGGCTCCGCCGGGCCGTCGTCGCTCGGCGGCGGCGTCGAGTCGGCCTGTTCGTCGGAGTCGTCGGGGGGCGGGTTTCCGTCGTCGTCGCCGAGGCGGCGCTGGCGGAGCGTCGCGTCGCTCGG
>ERZ761607.2042-NODE-2042-length-23068-cov-9.385869_pt1 | contig 23068 bp, 25 predicted proteins | sample MGYA00511164_ERZ761607 | MGnify/ENA primary metagenome ERZ761607 (study PRJEB28899, sample SAMN02445080) | bioreactor sludge metagenome | biome: EBPR sludge | place: Australia: Brisbane, Thorneside Wastewater Treatment Plant | collected 2011-06-22 ... | reverse complement strand
GATCAGAAGCTTGCTGGCCGGGCTGCGTCCGAGGGTCAGCGAGGGCGATTTCTCGTCGAGCAGGAAGGCTTTTCCGCGATAGCGGATGCACAGGCGGTCGATGTCGGCAAGAATCTGGCTTGGTGTCGGATCCACGTTTACGCCGTGCCGGTGATGCTGCTCTTCGTGAGTCACCCAATCCACTTCGGAAAGATCGTAGCTCCTGTCGCCTTCCTTGAGACGGCCGAGGTCGGCCATCACCCGGCTGAGAATGGCACTGCGCTTCGGGAGTTCGCGAATCAACAGCGAACTGGCGACGATCTGGTCGATCCGTGCCAGGCCGGCGATGTTTCGGGCACCGGTAACCGCCCGGTTTCTGGCAGCGGAGATGATTTCCTCGCTCGGGACGGCGCCGCCCGCCTCGATCACGCCGACATGGAGGCCGATGCGGATGGTGAGCTTGAGTCCGGACACCGGGGGCAGCTTGGACACGCGCAACTGCATGTTGATCGCCGCCTGACAGGCGTCTTCCGCCGACTCGAATGCGGCAACCAGTTCGCCGCCGGAAATCTTCACTGTCTCACCCCGGAAGCCGACAATCGAGCGCTCCATGCGCTTCACGCAACGCTCGACGGCATAGGCGGCTTCGGTATCGCCAATGCGCTGGAAAAGACGGGCACTTCCCGACACATCGGCGAACATGGCAAACACCTTACTTTGCGCTTTACCCATCGAAGTCAGGATCAGTTTAAAAGATTCGATTATCGCATTATCGTGCGGTGTCGAACAGGGTAGTTCAGGAAGCAGGGCCAGGTCTTGAGAGTATGCCATTTTGGAAATCTCCTGCGGTGACGATGGCTCGAGTATCGAGCGTGAACCGCATTCCCGCATGTTAAGTAATTCACGGGCCACTGAATTCCTGATGAACTGGCGGGTGCGGCAGGTTGCCGGTCGCGATTTGTCTGGCGCCACCGATCGCCATGCCGCCAGGAGCCACCTCGGGAGGATCGAAGGCGATATCGCCCTCCTCCACCGGCGTCGCCAGGGTCATGCCGCGAAAATCGAATCGCGCGTTGTCGGCCAGATGCGACGGCAGGATATTTTGCATCGCGGTAAACACCGATTCGGTACGGCCGGGGTAGCGGCGATCCCAGTCTTCCATCATTTCGCGGATCTTCTGGCGCTGCAGGTTGGCCTGCGAGCCGCAGAGGTTGCAGGGAATGATCGGGTACTCCATGCCGCGCGCGAAGCGGGCGATATCCTTCTCCGAGCAATAGGCGAGCGGCCGGATGACGATATGCGCCCCGTCGTCGGTGACCAGTTTCGGTGGCATCGCCTTGAGCTTGCCGCCGAATAGCATGTTGAGGAACAGCGTGTGCACCATGTCGTCCCGGTGGTGCCCGAGCGCGATCTTGTTGGCACCGAGTTCCTTTGCCGTCCGGTAAATGATCCCGCGGCGCAGGCGCGAGCACAGCGAACAGGTGGTCTTGCCCTCGGGAATCTTCTCCTTGACGATCGAATAGGTATCGGCCTCGACGATCCGGTAGTCGATCCCCAGACCGGCCAGATAGCGCGGCAGGACTTCGGCCGGGAAGCCCGGCTGCTTCTGGTCGAGATTCATGGCGATCAGGCGGAAAGCTACCGGCGCCCGCTTCTGCATGGCAAGCAGCATGTCGAGAAGGGTGTACGAGTCTTTCCCGCCGGAGATGCAGACCAGAATGGTGTCCCCGCTCTCGATCATGTTGTAGTCGATGATGGCCTTGCCGACGCGCCCTTCGAGGAACTTCCTCAGCTTTTGCAGCGTATTTGATGTTTCCATGACAGACCTTCCCGAACCTTGCGCGGTCGACCGCAAAAAAGGGCGAAGTTTACCCCGAGACGAGCGGAAACTTCGGGCAATCTAGCAGATTGCCGGCTAGAATCGGCGCCATTCCGGAACATCGATGAACCTCCCGTCCCCTTCGCCTGAAGCCTCTGCCCACAGCAGGGAACTGGTCGCCGCAATCGGCCGCGAGATCGCCGCGCGAAGCGGCTGGATTTCGTTCGCACGCTACATGGAGCTGGCGCTTTACGCGCCGGGGCTGGGCTACTACTCGGCAGGGGCGCGCAAGTTTGGCGCGGCCGGCGATTTTGTCACCGCGCCCGAGATGAGCGCGTTCTTCGGGCGCGCGCTGGCACGCCAGGTCGCCCAGGTGCTGGAAGCATCGCAGCCGCGGCTGCTGGAAGTCGGCGCCGGCTCCGGGCGTCTTGCAGCCGACTTGTTGGGCGAACTCGACGCGCTCGGGAGACTGCCGGAACGTTACGAGATCCTCGAACTGTCCGCCGACCTGCGCCAGCGTCAGCAGGCGACGCTGGCCGCCGCCGCACCGTATCTGCTGCCGCGCGTGCATTGGCTGGAACGCCTTCCGGAAGCATTTTCCGGGGCTGTCGTCGCCAACGAGGTGCTCGATGCGATGCCGGCGCATGTCGTTGCCTGGCGGGACGACGGCATCATCGAGCGCGGCGTCGGGTTCGATGAGACAGGCGGTCTGGCATGGCTCGAGCGACCGGCGACGGGTCCCCTGCTGGCGGCTGCTGAGGAGATCGGCGCCCAATGCCTCCTGCCCCCGGGCTACGAGAGCGAAATCAGCCTTGCCGCGCGCTCCTGGGCTGGTGAATGGGGCCATCGTCTGCAATGCGGCGCGCTGCTGCTGATCGACTACGGCTTTCCGCGCCGCGAGTTCTACCATCAGCAGCGCGGGCGTGGCACCCTGATGTGTCATTACCGCCATCATTCGCACCCTGATCCGTTCCTTTTCCCGGGGCTGCAGGATGTCACGGTCCACGTCGATTTCACGTCAATCATCGCCGCTGCCCATCGCAGCGGGCTCGATCTGCTCGGCTATGCCAGCCAGGGCCAGTTCCTGCTCAACTGCGGCATTCTCGACCTGCTGGCCAGGGAGCAGCCGGGCACCCCGGAATACATTAGCGCCAGCGGCGCCATCAACAAGATGCTGATGCCGCACGAGATGGGCGAACTGTTCAAGGTCATCGCCATCGGCCGCGACATCGCTTGCCCGCTGCTTGGGTTTGCCAGCGGCGACCAGAGCCGGCGCCTGTAGCGCTGGCGCCATCGTCTACAGTCAACTGATGCGCCGCTATCCAGTCTCGTTCATCGTACTCACCGCGCTTGGTGTTCTCTGCGCCATTCCCGGACTGATCAGCATCGCCGGCTTCGGGGCCGTCGTCCATCCCGTTCTCGACGATCCGATGGCGGGACTGGCCTTCATAGTTTCCGCCGTCGCGCTGATCGGCTCGGGGGCGTTTCCGCTGGTGATCGAGAAGCTGAAGGAAGACGACGAGCGCTGAGCGTCAGCGCCGTTGCGGCCGCAGTGATGCCTTGAGCGCTGCGGCCAGGCCGGTGATCCCGTCCTTCTGCTGGGCCCAGAAGTGATCGGCGTGTTCGGGTGACGCGAGAGCCGGCGAGTGGACGCCGGTGGGCGGCAGGCCCGTGCCCAGGTGCTGGGTGCCGAACAGGCGGTCCCAGATCGGGAACAGGATGGCGAAATTGCAGCCATGGCGATACTCGCGGCCCTCCGGCAGGTCGACCGCGTGATGCCAGCGATGGTAGCGCGGACTCACCAGCAGCCGTTCGCCGAGCCGGCCGAAGCTCAGGCGGGCGTTGACGTGCGAGAGGTTCTCGACGATGCGGATCGCCACCATGAGGCCGATGAAATGCCCCGGAGGCACGCCGATGACCAGCGCGACCAGCGCCAGCCACGCACCGCCGATCAGGTCGTCGAGCAGGTGATTGCGGCTGTCGGTCCACAGCGACATCTGCCGCTGGCTGTGGTGGATCACGTGCAGTGCCCACCACCAGCGGAAGGTATGCGACAGACGGTGACGCCAGTATTCGAAGAAGTCGAGGATGACCAGATAGATGAAGAAGGCGACCAGCGGCTGGGTTTCCAGGGAAGGAAAGGCGTCTTCGAGCTGCGGCGGGATGACGTCATGGAAGCGCAGCCAGCCTTCGAGGCTGATGACGAAGGGGCTGAGGATGGCGAATACGGCCAGCGGCACGATCCCCAGGCGGTCGAGGAAAGTGTACAGCACGTCGACGCGCACGGCCTTGCGATCCGGCCAATGCTCGACGGGGCGGAAATACTCCAGCGGGCGCAGGAGCAGATAGGCGACCCCCAACTGGAGCACGCCATAGAGGAAGAACTCGACGCCGTCGAAAGCGGGCTCGACAAGACTGCCTAGTCCCAGCGCCAGCAGCGGCGGCTGGACGATATGGTCGAGCAGCCAGCCCTGAACCCAAACGAAGGTGTCGAGAAAGCCCTGGAACATGCGGCCTCAGCTTCCCTTGCCGCCTCGGGGCAGCGTCGCGAAACAGAAGCCCCTGGCAGTCAGGCCGGCGAGGAGTTCGTCAAGCGCCGGGGCGAAGGGATCCTTGCGCGACCAGATGCCGAGATGCGCCATGACGATGTCGCCGCTCTTCAGGTTCTTCAGCGCGCGTTCCACCAGGAGGGAATTGGGGTGGCTTCCGGAAGGCAACTCGTCGCCAAGGAAGCCCGCCGGCGCCCAGCCGATGTGGCGGTAGCCGCACGCTTCGGCAGCCTTCAGCGTCAGGGCCGTGGTGCGCCCGCCTGGCGCCCGCCAGAGCGGATCGAGGGCGCGTCCCGTGACCTCCTTGAAGCGGCTGTCGGGGCGGCGGATCTCGCTGCAGATGGTGGCGCTGTCGAGTTGCTCGGTCTTGCCGTCCATCAGGCGATACAGGGTGAGGTTGCCCTGGTCCTGGCGGAAGCTGCCGTGGCGCCAGGTGTGGCTGCCGAAGGCGTGGCCCTCGGCGGCGCGTGCCTGCCAGTATGGGGCCCAGGCCTGGTCGAGGGCATGGTCGCCGCGCAGCGTCTTCTCATTGGCGACGAAGAAGGTCGCCTTGGCCTTGTGCTTCGCCAGCGTTTCCGCGATCAGCTCGGCATGGCGCATGTTGCCGGTATCGAAGGTCAGGTAGAGGGTGCCGCTGCAGGCAGCGTTCGCCATGCCGCCTGATGTCGCGAGGAAGGCGGCGAAGGCGAGGCCGGCGGCAAGGTCGCGGCTCACTTGCGGGCCGCGTGGTCGAGGAAGAAGACGCCGTGCGGCGAGCTCCCGACGGGAATCGAGACCTTCAGCGTCTTGGCCTTCAGGTCGATGACCTGGACGCGCCGGGCGAAACGGGCGGTGGCCCAAAGCTCGCTGCCGTCGGCGCGGACTTCCATGTCGTCGGGCCCGCCGGGAACGTCATATTTCTCGACGACGCTGAGCGTCTGCGTGTCGAACAGCGAAATGCTGCCGCCCCCGACCGAGCGATTCGAGACGAAGTAATAACGCCCGTCGCCGCGCGGATGCAGGTTATGCGCCGCCGTGTCGGTCGGCACCTTCTTGACCGTCTTCTGCGTCCTCCAGTCGACGACCTCGACGTAACCTTCGCCCATGATGCCGACCAGCAGGTAGCGATTGTCGGGCGTCATGACGATGCCCGCCGGCGTCGGCCCTACCGGGACGACCCAGTCCTTCTTCAGCGTCTTAAGGTTGATCGCCATCACCTCATTCGAATCCTGCAGCGTGATGAAGACGTAGTCACCCGCGGGATCGAATGCCATGTGCGACGGCGTGCGCGGGGCATGCAGGCGGGCCTTGAGCTTGAAGTCAGTCGGGTCGTAGATATCCACGCGGTCGAGGCGCAGCGAGGTCGCGACGAAGAGCTTGCCATCCGGTGAATAGCCGATCTGATAGGGATCGGATATGTTGCGGACGCGCTTCTGCTCCTTGCCGGTCAGGGGGTCGAAGAAGACCAGCTGATTCGAGGCGGCGCAGGCGACGATGACCGATTTGTCATCCGGGGTCGCCATCAGGTGGTGCGGCTCCTTGCATACCGGAACCTTGCCGGTGACCTTGTAGGTCTTGGTATCGATCAGGCTGATCGTGCCGTCCGCCGAGTTCAGGGCGATGGCAAGGCCTGGCGGGGTGGCGCCGACGCTGGTGGCGGCAACAAGCAGCGGCAGGCTGGCACATGCAGCGGAGAGACGGATTTGGCGCAGGGTGGCGGTGAGCATGGTTCAGGCGAGGTAACGGGTGGGGTCGGCAAAGCCGGCAGCGGCAAACCCGGCGGCACGCAGGCGGCAGGAGTCGCAGACGCCACAGGCATTTCCGTCGGCGTCGGCGCGGTAGCATGACACCGTCAGTGCATAGTCTACGCCAAGCCCGGCCCCCTTGCGGATGATGTCGGCCTTGGAGAGTTCGATCAGCGGTGCGTGGATCGTCAGCCGGGCGCCCGCGACGCCGGCTCGCGTTGCCAGGTTGGCCATCGTCTCGAAAGCGGTGATGTATTCCGGGCGGCAATCGGGGTAGCCCGAATAGTCGACCGCATTGACCCCGACGAAGATGTCGCGGCTGCCCAGCACCTCGGCCCAGGCCAGCGCCAGCGCCAGCATGATGGTGTTGCGGGCTGGTACATAGGTCACCGGAATGCCCGGCTGCACGCAGTCGACCGGGACGGCGATGCTGGTGTCAGTCAGCGCCGAGCCGCCGAACTGGGCGAGGTCGAGAGCGAGAACGCGCTGCTCGGCGGCACGCAGCGCCGTGGCGACGCGCGCGGCGGCCGCGAGTTCGGCGCGGTGACGCTGGCCGTAATCGAACGACAGGCAGTGGCAGGAAAAGCCCTGGTTGCGCGCAATGGCCAGGCAGGTGGCGGAATCGAGGCCACCGGAAAGGAGAACGACAGCAGGCTTCATGGGGCGGCAATATACCTGAAATCAGCCCCGCATTGAGCCGGTATCCGCTTGTTCCTGCGCTACAATTTACAGCTTTGAGACTTCCTCCGGAGATATCGATGCCGCTTCGCCTGACTGCCCTCGCCGCTGCGCTGATGCTTGCCGGCTCCGCCCATGCCGCCGACAGAATCAAGGTCGGATTCGTTTCCACGCTCTCCGGTCCCGGCGCCGGGCTTGGCGTCGACATCCGCGACGGGTTCAACCTGGCGATCAAGCAGCTTGACGGCAAGCTCGGCGGACTGCCGGCCGAGGTCATCGTCGCCGACGACCAGCAGAACCCCGATATCGCCAAGCAGACGGCCGACAAGTTCCTGAAGAAGGACAAGGTCGATTTCATGACCGGCATCGTCTTCTCCAACATCATGCTGGCCGTCGGTCCCGCCGTCTTCGACAACAAGACGTTCTACATCTCGGCCAATGCCGGTCCGTCGCAGTATGCCGGCGAGCAGTGCAACCCCTTCTTCTTCAACGTCGCCTGGCAGAACGACAATCTGCATGAAGCGGTCGGCAAGTACGTGCAGGACAAGGGGTTCAGGAATGTCGTCATCGTCACGCCGAACTACCCGGGCGGCAAGGACGCGGTGTCCGGCTTCACCCGCTTCTACAAGGGCAAGGTTGCCGAGGAGATCTACACCAAGCTCGGCCAGCTCGACTACGCCGCCGAACTGGCGCAGATTCGCGCCATCAAGCCGGATGCCCTGTTCTTCTTCCTGCCCGGTGGCATGGGCATCAACTTCGTCAAGCAGTTCGTCGCCGCCGGCCTATCGCGTGACACGCAGTTGTTCGCCCCCGGCTTCTCGGCCGACGAGGACGTCATCAAGGCGGTCGGCGCGCCGATGATCGGGATGTTCAACTCGTCGCACTGGGCGCACGACATGGACAATCCGGAAAACAAACGCTTCGTCGCCGATTTCCAGAAGGAGTACGGGCGCATGCCGTCGCTCTACGCCTCGCAGGGCTATGACGCCGCCTTCATGATGGACGCCGCGGTGCGCGACGTGAAGGGCAAGGTCGAGGACAAGGCCGCGCTGCAGAAGGCGCTGGAAGCCAAGCGCTTCAAGTCGGTACGCGGCGACTTCAGGTTCAACAGCAACCACTACCCGGTGCAGAACTACTATCTGCGGGTCATCGGCAAGGACGGCAGCGGACGCATCACCAACAGGATGATGGGTACGATCTTCACCAATCACTCTGACGCCTACGTTGCCGCCTGCAGGATGAAGTGACCCAGCTGGTCTTCGAGCAGGCGCTGAACGGCCTGCAGTTCGGGCTCATGCTGTTCCTGCTTGCCGCCGGGCTGACGCTTGTTTTCGGCATCATGGACTGCATCAATCTGGCCCACGGTTCTCTCTACATGGTGGGCGCCTACTTCGCCGCGGCGGCTGCGCAGGCGGCCGATTCGTTCTGGATCGGCCTTGGCGCCGGGGTCGCCGGGGCGGCCGTTCTCGGCCTTGTCCTGGAACTCTCGCTGTTTCGTCAGCTCTACCGGCGCGACCACCTGTCGCAGGTGCTCGCCACCTTCGGGCTGATCCTGATCGCCAACGAAGCAGTGCGCATGATCTGGGGCGCCCAGCCGCTGCTGCTGAATCCGCCGGACGCGTTGGCGGGGCCGGTCGAGATCGGCACTTTCTTCTACCCGGCCTACCGGCTGGTGATCATCGCCTTCGGTCTTGGCGTCGCCGGGCTGCTGTACCTGCTCGTCGCCAGGAGCCGGGTTGGCATGTGGGTGCGCGCCGGCGCCGCCAATCGCGAAATGACCGAGGCGCTGGGCGTCAATGTGCAGGGCCTGTTCACAGCCGTGTTCGTCTTCGGCGCCGGGCTTTGCGCACTTGCCGGCGGTCTGCTCGGGCCATTGCTGGCGGTGCAGATCGGCATGGGTGAGAGCGTCCTGATCCTCGCCTTCGTGGTCATCGTCATCGGCGGCATCGGCTCGATTCGCGGCGCCCTCGTCGGCAGCCTGATCGTCGGCACGGTTGACACGCTGGGACGGGCGCTGCTGCCGACGCTGCTGCGCGCCGCATTGCCGGCCGACGCCGCGGCGACGCTCGGTCCGGCGCTGGCCTCGATCCTGATCTATCTGCTGATGGCGGCGATCCTGTTCTTCCGGCCGCAGGGCCTGTTTCCGGCGCGGGCCTGATGGCCTTCTACCGCCCCGCCCGCTACCAGAAGCCGCTCGTCAGCGTGCTGCTGCTGGCGCTGCTCGTCCTGCCGCCGGCGCTCGATGCCTGGGGCGAGGCGTTCTACATCGGCTTCGCGACCCGCATCCTGATCTTCGCGCTGGCGGCCAGCAGTCTCAATCTCGTGCTCGGCTTCGGCGGCATGTTCTCGCTCGGCCATGCCGCGTTCTTCGGCGCCGGCGCCTATGTCGCGGCCATCTGCATGGACAACGGAATCAGCGATGCCCTGCTCGCCTTCCCGCTGGCGATGACCATCGCCGGACTGCTGGCGCTGGTCGTCGGCGCCATCAGCCTCCGCACGCGCGGCGTCTATTTCATCATGATCACGCTGGCCTTCGCGCAGATGACCTACTACCTGTTCGTCTCGGCCCGTGTCCTCGGAGGAGACGACGGCCTGCCGCTGACCGGCCGCATGACGCTGGGCGGCCTCAGCCTGGCGGGTGATGGCGCCCTCTTCTATACCGCGCTCGGCTGTCTCGCGCTGGTGATGACCTTTTTCGGGCGGCTGGCCGGCGCCCGGTTCGGGCGCACGATCCAGGCCATCCGCGACAACGAGGCGCGCATGGAGGCGCTCGGCTATCCGGTGTTGCGCTACCGCCTCGTCTGTTTCGCTCTCGGTGGCGCCCTGGCCGGGCTTGCCGGCGCGCTGCTTGCCAACCTGACGGGGCTGGCCAGTCCCAACCTGTTGCAGTGGACGCAGTCGGGAACATTGCTGGTCATGGTCATCATCGGCGGTGTCGGGTATCTCTATGGTGGCGTGATCGGGGCGCTGGTGCTGCTCTGTCTTGAGGAGGTCCTGGCTGGCTTCACCCTGCACTGGCACATCGGCCTTGGCCTGCTGCTGATCGCCATCGTGCTCTTCGCCCCCCGCGGGGTTGCGGCACTTTTCGGGAAAGGCGATGGCTGAAGCCCTGCTCGAAGTGCGCGGCCTGTCGCGCCGCTTTGCCGCGGTCGACGCCCTGAAAATGGTCGATTTCAGCGTCGATGCCGGCGAGGTCCATGCGCTGATCGGCCCCAATGGCGCCGGCAAGACGACCTTCATCCATCATGTCTCCGGCGCGTTGCAGCCGGACAGCGGCAGCGTGCATTTCGCCGGCCGCGATGTCACCCGGCTCGCAATGCACCAGCGGGTGGCCGCTGGCATGGCGCGCTCCTACCAGATCACCAATGTCTTCCTCGGTCACTCGGCGCTCGACAACGTCGCGCTCGCCGTTCAGGGCAGGCCCGACGCCGGCGGCAGCTTCCGTTTCTGGCAGCCGGCGAGCAGCGAAGCGTGGTTGTTTGAAGAGGCGCGCGGCTACCTCGATCAGGTCGGGCTGGGCGCACCTGTCGAGACGGTGGCCGGCAATCTCGCCCACGGCGAGCAACGCGCGCTGGAACTCGCGATGGCGCTGGCGACGAAGCCGCAGTTGCTGCTGCTCGACGAACCGATGGCCGGTACCGGGCAGGAGGAGTCGGCGCGCATGGTGGAACTGATCGACCACCTCGCCCGCCACGTCACCATCCTGCTGGTCGAACACGACATGGATGCAGTGTTCCGGCTGGCCGACCGGATTTCGGTGCTGGTCGACGGTCGCCTGATCGCCACCGGGGCGCCGGAAGCCGTGCGTGCCAATCCGGAAGTGCGCCGGGCCTATCTCGGGGATCACCTGTGAGCGCCCTGCTCGAGATCGGCGGACTGGAGGTCGCCTATGGCCCGAGCCAGGTCCTGTTCGGGCTCGATCTCGAGGTCGCCGAAGGCGAAGCGGCAACCCTGCTCGGCCGCAATGGCATGGGCAAGACGACCGCGCTGCGTGCCATCTGCGGACTTCAGCCGGTCAGGGGCGGGACGATCCGCTTCGCCGGCGAGCGCATCGACGGCTGGCGTCCGGACCGTATCGGCCGCGCCGGCATCGGGCTGGTGCCGGAAGGCCGGCAATGCTTCCCGAACCTCACGGTCGACGAGCATCTGCTGGCGTTTTTCGCCAATCGCCGCCGCCAGCCCGAGCCGTGGACCCCGGCCCGGGTGTACGGCCTTTTCCCGCGCCTCAGGGAGCGCACGCGGAATCTCGGCAGCCAGCTTTCCGGCGGCGAGCAGCAGATGCTGGCAATCGGCCGCGCCCTCGTCACCAACCCGCGCCTGCTGATCCTCGACGAAGCGACCGAGGGTCTGGCGCCGCTGGTCCGCGAGGAGATCTGGACCTGCCTCGCGCGCCTGCGCGCCGCCGGGCAGAGCATCCTGGTCGTCGACAAGTACGTGGAAAGACTGATCGAGCTCGCCGATCACCACACTCTGATCGAGCGTGGCCGGGTTGTCTGGCACGGCAGTTCCGGCGCGCTCGCTGCCGATCACGGCGTCTGGCAGCGCTTCCTCGGCATCTGAAAGGCAGGGGTTGCGCCGACGGCGCGGATCAGCGGATCAGTCCGGCCTTCTGCAGCGCCTCGATCGTGACCTGCGTGAGCGCGTCAACCTGCGCGGTCATGTCGCCGGTCGCCGAGGTGGTCGCGCTCCCCGACCAGATGACCGCACCGCTTGCCGGATCGACCAGCGCGGTGCTTGAAGCGAGGCTGCGCGTGGTGGTTGCGCCGCCAACGGGGAATGACAGCCCGATGCCGCCGACGCCGAAGCCACCCCCGCGATAGCCGCCGCCACTGCCGCCGCCCAGCCCGAAACCAACCTGCGGCCCCGGATTGACCACGGCGTAGTCGCTGAGCGTGAGCTGGGTACTGGCGACCGCATTGGCGCCGTTGTCGCGACTCGCCAGCGCCATCTCCTCGGGATTCGCCGCCCCGCCCGGCGGAAATCCCGGAAGCGCATAGCTGGGAATTCCGGTGACGCCGTGTGCGGCGAGCCGTGTCGCCCATTGATCCTCGCAGACGCGCCGGAGCGTGTCGTCGCGCGCTTGGCAGAGAACGAGAACGCGGCCTCCCGCGAGCGTGCCGCGGTAGCCTGGATCCTTCCACTGCGCGGTCATCGTGGTTGTCGCGCAGCCCGCGACGGCGGCGGCAAGAAGGAGCAGCGGGAAGACCCGCGACGGTGTGTTTCTGCGTCGACCGTTCAATGTTTGACCTCCTGCGAAAGCGCGCCGGAATGACGAACGCGGGACAAGTTTCAGCGATTCGGGCGGTCGCCGTCAATTGGCGACATCGCCATCCCGCCGCCATTGGCTGGCGGCCGGTACCCTGCGGGCTTACCTGCCTTTGGCGTCGCCCCACAGCAGCTTGTGCAGTTGCAACTGGAAGCGGACGTCGAGGCCGTCTTCAAGAATCCACCCGGCGAGCGCGGCCGGGTCGACCAGTCCCTGCGCGGGTGACAGCAAGACCGGGCAGAGCGCATTCAGCCGCCGCTCGCGGATCAAGGCGCGCGCCCACTCGTAGTCGGCGCGCGAGGCGACGACGATCTTGATCTCGTCCCGCGAGGTGAGCAAGCCGAGGTTCTCCCAGCGGTTCTTGTCGCCTTCGCCGGAAGCGGGCGCCTTGAGGTCCATGACGCGCGCCACGCGCGGGTCAACCCCGGCAATGTCGAGGGCCCCCGAGGTTTCCAGCGAAACCTCGTAGCCGGCATCGCACAGGGCGCTCAGCAGAGGCAGGCATTCCCGTTGCGCCAGCGGTTCGCCGCCGGTGACGCAAACCTGGCGGGCCGGATACTTCGCGACCTCGGCCAGCACCGATTCGATGCTGGCCGGCTCGCCGCCGGTGAAGCTGTAAGTGGTGTCGCACCAGGTACAGCGCAACGGGCAGCCGGTCAGCCGCACGAACACGGTCGGCAGACCGGCGCGCGCGGCTTCTCCCTGCAGCGAGAAGAAGATCTCGGTGAGGCGCAGCGCCAACTACTTCTTCTTCAGGCGCTCGCGAGCGGTATCGGCGGCCTGCGAATTCGGGAACTTGGCGACGACGGTTTCCAGTGAACGCCTGGCTGCCGTCGGGTTGCCCATTTCCTGCTGGCAGTTGGCCATCGCCAGCCAGGAATCGGCTGCCTTCGGGCTGTCGGCATAGCGGGTCGTGACCACGCTGTGCGCCTCGATCGCCTTGGCGCAGTTGCGCTGGGCCACCCAGGCATTGCCGAGCCAGAACTGCGCGTTGGGCGCCAGCGAACTGTCCGGGTATTTCTGCACGAAGGCCGAGAAGGCCCAGGCCGCCTCCTTGTACTTGGCGGCCTTGAACTGGTTAAGAGCCGCTTCGTAGTCCTTGCCTTCGCGCGCCGGATCGGCGGCGGCCGCCGCAGTCGCTCTGGAATTCGCCCCTTTTTCGCCGTCGACCGCAACCGGCCCGCTCCCTTGCGGTTCCAGTTTGCGCAAACGGGTATCGAGGTCGAGATAGAAATCCTGCTGCCGCTTCTTGGCCGTTTCCAGTTCGTAGGTCAGTGTCTCGACCTGGCCGCGCAGGCGGGCGATTTCTTCCGACTGGCGCTGCAACTGGTTGGCCAGATCAAGCTGTGACTTGCCCAACTGGTCGATGCGCGCCTCGGTCTTGATCCGGTGATCGTTGATCTGGCGGCGCGCCTCGTCGTCGTCGAAGAGGCCGGCCTGGGCGTGCGAGACGCCCAGCGCCGCGATCAGGAGGACGATACGGGCGCGGCGCATGGCTCAGAACTCGCCGCGGCCGTCGGGAGCGCGGTAGAGGATGTCGGCGCGGCGATTCTCGGCCCAGGCGGCTTCGTCGTGGCCCGGATTCTTCGGCTTTTCCTCGCCGAGGCTGACCGATTCGACCTGATCTTCCTTGGCGCCCAGCGTGACCAGCGAACGCTTGACCGCGTCGGAACGCTTCTGGCCGAGCGACAGGTTGTACTCGCGGCTGCCGCGTTCGTCGGTGTTGCCCTGGATCAGCACCTTGAAGCCGCGATTGGCGACCAGGTACTTGGCGTGGGCGGCGACCAGATCCTGGTATTCCGGCTTGACGTCGTACTTGTCGAGGTCGAAGTAGATGCTGCGCTGCGACAGCTGGCTCTTGGGGTCGGTCAGTTCGCGCGGCAGGCCGCGCGAGTCGAGACCGCCGGCGGTGACCGGCGTGACGCCGGAGCCGCCGCGCGAGTCGACCGGCGCGCCGGAAGTCTCGTCGACCGGAGTGGAACTGCAGCCGGCGAGCAGGGCGGCGAGCAGGGCGGGAATGAGAAGTTTCTTCATGGGTTTCTCCGTTGAGGGTTATTGATTGAAGGGGCCCCAGGCCGGTTCGCGGACATCGCCGGCCGCGATCGAGAGGCGCTGCTTGATCCGCCCGTCGGTGGAAACGGCGGACAGGACGCCGCGCCCGCCGATTTCCGTGGCGATCAGGACCATGCGGCTGTTGGGGGCGAAGCTCGGGGATTCGTCCTTGTGGGAATCGGTGAGGATCTGCACCTGTTTGCTGGCAAGGTCCATCACGGCAAGCTGGAAGCGGCCGTCGCGGCGGGAAACGAAGGCGAGGCTCTTGCCATCGGACGACGGCCGCGGCGAGACGTTGTAGCTGCCCTCGAAGGTGATGCGCTGGGCGTCGCCGCCGTTGGCGCCCATCCGGTAGATCTGCGGGCTGCCGCCGCGATCGGAGGTGAAATAGATGCTGCCGCCATCCGGCGAGTAGCGCGGTTCGGTATCGATGCCGGCCGACTGGGTCAGGCGCTGGACGCCGGTGCCGTCGGCATTGACCACATAGATCTGCGAGTTGCCATCCTTGGACAGGACGACCGCGAGGCGGCGGCCGTCCGGCGACCAGGCCGGCGCCGAGTTCGAGCCCTTGAAATTGGCGACCACCTGACGCTGGCCGGAAGCCAGCGAATGGACGTAGATCACCGGCTTCTTCTTCTCGAACGAGACATAGGCCAGGCGGGAGCCATCGGGCGACCAGACCGGCGAAATGATCGGCTCCCTGGAAGTCAGGGCGGTTGCCGCGCCCTGCCCGTCGGCATCGGCGATCTGCAGCTTGAACTGGCCGCCCGACTTGACGACATAGGCGACGCGCGTCGAGAAGACGCCCTTCTCGCCGGTCAGCTTTTCGTAGATGTAGTCGGCGATGCGGTGGCCGGCGGCGCGCAACTGGTCGTTGCCGGTCACGTAGACCGCGCCGCCGAGCGCCGCCTGCTTTTGTGTGTCATAGAGGCGGAAGCGCGCTTCCATGCGCCCGTTGGCGCCCCGCACCAGGCTGCCGGCGGCCAGCGCGTCGGCGCCGCGGCCCTTCCAGTCGCCGAAGTTGACCTGCGCGTTCTCGTCGAGCGTGGCGCCGCCCGGATCGACCAGCTTGAACAGTCCGCTGCGTTCGAGGTCGGCGCGTATGGTCGCGGTGACCACTTGGGCGGCGGCGGGATCGCCGGCGAAGTTGGCGATCGCCACCGGGATCCGGTTGGCACCGGCGCCGGTGATTTCGACGGACAACTGCGCGTGGGCCAGCGTCGCGGCCAGCAGTGACAGGAAAACGAGTATCTTGTGGAAAATCTGGGGCATGGGAGTCGATTTCGTCATGAATTCGTATGATTCTACTCTTCAAATGGCTTGTACTTGATCTCCAGCGTGCGCTGAAACAATGCGGGATCGGGTGGATCGGGCAGCGGCGAGGATTTCTTGATGGCGCGCTCGATCGCGGAGTCGAGGGCGGGACTGCCGCTCGAGCGCTTGAGCCTGATGTTGAGTATGTCGCCGCCAGGCAGTTGCTCGACCACGAAGATCGCTTCCGGGTTCCCCTGGATGTTGGGTGGCAGCACGATATTGCCGCGCACCTTGACCCGGATCCTGGATGCATATTCTTCCATGCCGCGCTTGCTTGCCGCGGCCCGCTGCGCTGCCTCGGCGCCGGCGGCACTTGCCATCTGCTGCGCGCTGGCATTCGGGCGGCTCTTGAGTTGCGCCGTCTCGCTTGCCAGTTCCTTGCTGAAATCCGGCACCCTGGGCTCGGCCTTCTTCGCCTCCGGTTGCGGCTCGGCTTTCCTGGGCTCCGCCTTTGCTTCCGTTTTCTTGGGCTCGGGTTTGGGTTCCGGCTTCGGCTCGGGTTTCTTCGGCTCCGGCTTGGGCTCGGGCTTCTTGGGTTCGGGTTCCGGCTTTTTCGGTTCCGGCTTGGGCGGCTTCTTTTCTTCCTTGATCGCGATGTCCGGCTTCCTGGACGGCGGCGGTTCGGGTTTTGGCTCAACCCTGGGCACCGGCTTCGGCTCGGGCTTTGGTTCGGGTTTGGGTTCGGGCCTCGGTTCCGGCTTCACTTCCGGCGCCGGGGGCGGCGGTGGTGGGGCTGCCTGGACGGCAGGCGCCGGGCGGCTCGCCCACAATTCGACCTGGACTACATCCGGCTGGCTGCGTTTCCACTGCACGCCGAGAAAGAGCGCGGCGATCAGCCCGGCGTGCACCAGTATGGTGAACGCCAGGGCTTTGTTCCTGCCAGGCTCCGCGACCTTTTCCGGGATCATTTTCCCGTCGTCTGCACCAGGAGGCCGACGCGCTTGACCTGCGCGCGCTGCAATTCATCCATCACCGACAGCACGGCCTCGTACTTCACGTTCCTGTCGCCGGCGATGAGGACCGGCTGGTCGGGATTTTTCGCTTGGGCGGCGTTGACGAGCCTGATCAGTTCCTTGCGGTCGACACGGATTTCCCCCTTGTTTCCGGAGCGGTCGGTCAGCGTCATGGTCTGGTCGGCCTTGATCGCCACTTCAAGCGGCTGGGCGGGCGTCGCCGCCGCCTTGCCGACCGACGGCAGGTCGATGTTGGCGGTCGTCATCATCGGCGCCGTCACCATGAAGATGACGAGCAGCACCAGCATGACGTCGATGTAGGGAACGACGTTGATTTCGTTTTTCAGGCGACGCTGGCGCATGGCTTAACGCATCTGCCGTTGCAGGATGTTGGAGAATTCTTCCATGAACGACTCGTAGCGAGTGGCCAGGCGGTCGATGTCATGGGCGAAGCGGTTGTAGGCGAGCACCGCGGGGATTGCCGCGAAGAGGCCGATGGCGGTGGCGACCAGTGCCTCGGCGATACCGGGCGCGACGGCGGAAAGCGTCGCCTGGCCGACGTTGGAGAGGCCGCGGAACGAATGCATGATGCCCCAGACGGTGCCGAACAGGCCGATATAGGGCGACACCGAGCCGACCGAGGCGAGGAAGGCGAGATGTGCTTCCAGCGCATCCATTTCGCGCTGGAAGGTGGCGCGCATGGCGCGGCGCGCGCCGTCGATGACGTCCTTGGCGTCGAGGTTCTTCTGGCCCTTGAGCTTGGCGAACTCGCGGAAGCCGGATTCGAAGATGCGCTCCATCGACCCGGCGTGGTGGCGGTCGTTGACCGCGCTGTTGTAGAGACTGGTGAGGTCGCCGCCCGACCAGAAATCGCGCTCGAAGGTCTCGGTCTTGGCGCGCGCGTTCTTGACCGCATACCACTTCATGAAGATGTAGTACCACGACATGAAGGAGACGCCGGCGAGCAGGATCATGACGGCCTGCACGACCGCGCTGGCGTTGAGGATCAGGTGGAGGATGGAAAGATCCTGGGTGACGTTCATGTAAGGGCTTCCAGTTTGCTGTGCAGGAATTCGGGAATCGGCGCCGGCGCCATCCTGCCGAGGTCGACGCAGGCGACCTCGACCGTGCCGGTAGCGAGTTCCTCGCCGCCGCGGCGGACGTGCTGGCGGAAGACGACGCGGACCCGCGTCATTCTTTCGACTTCGAGGCCGACCGTCAGCAGATCGTCGAGGCGGGCCGGCTTGCGGTATACGCAGCTGGCCCTGTGCGCCATGAAGGCGATCCCGGCATCCGCCGCGAGCCGCGACTGGTCATGGCCGGCCTGGCGCATCCATTCGGTGCGGCAGCGCTCGAAGAACTTCAGGTAATTGGCGTAATAGACGATTCCGCCGGCATCGGTATCCTCGTAATAGACACGAACGGCGATGGCGAAGGCGTTGGGCTTCGGCTGATGTTTCATCCGGGCATCTTACCTTATTTCGCAAGAACCGTTTGTAACGGTTTGTTTCCATGCCGATTCCGGCGCTCTTTCGTTGCCCGAAATCCGCTCCGGCGCCCGGCTACTCTTCGGAAAGCAGGTCGCGGACGACGGCGCTGGCCGGCTCGGCCAGCCCGAGGTGGCGGTAGATGGCCGGCGTCGCGATGCGGCCGCGCAGGGTGCGCTGCAGGTAGCCCTGCTGGATGAGATAGGGTTCGAGCACGTCCTCGATGGTGTCGCGCGCCTCGCCGATGGCGGCGGCGAGGTTGTCGACGCCGACCGGGCCGCCGCCGAACTTGTCGATCACCGCCGACAGCAGCTTGCGGTCCATGAGGTCGAGGCCGGCCGGGTCGACGTCGAGCATGAGCAGCGCGGCGTCGGCGACGCTTCGCGTGATCTGGCCGTCGGCCCTGACCTCGGCGTAGTCGCGGACGCGGCGCAGCAGGCGGTTGGCGATGCGCGGCGTGCCGCGCGCGCGCCTGGCGATTTCCAGCGCGCCGTCCGGGTCGATCGGCGCGTTGAGCAGGGTCGCCGAGCGGCCGACGATGCTTTGCAGCTCTTCGGCGGTGTAGAACTCGAGGCGGGCGGCGATGCCGAAGCGGTCGCGCAGCGGGTTGGTCAGCATGCCGGCGCGGGTGGTGGCGCCGACCAGCGTGAACGGTGGCAGGTCGAGCTTGACCGAACGCGCCGCCGGGCCTTCGCCGATCATGATGTCGATCTGGAAATCCTCGAGCGCCGGATAGAGGATCTCCTCGACGACCGGCGAGAGGCGGTGGATCTCGTCGATGAACAGTACGTCGTGCGGCTCGAGGTTGGTCAGGATCGCGGCGAGGTCGCCCGCCCTTTCCAGTACCGGGCCGGAGGTCGAGCGCAGGTTGACCCCCATCTCGTGCGCGATGATGTGGGCCAGCGTCGTCTTGCCCAGCCCGGGCGGGCCGAACAGCAGCACATGGTCGAGCGAATCGCCGCGGCGGCGGGCGGCCTGGACGAAGATCTCCAGTTGTTCGCGGATCTTGGTCTGGCCCGTGTAGTCGGCCAGGCGCCTGGGGCGCAGCGCGCGTTCGAGCGCCTCTTCCTGCGCCGACCTGGAATTGGGGGCGATGATGCGGTCGACCGCGACCAGCTTGTCGGTTTCGATCATGCGGCCTTCTCCTCGTCGATCCAGTGCCCTAGCAGCATGTGTCCGAGTGCCAGCAGCACCGGGCCGACAAAGATCCCGATGAAGCCGAAGACGAGCACCCCGCCGATGACGCCAAGGGCGATCAGCAGGATCGAAACGCCCGCGCCGCGCGCGATCAGGAAAGGCTTCAGGAAGTTGTCGATGCTGCTGATCACGAACAGTCCGTAGAGCACCAGGAAGATCGCCCAGCCGGTCTCGCCGTGGTTGTACAGCCAGATCGCCGCGCCGCCCCAGATCAGCGGCGGGCCGATCGGGATCATCGACAGGAAGAAGGTGGCGAAACCGAGCAGCACCGCTGGCGGGACGCCGGCGATCAGGAAGCCGATCATCGCCACCGCGCCCTGCGCGGCGGCGGTGCCGACGATCCCGAGCATGACGCCGATGACCGTGCCGCGCGTCCGCTCGATCATTTCCTCGCCGAGATCGCCGCCCAGCTTGCGGGCGCCCGCGTAGAGCGCGTGGGCGATCGCCGCGCCGTCGCGGTAGAGGAAGAAGATGACGAACAGCGCCAGCACCAGCTGCAGCAGACCGTTGCCGGCGACCTTGCCGGTCGCCAGCGCCAGACGCTGGGCGGGCGCGGCGAGTGTCCTGAGCGCCGCGTTGAGTTCCGCCCGGCTGCTGGTGATGCGCTGCCAGCTGCTGTCGATTTCACCGCCGATGAGCGGCAGGTCGCTCAGGTACTTGGGCGGTTTGGCCGCCAGGGTCTTTTCGACGGCCGGGCCGATCCCTTCGCGCAGGCTGTCGAAGCTGCTCGCCAGACTGCCGACCAGGAAGATCATCGGCACCAGCATCACCAGCACCAGCAGCAGCGTCATCAGGCTGGCCCCCAGGGTGTTGCGCCCGCCGATGCGCGGCAGCAGCCTCTCGGAATACGCCGGCCAGGTGCAGATCCACAGCACGAAGGCGAAGAGGATGGCGCCGATCATCGGCAGCAGGACGGCGATGCAGCCGATGATCAGCAACGCGACGAGGGCGATCTGCGCCAGTTGCTTGGGGTCGTTCTTGTCGATCATCTCCTAGGCCTTCGAGAGCAGCCTGAGCGCCTGGCGGATGCCGTCCGCGGTGCCGGCATCGGGCGGCAGCTGCTTGAGCGCCGAGGCGGCTTCGCGCTCGTTGTAGCCGAGGGCCAGCAACGCGTTGAGGATGTCCTGGCGGGCGGCGTTGACCGGAGCGGTCAGCGTGGCGCCGGTCGTTTCGGCGAGCTTGCCCTTGAGCTCCAGCAACAGGCGCTGGGCCGTCCTGGCGCCGATTCCGGGAATCCTGATCAGGCGTCCGGCCTCCTGCTGCGCCACGGCCGCCGCCAGGTCGCCGACGGAAAGGCCGGAGAGCACCGCCAGCGCCATCCGCGCGCCGATGCCGGAAATCTTGAGCAACTGGCGGAAGGCGAAGCGCTCGGCCTCGGTCAGGAAACCGTAGAGGAAGTGGCCGTCCTCGCGCACCAGGAAGTGCGTGAGGAGCGTGACCTGCTCGCCGCTGGCGGGCAGGTTGTAGAAGCTGCTCATCGGCACGTCGATCTCGTAGCCGACGCCATTGACGTCGAGCAAGATCTGCGGGGGATTCTTCTCGGCCAGCAGGCCGGTGAGTCTTCCGATCATATCAGCGCATTTTCTCCCGCGGCGGCATACTGTATTTTCACACAGCTTGTCATCCTATCAGCCGTCCGCCGCGAATGCGATAGCCTGCCGTCGCCATGGCGCCGAGTCCCTGGCCGCCGTGGGCATGACAGATGGCACAGGCGAGCGCGTCTGCGGCGTCGGCGGCCGGCGGGCCGGGTAGTTCCAGAAGCCGGATCACCATGTGCTGCACCTGTTCCTTGGCCGCCTTGCCCTGCCCGACCACTGCCTGCTTGACCTGCAGCGCGGTGTATTCCGCCACCGGCAGCCCGGCATGGGCCAGCGCGCTGAGCGCCGCGCCGCGCGCCTGGCCGAGGAGCAGCGTCGATTGCGGATTGACGTTAACGAACACCTTTTCCACGGCCGCCTGGTCCGGCCCGTAGATGGCGATGACCTCGCCGATGCCGACGAACAGCGTCCTGATCCGTTCCGGCAGCGACTGCCTGTCGTTCGACTTGATGCAGCCGCTGGCCACGTAGATCAAATTGCTGCCATGCCGCTCGATGACGCCAAAGCCGGTCACCCGCAAACCCGGATCGATGCCGACGATGCGCGCCGCGTTCATTTGGCGCGCGCCACCAGATAGACACCGCTGACCGCCAGCAACATGCCGGCGGTTGCGGTCAACGTCAGCTTCTCGCCAAAAACCGCCCAGGCGATCACTGCCGTCGAGATTGGTGTCAGATAGAACAGGCTGGCCACATTGACCGCGCTGCCGCCGCGGATCAGCAGGTTGAGCAGGCTGATGGCGCCGAGCGAGAGCACCACCACCAGCCAGCCGAGGGCGAAGATGAAATCGCGTGTCCATTCGATGTGGAATTCCTCGAACAAGGCGATGGCAAGAGCGGTCACGATCGCCGTCGGTACGAATTGAATCACCGAACCAGTGCGCAGATCAAACTGCGCGCAGAAACGCTTCTGGTAGAGCGTGCCGGCGGTGATGCCGAGCAGTGCGACGAGCGCAGGGACCAGCATCGGCCCGAGGGGCGCGCCATCCCCGAACTTCCCCGAAACCACCAGACCGACGCCGACGAAGCCGAGCGCCAGCCCGGCCCACTGCCGGCCGCTGACCGTTTCATCGAGCAGCCAGTCGGCGCCGAAGGCGGTCAGCAGCGGCTGCATGCCTACCACCAGCGCCGTGACCCCCGCTGGCAGCCCGTGCTTGATCGCGACGAAGACGCCGCCGAGGTAGACCGCATGCACGAGGACCCCGCAAACCGCGATATGCAGCCATTGCGTCGGTTCCCGCGGCCACGGCGCGCGGGTGGCCAGAGCGATCAGCAGCATCAGCGTGATGACGAAGCCGTAGCGGACGAGAAGGAAGGATAGCGGCCCGGCATGCGGCAGCCCGTACTTGGCGCCGATGAAGCCGGTGCTCCACAGGAAGACGAAGAGGATGGGGTAGAGGCGCTGCATCAGAACGGGCCGGCTGCGCGCGCCGGCCGGGTCAGTCGCAAGTCGCCCGCGCGTTGGCGACGGTGCAGTTAGCCTTGGTCCGGTGGGTCAGCCGAATGCCCTTGTCGTAGGTGCAAACCAGCTTGGTCAGCGTTCCCTGCTTTTCCAGCGTCATTCCGGCCGGCTTCAGCGCCTTGACCTGGGCGGGCGGCAGGTCGCACGAAATGTAGCCGTCGAAGGCGCCGTCGGCGGATTCCCACAGCGCGACGTTCTTCATGGCGCGGTAGTCTTCGTAACGGATGCACGAATCGGTCTGGTTGGCGTAGGCCTTGGCGTTATCGCTGCAGAATCCGCTATAGGTGAATTTCAGTTCTTCATCCGGCGGGCAGGCATTGACCTGCGCGGCCGCGGACAGGTCGGGACAGACGAGGGTCGCGGCTGCCGCGGTCCCGCTCAGCGCGGCAAGAAGCAGAACGGACAAGGCGCCGGTGCGACTCACCACGATTCCCCGTGCGGCAATGCGCTTATTCATCCATCACCGCCGTGGTGTAGATTTCCTGCACGTCGTCCAGGTTGTCGAGCGCGTCGAGCAGCTTCTGCATCTTCACGGCGTCGTCGCCGGTGATCACGCTTTCCCCTTCCGGCTTCATCGTCACTTCGGCGAATTCCGGCCTGAAGCCGGCGACTTCCAGCGCATCCTTTACGGCGATGAATTCGGTCGGCGCGGTGATCACCTCGATAGAGCCGTCATCGTTGTTTGCGACATCCTCGGCACCGGCCTCGATGGCGGCATCCATCAGCGCCGCCTCGTCGGTGCCGGGGGCGAAGATCAACAGGCCGCAGTGCTTGAACTGGAATGCGACGCAGCCGTCGGTGCCGAGGTTGCCGCCGTGCTTCGAAAACGCATGGCGTACTTCGGCCACGGTGCGCACCTTGTTGTCGGTCACGCAGTCGACCATGATCGCTGCGCCGCCGATGCCGTAGCCTTCGTAGCGGACCTCGACGTATTCGACGCCCTCGAGTTCGCCGGTGCCCTTCTTGATCGCGTTGTCGATCTTGTCCTTGG
>ERZ761607.2041-NODE-2041-length-23087-cov-7.187131_pt1 | contig 23087 bp, 19 predicted proteins | sample MGYA00511164_ERZ761607 | MGnify/ENA primary metagenome ERZ761607 (study PRJEB28899, sample SAMN02445080) | bioreactor sludge metagenome | biome: EBPR sludge | place: Australia: Brisbane, Thorneside Wastewater Treatment Plant | collected 2011-06-22 ... | reverse complement strand
AGCGCCAGGTCGACCACCTCGAGCGCGCCGTAGCGCGTGTTGGCGGCGGGTGGCGGACACGGCAGGCTGCCGTCTGCCGGACTGCCCGCGGAAAAGCCCGGACGCGCTGGAACGAGCTTGCCGGTGGCAAAGGGGTCGCTCGTCTCGTCGCTCGCCGCCCCAGCCGCGCCAACGATGGCGAGTAGCGCGAGGCAGAAGCGGAGAATCGTGCCGGGCGGCAGCGCTGTGCGACGGGAGGTGGTCTTGGCCATGACCCGTTAGTATAGCCAAGCTCGCGGCGAGCGAGCGCCGCACCGGGGTCAGCCAAACACCACCGGCGAAACAATCTGCAACAGTCTGACCGGCGACGGCCTGCCGGCGATCATGCTACGATCGGCCTGCCCGGTGTTCACCGTCGGCGCATTTCCAACAACAGGCAGCACACAAAAACAACGAAAGGGTCCCCCGACATGAAACCCCGCTCCCCGCTCTGGCCCCGGTTGGTCGCCGGCATACTCGTCTGCAGTGCGCTGCATGCACACGCCGGCCTGTTCGATTCACCCGGCTCCGGCCCGCAACCTGTCGTCCTCAAGGAGGATAGCGTGCCGGCCGAAGTCTTCCGGCAAATGATCGACGACGGCGCGCTGCTGCGCCATGTTTCGAAGACCTATTCCGGTGCCGCGAAACAGATCGCGATTGGCACGGTGCGCCTGAATTTCATCACCGACACCGGCGATACCGCGACGGCCAAGCAGTTCATGGGCAAGGCGACGGTGTCGCAGTCGGTCAACCTTAAACTGCAGGGCGTCGAGCAGGAGACGATGGTCGCGCTGACCAACGGTTTCCATCAGGCGCTGCGCGCCAGGCTGGCGGCGCAGGGCTACGAAGTCGTTGCCCAGGAAAAGCTGCTCGACAACCCGGACTACCGGCAGGCCGTCGCCGAAACGAAAGCGCTTGCCGCCTCGGGCAGCGTCACCTCGGTCTACGCGCAGGGAACTGGCGCGATCGGCGGCTTCACCATGCGCAACTTCGCCTACTACCTGAAGATGCCGGTCGTCATTGCTGACCTGACGCTGAACTTCGCCGCTTTCGACAAGGAAACCGACCGCTGGGCGGCAGGCGGTTACCAGATCAGCGCCAGCGTCAAGCCGCGCATCGTGTCCTCGGTCAGCGGCCAGATGCGCCTGATGACCGAAGACGGCGGCGGCGCGATCTTCGACATCGTGCGCCCGCTCGCGCTGCCCGGAGCAATTGCCGAGCGCGTCGAACCGATCGCCATGTCGTCGGCCGAAGCCGCCGGAAGTGCTGCGCTGAAGGTGCTCGGCGCCGTGCTCGGATCGTCCGAGTCGTCGGCAACGAACAACTATCTGGTGGTTGCCGCGAAGAACTACCGCGAGGTGATGGCCGGCGACCTGGCGCGCCTGGCGGCCGTCACCGCCAGCGTGGTCGACAAGCGGCCGTGATTCGGCTGCCGGCCGGCAGTGCGATGTCTGGCTGGCCAGTCGCCGATCCGGCGCGAGCGCGCTGTCAGGACAAGGCCTTCGGCGCTTTGGGACTTTTTTGGGACTTTGGGACTTTGCCATGAGCAAGACGCAGGACGAACTGAAGCGGGCGGTTGCCGAGGCGGCACGCGACCATGTCGCCGAACATCTGCCGGCGGGCGCGATTCTCGGCGTCGGTACCGGTTCGACGGCGAACTTCTTCATCGACGCGCTGGCCAGCATCCGCGACCGCCTGGGTGGCGCGGTGGCGAGTTCGGAAGCAACGCGCGCACGCCTGGTTGCGCAGGCGATCCCGGTGCTCGAACTGAACGAGGTCGTCGAGCGCGACCTGCCGCTGCCGATCTATGTCGATGGCGCCGACGAGATCGACGCCGGCCTGGCCATGATCAAGGGCGGCGGTGGCGCGCTGACGCGCGAAAAGATCGTCGCCGCAGTGGCCGACACCTTCGTCTGCGTTTGCGATGCCTCGAAGCGCGTCGCCGTGCTCGGAAGTTTCCCTTTGCCGGTCGAAGTGATTCCGATGGCGCGTGCGCACGTCGCGCGCGAGCTGGCGAAGCTCGGTGGGACGCCCGAGCTGCGCGCCGGTTACCTGACCGACAATGGCAATCTGATCCTCGATGTGCATGGCCTGGTGATCGCCGATCCGGTGCGGCTTGAAGAGACGATCAACCAGATCGCCGGCGTCGTCGCCAACGGGCTGTTTGCCCGGCGCGGCGCCGACCTCCTGCTGCTCGCCGGAGCCACCGGCGTGCAGCGCCATGCTCGCTGAGCGTACGCGGGAGCGTCCGCAAATCAGCATCACGTGGCCGGGGTGTTCGGCGCGTCACCGTCAAGGCCGTCAGCGGCGAGCGCAACCAGAATGAACGAACTGATCATCGGCGGTGCGCGCTCGGGCAAGAGCGCGCTGGCCGAAGCGCGTGCGCGCGAAGCGCAGAGCGGCGGCCAGCGCGTGGTCTACGTCGCGACCGCCGAAGCGCGTGACGACGAAATGGCGCGCCGCGTCGCCGCTCACCGCGCGCGGCGACCGGCCGACTGGACGCTGGTCGAGGCGCCGCTCGAACTGCCGGCCGCCCTGCGCGCACAGGCGGCGGACGACGTCTGCCTGATCGTCGATTGCCTGACGCTCTGGCTCTCCAACCTGCTCTTCGCCGGCCGCGCGGCAGTGCAGGCCGAGGCCGGCGAGGCGATCGACTGCCCGTTGCTGACCGGCGCCACCGCCGCCTTGATCGCTGCCCTGCGCGAGTTGCCCGGGCGAGTGACGCTGGTCTCGAACGAGGTCGGCTGGGGAATCGTGCCGCTGCATCCGCTGGCACGTTGCTTCGCCGACGAGCAGGGCCGACTCAACCAGCGCGTCGCGCAAGTCTGCCAGCGCGTCACGCTGGTCGCTGCCGGACTGCCGCTCGTCCTCAAGGACTTGCCGGACGCCGGTGGATCGCGGGCCCGGCAGGAACCGGCGGCGGGGTGCTAGGAGCGGCCGACGCGCTGCCAAAAACCATTGGCAGGTCATTGGTGCGAAACGAGGCGGCTCCGGCGTTCTCGGTTGCCCCGCCTTCACCTTCTTGAGGTGGCCTGCTGCAATCGCTGCGCCGTAGCAATTCACTTTTCCGGCTGACAGGCGCGACCGAGCGCCCAACTGTGTACGATGGCCGCCGGCGCTGCGGCCATCGCGCGGGTGGGAGATCGTGCGCGAGGTATACCTGCCCCGGTCTCGCGGGAGCGATCAGCAGATGGCGTGCCCGGTTCAGGTGACCTGGAACGAGCGCTTGGACAGGCCGAAGAAGTAGCCTTCGATGGTGGTCTGGACGGCCTGGTCGGGCCGGCTTGCGGCGCCAAGAGTGACGAACACCGGGACAAAGTGCTCCACGGTGGGGTGGGCGTACGACATTCCCGGCGCCTTGCTGGCGAACGCGCATAGTTCCTCGATGTTGCCAGCGGCCAGGGCCTCGCCGGCCCAGGCGTCGAAGTCGCGCGACCAGGCCGGCTCGGGTTCTCTTCCGGTGAATTGCTCGTGGGTCAGGAATGGCAGGCCGTGGGTCATGAAACCGGAGCCGATGATCAGGGTCCCCTCTTCACGCAGTTGGCGCAGGCGCTGCCCGATCTCGAGCAAGCGGTCCGGTTCGTGCGTGGGCAGGCTGAGTTGCAGTACCGGGACGTCGGCCGCTGGGTACATGCTCATCAGCGGTACCCAGGCGCCGTGGTCGAGTCCGCGCCGGGGGTGGCGGTACACGCCGCCGGACACCCTCGCCGATGCGCTCGATGCAGCCTGGCCGGGCGCCGTGTGTGACAGGCTGGCGACGACGCGGTTAGCGAGCTGGGTGGCGTCCGGGGTAGCGTAGCGCATCTGGTAGTAGAGCGGGTCGAAGCCCGCGAAGTCGTAGATCAGAGGTGTTCCGGCGGCAGGCTGGCTGACGGCGATCGGTGCCGCTTCCCAGTGCGCGCTGACGATCAGGACGTTGCGCGGCTTGGGCAGGGTGCGTGCCCAGCCGAACAGCTCTCCCATCCACCGGCGACTCTCCAGCAGGGGCGGCGCGCCGTGGCCAAGGTAGAGTGCGGGCAGCGCGCCGTCGGCCCCGGTCCACCCGCGCTGGGCGGCGCTTGCGGGCAGCGCCTCGCGCAGGAAGGCCTGGTACGGGTGCTCGGTCATGATCGATATCTCCTCAAATCATCAAAAGCGGTGGCAGCGCCCGTCTGGACAGGTTTGCCTGAACAGAAGAGCTGGTTTGTCACAAGGAGACCTGCCACCTGTCGTTGCCTGGCCGGTGTTGCCCTTGCGCTTGACCCTGTCGGATCTTGTCGTCCAGGGCACGATGCGGTCGGCGCTCGTTGTAGAAGCCGACGTGTGCGTTCAGCTTGGCTCTGGCCTCGGCGAGGCTATCGTCGGCCTTGCGATACACGGGCCCCATCCTTCACCGTCTGGCGCAGAGGCTCGCCCCGTCGAGGCGAAAACTTCACCAGCGCTCAGGGGAGCAGACCGGCCAGCTTCTCCCATCTGAACGCCTGCTCGACGGTGTCGGCCAGCCGGTCGAGGTCGGCTTCGCGGCGTGCCGCGGCGTCGAAGGGGGCGGCGTCTGCCGGCGCTCCCGCCCAGCGCAGCAGTGCGGCCAGCGCTGCCGGTTCGTCGAACAGTCCGTGGCAGTAGGTGGCCAGGATCTGGCCGTCTTCGGAAAGCGCGCCGTCGGCTGCGCCGGCCAGCGTCGCGGCCGGGCGCGCCAGCGCCGGACCGGTGGTCACGCCCATGTGAATCTCGTAGCCGCGGACGGCCGGCCGGCCGGGCAGGTTGAGCGTTCCGACGACGTTCTTCAGTTGCTTCTCACTGGCCAGCGTCGTCGTGCAGTCGAGCAGGCCCAGACCGGCGGCGCTGCCCGGCTCGCCCTCGATTCCCAGCGGGTCGTGCAGGTGACGGCCGAGCATCTGGTAGCCGCCGCAGATGGCGATCAAGCGGCCGGCGTAGCGCAAGTGGCGGCGGATCGCCGCTTCCCAGCCGTTCGCGCGCAGCCAGGCGAGGTCGGCCTGCACCGCCTTCGATCCCGGGAGGACGATCAGGTCGGCCGCTGGCGGCGTCTCGCCCGGGCCGACGAAGCGGAAATCGACCGCCGGGTGGAAGCGCAGCGGGTCGAGGTCGTTGTGGTTGGCAATGCGCGGGAAGGCCGGCGCGATCGCTTGCAGGCGGGCCGCCGCCTTGGCCGTCTCGGCGCGCGGCAGCGCGTCCTCGGCGTCCAGGTAGAGCCCGTGCAGGTAGGGCAGAACGCCGAGCACCGGCTTGCCGGTCCGCTGCTCGAGCCAGTCGAGCCCGGATTCGAGCAAGCGGATGTCGCCGCGGAAACGATTGATGACAAATCCCCGGATGCGCGCCTGTTCGGAGGGCGAGAGCAGTTCCAGCGTGCCGACGAGATGCGCGAAGACGCCACCGCGATCGATGTCGGCGATCAGGATCACCGGGCAGTCGACGACCTCGGCGAAGCCCATGTTGGCGATGTCGCGGTCGCGCAGGTTGATTTCGGCCGGGCTGCCCGCTCCCTCGATCAGCACGCAGGCGTACTGCGCGCACAAGCGCTGGTACGATTCGAGCACCGCGGCGAGCGCGCGCGGCTTGTACTCGTGGTAGGCGATCGCGTCCAGACTGTCGAGCGCCTTGCCGTGAATGATCACCTGCGCCTGGCGGTCGCTGTTCGGCTTGAGCAGCACCGGGTTGAAGTCGCTATGCGGTGGCAGACCGGCGGCGAGCGCCTGCAGCGCCTGGGCGCGGCCGATCTCGCCGCCGTCGACGGTGACCGCCGAATTGAGCGCCATGTTCTGCGGCTTGAACGGCGCGACGCGCACGCCGCGGCGTTTCAGGATGCGGCACAGCGCGGCAACCAGCGTGCTCTTGCCGGCGTCGGAAGTGCAGCCCTGAACCATCAGCGCCGGTGTACCGGCAGGCGGGGAGCTTGGTGTTGCCATGGAGTGGCGTTTCGGGGAATCGGCGCAAGCGCCGGACGCCGCATTCTCGCACGCGGCGGTCGCTTCGTTCCGGCGCCGGCCGCTGCGGCGCGCTAAAATCCGTCGGCGCGTCGCTGATCGGGCGTTCCGGCCCTGGCCGGCGGCCCGTCCGGTGCGCACTCGTCGGCCACGATCGTCTTCACCGCTTGCCCAAGGAACCCCATGATCGGCAAAGCAACACCGCGCAGCCGCTGGCTGTGCCGCATCGTCCTGCGCGGACTCGCGCTGTTCGCCGGCGCAGCGGCGACCGCTGCCGGCGCCGAAGTCAGTGTGCGCGACGACCTCGGCCAGACGGTCAGGCTGGCGCAGCCGGCGCAGCGTATCGTCAGTCTGGCGCCGCACCTGACCGAGACGCTGTTCGCCGCCGGCGCTGGCGAACGGATCGTCGGTACGGTCGATTACAGCAATTACCCGGAAGCGGCGAAGAAGATCGCGCGCGTCGGCAGCTATGCCCGGCTCGATCTGGAAGCTGTGGCGGCGCTCAAGCCCGACCTCGTCGTCGGCTGGCAGTCGGGCAACGCGACGGCCAATCTCGACAAGCTGCACGGGCTAGGCTACACGCTCTACGTCTCGCAGCCGAACCGCATCGAAGACGTGGCCAGCGAGATCGAGCGTCTGGGCACGCTTGCCGGCACGCAGGGCGTGGCGAGCGTCACCGCGCAGCGCTTCCGCCAGCGGCTTGTCGCACTGCGGACGCAGTATTCGGGCAAAGCAAGTGTGCGCACCTTCTACCAGATCTGGAAGCAGCCGTTGATGACCGTCGGCCGCAGTCAGATCATCTCGGACGCCATTCACCTGTGCGGCGGCGAAAACGTTTTCGGCACGCTGGAAGCGATGGCGGCGAGCGTCACGGTCGAAGCGGTGATCGCCAGCAACCCGGAGGCGATCGTCGCCAGCGGCATGGGCGAGGCGCGTCCGGAATGGCTAGACGACTGGAAGAAATGGCCGCGCATCACCGCGGTGCAGCGCGACAACCTGTTCTTCGTTCCGCCCGACCTGATCCAGCGCCACACGCCGCGCCTGCTCGAAGGTGCCGAGCAACTCTGCCGGCATCTCGAACAAGCGCGCCAGCGCCGCCGCTGAGTCGGCCGCCGGCCTTCAGCGCGGCGGCGGGCGGTAACCGCCGGCGCGGCGGCCAGCGGTTCGTGCCCGGCGCTCAGGCGAGCGCGCGCAGCGCCGCGTCGTAATCGGGTTCGTCCTTGATCTCGCCGACCAGTTGGCTGTGCAGCACGCGGTCGGTTTCGTCGAGGACGACGACGGCGCGTGCCGCCAGCCCGGCGAGCGGTCCGTCGGCCAGTTCGACGCCGTAGTCGCGCAGAAACTCACGCCCGCGCAGCGTCGACAGCGTGTGTACGTTTTCCAGTCCTTCGGCCGCGCAGAAACGTCCCTGGGCGAAAGGCAGGTCGGCCGAAATGCAGAGCACGACGGTGTTCGCCAGGCTGCTCGCCGCCTGGTTGAACTTGCGCACCGAAGTGGCGCAGGTCGGCGTGTCGATGCTCGGGAAGATGTTCAGGATCTTGCGCTTGCCGGCGAAGTCGGCGAGCGTCGTCGCGGCCAGCGTGCGGCCGACGAGCGAGAAGGCTGGTGCGGCCTGGCCGGGCTGCGGAAAGTTGCCGGCGACGGGGACGGCGTTGCCGCCGAGGGTGACAGTGCGGGTCATGGGCTATTCCTTCGTGGGTTGGGATGCGATGAGTCGGACGGTTCAGGACGCTTGGCGATCGTCTGGCTGGGGCAACGACGCCGACGGCGACACGCGCCGGGCAGTTCTTGGTCAATCGCTCGCCGGGAAAGTTCACCGCTTTCAGCGTGGCCGGTGGTTGGCCGGCGAGACCGATCAGGAGACGGCAAGCATACGGTCGAGCGCCAGCTTGGCAGCAGCGCGCTCGTGCGCGGCGACGCTGATCTGATTGACGACATTGCCGTCGGCCAGGTTTTCCAGCGTCCACGCCAGATGCTGCGGGTCGATGCGCTGCATCGTCGAGCACATGCAGACGGTCGGCGCCATGAACTGGACGATCTTGCCCTCGGCGCGCACCTCCTCGGCGAGCCGGTTGACCAGATTCAACTCGGTGCCGACCAGCCAGCGCGTATTCGGCGCCGCCTGCTTGATCGTGCGCACGATGTGCTCGGTCGAGCCGACGAAATCCGACTGCCGGCAGACCTCGAAGCTGCATTCCGGATGCGAGATCACCAGGCCGTCCGGGTGTTCGTTGCGGAAGCGCAGGATGTGGGCCGGCTGAAACATCTGATGCACCGAGCAGTGCCCCTTCCAGAGCAGCAGGCGGGCGTGGCGAATCTGCTCGGCGCTCAGGCCGCCGAGTTCGAGGTCGGGGTCCCAGACGACCATTTCGTCGAGCGGAATCCCCATCTGGTGGCCGGTCCACCGGCCCAGGTGCTGATCGGGAAAGAACAGGATCTTCGGGCGCTGCGCAAAGGCCCAGGCGGCAATGCTCCCCGCATTCGACGAGGTGCAGACGATGCCGCCGCGCTCGCCGCAGAAGGCCTTCAGATCGGCCGCCGAATTGATGTAGGTCACCGGCGTCACCTGCTGCTCGACCTCGAGCACCTCGCCGAGTTCGCGCCAGCAACGTTCGACCTTGGCCAGATTGGCCATGTCGGCCATCGAGCAGCCGGCGGCCAGATCGGGCAGGATCGCCAACTGCTCCGGGCGCGACATGATGTCGGCCACCTCGGCCATGAAGTGCACGCCGCAGAAGACGATGTAGCGCGCGTCGGTCTGCGAGGCGAGGCGCGACAGCTTGAGCGAGTCGCCGGTCAGGTCGGCGTACTGGTAGACGTCGGCGCGCTGATAGTGGTGGCAGAGCAGCACGGCCTGCTCGGCGAGGCGCGCGCGCGCGGCACGAATCCGCGCATGGCACTCGTCGTCTTGCAACGGGTTGAACTTGTCGAAGCTGATGGTTGCAGTTTGCATGGGGCGAGATCCGAAACGGGAGCGAAAAAGAGTCTGAGCGTCTGCGTCGGACAAGCAACTCGGCGACGAGTGCTGTCCGGCGCCGGTGCGGCGATTCGCTGGCGGCGGCCGAGCCTTCAGCTCTGCCAGGGCAGGCCGGCGTGGCGCCAGCCGCCGACTTTGCCGCGCTGGCCGCGCGCGTCCTTGTTGCCCTCGAAGCCCTCCAGCACGTTGTAGCACTCGCGCTGCCTTGCCTCGCTGACCAGCGCCGCCGCATGGTGCGAGCGCACGCCGCTGCGGCAGATGAACATCAGCAAGGCCTCGCGATCCACCTGCTGTTCGACCTGGGCAAGGAAGTGAATGTTCAGCCGATTGTCGGGGTAGCTCATCCACTCAATTTCGACGGCGCCCGGGATGCGTCCGACCCAATCCCATTCAGCGTGCGTGCGGACATCGATCAGGCGGGCGCCGGGCGCCAGTTGCCAGACATCGTAGGCTTCCTGCGGCGTCAGCGCACCGGCGTAGGGGAGGCCAAGGTCGTGCCCGCGCGCGCGAGCCAGTTGCAGCAGATCGGTCAGTTTTCCCATGGTGCCCGGCGCGTACCCCGTCGATTGGAAGGCAAAAACAGCAGTATAAAGCACTTGCCGGCCGACGTTTCCGGCGGCACGAAGGCGGGGTGCGCCGCGCACCGCCGGGGTGCGCGGCTGCCCGCGTATGCACCGCCATGGTGCGGAAAAAACAGCCGGTTGGCGCGATGCCCTTGTGGCACAATGCTCGATCAGCAATGCAGGGACTGGCATGTTTTCTGCTAGTACCCGAGCGCAAGCTACCTTTTATACTTTCGCCGGCACCCCGGCAACTGCTCTGGAGATTCTGCAATGGCAAGCCCGCAAGACGTGATCAAGATGGTCAAGGAAAGCGAAGCGAAGTTCGTCGACTTCCGCTTCACCGATACCCGCGGCAAGGAACAGCACGTGACCGTTCCGGTGAGCGCGTTCAACGAAGACAAGTTCGAGAACGGTCACGCCTTTGACGGATCGTCGATCGCCGGCTGGAAAGGAATTCAGGCCTCCGACATGCAACTGATGCCGGACCCGAGCACCGCCTACGTCGATCCCTTCTTCGACGAAACGACGGTGGTCATTACCTGCGACGTCGTCGACCCGGCCGACGGGCGCGGCTACGATCGCGACCCGCGTTCGATCGCCAAGCGCGCCGAAGCCTATCTGAAGTCGAGCGGCATCGGCGACACCGCGTACTTTGGCCCGGAACCCGAGTTCTTCATCTTCGATTCGGTCGCCTGGAGCGTCGACATGTCGGGCTGCAGCCTGAAGATCTACTCGCAGGAAGCCGCCTGGACGAACGGCGAAAAGAGCGAAGGCGAGGGCGGCACCGGCCACCGTCCCGGCATCAAGGGCGGCTACTTCCCGGTCCCGCCAGTCGACAGCCTGCACGACCTGCGCTCGGCGATGGTCCTCACGCTCGAACAGATCGGCGTCCCGGTCGAAGTGCACCACCACGAAGTGGCGACCGCCGGTCAGTGTGAAATCGGCACGCTGTTCAACACGCTGGTCAAGCGGGCCGACTGGACGCAGATGCTGAAGTACGTCGTGCATAACGTCGCCCATCAGTACGGCAAGACGGCCACCTTCATGCCCAAGCCCATCGTTGGCGACAACGGCTCGGGAATGCACGTGCATCAGTCGATCTGGAAGGACGGCAAGAACCTGTTCGCCGGCAACGGTTACGCCGGCCTGTCGGAACTCGCGCTCTTCTACATCGGCGGCATCGTCAAGCACGCCAAGGCCTTGAACGCGATCACCAACCCGGGAACGAACTCGTACAAGCGTCTGGTACCGCACTACGAAGCGCCGGTCAAGCTGGCCTACTCGGCGAAGAACCGCTCGGCCTCGATCCGCGTCCCGCACGTCGCTTCCGACAAGGCGCGGCGGATCGAGACGCGCTTCCCGGACCCCTTGGCGAATCCCTACCTGTGCTTCGCGGCGCTGCTGATGGCGGGTCTCGACGGCATCCAGAACCGGATTCATCCGGGCGAGCCGGCCGACAAGAACCTCTACGACCTGCCGCCGGAGGAGGACGCCAAGATCCCGACCGTCTGCGCCAGCCTGGAAGAGGCGCTTGCCGCGCTCAACAAGGATCGCGAGTTCCTCACCCGCGGCGGCGTCTTCTCGGACGACTGGGTCGATGCCTACCTCGAACTGAAGATGGACGAAGTCAACCGCATCCGGATGACGACGCACCCGGTCGAGTTCGATCTGTACTACAGTTGCTGAGCGCCAGGCGCCAGGGCAAGGGAAAAGACGGGCTACGGCCCGTCTTTTTTTTGTCTGCCGGGCGCCGTTCTCCGGCGTTTGTATCGGCTGCCGTGATCCAATACACTTGACGGCCGGCGTGCGCGTGCGAGCATTCCGTTACCTGCGCACTGGCCGGACGGCGGCGACCGAGGAGAACGATGATGAAACCGCAAGCCCTGTGTCTTTCGACTGCCCTGTTCTGGCTGGCGGCAGCACCGGCAGACGCGCAGGACATCTTCAAGTGCGCCGACGTCGACGGGCGGGTTCTCTACTCGAACGTTCCGACCAAGAACTGTCGGAAGATCGTTCTCGAACCGATCAACGTCGCACCGCCGCCGAAAGCGCCGGCCAAGCCGGGCGCGCCGAAGGCCGCAACGGCAACGCCGGCCGATTTCCCGAAAGTCGACGACAAGACGCAGAAGTCGCGCGACGGCGACCGCCGGCGGATTCTCGAAAACGAACTCGCCGGCGAGCAGCAGAACGCCGAGCAGGCGAAAAAGGAACTCGCCGCGCAGCAGGAAGTCTTCCTCCCCACCGAGCGCGTGCGGGGCGGCGCGATCAACGGCGCCAAGGTGCAGGAGCGTCTGCAGGCCTACAAGGACAAGGTCGCCCTGCACGAGCGCAACATCGAAGCGATCCGCAAGGAGATCGCCAATCTGCGCTGAATGCGCCCGCCGCCCGCCGCCGCACGATGACTGAGCCGGCAGCCAGCGCCTTCGGTGGACTCGACCTGCTCTCGTCGGCCGTCGTCCTGCTCGACGAGCGCCTGGCGATCCGCTACCTCAACCCGGCGGCCGAAAACCTGCTCGGGATCAGCGGCAAGGTCTTCGCCGACCTGCCGCTGGCCGCTTTCATGGGGTGTCCGCCGGCGCTGCTCGGCGCCTTCGACAAGGTGCTGGGTCAGGGCTGGGGCTATACCGGCGAGAACATCGAACTGCGCCTGGCCGACGGCGAAGTCCTGCCGGTCAACTGCGCAGTCAACCCGGTCGATGCCGCCGACGTTCGCCTGCTCGTCGAACTGTGGCCGATCGACCAGCAACTGCGCGCGACGCGCGAAGAGCGCCTGGCCGAACAGCAACACGCCAACCGCGAGCTGATCAGCAATCTGGTACACGAAATCAAGAACCCGCTCGGCGGCATCCGCGGCGCCGCGCAGTTGCTCGAACACGAACTGAACAATCCCGCGCTGCGCGAATACACGCAGGTCATCATCAAGGAAGCCGACCGCCTGCAGGACCTGATGCGCCGCCTGCTCTCGCCGCATCGCCCGATGCAGCCGGGCCCGGTGAATATCCACGAAATCCTCGAACGCGTGCGCAGCCTGCTCACCGCCGAGTTTCCGCTGCTGCGCGTGCAGCGCGACTACGACACCAGCCTGCCCGACCTGGTCGGCGACCGCGAGCAACTGATACAGGTCTTCCTCAACATCGTGCGCAACGCCGCGCAGGCGATCGACCGCCAGCCGGCGAGCGAAGCGCCCGCCCCCGGGCAGATCACGCTGCGCACGCGCGTCGCGCGTCAGGTCACGCTGGCCAAGCGGCGCTACCGTCTGGCGATCGCCGTCGAAGTGCTGGACAACGGCCCGGGAATTCCCGACGACATCCGCGAACGCATGTTCTATCCGCTCGTTTCCGGACGCCCGGACGGCAGCGGCCTCGGCCTGACGCTGGCGCAGAGCTTCGTCCAGCAGCACCAGGGGACGATAGACTGCAGCAGCCGGCCGGGCCGCACGCGCTTCACGATCCGCCTGCCACTGGCCTGATCCGGTGAGCGGGCAGGCTTCTTGCTTGTCAATTGAGTGACCATCGTCAAGCTGCCTGAGGAATTCATGAAACCCGTCTGGATCGTCGACGACGACAAATCAATTCGCTGGGTCCTCGAAAAAACGCTCGCGCGCGAGAAGATCCCCTTCCGCAGCTTCGCCTCCGCGGGTGAAGCGCTGGCCCAGCTCGACGCCGGCGGCGCGCCGCAGGTCCTTGTTTCCGACATCCGCATGCCCGGCCAGTCCGGGCTCGAACTGCTGCAGATCTTCCGCCAGCGCTTTCCCTCGCTGCCGGTGATCATCATGACCGCCTATTCCGACCTGGACAGCGCGGTCGCCGCTTTTCAGGGCGGCGCCTTCGAATACCTGCCGAAACCCTTCGACGTCGATCAGGCGATCGAACTGATACGGCGCGCGATCGGCGAGAGTATGCACCAGATTGGTGCGGAGAGCGAAGCCGGACTGACGCCCGAGATCCTCGGCCAGGCGCCGGCGATGCAGGAAGTCTTTCGCGCCATCGGCCGACTCAGCCAGTCGAACGCCACCGTCCTGATCACCGGCGAATCGGGTTCGGGCAAGGAACTCGTCGCGCGCGCCGTGCATCGCCACAGCTCACGCGCCGACAAGCCGTTCATCGCGATCAACACCGCGGCGATTCCGCGCGACCTGCTCGAATCCGAACTCTTCGGCCACGAACGCGGCGCGTTCACCGGCGCCGCGACGCAGCGCCAGGGGCGATTCGAACAGGCCGAAGGCGGAACGCTCTTCCTCGACGAAATCGGCGACATGCCGGCCGAACTGCAGACGCGCCTGCTGCGCGTCCTCTCCGACGGCCACTACTACCGCGTCGGCGGTCACTCGCCGCTGAAAACCCGCGTCCGCATCATCGCCGCGACGCACCAGGACCTCGAAGCACGCGTCCGCCAGGGACTGTTTCGCGAAGACCTCTTCCATCGCCTGAACGTCATCCGCGTCCGCCTGCCCAGCCTGCGCGAAAGGCGCGAAGACATCCCGCTGCTCGCCCGCCATTTCCTGCAGAAAAGCGCGCAGGAACTCGGCGTCGAAGCCAAGCGCTTCTCCGAAGCCACCCTGCGCCAGCTCTGCGGGCTCGATTTCCCGGGCAACGTCCGCCAGCTCGAAAACCTCTGCCACTGGCTGACCGTGATGGCGCCCGGCCAACTCGTCGAACTCGCCGACCTGCCGCCCGACCTGCGCGAGACCGTCGCCCCCGGCGCGCGCGCCAACGACTGGGAAGGCGCCCTCGCCGACGAAGTCGATCGCCTGCTCGCCGCGCAGGCCGGTCACGTGCACGAAAAGCTGATCCAGACCTTCGAAGGCATCCTGATCAGCCGCGCCCTGCTGCGCACCGGCGGCCGCCGCATCGAAGCCGCGCTGGCGCTCGGCATCGGCCGCAACACGATCACCCGGAAAATTCAGGAACTGAAGCTCGAAGCGCCCGGCGCGGCCAGCGGCGACGAGCGCGAGACCGGCCCGCCGCCCTGAGGCGCTGGCGGGCGTCGCCGCCACGCCCGCCACGTCCGCGTCCACCGTCTCCGGCGCGCCCGATCCCGCCGCGCGGCGCGTGTTTGACTTGCGCGCGGCCACCGCCGATACTTGACCCGGTGAACGGGTTCCCCACGAACTCGCCCGGCCGGCGCTGCCGCCCGCCCGGCGCCGCGCGGTGGACCCCGCCCATGCACTTGCCGACAGATCCGGGGGAGGGTTTCGATGGTCAGCGTCTATGTTTCGTACGCGTGGAAAGAGGAAGCGCAGAAGCCGTTGGTCGAAAAGCTGGACCAAGCCTGCATGGCGCGCGGAATTGAACTGTGCTACGACAAGAAGAAGCTGGGCTACGGCGACTCGATCCGCCAGTTCATGAACCAGATCGGCGCCGCCGGGCATATTGTTCTGGTGCTCAGCGAGGCGTATTTCAAGTCGGACTACTGCATGTACGAGCTGTGCCGGATCCACGAGAACGGAGGCTTCCACAAGCGGGTGAGTCCGATCGTTCTCGCGCGAACACCCTTGTACAAGCCGGTCGAGCGCGTTCGCTACCTGAAGCACTGGGAAAAGGAGATTGCCGCCCTGGAGGCGGAACTCGCGGACCTGGACGACCCGAAGCACACGCAGCATACGCGCGCTGAACTCGACGATTACGCCAAATTTCGGCGGCTGATCGATCAACTGCAGCACACCCTGGCCGACATGAACACGCTCACCGAGGACGTGCATCGGGACACCGACTTCGCCGCCCTGCTGGCGCGTATCGCTCCGGAGAAGTATGAGAGCGACGGCGGCGAGCGCGCTGAGCGCGACACCCGGGTTGCCGACGCCATCTTCCTGGCCACGGTCGAGGACGAGGTCAGCCAGGCGCTTGCCGAGGTTCCCGCACTGACGCAGATGATCCGCGACCACGCGCTGCAGAAGGGCTTGACCGGCAGCGCCGATCGAGCCGCGCTCGCGCGCTGGCTGTGCACCAGCCCGCTCGACACGGTGCTCGACGATGTTCTGCGGCCGGCGACGCGCGCCGCGCTGCCGCGCAAGTCGCCGCACGCGATACGCGAATCGGATGTCTGGGAGGCGGCCAAGTCCTTGCTTTTCTGGCTCAGTGTCCTCGCCGTCCGGCCGGACTGGGTGCAGGCGCAGGAGGAAAACGATCGCCACGATGCTGGCGGCGGCGCACGCTTTTCCCTGTTCGTGCGCACCGGAGGCGGTGCCGAGATCGTCAGTTCGCGCTACCGCCAGGTCCGCCCCGATTTCCGCCCGAGCGGCGGACTGCACGTGGTCGGGCGGGGCAGGATCGAGCTTTCCGACCTCGAATCGGGTTTCAACGACGCGCAGGCAATCGACGGCCTCCTGATCGACGTGGCGCGGCACTTCGGCGAGCAGCGCGGCGATCGGCTGCTCGACCCGGAGCAAAGGGAACTCCTCGCCGAATTCATTCGGGACGCACTCGAATACGACGAAAAGCACAAGACCGGGCACCATTACATCCTGGTCGACGCGGATGAGAACTCGCCGCTGCAGCGGCCGGCCGTTTACGACGCGCTGCACCAGCTTCTGCCGCGCCTGAGGATCATCTACCTGCAGAAGATGCAGCCCCCCGGCGATCAGAACCCCTTGCTGCTGCGCGAGACGCGCCTGATCACCATCATCCGCGGATTCCTCAACCTTCCCGACACTTTGCGCTGATCCCGATGAAAACGACCGCAATCCCCCCGCTTCCGCTGCATCCCCTGACGCTCCCGGCGCGCGGCTCGTGGCCGGCGACGGTGCATCGTTTCGACGAAAACTCGGCCTGGGCCGTGCGTGCCGCGCTCGCCGCGCAGCGGCCCCTGCTGGTGCGCGGCGAACCGGGCTCGGGCAAGAGCCAGTTGGCGCGCGCTGCGGCGGAGGCGCTCGGTCGCCTGTTCCTGGCCGAAGTGGTGCACGCGCGCAGCGAAAGCCAGGATCTGCAGTGGCGTTTCGACGGGCTCGCCCGGCTGGGCGACGCGCAGGCGATGAGTGCCGGTCACTGCAGCGCCGAGGAAGTGCGCGCCCGCCTCGATCAGCGCAACTACCTCAGCCCGGGTGCGCTGTGGTGGGCTTTCGACTGGGACACCGCCGAGCGCCAGCACTTGCGCAGCAGCGGTCGCAGCGCGCGTCCGCAGCCGCCGGCCGAGTGGACGCCGGCCCAGGGCAGCGTGCTGCTCATCGACGAAATCGACAAGGCGGAGGCAGATCTGCCGAACGGCCTGCTGGAAACGCTGGGGAACGGCGCGTTCACCGTTCCCTGGCTCGAGCAGGCGGTAAGCGTCGCGCCAGAAACGCCGACGCCGCTGGTCGTCATCACCACCAACGAGGAACGCGAGCTGCCGGCGGCCTTCGTCCGCCGTTGTCTGGTGCTCAACCTGCAGATGCCGAAGAGTGAAAGCGACTTCATCGCCGCGCTGATCGAACGCGGCAAGCTGCATTTCGCCGATCGCTGCCCGCACGAGGTCTATCGCAGCGCCGCCGCCCAACTGTGGGAAGACCGGCAGGCGGCCACTGCCCAGGGTCTGCAGGGGCCGGGTTACGCCGAGTACATCGATCTGCTGCGCGTCGTCACCACGCTGCAGGCCGACCCCGCGCAGCAGCCGGCGCTGCTCGCCAAGGTGCAGGACTTCGCCTTGAAGAAACATCCGCCGGCGAACGGATGAGCCACGCGCCGCTGCGCACGCGAACCGCCGTCGGGCGGGCCGACCTGCTGCGCGTGCAGGCCGAACACGGCGACCTGGCGCTCGAGCAGGTTGCCGCCGCGCTCGGCTATGAGCGAGCCAGCGGGCGGCCGGCGAAGCCCGCCGCCGCGCCCGAGGTCGTACCTCCGGCGTCGCCGCCGGCTGGCCTCGACGACAGCGGGCCGCCGCTGCCCGAACGTCCGGCGAAGCTTCCTGGCGCGCGCTTCTTCCACGTCAGCGAACACCGGCAGAGCGCGCCGGAAGCCGGCGCCGGCGCCGACGAAGCGCCCGGCTGGCTGGCGACAGCCGCGCTGCTCACCGACGATCCCCGTCCCGATCCCGCTTCGCTGCGTCTGCCCGCGCACCCGGCGCTGACCCGCTGGTCGCGCCTGTGGCCTTTCCTGCGCCGGGAACTCGGGCGATCGCTCGAGCTCAACCAGCCCGACATTCCACGCCTGCTCGACAACCTGACGCGCGGCGAAGCGCTGCGCCGAATTCCGCTGCTCCACCGGCATGGCTGGAGCCCGCGCATTGCCATTCTCGCCGACTACTCGCGGCAGACCACGCCGCTGCACGCCGACTTCGACGCGCTGCACCGCGCGCTGCTCAAACGCCACGGCCGGCAGCGGATCGAACACTACCTGCTGGCGGACGAGCCGGGAGCGCAACCACTGGTCGACCGCAGCGCGCACGGCCGGCGGCGCCTGATGCGTCAACGCTGGCAGTCGCCGGCGCCGACGACCGCGCTGCTGATCCTCGGCGATCTCGGCCTGCTCGACCCCGCATCGGCCGCGCTGCCCGGCTGGCAGCAGTTCGCCGGCCGCTTGCGCAGCGCTGGACGGCAGGCGCTGGCGCTCTGCCCGGTTCCCGCGCGTCTCCATCCGGCCGAACTGCTGCGCAGCTTCACGCTCGTCGAATGGGACCGCCACAGCCGTCTGCGTCCGACAACCGCCCGCCCGCCGGCGGGCGACGCGGAAGCCCGGCGCAGTGAGGAGTTCGAGCGCGGCCGACGGGCTGCCGAAAGCCTGCTCACGCTGCTCGCGCCCGCGCTACGCGTCGAACCGCCGCTGCTGCGCGCGGCACGCGGACTCTTGCCGGCGGCGGTGGCCGATGTCCTCGGCGAAACGCTGATCTGGCAACACGCCGACGTGCGCGCCGGCCCGCAGGGTTTCCAGTACGCCGACAAGGCGGCGATCGCCCGCTACCAGGATGCCTTTGCCGCGCTCGCGCCGGATCTGCAACGGGCCGCCGTCGACCTGATCCTCGCCCACCATGCCGGCTTGCCCGACTCGGTGCGTTTCAGCGAAATCATCGCCAGCCAGCGACTGGCGCCGCAGGCCGTGTCGGACAAGCTGCGGGAAGAGGCGCAGCGCTGGCTGCGGGCGCTCGCCCGCACGGCCGAGCAACGGCCGGAAGCGCTTGCCCTGCAGCAGTTCAACCAGCGCCACGTCGACCGTCAGAGCGACCCGATTCTGGCCGCCGACGATGTTCAGGCCGCGCTCTGGGCGCTCGCGCAGCGCGCGCGCGTGGCGCGTGGCGAAGCGGTCGAACTGCCGGTGGGGGTGCGTCCGGAACAGGTGCGTTTCTTCCTCGACCCGCCGTCCGAGCGCCGGCCGATCGCTTGCGCGCTGCGCCAGCGTGGCGCCGAGCTGTGTCTCGAAGCGCTCGACGCGAAGGTCGGCGGCTGGCCGCCGGCCGGCAGTCCGTACACCGATCTGACGCTGGTCGACGGCGGCGTTTTCGTGCGCGTCAGGCGCCTGCCGACGGCGTCGGCGCCGGCCGCCGACGACGCGTCGGTTTATCTCGCCGCGAGCGCCTTGCCGCACCGCGTCGCCGTGCTGACGCGCGAGGTCGAGCGCGTCGAGCTGCACGCGCCGCACCTGGCGCTCACCGTCGCCGGCATCGAGCGCCCGCGCTGGGCGCGCGCGCTCGGCCGCGACGCCTACGGCCTGTTCAGCGAAATCGAGGTCGGCGGCGTCAGGCAACGCTTCCGCTGGATCGCACCGGGGCGTTTTCTGATGGGTTCGCCGGCGGACGAGCCAGAGCGGATGCCCGAACGCGAGGCGCAGCACGAAGTGACGCTGAGCCGGGGTTACTGGCTGGCCGACACGGCGTGTAGGCAGGCCTTTTGGCGGGCGGTGATGGGGGAGAATCCGAGCGAGTTCAAGGACGATGCGCGCAACCCGGTCGAACAGGTGTCGTGGGACGACGTGCAGCGCTTCATCGGCGAACTGCAGCGTCGGGTAGCGGGATTGGCGGTGCGATTGCCGAGCGAAGCGGAGTGGGAATACGCGTGCCGGGCGGGGACGACGACGCCGTTCTCGTTTGGCGATGAGCTGACGCCGGAGCGGGTCAACTACGATGGGAACTACCCCTACGCGGGCGGCGCGAAGGGGTTGTATCGGAAGAAGACGGTGGCGGTGGCGTCGCTGCCGGCGAACGCGTGGGGTTTGTACGAAATGCACGGCAACGTCTGGGAATGGTGTGCGGATTGGTACGGCGCTTATCCGAATGAGCCGCAGGTCGATCCGCAAGGGCCACCGAGTGGCGATTCCCGCGTGGTGCGCGGCGGCTCGTGGTTCAGCGACGGCGGGCGCGTGCGTTCCGCCGACCGTCGCAGGTTCGAGCCTGGCAACCGCGTCCGGTTCGTCGGGTTCCGGCTCGCCCTAGGTCCAGGAGAGCAGGTAGGTCACCGGCGGAGCCGGTGACTGGGAAGGGATTGGCGGCGGAGCCGTCCTCGGCCGCGCCGCGTGGCCCGGCGGGCACTCCGGACGGCAAAGCGCGCTCGTTCTGGGATAGACTCTCCGGCTTCTTCAAACCTGCGAAATGAGCGCTCCGATGCGATTCCACTTCTTTACGGTAGACGCCATGGCGCCAGCGGCAGGTGCCAACGAGTTGAACGCCTTTTGCGCGCAGCATCGTGTCGCCGCGGTCGATAAACAGTTCATCGCGCAGGGCGCGCTCTCGTACTGGCTGTTTTGCCTGACGACCGTCGAGGCGGACGGCGCCGAGCGCGCGGCGGCGAGCGGCGGCAAGCGCGCGCGCATCGACTACCGTGAGGTGCTCAGCGAGGGCGACTTCGCGGTTTACGCCGAGCTGCGCGAACTGCGCAAGACCATCGCCGAACACGACGGCTTGCCGATCTACGCGCTGTTCACCAAAGAGCAACTCGCCGAGATGGTCACCCGGCGGACGACGACGCTTGCTGCGTTGGGTGAGATCGAGGGCGTCGGCAAGACGCGCGTCGAAAAGTACGGCGAGCTGTTCGTGACGCTGCTTGGCAAGTCCTTCGCGGAAGTGGCGCCGGGGGTTGCGGCGCCGGTTGCTCCGCTTTCGACGCCCGGCGGGCGCTGAGCGGGCCGTTCGGGCGAAGGCTGCCCGCCGGGCGACAAGGCAATTGGGCCGACCGTGAAGCGAACGCGCATCTCGCTTGATGAAGTCGCCGCCGCCGACAATCTGCTGCTTGCGGCGTGGAAAGCGGCGCGCGGCAAGCGGCAGCGGGCCGAGGTGCAGCGTTTCTTCGCGCGCGGCGACCAAGCGATCGCCCGGCTCTCGGCCGACATCCTCGCCGGCGTCGTGCCTTACAGCGAATACCGCGCTTTCGAGATCCACGATCCGAAGCGCCGCCTGATCCACGCCGCGTCTTTCCCGGATCGCGTTCTGCAGCATGCGATCATGAATCTTGCCGAACCCGTTTTCGAGCGAACGCTGGTGCCGACCAGCTATGCCTGCCGGCCGGGACTCGGCGTGCATCGGGCAATCGCGCAGGTGCAGGCGAACCTGCGCTGCTTTCCCTGGTTTGGCAAGGTCGACATCGAGCACTATTTTCCGGCTATCGATCACGCTTGCCTGAAGCGTCTGCTCGCCCGCCGCTTCAAGGGCGACGACTTTCTTGCCCTGCTCGGGCGCATCGTCGATTCGTGCCCGGCGGCGCCCGGCAAGGGTCTGCCGATCGGCTCGCTCAGCTCGCAGCATTTTGCCAACCACTATCTGGATGGTGCCGACCGCTTTCTGCTCGACCACCCCTTGGTCTGCGCGCACGTCCGCTACATGGACGACACGATCTGGTGGGCGCGCGATCGGGCCAGCGTCCGCCAGGTGCTTGCCGAACTGCGCGCCTGGCTGGCGAGCGAGCGGCAGCTCAGCCTCAAGGCGAATGTGCAGATCAACCGCAGCGAACGCGGCGTCACCTGGTGTGGCGCGCGCGTGCTGCGCGGGGCTCTGCGCCTGACGCCGCGCAAGCAGCGGCGTTACCGGCAGGCTTGCGCGCGCTGCGAAGCCGCCTGGCTGGCCGGCGAGATCGACAGCCTGGCGCTGCAGCACGCGTATGACGCGGCCAGCGCGGTGCTGCGCCAGGTGGATAGCCTCGCTTGGCGAAAACGCCATCTCGTCCTGCATCCTTCGCGGTATAGTGAACAGTGAGTGGTCGCACGCGTTTCACCTGCGCCCGCTCGGCAAGTGCAGCAAACAGGGTGGTCATCGCAGGCGATTCCCGCGTGGTGCGCGGCGGCTCGTGGAACAACAACGGCAGGAACGTGCGTTCCGCCAACCGTAACAGGAACGAGCCTGGCAACCGCAACCAGAACGTCGGGTTCCGGCTCGCCCTAGCTCGGTGCCGAAGCTTCCGGCTCTTGACCAGATGGCCCTCCGGTCCGCCGCGATCCGTCGCTGTCGGTGGTCGCGGTGGCAAAAAGCCAATGCCCTTCGGCAGGCTGGTAGGCTGTGCGCCGAACGCCTGCCGAAGCGGCGCCTGCAAGGAGGAGTGCCATGTCCGCTCGCGATCCCGGCGAAGTCTTCTTTCCCGACCCCTTTCCGCAGCCCTGGGCGAGCGACTGGGGCGAGGACGACGAATACGGTCTGTGGATGGCCTTGACGCTGGCCGATGTGCGCCAGGTCTTCCGCTGGATCGCACCGGGGCGTTTTCTGATGGGTTCGCCGGCGGACGAGCCGCAGCGGTATGACGACGAGGCGCAGCACGAAGTGACGCTGAGCCGGGGTTACTGGCTGGCCGACACGGCGTGTAGGCAGGCCTTTTGGCGGGCGGTGATGGGGGAGAATCCGAGCGAGTTCAAGGACGATGCGCGCAACCCGGTCGAACAGGTGTCGTGGGACGACGTGCAGCGCTTCATCGGCGAACTGCAGCGTCGGGTAGCGGGATTGGCGGTGCGATTGCCGAGCGAAGCGGAGTGGGAATACGCGTGCCGGGCGGGGACGACGACGCCGTTCTCGTTTGGCGATGAGCTGACGCCGGAGCGGGTCAACTACGATGGGAACTACCCCTACGCGGGCGGCGCGAAGGGGTTGTATCGGAAGAAGACGGTGGCGGTGGCGTCGCTGCCGGCGAACGCGTGGGGTTTGTACGAAATGCACGGCAACGTCTGGGAATGGTGTGCGGATTGGTACGGCGCTTATCCGAATGAGCCGCAGGTCGATCCGCAAGGGCCACCGAGTGGCGATTCCCGCGTGGTGCGCGGCGGCTCGTGGCTCTTCAGCGGCAGGTACGTGCGTTCCGCCCTCCGTTTCAGGCTCGTGCCTGGCTACCGCAACCAGTGCGTCGGGTTCCGGCTCGCCCTAGGTCACCAGCCAGCAGGCAGGTGAACCTCCGCCCGGAAGGACGTCCTGTTCGCCGCGCGGGACGCGCGGGGTACGGGACGGCCAGCGCTGCCCGTGAGCGGTCGGTGTTGCCCTTCGTCACGCCGTGACGATGCGCCGCGACCATCCAGAGCTTCAAGTGCCAGGATACGCAAGCGCTCTTCGCCGGTGGGAGCGTTCGTCGCCGGGTGGGCAGCGAGCACCCGGCGCTGCGCGGGCGATCCCAGCTTGACGGGTCTTCCGTTCTCGACGATCTGCGCGTTCCGCCGGGAAATCGCCTCGATGCTGTGACCGGTAACCGAAGGGGACAGCACAGCATCAGGAGCAATGATCGCTGGCGCGTCTGCCTTG